>Ga0181524_10001228_pt1 | contig 29824 bp, 27 predicted proteins | sample PEATcosm2014_Bin_34_FD_119761 | JGI IMG/M metagenome (GOLD analysis project Ga0181524, IMG submission 119761) | Peatland microbial communities from MTU Mesocosm Facility, Houghton, MI, USA - PEATcosm2014_Bin05_60_metaG | ecosystem: Environmental > Terrestrial > Soil > Wetlands > Peat | place... | reverse complement strand
CCGGCAACTGTTGGGGCATTTCTGTTGACAAGCCGGCGGTGATTTCCACCGACGCCGACTTAATCTCGATCGTGGCCGGCGTCAGACCGTCCCGTTTGGCCGTAAGGGTGATGGTGCCGGGAGTGGCCATCGAGCGGATGGCCACGCGGTTGATCCCGCACTCGGTGTCAAGAAAACGGTTGTTGGTTGAATTGGGCTTCCCGGCATTGAACCCGCCGCGCCAGATGGCCGGCCCCGCGATGTCAAAATCAACCCGTGCCTCATCTGTCGGGCAACGGCGGCCTTGCGCGTCCACCGCCTCGACGTCAATCAGGGCCGCGTCGCTGCCGTCCGCCCGCAACCCCTGCGGCCCTGTATGGAGAGTGAGCTTGATGGCTTTTGGCTCGCCCGCAGTCTGGATCTCCTGCTGGGCCACAACCTCCCCGCCCTGGGTCGCGACAGCCTTGATGGCGCCGGGCGCGAACGCAATGTTGGGAAACGCATAGACATAGCCCGTGTCCATGCCTTGAACCAACTCGGATCCAGGCGCGCGGTCTCTCCCATTGTAGGTGTCCACGAATTTGGCCGGCTTGTTCGTCACGCACAGCGATTTCCCGTTGAGGAACAACTCAACCTGGTCGCAATGCGTGGCCGCAACATAAACGGCCTTCTTGGTGCCGACGGGATAATTCCAATGCCCGATGATGTGCAGGTCGGGCTGTTCGTTTTGCATCACGCGCGAAACGTAGAAGATTTCCTTGGGCAGCCGCACACCGTCCACCTTGCCGCTCACCCGCAACACCTGGCTTCCCTGCTGGCGGCCGTCGGCGTCAGAGTCCGTCCAATAGATGGAGGCGTATGCGGACCATTTGGAATGCGCGGGATCGGTGTTGTCAATCCGGTTGCGCACGTAGCTGGTGTAGCGTGTGGCGGCGGCGAGGCTGAACGTCTCGGAAGTCCAATGGTAAGTGTCGCCGCCGGGGCCGGGGCGGCCATTGGCGCCGCGGACAAGGTGCGGCTTGAATCCGAAATGCGGCGGCGAGTAATCGTCCCAGATGCCGCGCGCGGCTTCGTCGCGAAAATCCTCCGTCTCGATCAGCGGCGCCTTGTCGCGGCGCGCGATGCTGTAGCCGCGGAAAATGTCATCGCCGGCGATCCTATCAGTCTGCGGCGCCTGGCCGATCATCACGCCGTAATACTCCGACATCGGGGTCAGCGCCTTGTTCGCGTCCGCGCGATCATTGTCGCGCGTGCCCATGACGCGACCGCCATGCGGGTCCCATTGCTTGCGCAGGGCAACCATCTGCACCATCTGCTCCGGCGCTACGATGGTGTTGCCCGCTTCCCAGAAAAAAATGCTGGGGTTGTTGCGATAAAAAATCATGGAATCGCGCATGACCTCGATGCGCTGGTCCCACTGCCGGCCGGCGACCATCCTCTCTTTGTCGCCCGCCGGGCAAACCTCGACGATGCCAAAGCGGTCGCACGCCGAGACATCGGCCCGCTGGGGCGAAACGTGCATCCAGCGCACATAATTGGCATGGCTCTCCCGCGCCAGGGCGAGCGTGAAGTCGTGCATCCAGTCGGGATATGCCCCGCCCAGGCCCGCCCAATCATTTGCCGCGCGCTGCGCGTAGCCGGTAAGCCAGACAAAACGGCCATTGAGCCAGACGCCCCCCGTGCCAACGCCCCCCTTGAACGCCGTCTGGCGAAAGCCGGTCTGCGTTTCGCAGACGTCCACCACCTCCTCGTTGACAGTGAGAATGGAATAAACACGGTAAAGACACGGGTCGTTCACGTCCCAAAACCGCGCGCCGGCCAGCAGTCCGGAGGCCGAAAAGATTTCCGACTGGCCAGCCATTAGGTCGGAAGCGTTTCCGTCCAACCGCGCGCGCACGAAGCCATCGGCGTCCACCACGACCGCTGAAAGTGTGATGGAGGCGTGGTCGCCGGTCTCGTTGACCACCTGCGCCTCGACCTTCACTTCCGCGGTCTTCTTCGTCAGGTCAATGGCCTCCGGATAAACATAGACGCCGGTGGTCCGAAGATTCTCATAGAGCGGCAGGGTCTGGTAAATCTTGCCCGTCACGATCAGCTTGGCATCCCGATTCAGCCCGCCGAAGTTCGGGTTGAAATCCTTCGCGTTCCATTCGAACACCGTGTCCGTCTCCTCTTCGCGGTAGTTGGGACTGTTGTCCACCTTCACCGCCAAAAGGTTGTCCTGGCCGCCGTACTTGGCGAACTCGGTGATGTCAAGGCCGAGCGCCGTGATGCCGTTCTCATATTTGCCGATCCGTTGGCCGTTGAGGAAGAAATGCGCGGCCTGCCGCAAGCCGTCGAATTCGAGGAAGACCTTCCGTCCGCCGGCGCTGGCGGGCAGATTGAAGTGTTTGCGATACCAGCCGACCCCGAACATCTTTTCGCTCTGGTCGCCGCCGCCGTGGCTGATGAACGCGCGATAGGTGTCAGTCTCGTTCCATGTGTGTGGGAGGCTGACACCGGCCCAGGTCGAATCGTCGAACGCCGCTTGATCGGCTCCGACTGCGTCGCCAAAGGCGAATCTCCATCCCGGGTTGAAATTATAGGCGGCTCGCGGCGAGCCGGGTTGTGTGAACCGCGGGGCGGCCGCCCAAACCCAATGGCCGGAGAGGAAAACACCGCAAACAGCCAGCGGCAGGACGACCTTTAATTTCATTGGGACCGATTAAATGGATGGGAGACCTCTCGTGCAAGAAGGAAAAACTCGGACCAGATCCAACCACAGGAAGCCAAGCTGGCAAGCGGGTCACCCATAGGCCGGGTCGCAATCTGGGTGTTTACGCTTGACTGTGCCGCGAGATTTCATGTCAGGTTTTGAAGGCCCATGCGGGTTAACAGTTAACATGAACCGATTGACCCTGGCGGAGCCGGTCTGGCCGGTTGGATGAACCGCAACCAGCAGCACGCCATCGAATGCCTCCAAGAGGGCTTTTATATGAGAATCAACCTACTATCTGCGTCGAGAATCTTCCTGGCCGTCCTTTTCATCGGCTTGCTGCCGGCATCTGCATTTGGACAATCCACCAGCTTCCGTTCCCAGCCGTACACCTGGAAAAGTGTTGCCATCAAGGGCGGGGGCTTCATTTGTGGGGTTGTCTTCAACACCACCCAACCGGGCCTCGCCTACTGCCGCACCGATGTCGGCAGTTCCTACAAGTGGGACAGCCAGGCGAAACTGTGGATTGCTCTGACGGACTGGTGCGGAGACGACAATCTCCAGGGCTCGGAGAGCATCGCCACCGATCCGATTGACCCGCAGCGTGTCTATATCGCCGCGGGGATGCATCAGAACGAGCCGGCGGCCATCCTGCGTTCGATGGACCAAGGCAAGACTTTTAAGGTGGTGGATGTGCCCTTCAGGATGGGGGGGAATGAAAATGGGCGGGGCGTCGGAGAGCGTCTGGCCATCGATCCGAACGACAACGACATTCTCTATTTCGGCTCGCGCTCGGCCGGGCTTTGGATGAGCCAAGATGCGGCCCTGACATGGAAAAGGGTGGACAGCTTCCCGGCGGCCACGGCGCCCGCGGCCCCGGGCGACGCGGCGGCAGGCGCGCGGCGCGGCGGCGGCGGCGCTGGTGGCGGCAGAGGAAGGGGGGCGGGATTGAGCTTTGTGGTGTTCGACCCCAGCACAGGGACACGCGGCAAACCGACTCAAGTGATTTATGTCGGCTCGACCGAGCCAGGAACCAGCCACCTGTTCCGTAGCACCGACGCGGGCCAAACCTGGCAGGCGGTTCCCGGCCAGCCCGCGAGTTTTCTCACCATCCATGCGGCCTTTGATACCCAGGGCATACTTTACCTGGTTTATGGCAATGGCGTCGGTCCTGGCGGCGTGACCGATGGCGCGGTTTGGAAACTCAATCCCAAGGACGGCGCATGGACCGACATTACTCCGGTCAAGGACGCAAACCGGTTTCCGGGCGGGTACGGTGGCTTGGGGGTTGATCGCCAGCATCCGGGCACGCTGGTAGTGGCTTCATTGGACCGCAAGGACCCAAAACCTGGCGGGGAGGACGATGACCGCATTTATCGAACGACAAACGGGGGCCAGACTTGGACTGACCTCAGCCCCAAATCCCACCGCGATTCATCCGCTTCGCCTTATGTGCCTTGGGCGGGAGTGTACGATGACAAAGTTGCCAAACCCGAAGCATCGGTCGGCTGGTGGATGGATGGGCTGGCAGTTGATCCTTTTGATTCCAAGCACGTTTGTTATGCCACCGGCACCACCATCTGGAACACGATGGACATAAACAACGCCGATTCCGGCGGCGACACTCATTGGACGATTTGGACGGATGGCATCGAGGAAACCTGCGTTGCTAACGTCATCAGCCCGACCGCCGGGCCACACCTGATCAGCGCCGTTGCCGACGTTGGGGGTTTCACCCACGACGACCTGGACGTAAGTCCTGCCCAAGGGCCGAATTTGCACCCGCTGTTCGCCAACGCGACGTGGTTGGATTTCGCCGAGAAGAATCCCAACGTCGTCGTCCGCACTGGAGTCCGGCCGTATCACGGTCCCAAGGAGGGCACGATGGGGTATTCGTTAGACGGTGGACACAACTGGAAGCCATTCTCGTTGGGCGCGGCGCCTGCCGCAGGCGGGCGGGGCGGAGGTGGTGGCGGCGGGCGGGTGATTCTGTCGGCGGATGGGTCGGTTTTCATGAGCACGGGTGGAACCGTACGAATCTCCACTGACCGGGGCGCGATGTGGAAGGATGTGACTGGCCTGCCTGCCGGCCTCAGCCTGGTCGCCGACCGCGCCAACCCCGCAAAGTTCTACGCGCTGGATGCCGTGGCGCATCGAATGCATCTGAGCACCGACGGCGGGGCAACGTTCACGAACAGCTACGAAGTCACCGGCCTGCCCGCGGTCCGAAGTGGTGGCGACCGCGGTGGGCGTGGCGGAGGCCGAGGCGCGCGAGTGGTCGCGGTTGGGGGCCGAGAGGGAGACCTTTGGGTTGTTGGAGAAGCGCTTTGCCATTCGAGCGACGGCGGTCGAACCTTCAGGGAAATCCCCAACCATCCGCCAATTAGCGCGAGGAGCTCTATCATTCCGATGAGCTTTGGCAAGGCCGCGCCGGGCAAAGACTATCCCGCCATTTTTGTCGCCAATCAAGCCGGGAGTGACAGTGCGGCGGCGGGAGTTTACCGTTCCGATGACGAGGGAGCCACCTGGGTCCGCATCAACGATGCGCAGCACCGATGGGGCAACCGGTGCGACTGCCTGGCGGGCGACCCGCGCATTTATGGACGCGTGTATGTCGGCACGTTTGGGCGTGGAGCTTTCTACGGCGATATCACCAACTGAGTCGTGAAACCAGAGCAACGATTCTGCATCCAGGAGAAAACCAATGAAAACAACGATTCTGTGTCCTTTAGCCCTGTTCTGCCTGGCGCTCCCCGCAGACGCCGACGTGACCGTGACCAGCCCGGATGGCCGAGTACGGTTTGTGTTGTCGCCGGGCGCCCAGGGTCACCTCCAATACACGGTGACCTTTAACTCGAGGAACATCATCGATCCCTCCCGGCTGGGCATCATCGTGGACAAGGTGGATCTGGCTGATGGGGCGCAGATCGGCAGCGCCGAGACCTACAAAGTCAACGAAACCTACCCCTGGTTCGGCGCGCACACCCCGGCGGTGGACAACTGCAATGGCGCCAAGGTCGCCCTGGCACGTCCCCAGACCTCAACGTCCTATACGCTGGAAATCCGGGCCTACAACGACGGCGTGGCGTTCCGCCACCTCGTGCCGGGCACGGATGCCCGGACGCCCGACGAAGTCACCGAATTCCATGTTCCAGCCAGGAGCGTCATCGCGCCGCAGAACTTCGTATCCGGCTACGAAGGGCTCTATCCATGGCGGACCACGGCCAACCTGATCGAGAGCATGGTGGACGGCGAGTGGACGCAGCCCCCGTTCACTTTCGTGCTGCCGAACAAGAGCGCGTACGCTTCCATCACCGAGGGCGCGCTTGTTAATTACAGCGGGATGATGCTCCAGGCGGATGCCGCCCAGGTGATGCATGCCAGGTTGGCGCACTCGGCGCCGGTGATCTTCTCCTATAGCTCGCGGCACCCCCAGGACATTCCGCGTGTTACCCGTCCGGCGGTGGTCAATGGCCCCATCACCACACCCTGGCGGATCGTGATGATCGGCGCGGACCTGAACGCGCTGGTGAACTGCGACATCGTGCATAACGTGAATCCGCCTCCCGATCCCAAGCTGTTCCCGAAGGGCATCAACGAGGAATGGATCAAGCCCGGCCGTGCTATCTTTATGTACCTCGACGGCGGCAACAGAACCGTGGAGGGGCAAAAGGAGTTTGCCAGGCTGGCGCAGCAACTCGGCTTTGAGTACAACATTCTGGAGGGCTTCTGGAAGAACTGGCCGGAAAGGCAGTTGAAAGAGGTCGTGGACTACTCGCGCGAACGCGGGGTGAAGATCCTGCTCTGGACCTACAGCGCTGATTTCGAAGACCCGAAGTATCTTGAGGACACGGCCAACATGTGCAACCGGACCGGCGTGGCGGGGTTGAAGATCGACTTCTGGGACGACGAGCACAAGTGGATCATTGATCGCTACGAGAAGGTGATGAAAACTCTCGCGCAACACAAGCTGCTGGTTGACTTTCATGGAGCCAACAAGCCGACGGGTCTGGAGCGAACCTATCCGAACATCGTGGGATACGAAGCCATCCGCGGGTTGGAGTTCCCGGGGCCTTACGCGCAGCTTGATGCCACCTTGCCGTTTACGCGCATGCTGGTGGGGATGGCCGACTACACTCCCACGCACTTTGGCTCGCGAATGGCCGACACCACCTGGGCGCACCAGGTCGCGACTGCCGTCATCCTCCAGGCTCCGGAGATGGCCTATGCGGCGCACCCCGCCAACATGCTGGCGAATCCATCCGTGGACGTGCTGAAGACCCTGCCGACCACCTGGGATGAAACGGTCGTTCTGCCGTTTTCCGAAATCCGGGAAGTCGCGGGCTACGCCCGTCGGACCGGCGACACGTGGTTCGTGGCGATCTTGAACGGGCCCTATGCGCGGAACGTTCGGATCGATCTCTCTTTCCTCCGCAAGGGGTCACAACAGCCAGGCGGGAACGCCGTCGCCTACAACTCCACGCTCCTGCGCGATACCATGCCGGCGGCGGCCCTCAAGATCGAGCACATCACGCTGACGGCGAGCGACACGCTCTCCGTGGATCTGAGTTCCGGCGGCGGGTTTGTGGCCATGTTCAAAAGGTAGCCAAACGCAGAGCCCGTCCGAGCGGAACGGTTGCAAACCACAACTTTGCCCTGTTGAAGGGTTGGAGTCTAACTTAAAATGAGACGTTGTATGTCAAAAACCGCAATTATCAATTCACACAGCCATCGAGGGTGGGGTTATTCACGGATTCCGGTGATTGGGTTTGCCTGTTTGGCCTTTGTTTCCGTGTTTAATCTGGCCTTGCCCGCATTCGGGCAGTACTCGGCTCGTCAGGAGGGGGACGTTGTTTGCCTTGAGGATGCCAAGAGCCAAACGGTGGTTTCCATGATGCCCTCACATGGCAACAACGCCTTCGATATGAAGGTAAAGGGGAAGAATGTGCTCCAATTCCCCTTCGCCTCGGCCGCTGAATTCAAGAGCCGGGGAAGCTTTAGCGGCATTCCCTTCCTGGCCCCGTGGGCCAACCGGCTCGACGAAATGGCGTTCTACGCGAATGGGAAGAAGTATTTGCTCAACGCGGGATTGGGTAATGTCCGGGGTCCGATCCCCATGCATGGGTTCCTCGCGACGGCCCGGTGGGATGTGGTCGAGGTCAAAGCCGGCCCGGAGGCCGCATGGGTGACCAGCCGTCTCGAGGTTTACCGGCAGCCCGACTGGATGGCGCAATTTCCCTTCGCCCACACCATCGAAATGACCTACCGATTGAAAGACGGCACACTCGAGGTCGCGGTAAAGCTCAACAACCTGAGCGCCGCGCCCATGCCGGTGGCCATCGGATTCCATCCCTACTTTCAGGTCAACGACGCTCCGCGCGACGATTGGACGTTTTCGGTCGCCGCGAAAACGCATTGGATCGCCACGCGAAACATCCCGACGGGAGAGACCGAACCGATCGAGAAGGTGATTCCCAATCCCAAGGGAGGGTCGCTAAAGGGCATGAAGCTCGACGACGTGTTCGGTGACTTGATCCGGGACGCGTCCGGCAAGGCGACTATGTGGGTCCAAGGCAAATCCGAGAGGGTGGAAGTGGTGTTCGGCCCGAAATACCGCGCGGCCGTGGTGTGGTTTCCGGCGGGACCCAGGCAAGACTTCATCTGCTTTGAGCCGATGGCCGGAATCACCGATTCGATGAACCTGGCGCAGAAGGGCCTCTATAAGGAGCTGCAATACATCCCGCCGGGCCAGAGCTGGCAGGAGAGCTTCTGGATCAAGCCCAGCGGTTTCTGAGACGCGCGGCTCCGTGATCCGACGCCGGAACCGGAATTGCGCAAAAAAGTGGGGACGAGAGACCACCCGAGTATTGGGCTGACAGCCGCGAGCAGCACGACCCAATGGTCGAGTTAACCGGTCCGGTAGTCACCTCGCTTGAGGAGGAATTCCAGCGGCAATGGGCGCATGAAGGCCGCTTGGGCGACCTTTGCTTACCCGGTTGCCCTGCTCTGCAGACATTTCCTTTGCCATGCCCCGGAAGGCGGCGCCCCTGGGATGTGCAGGACCCCCTTACGTTCCAAACAAGATGGGCGAAACGCGTTGCGTGGCAGATTCATCCGAGGCAACATGCGGCGGATGGCAAGATGAATGATGTTTGGACCAATTGACGCGCCATGGAGATTGCGGGCCAGTCTCAAAAAGGGAACAAGGCGATTGACAGTCTGGGCGAGGTGGGCACCTGGTTACTCAACTGCGAGTGGTCTCGACTGCCCGGCGACTTGGTTCTTCGTCAGAAGGGCCAAGTTCGGGAAGCCACAAGAGAGCGCACGGTAGTGCTCGGTCTCCCAAGTGCCCGGCAAGCGAGAACGTCAGGGTTCCCCAAGGACTCCGTCTCGACCTGCGTGGGGCCTGGGAGTCGCCTTCGCGTGTGCGCGGGGACTTTGAGCCTCGTGCAGGGTGAGACTGTGCTGCACGAGTTCCCGATGGCACGCCCTGCCAATGACCTCCCGGCGGAGAGCGGGACGCCATCCGCTCGATTCTGCCCTTCCCCATCCGCGCGGAGGTCCGGGCTGGCGCGTCTGGATGAGGACAACTTATCGCCACCCAGCCGGTCGAACTGCTCCGTGGCCCGTGCTGCGGCGTCCGGCCCTGCAGTCCCCGTCAGCCTCACGGGATGCGCGTGCCAGCCTGTGACGCGGGAGGATCACCTGAGACTTTGGGCTGAGAGTCCCGCCGCCATCCGCTGTTTTTCATCCTCCGCAAGCCCTTATCGGACAATTGGTTGTAGGGTTCCAACCAGCGCCCTTTTGAGTTCAGCACCCCCTTCAGTTTCGTTTGGCGCGGTTTTCGGCACATCTGAATGAGGAAGTGGGAGGCCAATCCCGGTTCTCGATGCTATTATCGGAGAGGTGGAGAAGAACAGGGCCGCTCATTGAAATGACGGTTCCGCACGAACATCAGAACGGTCTGGATAAACACCCTCTGGCGTGTAAGTGCGGAGGCCCGGGACATTCCGCCATCGCACCGAACAAAAAGGCAGCCCGTCAGGAGAATCGAGACCCGATTGGATTCCGCTTTCGCGGGAGGTCTGTGAGGGTTAGTCGTCTTGCATGAAACGAGACAAACACCGAAAAAGAGGGACGCGAATCTCAGGGCGCCTCCGCGTTGCGCCCTTTAAAGGGCTCGCTGTGCGGCAGGACCGACTCACGGTCAATTGGGATAAAGTGCGCTTCCCCTCTCCGCCCGTCACTCCGGCACAAACTGCCGGCGGTCCCAAAGGGGCGCCTCCTGCGCGTGGGACCCGAACCGCCCTGAAACCGAAGCTCCCAACGCCGCCCTCCCCGGTATGAAGAAAACCCGGCCGAGACTTCAGAGCTCGCTGCGGCGCCCTCTGCCGAGCGCGACGATCGAAGCCCTGCTGCGTGTGGCCCAAGGGGAATGGCACGGAATCATTCTGATGGGGTGGCGGACTGGCCAGCGGCTCAACGACATTGTCCGGCTACGCTGGAGTTCCATCGACCTGCGCCGGAACCTCATCCGCTTCCATGTCGCGAAGTTGAGCTGCAGAGCAGAGGTGCCGCTGGCGCCTTCGCTCCGAGATTACCTAACAAAGTTGCCTAGACCGCTGGATCCCGACGATCCCTTGTTTCCAGGGGCGGCCAAGCAATCGCTCCCATCGCTGAAGCGCGAGTTCCTGGGGTTGACAGCCGGCGCCGGCGTGGGCATCGAGAGCTTCGATGCCTTGCGGCTCAGCTTCTTGCTGGACCCCGTGGCGCACCTGGATCTGGCACTGGTCGCGCCATTGCTCAGCCAGGAAAGCGATACCATCTCCCACCGTTACGACGCGCCCGATTTGCGGAAGCTCAAGAGGACATTTCGCCGCCTGCGAAAACCGAAGCGACGCTGATACCTTGAGGGTGCGAGAGCGACAGCAGGCGACCCCGGGCGATGAACTCGCCCATCGGCATCTTGACGATCATGCACTCCCGGCGCCGCATCGAGATCGCCAGTTCTCGCTCGTGGAAGACGGCCTCTGGGAAAGTGAAGTGCGGCCAACCAGGGGAGATGCGTTGGAGGAGCTCGATGGACATTGCTCCCTTGGGGGGTGGCTAACTCCATTGTGAGGCTCAGCCCCCGGATGTTCGCCTCCCGGAACTTTGGGTCCAGTGGCGGCGCGGCTAGGGAAATCAAATAGGGGCCCAAGCTGATCGTTGTGTTGTCGGCGTTCATCTTCAGTTTTTTTGGGCTGGTAACCTCCCCGTCGGCCATTAGCTGCCTGCTCATCCGGCGGCAGGAACTGATTCAGGAATTCCACCTGCCCCGCGGGCAAGTGATCGGCCCACGCGCGGCTGGTGTCTGGCCACGCCACAAAGCCGTTGCCAGCGAAACGTTCCACACCATGCCGCAGCACCTCGTAGGTCCATCGCGACCATGCGGCGTCATCGTAGTCGGCCACCACTCTCGCCTCGGACGGATGGGTCCGTGCCATCGCCTGGGCCACCCTCGCGACACAGTCACCCTTGGGATTGAGAACCTCACAGAAGATCTCGGCGGGGTGCAGCGGTTTGACCTTGGCCACTACTTCATCCAGCACGGTCAGTTTATGAAAAGGAAGGAAGGGTGCCACCGCGACGTAAACGGGAATACCCAATTGTGCTGCTTCGCGCAGCATCTCCAACCGGGCGGTCGGCGCGGGCGCTTTCGGTTCCAGCACCCTCGCCAGGTCGTCGTCCAGATGGGGTAAGGATGTGCCCAGCCGCACTTGATCTTTGTGCTTCACCAGCAGATCAAAATCGCGTCGCACGAGCGTCGCCCTCGTCTGGATGCGGATGCGATGGCCCGCTTGCAGCACCAGTTCCAAGGTTTGGCGTGTCACCTGGAGTTTCTCTTCCAGCGGCTGATATGCATCGCACAAGAACGACACCAGGATTCGACCCTGACCCCAGGGGGTCTTCACGGCTCGCGCTGGTATGAAGGTGCGGAGTTGTTTGCGGAGCGCCTCCACCAAACCGTCCCGTGCCGCGTAGTAGTGGCCCCAGTCCGCCTGCGTCTTGCCGTCCCAGAAGCGCTGAGCCCGCACCCCTGGCTGGGCCGGTGCGTAGCAAAACGTGCAGCCGTGCTCGCAGCCGTTGTAAACGTTGATACCCCAGTCGCCCAGGTGCTTCTTCCACAAATTCGAGCGGCCAATCGGTTTCATGCTTTTTGTTTCTGTTCGGTTGAGCGGTTGTTGAAAGGTGCATTGATCGTCATGATCAAGTTTTATCTCTTTTATCGGTTTCCGATGCGACTTGTTTAGTTACATGTCAGCGAGCGCTGAATGAGAGCCAGCGCCAAGTCGCGCTCGACGGCGCCCAACATCCGTGCGTGGTCACGGGAAATCAGGCCGAGGTTCAAGCTGAGCACTACCCCCAGCCATGGCATGGCGGGCGGGGTGAGCGGGCAGGAGGAACGCCAGGCGGGAATCTGGGGTGCGCGCTGATTGTAGAAGTCGGCCAGCCAGCGCCAGAGGCTCTCGCCATCACCGGGCCCCCAGGCCAGGCCACCTGTGACGAGTTCCGACACGCGGTGCGAGAGGATGAACTGGCAGCAGTTCGTGGCTTGCGAAAGGGCAAAGCCAAAGCCGGGCATTCCGGGAACCTCGCCGAATCGCTGTTCGATCAGCGCCAGGAAGTCGCAGACGCTGACGGAATGAATCCCGTTCAATTCATGTTCGGCAACATGGCCGGTATTCAGGGTGACGTGATGGAGTCGTGACGCCCTCGGCGAATTCGGGGCAAGAGGATGTACGATCGCGTTATTCATGGGTAGTGTTGTGAGTCTGTCGATTTCAAAGGGTGGGGTTTGACTGCCGTTCATTGACGCGCTGGCCTGAGTGATGCGGATCATCTCAGGCGCCGGACCTTTGCGCGAAAGCAGGGTTGCTTGATGTCCTTCCAAACGATGCAGACGAGGTCGAGGTTGAGGTTGTGTTGGATGCGGATCATAAGGGTTCTACGTTGGAATTTCGTTTGGCGGCGATTACTGCCTGCATGAAACCCTTCACTTCGGAGAGGGCCAATTGGTAGCCGGCCTGGCCCAGGATGCCGTGCTGCTTCGCCAGGCCCAGGGTGATGCGCAGGAGATCCAGAGGCGTATTGCATCCCGCCCATCGGGTCAGGACGACGCCGACCCCGGCCAGCCAGGAATCGTCGCGCTCCAGAACGAGCAGGGCGGGCAGGAGGCGCATCCGCGAGGCGTCGACGCCGCCGAGCGTCACGCGGGCGGAGTACACGGGCGTCAGATACAGGATGCGGTGCGCGTGCTCCGGATCCCAGCATGTCAGCTCGTCTCGCCAGAAGACGGCGACGTAGACTCCTTTGGCGATGTGCTCGAAGCGGGTCATGCTAAGGTCTGGGCTGGAACTCCGGGCCGTGCCTGTTGGTCCTGCGGTCCGTTGCGAGTCATGGAGTTCTGATCCATGACTTGCGTTTGGCGGCGTTTTCCCCCGCCCTCTGCCAGCCGGGTGCTGCTCAGCAAACCTCCTGCTTAAGCTGGGCCTCGAAAGGCCCACGGCGGCGAGCTCTTATGCTGTTGCTGACATGCGTTCGATTTTCCAGTCGTGGCTCATGGTTCTTCGCATCTCTGCCCCATTCCAACAATCGCCATGCCGATGCCGTCAGGGAGGCCAATATCCGAGAGGAGGCTTAGGCCGGCTTAGGCCCCTTCTTCGCAGACGCAGCCAACGTCTGAGACATCCACGAACTGCTCCAGCCCCAAACCCTCGCGCAAGGTGTCGACTTGCTGACTGAACAGCCCATCGCCCTCCGTATCACTGGGCTCACCGGCCATCTCGTCGATGTAGTATTTTATGCCTTCGGCGTCGCGCTGCTCAATGAGCTTGAGGATTTCGGTGAGGCTGGTGCGGATGATGCCGACCGAGTCGGCGGCCCACCGCGCGACGACGGCGTTGGACTTGGGGGCGTTGGTCAGCACCAGTTCCGCCTGCGCCAGTGTCCGCTGGACGAGCGCCGCCGCCTCGGCCTGTCTTTCCTCCGCGATGAGCTCCCTGAGGCGGCGGAAGTTTCCCCGGAGGTTGAACTGCTCGATGTAGCTGCGGAACTCATGAGTGGTCAGGTCGAGGTAGGTGCTGCGGCGGCGCATGGTGGCGGGCGCCTGCTTGGAGCGGTCAAAACGTCCGTTTTCGAGGGAGAGGCTGCGGCCGGAGTGCTTGAGGACGATCTGCTGGGCCAGAGCGTCGGCCATCATGTTCTGCTCCCGGGGCACCTGGATGAGCTCGAAGGGATATTCCATCTGGAACTGCATGAGGGCGCCGCAGTACCACCGCATCTGGTTCCTCGCCTTCCAGGAGCCATGCACCTGGTGGACAACCAACTGTGAGTCGCTCTGGGCGATAACCGGCACTTCCGGGTTGGGGTAGAGAGCCCGGACTATTCGCAGGCCGTTAAGCAGGGCCAGGTATTCGGCCTCGTTGCAGGTGCCGTGACCCAGGAACATGGACTCTGCGGCGAAGCAGGTGTCCCCCTGGCGGATGTAGATGCCGGCACCCATGACGCCGGGGTTTTCGCTGAGCCCGTCGGCTTCCAGGTGCAAGGGCTCGCTCGGGGTCAGCGGAGGATTGGCGTAGGAGCGGATGCGCTCGATCACTTTGTCCAGTTCGGCCTCTTGGGATGTGCTTAGGTTTGTGTTCATCATGTTTTTGCTGGTTTCATCGACGAAGTCGCTTTTTGCCTTTCACCGCGCTTCCGAGTTCTCCGCTATGGGAGCCTGACGAGGATTTCGCTGCCCGGTCTCGCGTCCGCACTCGCTGAGGGATATCTCCGATTGGAGACGCTTTTGCCATCGGCCCCTTTCCCCAGGGGATCACCAACGCCGTCGTCGAGGCGCGCGGGAGGAACCGAACATCTACCAAAATCTCCGAGGTCCCGACTGCCGTTTTCCAGCCCGGGTGCAATCAGAGCCGGCTACCACTCGGATGGCCTGGGCAGGTCGCCGACCTCGCCCCTCTGGTCGAACCCGAGCCAGTCCGGATGGATGTTGGGCCAGAATGAGGCGCGCTTGGTCGGCCGGTGGAAGAGGTGGACGTCCTGGCGCCACTGGACCCGCATTTGGTGCATGGCCAGCCCGTCGCCCATGAGGGCTCCCTCGATGTCGCCCCGCTTGCGGAACTCGACGGTGTTGCAGAGGTTGAAGACGCCCATGGCCCAGTCGAGTTGCTGGAGGTAGTAGCTGCGCATGAGTAGAGGGATCATCAGGGTCATCTCGCCCTCGGACCGCTGGTTGACCAAACGGAGGTTGCCGCCCAGCCACGGGTGGGTCAGGTAGCTGGCCAGCGGGTAGGACACGAAGTTGGGCTCCTTGCCGAGATCATCCACCAACCGCATGAAGTTGGAGAAGTAGGGCTCCTGCCGCTGGTAGAAGTTGTGCCCGCGGATGGCGGCGTGCCGGGTCCGCAGGGAGTAGGAGGTGAGGTCGCCGGGCCGGTCCATCTCTAGCTCCCAGGAGGTCAGGATCAGGGCGAAGACCGATGCCTGCATCTCGACCGGCAGGAAGTAGGGCAGGCCGTCGTGAGTGATCACGCCTCGGTCCAGGCAGTAGGTGTAGGCGTAAGCGTCCCGGTCCATCTTGAGCGCCGCCTTGAGCCTGGGGTCTAGGGTGGCGTAAACATAGGATTCGGAGTGTCGTGCCCGCACGGGCTGGCCGTCGGGCAGGTTCATGCTCCCCTGGATGGCGTTCGTGAGGGTTTCGTCCTCAAGGTGGTTGGCGACCCGCGAGAGCGGGATGCCGTAGTGGCAGTCGGGGCCGTCGAGTCGGATGGCCGTGCCCCAGCGGTTGGACGCACCGTCTATGACCGGGATGCCGGACCCCAGGCTCGGGAGGATGTCGGCGAACATGGCCGCCGGCGTGGACTCCAGCCCTCCGAGCCGCGCGTCGGGGTAAAGGTAGGACGCCGGGAAGAGCTGGCAGGGCCCGGAGGCGCGGGCGAGCGCCGCGTAGACCATGAACACCCTGCGCAGGTCGATGTGCGGAGCCAGGGAGAGGCTGAGCTGGGGCGTCACGTAAACCAGGGATGTGAAGACGCCGCGCAGCGTCCTGGGCCGCAGGTCCTGCCAGAGATGGTGGTGGTAGCGGAGGTGGCGCGCGTTGATGCCCAGCCCCAGCGCCTGCGAGGGGCTTTGGAGCCACGGCGAGCGCACGAGCAGGGCGTGCTCGGCAGGGAGCTCCCGGAGCTGCGGTAGTTGCGGCACCGCGTGGATCTTCGGCACGTAATTCCACTCCTCCAACCCGTCCGGGATCTCGGTGCCGAAGCCGATGCCGGCAACCAGGCACTTGTGCAATGACCAGCCTGGCGGGAACGCGAAGTCGGTCAGCTTATATGCCTGTGCCGTCGGAATGGCGCAGTTGAGCACGTTCCTTCGTCCTCCGGCGCTCTTCTCGAAGTCTTCGAATGCCCACTGGGTCCCTGCCCACCCGGACTCTGCGAGTGTCGCCCAGCGTTCCTGCATCTGCGGATCTCTCAGTTCGTTTATCATTGTCGCTCCGCCGTTTTACTGCTTTATCTTCCGCCTTTCCTTTTTACGCGGAGCGCTTTTCCCCCCGTGGCGCCACGCATCGATTTCACCCCGGGGTCGCTGAGAGTTCCGTCGCCAGTTCAGCCTGAAATTCGCGAGCGAGTCGGCGCCCGTGGTGGACCTTTTTGGGATCGTGACCGCCGCTGCCGGCCCATCCCTGCCGCCCTTTCGGATTGATCGGATTCTCTTCCATAGCTCCGCCGCCGCTTGTCTGTGCGCTATGGTGTCCGCCGGTCCTTTCGCTAGTCCTCCGTGGCCACCTGCCAGCGGCGGCAGTTTTTAGCAAAGCTCGCTCCTCCTCCGTGAGGGTCCATCAGGGACGCGATGAGCTTGGCGCAAGCGGTGCTGTGTGAAAGGGTTTAGTTGACCAAGCATTAGGGCATTTGGCCGCCATTCGCTCCTACGGGAAGGCCGGCTATCCCGGCAAGGCAACGCCTGTGCCCCTCTGGGCTCAGGCAGGCCATGAGCCCATTGCACATCTGCTCGAACTCCTGGCGCAGGAGGTGGTTCACGCCGCAGGGCCCCGGCAGCCTCCACTGCCCGGCGATGCCGCCCCCGGTGGGGCGCAGCGCGAGGATTCCGACAAAGAATAGGTGCCCGCCGGGTCTGGAGAGCCACGAGATGTTCAGCATCACCCGGCCGTCGCATGCAACATCGCGGGTGAGGCGGAAGCCCTGCGCCTCCAGGTGCTCGGCCAGCAAACCGGTGGGAGGCTCGGGCTGCGGTTCTGGGGGCCGTGGCTTCGCCTTGCCCAGACTCCGGCAGAAGTCGAGGATCTCTTTCTCGGTCACGTGCCGTTCCGGCGGCATCAGCCGGTCCAGCTCGGCCAGCGCGGCGAAGATGTTGCGGTTCAGTGCCCCGCCGGCGTATTGCGCCTGGATATAGGCGGTCAGCGGGTAGAACGTGCCGACGCGGGTCTTGCGGGCCATGAACGCCTGGTATTCGAAGCTCCCTCGCGCGTCCTCCTCGTGGATCACCACGCATCCAAAGTCGAAGATTTGGGGGGCGTAGTCGCGGATATTGCGGTAGAGCCGGGCGGTGTGCTGCGGCCGGCCCCACTGCAGTTGGATGCCGAGGTCGTGGACCTTGCGGTCGGGGTGCGGTTGGGGCTTGGCTGGGGAGAAGAAGGGTCCGAGATCAGTGTGCATATTCAAATGGGGTCATCATCAACGTCAAAATGATCGAGTGTGGCTTCGACATATTGCAATTTGTTTGGCTGGAATCTGCCCGCTGGCAACGACGCGCACTCATGGTGGTGTGAGGCCGATGCCGTCGCCAGAGGTTTGCGATGCACTTCTGCGCCACTCGTCGCTCTCTATTTCGGGCATCTTTTCGGACTCGCGCGAGGATGCCGGATGCGGACACCGGGGGGCGTTCAAGGTCGCGGTTTCTTGCCTCTCTCCCGACCGTCAGGCGGCGGCGGGTCGATTTTGAGAATATCCAGTTCTGCAGGAATGTCGTTATTCTGCGGCTTCCGATTTCGAACATTGCCAAGCGGCAAGTCGGCTCGGGTCAAGAACTGGAGGAGAAAATCAGCCATGAACTTGGATTGGAGTTCGAACATGTCCTCGTCGAACTCTCCATCGGCGTTCCGGTGCCCGTCAATGTCGAGGTAGAGATATCACAGGGCTCCCGGACACGTGCGTTGCGCATTGCGCAGCAAACGGAGGAGTACGTGGGCCGTGTGATCGAAATCCTCATGGGCAAATACCCGGTGATAAATGGCCACCGCCTTGTCACGCTTTTTCATTTCTCGATCATTCAATTCGCTCATCATCGTCGCTTTTTCGTTTGGCGGCCTTCTGGTGGCTCCGCGGAATTTCGCGCGGACCGACCGGAATGCGCGGGGCGGGCTGGCAACCCTGAGGCGGCTCCGGGATCACACGCCACCCGTACAACCCTTTCAGATCCAGCATCCTGGCAAAGTCGTCGACCAACTCGTAGTGTTGGCCTAGCCCCAGGTGCGGGAACCGCGCCTTCCAGTGGCGGAACAGCTCCTGCGAGAGCCCGACCGTGGGCCTGGCGCGGTAGGGTGCGGGGAACTCCGTGATGCCATGGTGAAGGTGGTCTCCCCGAACCGCACCAGCCGCGTCCAGCATAGTCACCTGGATGATCAGTCGCCAGGTTGCCTCAACGCGGGGAGCAGCAAGAGAACCATCTCCGCAGCGCCAACCGCGAAACCCAATGCCCATCGCCAATTCCAGCTCCCTTCGTCCGGGCCGGCTGCGGTTGACTGCGGTCGCACGGGTGGGCTCGTGCAGCACACAGAGGAACAGCGGAATGCACCCGAGGACCCGACGCGCGACATGCATCACGGGATGGTCTCCGTCCCGTCAGGCGAGGTGCCGGAATCCGCCGGGCTCATCTTTTATTTGCATAGCGTCAATTCCTGATGACCGTCATGAGGATGACCTCGTGTCGTGCCTGGTCTGCGGCGTGGGCGTCGATCAAGTCTTCCTGAAATGCCAGGCCGATGACCTTGATGAAAAAGTCGGACGTGCTCTGGCCTGCCTCCGTCACCTTGAGGATGACCCCGACCCCCCGGTGCCAGTCCGGTTTCCCATCCGTCGTGGCGAGTACGACGGCGACGGGCGTGGCCAGGGGTTTGTCTGCGAATTCCAGGCGCGCGGTGCCGACATAGAGAGGGATGGAAACCAGACGCCGGACCTCCGCATGAAAGAGGGGCTGCGTGATGTCCTTCCAAATGATGCAGGCGATGTCCAGCTTGGGGTCGTGTTCGATTCGGACCATAAGGGCTCTGACTTTGGAATCTCGTTTGGCACCGTTCTTCTGCACGCCTCCCGGACGAGCCATCCGCGCAGACCCCGTTCCCCGGGCTGCGGAGGCATGCACCCCAAGCGATCAATGGACCGGGAGAGGACTTGTGTTGCGCTGCCAAAGGCGGCCTCGTTTGCGCTCGATTCGAGATGCGGCCAAGGCACCTCTACGATCTGGCTGCCCTCCGAAAGTGGCTGCAAAGTGACTGCACCCCCGACGGGCTTGGTGGCCAGATTTCCCCGTAACCAATTGGCATACAATGGGCTATGCCGCGAAATGCCTACCTCGGCTCGTCAGGCTCATAACCTGAAGGTCGCTGGTTCAAATCCAGCCCCCGCAACCAATCTTATCAATGAAACCCCTGAGAAATCAGGGGTTTTTTGCCGTTCTGGCACTTTGCCAAACCGTCTGGCAACGTCTGGCAACGTTGAGCAATGAGGCTGAATTTATCCAGATTCTTTCCAGAGAACTTTCGAATAATTTCAAACGATTTGAGTCGAACCTTATAGCTTCGGCTACGTAAAGCATAAAGCGCACGGTCGGGCAGTCAAGGATCTGCCGGGTTAATGATCGTGCAAAAGGTCCGGGGACCTTGGACTACCCGTTGGGAAAACGGGTAGCCGGGCACCGGGCGAGCCGGGATGGGGCAGGGAGGTAAGCAGTCCTCCCCGGCTCGCAGTGCAGTCGCAAGACTGGCACTGCGGGGGAACATGCTAACGCCCAACGAGAAGCAGACGCAGGGGGAGAACCGCGACCCTGCGATAACAAAAATAACGGTTTATGGCGTGACGCCGCTGATGGTGAACAAGCGGCAGATCGTCCTTGCATTAGGCGGGTCGACCAAGTTGGTTGATCGGCTCCTTCACGTCTCCTCAAAAGCCCCCGAGTCTGGCTGGCTGAAAATAGTCCAGCGCGGCTCACCGGGTGTCGAGGTCCTGGTGGACAGGGCCTCGGTGGAATCCTCTTACGCCCGAATTCTCCGGGGCGAGTTCCCTCCTCCCCTTCCCTCACAAGTACGGGCGTCTCAAAGTAATTCCGAGAACCTTACCTGCCAAAGCGCCAGGGCGGGGACAGAACCGTCAACCAGCGGCGCGGAATAAACGAAAGGAGAATGGGCATGGAGACCGAAAACAAGAATGCACCCCAAGCTAAGGCCCCGGCCTGGCACCCCGCTGTCATTGCGGACGCCAAGCAGGGGGTCGCGCGTAGCGGGCAACCCAAGTTGTTCGTGCGCGTCGTTATCAGCGAGGGGCCGGCCGCCGGCCGCATTGTGGACGCCCACATCCCGCTTGGCGGTTCAGAGCGTGGCCAGGCGCTCATGCGCGGGCTGAGGAAGGCGGTTGGGATTCGGGACGTGGACCCGTTGCCGGGAACCTCGCAACTGCTGGCCAAGCGAGTTAGGGTCCGGACGCGCCCCTGGGTCGGCATCGACGGCCAGACCCGCGAGGGCATCAGCGCCTTCTCGCCGCCCGAGCAGTGGGTCAGCGCGGACGATGACATCATAACGATCACAGGTGAGGAGGAGGACGCCCCATTCTGAGACGGACGTTGTTGACGCGCTGTTGACAGGGTTTGTCGGCGGCGCGTCAGCTACAAAACCCCTGTAGATACAGGCCGAAATGATGATCAAGCGCCAAAACTGTTGACAGTTGATAAGGAGAGGAAGGACGATGCCTAAGCCGCGAAAACACAACAAGAGGCTAGTCGCTGATGACGGCGCCCGCGCTACGCTTGCCAGGATGGTCACCAGCCAGGAAATCAGTAGCGTCGTGCGAGCGATTTTATTTGCCGAGTCTCGCGAGGTGTGGCGCGGCGTCGTGGCAACGCCGCCGGCATCGTTGCTTGAAGTGGTCCTGGCTGAGTTCCTTCGCGCTACCCCGGTCGCCGCCGAGCTTCCGTTCATGTCCACGATCTGCCTGGTGGCTCAGTATCTTTGCGAGAAAGGCGCGGCCCTCGTTATGGAAGACGGCAGGAAAGTCCAGCCGGATTTCTACACCGTGCTGCTGGCGCCATCCGGGGAAATGAAGTCGTTCTCGCAGTCGCGGGTCCTGGAAGGGTTCGAGTTGGGCGGGTGGAAGCCTAGCCGCATCCGGGACGCCGGGAGCACGGCAGGATTGATGGAGGAACTGCGCGCCAATGAGGGCAAAGCAACGTTCTGGTGGATCGAGGAGTTCGGGCAGTTCTGGAAACAGACCGTTTCGGAAGCTCACCAAGGGACGCCCCGTCTCCTGCTCATGGCCTACGATCACGCAACGCTGACGAAATGCCTCAGGGATTCGGTCCTCGAAGTCAAGGATCCGTGTCTTTCTCTGTTGGGCACAACTGTCTTTGCCAACCTCCACAACCAGTTGACAAAGGAAGATTGGGCTTCGGGGTTGTGCCAGAGGATTGCGTTCGTGTTTTGTTCACCCGACCCGACCCGGAATTGCTTCGACCGGCGATACGCCATTCTTGACGGCGTGAGCTTGGAGAAGATAGCGAATGCGTTTCGCAAAGCCACAGAGACTCCGGTCCACACCAATTACCGCTTCACGGCTGACGCACGCTCTGCGATAGGCGATTCGTGGGTGCTGATGGGGCGCCAGGGGATCAGCGCGGATTTCGTGCGGCGCATTGAGTTCCGGGCCTTCAAATACGCCCTGGTTTATCACTGGTTGCTTGGCAAGGCGAATAACGAAATCGACAAAGAGGACGTGAACTGGGCGGTTCGCCTCGCCATGCTTCACCTTTCCGACCTGAGGAGAATTATGGATGATGTTGAGTATGCCGAATTACAGGATTTGATGAGACGAGCGGAGGGGTTGCGGCTCAAGTTCGGGAAAGAATTGGCGCCGCGTCACCTTCTCATGTATCTGCACCGGCAGTTAAAGACGATGCCGGCGGCAGAGGCTCTTTACTCGCTCTTGCTGGACAAGGAGAAGGCCGCCCTTGCCGGTGGGAAGGCATCGCCACTACTGAGCGATTGCGCTGTTGCGATAACAGTAGCCAACAATACGGCCGCATCTCCGACCGGGAACGCACCACCGGGCGACGCCCGACGCCCTACGTGGGGAGCTGGTTGAAGGTTTCAGTCCCGAGTCGCTCCTCCAGAGTGAGTTCGTCGATGACCTCGCGAACCCCAGAGTCGAAAACTACGGTATAGAGCTTCAACGCGCGCCGCCGCCGTGGGGTATCGTTTGGCCGCTCCAAGGGTTTGCGGTAGCTATCGGCCTTGATAGTCACCTCGCTGCCGTCCTGCAACCGGGCTTTGGTCGGTTCGAGACAGCGAAAACCCAAGTCGCGAAATTCCTGCGTTCTATAGTCTTTGTCGGTCATCATTTTGCTTTCCCTGCGTCTGGCGGCTCCGCAGTATTGTGCTCCTCGTCCGGGGGCTAAAGGTCAACGTATTAAGCGTTGCCCGCTTTGGCCTCGGCTGCGGCGATGGTTAAATCCCAAAGCCTGCGGTCGGGGCTGACCAGCAGGGCCTCGATCAACTGCCGGTCCTGGGGCCGTGACGTGAGGTCAAGTGAGAGGCTCTCCCCGCCGTGCCAGCAGGCCCCGGCTTGCGAGATAAACAGGCCCGCGCTCACGGCCCGCACGGCTCCACACTCCTGGCAGACGTAGCGAAGAATGTCCGCGTGCTGGGCCTCGAACGGGAAGCTCACCGCCTGCTCCTCGCCGTTCCAAAGGACCACCAGGTATTTGGCAAACTGCCCTGCCTGTGCCCTGGAACCCTGTTCGGATTGCTCTTGAGCCCTTCTCCCTGTCTCTGTTGTCGTGTTGGTGTTCATGATCTTTTTTTTTTGTGCTCTGCTGTTCGTCTTGTCCGTCGCCCTTCGCCCGCGAGAGACCGCCAGCCGGGGCGGCCAGCGGGAGTAGTCTTCAGAGGGCACCGCGCCCGGCCCCCCGGCTGACAAGCGGTCGGTAGAGGGCGATGGGCAAGGCGAACGGCGTCACAAAAAACGATCTGAACAACCGAAACACCACGACAACGGACAGGGGAAGCGGACCGGAGAGAAGCGAACCCTGGCCCTTCATCTGCGAGTGGATTAGCGAGCTAACTTTGACTGCGGCTCGCTCGGGAGTTTCTGGAAGCCGTGAGCGGAGTGGAGCGTTTGGCCTGGCCGCCCGCGCTCGGGGAGAAGGGGCGCGAATCAGCGGACAGGACAAAAAGCGAAACGGAGCGGCGACGAAAGAAAGCTCACGAGGGAGCCTTCCTGGGGGAGCGCAGTCTGGGCAGGTTTAGGCGGCGTCCGTTAGGGGGAATGAACCTGCCCAGTCTGCGCGACAGGGTTCACCACGAAATGCCAGCATCCCTGGCGATGCGAGCGGCCAGACCCGGCTTGACGGTCTTGTTGCCGTGGACGGGCACAGTGATGATCCTGCTCTCGCCTGGTCGGCCAAAGATGTGATAGCTTCCCTTGATGCGGCGCAAAGCCCAACCTGCCTCGTTCAACAGCCGGCAAAGCTCCTTACCGGTAATTGGCCTCATAAGGCCAGGTCAGCGACTTCCACTTCGGGATCCGGAGACCGGCCCTCGTCGGCCAGCACTTCGAGACAGCCGATGGCGGCCTCGCGCAAGTTGGCCATTAGCTCATCCACGGTCTCGCCTTGGGAATAACACCCCGGCAGGGCGGGCACTTCCCCCCAGTAACCCCCGGTCGGCTCGGTATGAATGACGGCTTTGAAAGTCATGAGGATAATGTAGCTGGACCGCCCTCCGGCATCAAGCCCTTCCCGGCCCCCGGGGGCGAGATCCTCCAGTAGGCTTCAACAGCCTCTGGCTTTACCAGGGCGCGGTAGTGTTTGAAAACCACGGCGGGGCTGTTCCCCATCTCAGCCGCCGTCAGGTTCTCGTTTTTGAATTTAGCGTAGTGGTAGCTACCGAACGAGTGCCGAAGCGCGTTGTGGGGCCATTCCTGCACGATTGCGGGCCTGCCTGGATCGTCATTGGTAGGCTTACGCCCCTTGACCAGATGCTTGAGCTTCTCGCCGAAAACATCAACGTCGGGCGCCACCGGTCCCTTTTGCCGTTGGTGTGAGGTCAGCCAGTCGGCGAGATTGTCTTGAATCGTCACGATTCGCCGTTGCCGGGTCTTGGATTTTGCGGCCTTCACTTCGATGGTCTTCGCTTTGAGGTCGATCTCGGACCAGTCGAGGGCGCAAACCTGAAGGTCGCTGGTTCAAATCCAGCCCCCGCAACCAATTTTATCGGAGAAACCCCTGAGAAATCAGGGGTTTTTTGTTGTTTGGAAATCTTGCCGAATCGTCTAGCAACGTTTGGCAACGTTGAGCAATGGGCCTTTTTCTTTCCAGAGTGTTTCCAGAACTTTTTTCAGAACTATTCAGAAGTGCGTGCGACAAAATTCTTCGGTTCTAGGCAGCAAGGGCCAGGCGGTCATTTCCGGCAGCGTGGGCATTAAGCCGAATTTTCCAGAAATCGTCGAGCCGGCGGCCGGCGCTGATGCAGCGCAGAGCCAGGATATTTTCCGCTCCGGGTACGCCCCAAAACATGCCCGACTGTTTGCACCGAGCGCCGATGATCGTCTTGCAGCCGGCTTCGATGACCCCCGAACCAATGAAGAAGCCGCGGCTGCGGAAGGTGCCGCACTGCAAACGCAACCCAGATTGGCCATCCGGGTCTTGGCCTTGCCGTCGGGACCTTTGCCCTGCCAGCCCTCCAGTTCCTCTTGCCGCATGGGCACGCCCGAAGCGTCGCCACTCAGATACATGATGGAGGGCCCTGGGGTGCCCGGCAGCGGCACCAAGGCCTCACGCTCTTGCCAGGTTTGCGCGCCGGGACCCACGCTTTGGACCAACCGCTGAATCTGGCGGGCGGAAGCCTCAATGCCCCCGGTGTCTCTCAAGTGCTGCTGGGCCTTTTTTCTTGGTCTTGGGCGAGCCGGATTTGGGGCGGGATCTCGCTGGATTGGGTCGGGGCTTTTTTCTTACGCCGATATTCAACTGGGCGCGGGTTTGCTCGATGATCTGCTGAGCGTATTGCTCGGTGAGTTGCTGATATTTGTGGTAACCCTCGATGGCCTGTTGGACCTCCGGGACTTTATCTTGAGGCAGGTAGCGGCAGCGGTTTTTGCCGTCTTCCCAGGAGTTGAGGTTGTAGTAGGGGCTGTCAGGCCCCTGACGGATAATGGAGAGGTTGACGCTCCTTGACGGCGGCAGTCAATTGGTCCGGCGACATTCCGGCCAGCACGGTCTGCATGGGCTCCGCCGTGCGGGAGAAGTCGCGGTCGGCCGGGAAGGGCGTAAATATGGTTATGAGCACCTGCTGCATTTCGAGCCAATTCCCCCTCACCCGGGCCCACTCCCCGAGGGAGAGGGGAAAGCAAAGGCCAGCTCTCGAACATTCCCACACCGCTGGATTCGTCGACCGGTTGGCGAGGATTCCCCTCTCCCTCGGGGAGAGAGCCCGCCTTCGCTTGGAAGCTCCGGCGCGGCGGGCCGGGGAGAGGGGGAATGGGCTGCCCAGCAAAGCCGGTTCCGGGAAGCTAATCTGTGCCCGGCATGGATCGGGCGCACGGCGGATTTCCTCGTGCGCCTAGAAAGAAGTCCCGGCTTTGTAATTGCCCCCGGCAAGGAAAAAGGGCAGAAAGAGCGGCGACAGCATGAATGCGAACGGCATACTGGTGAGAGTGGACGGCGTGGAGAAAGTGTTCCACCGCGGTTCGGAAGACATTCACGTGTTGAGAGATTTGCACCTGGAGGTGCCCGCGGGGGAGTTTCTGGCCCTCATGGGGCCGTCAGGCTCGGGCAAGAGCACGTTGCTTAACCTCATCGGGGGGCTGGACCGGCCAAGCCGGGGGACGGTGACGGTGGGCGGGGAGCGTACCGACCAGATGTCGGACCGGCATCTGGCGGGGTGGCGGGCGCGGCACATCGGGTTCGTGTTCCAGTTGTACAATTTGCTGCCGGTGCTGACGGCGGAGCGGAATGTGGAGTTGCCGCTGCTGCTGACGCACCTGTCCAGGGCGGAGCGGCGAAAGCACGTCGAGACCGCGCTGGCGGTGGTCGCCCTGTCGCACCGCTCCAACCATTATCCGCGGACCCTTTCGGGCGGGGAGCAGCAACGTGTGGGCATCGCCCGGGCGATCGTGACCGACCCGACGCTGCTGCTGTGCGACGAGCCGACAGGCGACCTGGACCGGAAGTCCGGGGACGAGATACTGAATCTGCTCCAGGCCCTCAACCGCCAGCACGGCAAGACCGTCATCATGGTGACCCACGACCCGCACGCCTCGGCGCGCGCCTCCAGGACGGTCTATCTGAACAAAGGCCAACTCAGCGACCGGCCCGTCGATTGAAGGGAGTCCAGAAATGAGTTTCGCGCATCTAGTCTGGAGTAATTTGAAACGCAAGAAGCTGCGGACGTTGTTGACGGTGTTGTCGGTGACGATCGCCTTCGTTCTGTTCGGCCTGTTATCGTCCATCAAACAGGCGCTCACGGGCGGCGTGAGCCTGGAGGGGGCAAACCGGCTGGTGGTGCAGCACAAGGTCTCCATCATCCAGTTATTGCCGGTCAGCTACAAGGCGCGGATGGAGCGAATTCCCGGCGTGGCCGCCGCGACGCACCAGACCTGGTTCGGTGGGTATTACCAGGATCGCAAGTACTTCTTCATGCAGAACCCCGTGGTGCCGGAGGAATTTCTGGAGATGCACCCGGAACTGATATTGCCGCCGGAGCAGAAGCAGGCCTGGCTGCGAACACGCACGGGAGCCATTGTCGGGCGAAAGACGGCGGAGCGGTTCCATTGGAAGCTCGGCGACCGGGTGCCCATCCAGACGCCGATTTGGACGAAAAGCGACGGGAGCACAGCTTGGGATTTCGATGTCGTGGGGATCTTTGACGGCAAGGAGAAGACCGATGACACCATGTCGTTCTTTTTCCACTACGACTATTTCGACGAGGGGCGAGCGCGGGGCAAAGGGGAGGTGGGCTGGTTCACGATCCGGGTCAAAGACCCGGCCCAGGCCGCGGCGGTGGCGAAATTAGTGGATCAGGAATTCGAGAACTCAGCCGAGGAAACGCGGACGGAGCCGGAAGGGGCATTCCTCCAGGCGTGGGTCAAACAGATCGGCAATATCGCGCTGATGACGGCCGCGATCCTGGGGGCGGTGTTCTTCACGATTCTGCTGGTGACGGGCAACACCATGTCCCAGGCGGTGCGGGAACGGACGGGGGAACTGGGAGTGCTCAAGGCCATCGGGTTCACAAATGGCCGGGTCATGGCGCTGGTACTGGCAGAGTCTTGCGTGCTGGCGGCGTTGGGCGGGGTGCTCGGTTTGGGGTGCGCCTGCATCCTGGTGCCGGCGCTGGCCAAGCCGCTCTCGACCATGTTGCCGATGTTCTTCTTTCCTGTCCGCGACCTGCTGGCCGGGAGTGGCATCTGCCTGGCATTGGGAGTGGTGACGGGCGTTTTTCCGGCGTTGCAGGCGATGCGTTTGCGCGTGGCCGATGCGTTGAGGAGAATGTGATATGGCGGGTCCCATAAACTGGTTGTCGCAAGTCGCGTCGGTGACGAAGTTTGGCTTGCTGGGCATTCCGCAACGGCGAGGCTCGGTCGCCGCGGCGGTCATCGGCATCGCGGGGGTGGTGGGCGTGCTCATCGGAGTGCTTTCGATGGCGGTCGGGTTCCAGCGAGCGATGAGGGCCTCCGCCTCGGCCGACGCGGCCATCATCTTGCGCAGCGGGGCCGACAGCGAGATGGTCAGCGGCTTCGCGCTGGACGAAACGAAGGTCATCTCTGACGCCCCGGGCCTGGCGCGCAACGCGCAGGGTTCGATGGCGTCGGCCGAACTGTTCGTCATCATCGATCTGCTAAAACGCTCGACCGGCACGCGCGCGAACGTGCCGCTGCGGGGCGTGGGACCGGCCGCCTTTGGGGTAAGGGACCATCTTAAGATAGAAAAAGGCAGGGCCTTCGGCTGGGGCAGGAACGAGGTCATCGTGGGCGTCGGCGCAGCGCAGGAGTTCGCCGGCCTCGAGGTCGGCTCCACATTGAAAGTCGGGCGCCAGGAATGGCCCGTGGTGGGGACCTTCTCCGCCGGGGGCGGCACGGCAGAATCCGAGCTTTGGACCGACGCGACAGTCCTGCAGGAGGCATATCATCGGGGCACCAGCTTCCAATCCGTTTATGCCAAACTCAGTTCGCCTGCCGCCTTCCTGCAATTCAAAGATTCGCTGACCTCCGACCCGCGCCTCAATGTCAAGGTCCTGCGCCAGGCCGAGTATTACGCGGAACAATCCACCGTCCTGTCCACTTTGATCACGACGCTGGGCTATCTGGTGGCGTCATTGATGGCAATCGGAGCGGTGTTCGGCGCGCTCAACACGATGTATAGCTCGGTCTCGGCCCGCACGCGCGAGATAGCCACTCTGCGCGCGCTGGGCTTTGGCGCCGGAGCGGTGGTCGTCTCGGTGATGTTGGAATCGGTGGCCCTGGCGTTGGCCGGGGGCGTTCTCGGGGCGGGCATCGCCTACTTGGCCTGCAACGGATTCCACACCGCCACGGTCAATTGGCAGAGCTTCAGCCAGGTCACCTTCGCATTCACGGTCACCCCGTTTCTGCTGGCCCAGGGCATTGTCTGGGCCACGATCATTGGCCTGGTGGGCGGGTTGCTTCCCGCCCTGCGCGCCGCCCGTCTTCCCATAGCCGCGGCCCTGCGGGAATTATGATCATTTCGAATTAAGATTAAGATTAAGAGCCAGAAACTGCCACCGAAAAAAAGTAAAATGCACCCGCCGCCCCTCGGGCGTCGGATTACCTATGCACCGGAGTCTAAAGTACCAAAGCCACTCGTGGCGCGTCAAAGACCACTCGGAAAAGCGCGCTCGTGCCGCTTGAGGAACGTCCTGCGGCTGCGGCCTGAAGGCGGCAGACTGGAGTTTGGACATTTTGCACGCCAACGGCGTGCGGGCATATCAGCCCAGCAACCGCCCTGGGAAAGCCGTCGCGTAATGTCCCAACCCGCCCTGCAAGGGCGGGGGTATCTTCCGTGACCTGCGCCCTTGCAGGGCGCAAGAGCCGAATAGGACGGCTTTCCCAGGGTGTTACCCTGGGCTGGTATGCTGCGCGCTTTCAGCGCGGGGTCCGTGGGCGGCCGCGGCGCAGCGCGAATGTCCAAACTCAAGGCTGCCACCCGATGCCGCCAGATCGGCGCAGATACCAACCGCTCAGACCGCGGTGTCCATGAAGGTGGCCGGGCCGTTTGCCCGAGATTTGTTGCGCGCGCGTTAGCCGTTATGGCGTGAGGATCGCGTCGGGCAATGGTCCAAAGCTGCACTGAATTGAACCTTGCTAAACCCAAACGGTCTGGTAATAGAATGACGCCGTCGAACATGTCGGACGCGCCCCAGGCGCGGGGTGGAGGACTTATGAGGAAACGCTTTGTACACCGGCGCAGAAAACTGCACCAAATTGGGCAGGTCTTGACGGCAGGCGATGGAGCGGGAGCCTTGCGGTCTGCCGGGCTGCTTGCAATTCTAAAGCAGGCTGGAAGCCTGCTCCACGGCGATGGGGCGGGGGCCTTTCGGCTCATCGCGCTGCGGTTGGCGCTGGGGTTGCTGGTCTGGATGGGCGTAGCGGGGGTGCTGAGGGCGGCGCCGCAGTTCGATGTGTTTCTGGGCTACGATGGGATTGTGCCGGAGGGGAGTTGGTTCCCGATGGCGTGCGAAATCAAGAACGACGGGCCCTCGTTCATGGGCGTGGTCGAGGTGTCGTCGGCAGGCTATGGCTCGCGCGAGGGCCAGGTGCGGCGGGTGCCGGTCGAGTTGCCAACCGGCACGCTCAAGCGGCTTTTCATACCGGTGTT
>Ga0181524_10001227_pt1 | contig 29824 bp, 24 predicted proteins | sample PEATcosm2014_Bin_34_FD_119761 | JGI IMG/M metagenome (GOLD analysis project Ga0181524, IMG submission 119761) | Peatland microbial communities from MTU Mesocosm Facility, Houghton, MI, USA - PEATcosm2014_Bin05_60_metaG | ecosystem: Environmental > Terrestrial > Soil > Wetlands > Peat | place... | reverse complement strand
GCGCGGTGATGAGGTAGCCTTCCTGGCTCTGCTGGATACCTTCAGCCCCCCGCCAGGATGGTCGAACTACCTGGCCTCGTGCCCCGGGTGGGGATTCATCGAGGACCGGCTTCGGCGCGGTGCAAGACACGCGGGCAAGCTTTCGCAGGTTACGTTGGATGGGCAGGTGGCACATGTCCGGCAACTCGCCGGCCGCGGGTGGGGATACATCGTGTTCCAGCTTCGGCGCAGCGCAAAACACGTGCGCAACCTTTCGCAGCTTACGTTGGATGGGCAGGTGGCATATGTGCGGCACCTCACCGCGCACCGCGCTGCGCGCATGGAAGCCGAGCGCCGCGCTGCGCGCGCGGAAGCCGCGCTGGGACTGAATAAGTACGTGCAGCAATTGGCGACATACTCCGGAACCCTGCTTGACGCCGTCGGGGGCGCCGGGCGGCGCTACAGGCCGAAGCGCTACCAGGGCCGCCTGATCCTATTCCTGGCGAATGAATCCACTTTGCGCCTGAGACATGGACCAAGGTTGGCTTGGCGCGAACTCGCCACCGACGGCGCAGAAGTGCATACGGTCCCGGGGGTGCACGATCTCATCCTGGCCGAGCCCAATGTGCGCGTCCTCGCAGGAAATTTCAAGGCCCGCCTCGAGGAGGCGCAAACGTCCGCCTGCGGCCCGAGGACATAAGTGACACCTCATCGCAATGCCAGAGGGCCTTGCTCACAACAGGTGCCTCCGGGCAACCATTACTGCTATAGAGAAGAATCATCCAACCAACGGCTCCGCCGAAGCAACATCAGTCGGTCGTTGGTAGTTCCGAGGACACGACCTATTCCCTGGCGTCGCTCTCCACGGGAGATCAAGAACAGGCTGAAGGACATCACGACGGCCAGGTTCGACGGGAGCGAGAACTTGGCCATTCAGGACTCGAACCGTCACAGAACCGAAGCCTTTTGTGATGTGTCACAAAAGCCAGTTCTGTAACGCTATTTAGGGGTTTTGACGGCGGGGACTTTTGTAACGGCCTTCAGCACCCGATGGACGCTGCCGTAGCTGACATCGGCCGGCGTTCGGCCAGGAAAGACATTACGCGACGACGCGGGAAGGTCAGACCGAAGGCCGTCAACCGTGAACTGGGCAATCTGCGAGCCGTCTTCGAGCGCGCCGTCAAGATCCACAAGCTCCTCAAGGAAAATCCGTTTGCCCATCTGGAAATGCTGCAGGAGGATCCGCTGCGGGGCGGACTGGCGCAGTAAGACGCGCCGCAACCGCTTCATCGCGTTCACCGCCGAGACCATCGAGCGGTTGCGCCGCTGGAGGATCCGCCGAGTGCACCACGCCTGCGTCTTCCAAGAGGATGGCGCGCATTCCCGACGCGTCTACGACCGCATCACTACAAAGTTTGACACGGCCGTGACGGCGGGAGGTATTCCACGCCGGACGCTCCAGGACCTTCGTCGCACGGTCGGGACGCTTTTGGCCGAGCGCGGAGTCAACCAGAAGGTGGCCGCCGAAGTCCTTGGCCACAGCGATCCGCGGACGACGGCGCGATACTACCAGGCCGTCCGACCCGAGGCGATCAAGGCGGCGATCCTCAGCCTGCGGCCGACAGGTACGGACGCCGATCGCGAGAAGAAGTGATTTTTGCGTGCCGCTAATGTGCCGCACCCACCTTTCGTAACACCCTCGTCTGAAGGTGGACAGAAAAGGCCGGGCGGCATATCCTGCCGTCCGGCCCTATCTTATGAGTGGTGCCCGAGACTGGATTTGAACCAGCATGGGTTTGACCCCACTAGGCCCTCAACCTAGCGCGTCTGCCAATTCCGCCACTCGGGCAAGTGTTGAAAAAACATTCTAACACCGCTACGGCATGTGGTCAAATCTCTTCCGCCCCGGACCGGGCGCCGCCGCGGACAATTCGACTTGCCTGCGCCTGAAGGATGCACTATCATGTAAAAGGAGGGGATATAGCTGGTTGAGACCACTGGAAGGAGACAAGGCTATGACCATTGAACTGGATGATCGTTCATTTCAAGAGGCTGTCGCCAAGGGTTCCAAGCCGGTGCTTGTGGATTTCTACGCGACATGGTGCGGTCCATGCGTGCAGCAGGCGCCGATTCTCGAAAAGTGGGCCGAAGGGCGCAAGGCGGAGTTGGACGTGGCCAAGCTCGACGTGGACAAGTCGCCGACGACCGCTTCAAAGTTCGGCGTGCTGAGCATTCCGACGTTGATCATTTTCAGCGCCGGCAAAGAACGAGCGCGCGCGGTCGGGCGCCAAACCGAAAAGGAACTGGACGCGCTGCTCGCCAAGGTGACCGCCAAGAAGGATTAAGCGACACACCTCGCCCCGAATGTTTGAGACGCGCCCTCGAGCGCGGAGGGGGATAAATCGGCCCGTTGACCTTCTTCTCCGCGATGAACAGCCCAAGTGCGGTTGACCGGCCGGATTGGATGTGCTAGATTCGGCGCCGGCATTTTGAAGGTCCACCCTGCACGTCAGGGTTCAAAGCCATGCAAGTGAAGCTCAACGGAGAGGCCTTGGAATTGCCCGAGGCCGTGACGATTCTGCAACTGCTCGAAAGGCTGAAAGTCCGCCGGGACATCGTGGCCGTCGAGGTCAATCGCGAGATCGTCCCGCGCGCCCGCCACGGTGATCGGCGTCTGGAAGAGGGCGATGCCGTCGAGGTCGTGACTTTCGTGGGTGGAGGCTGATTTCGGCATGCCGGAAGATCTGCTGCGGATCGGTCAGCGGACGTTTCGCTCGCGGCTTTTCGTCGGCACCGGCAAGTACCCGTCGCTGGAGATCATGAAGCAGGCGCTCGAGGCCTCGGGAGCGGAGGTGGTGACCGTGGCTGTGCGGAGGACGGCGCTTGCGGGCCGGCCCGGCGAGACGCTGCTGGATTACATTGACCGCAGCAAATACACGATCCTTCCGAACACGGCGGGCTGCTACTCGGCGGACGAAGCGGTGCGGACCGCGCGCCTTGGACGCGAGGCCGGCCTGAGCGAGATGGTGAAGCTGGAAGTGCTCGGCGACGAGCGGACGTTGCTTCCCGATCCGATCGAGACGCTCAAGGCGACCGAGGTCCTCGTGAAAGAGAAGTTCGTCGTGCTGGTCTACACTTCCGACGACCCAATCGTCGCCCGCAAGCTCGAGGCGGCCGGCGCCGCGAGCGTCATGCCCGCCGGCGCCCCGATCGGTTCCGGGCAGGGGATCCTCAACCCGAACAACATCCGCATGATCCTGGAGTCGGCGAAGGTGCCGATCATTGTGGATGCGGGAGTGGGCACGGCCTCCGACGTGGTCTCGGCGATGGAGCTGGGCGTGGACGGCGTGCTCCTGAACACCGGCGTGGCTCACGCGAAGGATCCGGTGGCGATGGCGCGCGCCATGAAGCATGCGGTCGAGGCGGGCCGTCTGGCCTGGAAGGCAGGGCGGATCCCGCGCAGGCTCTACGCGAACGCCAGCAGCCCGGAGAAGGATTTCTAACACGGGGTGCAGGCGATGAGCCCCGCGGCGTAAGAGATTCATTGGTACGGAGGTTGAACGCATTGGGTGAAACCGTCGTACTCGACACGCAAGAGCAGGCAGGCGAACCCAAGATCGAGAAACTGTTCAAGATCATGGTTCGCCAGAATGCGTCGGACCTTCACCTGAAGGTGCAGCAACCGCCGGTGCTGCGCATCGGCGGAGTGCTCCGGTCGCTCAAGAGCGACCTGCTGACCGACGCGCAGATTCAGAAACTCATCTACGAATTGCTCAAGCCCGACCAGATCGCCACCTTCGAGCGGATCGGCAGCTTCGATTTTTCCTACGAGTTCGAGGGCGGTTGGCGGGTGCGGATCAATGTCTACAAGCAGCGCGGGCATATCAGCGTGGCGGTCCGCCTGGTCCAGAGCCGCATCCCGAGCGTCGAAGAGCTGCATCTGCCGCCCTCGCTCATCAAAATCGCGGAAATACCGATCGGCCTGGTCCTGGTCGTCGGCGCGACCGGCACCGGCAAGTCCACGACGCTCGCCGCCATGATCCAGCACATCAACAACACGCGCCGCTGCCATATCCTGACCGTCGAAGACCCGATCGAGTACTCCTTCAAGGATAACAAGGCGCTGATTAACCAGCGCGAGATCGGCATTGACGTCCCCGACTGGTTGAGCGCCCTGAAGTACGGCATGCGCGAAGATCCCAACGTAATCCTGATCGGTGAAATGCGCGACCCGGAGACGCTCCAGGCCGGATTGACCGCCGCGGAGACCGGGCACCTTGTCTTCGGAACGCTCCATGCTTCGAATTGCTATCAGGCATTCTCGCGCATGCTCGAGATGTTCCCCGTCGAGAAGCACCCGGCGATCCGGCAGGGGCTCTCGGCGAACCTCGCCGCCATCATCGCGCAGATGCTCCTGCCCAGTTCGCGCGAGGGGCTCCGCATGGTGCCGGCCGTGGAAGTCCTGATCTGCAACTCCGTCGTCCGCAACCTGATCAGCCGCGGGGAGGATGAAAAAATCGCCGAGGTGATCCGCGGCAGTTCCTCCGACGGGATGCAGGACATGACCGCGGCGATTGCCAAACTCGTCAAAGAGGAAACGGTCCTTCGGAAGGTGGCGCTGGAGAACGCGCCCAATCGAGAGCGCCTGGAAATGGAACTTCGCGGGATATCGTCTGACCGCGGCAAAATCATCGGATGAACATGCCCCATCAAGTGTCCTGGTTGCGTTCGCGCCCGTCTCCAAGCCGCCGATTCGCGCGGCCGTTCGCGGCCCTGCTGGGTGCGGCGGCGCTCCTTTCAGGCGGGCCGCTCGCCCTGGCGCAGACCACCGCCGCAGCGGCGGCTTCCGGCCGGTACATGAGCGCGTTCTGGCTGGGGATGTTCATCCTCCAATGTCTGCTCTGGGTCATTATCCTGGATTGGATGGGGCGCGACAGCGAGCGGCTCGGTTTGCGCCACAGGTTCTGGTGCACCCTCGTCGCCGCGGTCGGCGCCGCCGGAATGGCGCTGATCATCCTGGTGAGCGTCGCGTTCGTCTTCACCTCCATCCTCGGCCTGGTCGCGGTCCTGGCCATCTACGTTTGGAAGCGGAACCTGTCGCTGCCGCCGGAACAGCAGGTGCTGACCCGCTCCCACCTGGACTACGTGGCGCGAGGGCTCTTCGCGCGCCTGCACCTGAGGGCCTCAAAGGGCGCGGCGATCCAGTCGCGCTCCGGCCATGAAGACACCACGACCATCGAACTCCTCCGCAAGGACGGCACCTCGCTCGAAAAACTGACCAGCAGCCGCAGCAGCAGCGGCTCGGAGGCGGTCGTCTCAATCAAGGAACTCGTCGAGAGCGCCATTCTCTCGCGCGCCACGGACATTCATCTCGAGCCCAAGGAGAACGAGCTCCAGGCCCGGTTCCGAATTGACGGCATCCTGCACAACGTGCCGAGCTATGCGGCGGAGTTGGCCTCGCCGATGATCTCCTGCGTCAAAGTGCTCTCGGACATGGACATTGCGGAAAAGCGGAAGCCGCTGGACGGTTCGTTCATGGGGCGGCTGAGCGGGCGCACGCTGGACTTCCGCGTCGCCACGGCGCCGAGCGTCCACGGCGAGACGATGGCCATCCGCATCCTCGACCGCGACGCCGGCCTGATCCGGCTGGAGAAACTCGGGCTGCTGCCGGACCACATCGAGCTGGCGCGCAAGATCATCCAGTATCCGCACGGCATGCTCATCGTCAGCGGTCCGACCGGCGCCGGAAAGAGCACCACACTTTACGCGATGCTCTCGGAAATTGACGCTTACCAGAAGAACATCATCACCATCGAAGACCCGATCGAGTACCGGCTCGACAACGTCACTCAGCAACCGATCAACCCGAAGGCCGGGGTCACGTTTGCCAGCGCGCTTCGCAGCATACTGCGACAGGACCCGGACGTCATCATGGTCGGCGAAATCCGCGATGCCGAGACGGCGCGCGTGGCCTGCCAGGCGGCCATGACCGGGCACTTCGTTTTCACCACGCTCCACGCGAACGACTCGGTGACCTCGCTCTTCCGCCTTCTGGACCTGGGCGTAGAGCCGTACTTCATCGCGTCCTCGCTTTCCGCCGTGCTGGCGCAGCGGCTGTGCCGCGTGCTCTGCCCGGCGTGCAAAGAGGCCTACGTGCCGGAGCCGGCCTTTTTCAAGAGCATCGGCCTCCCGCCGGGCAAGGAAATCCAACTCTACAAGTCAGTCGGATGCGAGGAATGCCAGGGCACCGGCTACCGCGGCCGGATCGGCATCTTTGAATTGCTCGATGTCACCGACACCATCAAGGACCTGCTCCGGTCGAACCCGGGCGTCCAAGTCATCACCGCCGAGGCCAAGAAGACCGGATTCCGGAAACTGCATGAAGACGGCCTCGCGAAAGTCATCAAGGGAATGACTTCGGTCAAGGAATTGCTCCGAGTCACGCGTTGAGGGAGGGCCGGCGATCAGCACTTTCTTCTCAGTGGTGTTTCTGATCATCACCATCTACTGGTTCTACCGCGGCCTGCGCAGGGGACTGTACCCGGCCCTCAACATCCTGTTCGTCTTCCTCGTGCCGCTGCTCGTCACGCTGAACTACTACGACCTGCTGTTCGGCGTGGTCGCCCGGATCAAGCCGGATAGCACGCAGAGCGCCCGCGAGGCGATCTCGTTCGTCAGCACCTACCTGATCACATTCTTCATCTGCGTTTACTTCTGCCTCTGGCTGTGCGCGGAGGAGTTGCGCATGGACAGGACGATTGACACGGTCGCCGGCGGAATCCTGGGCATCCTGACCGGAATGATATGCTGCGGCGTGCTGATGCTGATGTGGTTCTGCACGCCCTTCAGCCGGCAGCCGCAGTTCGAGGTGGCCGACACGGACATGTTCTATAAGCCTCAGGATTATGCCCTGGATGCCGTGACGATCGTGGCCGACCGCGTCAAGGGAGACCGGCTGTTCTCCGGCGAGCGTTTCATGCGCGACATTCGCTACGGTCTGCCGCAGGTGCCGACGCTGGGATCCGGCTTTTACATCAGTTCGGTCCCGACCGGTCTCAAGGTCTTCATTGAACCGGGCGGCGGCTCGCCGGCAGGCTTCCTGGTCAGGATCAAAGAGCGCCTGAACAATCCGGAAAAGGACATCCCGCCCAGCGAGCAAAGAGAAGCCCAGGTCGAAAAGGGCCGAACGCCGCTCTTCATCCACGAACCCGCCACGATCGCCCTCGTTGCCGTCGTCATGGAGAGCGTGCCGCCCGAACTCGCGCAGGTGGCCGGCGATGAACCCGACAGGCTCTTCGCCACCGATGGCGAGATCGGCTACGCCAAGGAGACCTTGAACGACCGGACGCTGTACATCAAGTTTTACAAGGTGGAGAAGGCCGGCGCCCCTGTCGGTTCGGAGATCGCGCTCTTCGAGCCCCGCGACATGACAAGGTACGGGAGAGAGTTCGAGGACTTCTGGCCCTCGAAGGCCTGTTTCCGGTTCAACGACGGCCAGATCGAAATGCAGATGAGAGACACGGGGGCCACGCAGGATGAGGCCAAAGGGCTCCTCCAGGATAACCAGTTGCGGATGTGCGGCAAGGTGATCTTCACCGGGACCGAAGGGAAGGTCTACGGGCTGGAACTTTCCGCCCCGAACCTGCCCGGCCGCATCTTCGAGGTGCTGCCGGCGACGGACCTGAACACCAAACTCGGAACGGTGCCCGCTCGTTGAGTCTCGCGGCAAGGCGCCGCTACGCAGTTGTCGAACGCGCCGCTATTGCACGTACTCCACGTAGTTCTCCGTTTCCAGGCGGTGCATCAGCGCGTCGAAACGACTGATCCTCTTCCGCGCGAGCAGCATGTCCTCGATGGGGCGCTGGACTTCCTCGAACGCGCGCGTCCGCGCCGGCTTCCGCTCTTCCACCTTCACAATGAGGAAGCCGCTTTCCTCACCGGAAGGCCCCGGCAACTCCGTCTCCACCGGCCCGCCGACCTCGCCCACCGGAAGTGAGAATACCACGTCGTCCACCCGCTTCGGCAGCGTCCCTCGCTCCGTGAAGTCCCACAACCCGCCGTCCTTCGCATGCAGAGCCGATCGCTCCTTCGCAAGCTGAGCGAAATCAGCCGGCCCCTTGAGCTGCAACACGAGCTCGTCCGCCGATTTCCGGGCCGTCTCGCGGCTCTGCTGCTCGGTCACGCGGATGAAGATTCCGCGGAACTTCACCCGGGCCGGTTCCTCGAACTGGTTCAGGTTCTGTTCGTAATATTCGCGGACCTCCCTGGGCGCGACCGAAAGATCGCGCATGACGAACTGGTAGCGGACGTAGTCCATGAGCGTCCGGTCGCGGACCTGTTCCGAATAGGCCTGGTAAGTCAGCCCCTTCTTTCGAAGCGCCTCGCGGAGCGCCGCGTCGCCGCCCGCGCTGCGGCGCTCGTCCTGGATGCGGCTTTCGACGCTCTCGTCGAAGTGCTTTTTGAACCCCTCGTTCGCGTTCAGGAGACGCTTCCCTTCGGCGACCAGCAGTTTCTCGGCGACGATCTGCCTCAGGACGGCGGTATTGAGCTCACTCTTGCGCCGCCGGCGTTCATCCTCGGACAGGCTGCTATCCCTGTCCAGTTCGGCAAGCGCGGGACCGGAGCGGTCCAGAACGTCCCGGAGCGTGATGACCTCTTTGTTCACGACTGCGACGACGGAATCGCGGAGCACGAGCGGCTCGTCCGCGGCGAAGCCGAAGCCTGACCCAAGGACGGCCGCAAGCCATGCGGCCACTATGACCGGCTGTCTCTTCATGGTTTCCTTTCAGTGCGCCCCGGCGCCGGCACAGACTCTCCACGTTCCAGGGCGCGGGTGAGCCAAGATATCACTTGCCCTCCGGAAATGCGAGTGCGATGAATCAGGACGTGGAGCGTCTTCTCATCCACTTCGCGGCAGTCCGCGCCCGCGGCCGAAAAAACGCGCGCCGCACGCTCCGGCGACGGCGCCCCGACGACCAGCACGTGATCGCGGATTGCCACACTGGCGATCCCGGCCTTCTGCGCCAATTGCCGCAGCCGGGTCTCCGTCAGCAGGGCTTCGGCCTCTGCCGGGAGCTTGCCGAACCGATCTTCCATCTCCGCGCGGAGCGTGTCCAGGTCCGACGCGTTCGTCGCCCGCTGCACTCGCCGGTAGATCTCGATCCGCTGCGACGGGTCTGCGACATAGCTCTCCGGCAGGAGCGCTTCCGTCCCGAGCATCAGCGTCACGTCGGGGCGCTCCGGCGTCGGCTGGTTCTTCAGCGCATTGACCGCGTGCTCGAGGATGCGGCAGTACATGTCATAGCCGACCGCCGCGATGTGGCCGCTCTGCTCGGGGCCGAGGATATTGCCGGCGCCGCGAATCTCGAGGTCGCGCATGGCGATGCGGAAGCCGGCGCCCAGTTCGGAGAATTCCTCAATCGCCTTGAGCCGTTTCTCAGCGATCGGAGTGATCGGCCGGTCCGCCGGCAAAAGCAGGTAAGCGTAGGCGCGGTGCCGGTAACGGCCGACGCGGCCGCGAAGCTGGTGCAGCTCCGCCAGGCCGAACATGTCGGCGTCGTCAATCAGGATCGTGTTCGCGTTCGGAATATCCAGGCCGGACTGGATGATCGTCGTGCAGACCAGCACGTCCGCGCGTTGCTCCACAAAATCGTGCATCACCTGCGCCAGCTTACGCTCGGGCATCTGGCCGTGCCCGACGAGCACGCGCGCCTCGGGGACGAGTTCCTTGATCTTGCGTTCGGTCCGGTCAATCGTCTCGACGCGGTTGTACAGGTAGTAGACCTGGCCGCCGCGCGACATCTCGTGCAGGATCGCCTGCCGTATTTTGTGCGGGTCATAGCGCAGCAGCCGCGTGTAGATCGCCAGCCGGTCGCGCGGCGGAGTTTCCAGCGAGGAGATGTCGCGGATGCCGAGCAGCGACATGTGGAGCGTGCGCGGGATCGGCGTCGCGGTCAGCGTCAGCACGTCCACCGTCTCGCGCAGCCGCTTAAGGCGCTCCTTGTGCTCGACGCCGAACCGCTGTTCCTCGTCAATAATCACGAGGCCGAGGTTCTTGAAGCGCACGTCGGGCTGGATAAGGCGATGTGTGCCGATGACGATGTCCACGCTTCCTTCCGCCAGGTCGGCCAGAACGCGCTCCTGCTCCGCGGGCGTTCGGAAGCGGCTCAGCATCTCGATTCGCACCGGGTAGTCGGCCATGCGCTCGCCGAACGTCTGTGCGTGCTGGGCGGCGAGGACCGTCGTCGGCACCAGCACCGCCACCTGCGCGCCGCCCATGACCGCCTTGAACGCGGCGCGCATGGCGATCTCGGTCTTGCCGTAGCCCACATCGCCGCAGATCAGCCGGTCCATCGGGCGCGGACGCTCCATGTCGCGCTTCGTCTCCACGGCGACCCGGAGCTGGTCGTCCGTCTCCTCGAACGGGAAGGCGGCTTCGAACTCGCGCTGCCAATCGCCGTCCGGCGGGTGGACGATGCCCTCCGTCGCCTCGCGCACCGCCTGCAATTGGAGCATCTCCACCGCCAGTTCATGCACCGCCAGCTCTGCGCGCTGTTTGCGGGCGGTCCAGGCCTTCGTTCCGAGCGTGCTCAGCGGCGGCCGATGCTCCGACGGGCCGGCATATTTCTGGACCTGCTCGATCTGCGTGACCGGGGCGTAGAGGAACGCCTTGTCGGCGTATTCGATCTTCAGGTATTCCTGTTTCGCGGAGTCGCGTTCCAGGATCGTCATGCCGTGATATCGCCCGATGCCGTGCGTCGCGTGGACGACCGCGTCGCCCGGTTCGAGCTCGTAGAAACTCTCCGCCGCTCGCCCGTGGCGATAGCGCGGCAGCGCGCGCCGCTCGCGGTAACGCTGAAAGATCTCGTGATGCGTCAGCAGCGCCAGCGAGAGATCGGTCCAATCGAAACCGTGCATCAGCCGTCCGATGCGGATCTCGAAGCGCGGGTCCGTCAGCACGGACGATCCGCCGAGCAACTCGGTGAGCCGGTCGCGTTCGCCGGAATTCGCACACAGGACAATCGTGCGCTTGCGTTCCGCCGTCACGTGCTCGAGTTCCTGGACCGTGGCCTTGAGCTCGTGGCCGAAGCGTTCGACCGAATGGACGTGGAAGGTCACCGGCTCGCCGCTGAAAACCCCCGGCAGTGCGGCGACGTGCAGCGTCGGGAAGCGCTCGGCCAGGCCGCGGAGCGAATCCACCGCCGAGAGCGCCGCGTCCGGCTCCGGATGGCTTGCGAAGAGGTCGGCGCGCTCGAAAATCTCCGCCGGCTCCTTCAAGAAAACCCAGGTGTCTTCGGGCAGGTGGTCGAGGAGCGACGAAGCAGTGCCCGGCGATCCCGGCGACGCTTCCTGGCCGTGATGTTCCGGCACGGCGGTGACGGACGTCTCCGGTATTTCGGCCGTGGAGGCCTGTGTCGCCGGGTCGTAGGTGCGGATGGACTCGATCTCATTCCCGAAGAATTCGACGCGGACCGGCGCTGCGGCGGTATAGGGGAAGATATCGAGAATGCCACCACGGCGGCAGACTTCGCCCGGCACTTCCGCCTGGCGGACGTTCTGGAAGCCACGCTCCGCCAGCCAACGCAGCAATTCCTCCGGCGGCAGGACCAGTCCCGGCCGCAGGGCGCGCGTGTTTTCGCCGAGGACCGAAGGTGAAGGAGTCTGCAGAAGCACCGCCTGCACCGGCGCGACGATCAGCCGGCACGCCGCGGGCGGAGCGGAGCGATCCCGCCGCGAGGCCAGATACTTCAGCACGGCCAGGCGCTGGCTGCGGATTTCGGCGTCCGGAAGTTCGTCCGCCTCGACCGTCTCCCAGGCCGGAAAGAGCAGCGGCAGCTCGCGGGAAAAAAGGCCGACATCCTCAACGAGCGCTTCAGCTTGCTCAATCTGAGGGAGCACGCACAGGATCGTGCGCCCGGCGCGCGAGGCCAGCGCCATCGCCAGGCAGGCCGCGGAGGAACCCCAAAGGCCCTCCGCGAAACAACTCCGGCCGCTTCGAAGCCGCGCCTCGAGGTCCTGGAAGGGCGGGTGCTCGACCAGCATGGAGATCAGGTCTTGCATGGGAACGGTCTCGAAGAGCCTCTCCGGCGCTGCGGAACCGGTTCTATGGCGTGGGCTGGGCCGACATAACGCTTGACTTCGTACATTCTAGTCGAAATAGCCGCGGGAACTCAAGCTTTCTGCCGATAGCGCTCGAAGCATGGAGTTCGGCCGGGAAGTCCATGTATAATGCAGCGCGAGAAAGGAGACGCCATTTGGCTGAATCGCTTCGCCAGGATGCCGAGAGGATCGTCGAGACGCTTCGGGCGGCGGGCCATGAGGCTTACTTTGCCGGCGGCTGCGTCCGCGACATGGTCATGGGCGTCGAGCCGCACGACTACGACATCGCCACGAGCGCGCGCCCCGAAGAGATCGTCCGCCTTTTTCCGAGAAGCCTGACGGTCGGCGCGCAATTCGGCGTGGTGGTGGTGCTCGCCGGCTCGGGCAGTTTCGAGGTTGCCGCTTTTCGGGCGGATGCGCCCTCGTCCGACGGCCGCCACCCGGACAGCGTGCGGTTCTGCTCGGCGCGCGAGGATGTCGCGCGGCGCGACTTCACGATCAACGGCATGCTCTACGATCCGGCCGCGCGACGCGTGATTGACTGGGTCGAGGGCCAGAAAGACGTCCGCGACCGCGTGATCCGCGCCATCGGAAATCCCGAGGAGCGTTTCGCGGAGGACAAGCTGCGGCTGCTGCGCGCGGTGAGGTTCGCGGCGAGGCTCGGTTATGCCGTCGAGGAGAAGACCTACGCGGCCATGGTTCACATGGCGTCGCACGCCGGCGAGGTCAGCGCCGAGCGCGTCCGCGACGAACTCGTCCGCATCCTCACCGGCCCGAACGCCGGCCGGGCCGTGCGGCTCATGCACGATACCGGCCTGCTCAAGCCGGTCCTGCCGGAGATCGAAGCGCTCGCCGGAGTCGAGCAACCGCCGCAGTTCCATCCGGAAGGCGACGTGCTCGAGCACACCTGCGTCATGCTCGATGCGATGCGCAATCCCTCGACGGAACTGGCGATGGCGGTTCTCCTGCATGACGTCGGCAAGCCGCAGACTCAGACCTTCGCCGAGCGCATCCGGTTCGACGACCACGACCAAGCCGGCGCGGAAATCGCGCGGGACATCTGCCGCCGCCTGCGGTTCTCCAACGACCAACTCGAGCAGATCGTCTCGCTCGTCGGCAGCCACATGCGCTTCATGGCCGTCCAGCGGATGAAGCTCAGCACGCTCAAACGCCTCCTGGCGCTGAGCCGGTTCGACGAACACCTCGAACTCCATCGTTTGGACTGCATCTCCAGCCATGGTAAGCTGGATAATTACGAGTTTTTGCAGGAGAAGTTGAAAGAGTTCAGCAGCGAGCAGATCGCGCCCGAACCGCTGGTGACCGGCCGCGACCTCATCGAGATGGGATACACGCCGGGCCCCATTTTCAAGCGGATTCTGGATGCGGTCCGCGAGGAACAACTCGAGGGCCGCCTGGCCAGCCGCGAGGAAGGCATCGAATGGGTCCGGAAACGGGGCGAGGAATGGAAGCAGGACCAGGAAGCCCGGTGAGCGGCCTTGCAACGGTCCGGCCGCCGCAAGACGCTTCCGCGACGGCGGCCGCGTGGCCGAAGTGGAAGACCACACTTCGGCCCGTCTTTGCGGTCAGCTTCTGCGGCGCATGCCTGGGCGTCCTGGCGCTTCTGATCATGTTTCACGCTCCCGCGGTCAACGCGCCCATTTTCTATTTCACCACCCGCCCGGCCTTCGCCTGGTTCGGCATGCTGCTGCCTTTCCTCATGGTCGGCGCGCTGGGCATGCGGCGGCGCTGGTTCGTCCTCGGCTGTGCGTTCTGGGTTGTGAGCCTGCTCGCCTGCGAAGATGCGCTGGCATGGGTCAGACCGTTCCACGAGAGCGCCCGGACGAAGTTCGAGGCGAGTCAGATGGCCTATCTCAGTTTCAGCAGCGCCCACGGCAACGAGATCGAAGTGCTGGACGTGCCTCTGCGCATCGTCAGTTGGAACGTGCGCGCCGGTACGCTGGGCGCCGCCCAGGCGGTCGCTCAACTCGCAGCGCTCCGGCCGGACGTCGCGTTGCTGGAAGAGTTCGCGTGGGGCGATCATTCGGGCATGCTCGATGCGTTTCACGCCTCGCCCTATTTCCGAGAATACCAGGTCACGCGTCCCACGGCGCACCCGAACAGTATCGCCATTGTCAGCCGCTTTCCGGTCACCGAGCCGAAGGGGGTTCTGTTGCCTTGGAATTCTGCGGCGTGGCAGGTGCATTTTGCCCCGGATCGCCGCATGACCTGCGTGGTCCTACACCTGAGTGCGCCCGAGATCAAGACGCAAGTGCTGCGCGGCTGGACGTGGAAGGGCCTTCGCAAAGCGCTCGAGTCGAGGCGCAGCGAACTGGAAACGGTGCGCGAGATGGTCGGCCTTCAGGTGGATGGAAGTCCGCTTCTCATGACCGGCGACTTCAACGTGCCTTCGAACTATCCGGACCTTTCCATCGCGACAGCCGGCATGAAGGACGCGTTCGCGGCGAAAGGGTTCGGCTGGGGCAAGACAGCGCCCTCGAACTTTCGAGTCGTCCGCCCGGACATGATCTTTGTCCCGCTCGACACGACGGTTTTCGACGCGTTCGCGGCGCCTACGGGCAACTCCGATCACTGCCCGGTCGTCGCCGAAATCTCCATTCGAGTGCCGCGGCTGGCGGCGGTGCAGTTGCCGGCGACGAAGGAAGATTCCCCGGCGGCGCGCGAACCAACAGCCCCGAAACATCGCGTCCCCCAATCGGCGCGTCCGTAGCGCGGTGCTTGACGAATGCCGGAACCGCGCATTATAATGCTTTCGAACGCCGGAAGGGGATAAGCACAACTTTTCCAACTACTTACACGCGTGAGAGATGTCGTGCCTTGAGCCGGTCGGTTGTTCGTGCGTCTCCAGCGTGGACTGCACGCTTGTCTCACGAAACGGGTCGGTCGTCGGGCGCCTTCCTTTCGAGCGGAGCGGAACGGATGAATAATCTTTGCATCGTAGGCCTGCAGTGGGGCGATGAAGGCAAGGGCAAAATCGTGGATGCCCTGGCGAACGACTTTGACCTCGTCGTCCGCTACCAGGGCGGAAGCAATGCCGGCCACACCGTCGTCATCAACGGGCAGAAGTTCGTCCTTCACCTGCTCCCGAGCGGCATCCTTCGACCGGGCAAGCTCTGCGTGATCGCCAACGGCGTCGTCCTGGATCCGCCGCTCCTGTTGCAGGAGATGGACGAACTGATCCGCCGAGGCGTGAAGATATCCGACAACCTGGCGATCAGCGATCGCGCGCACCTCGTGCTGCCGTATCACAAGGAACTCGACAAGCTCCAGGAAGCCGATCCGAGCCGCAACAAGATCGGCACGACCGGCCGCGGCATCGGCCCATGCTACGTGGACAAGGCCGCGCGCACGGGCATTCGCGTCGGCGACATGCTCGACCGGGCGACGTTCGAGCGCAAGCTGCGAGCGAACATCGAACAGAAGAACCGGCTGTTCGAGACGCTCTACCACGCGCCGGCAATCTCCTGCGAGCGGATTCTCGAAGAGTATCTCGGCTATGCGGAGCGGCTGCGCCCGCTCGTATGCGATACGGTCGCCCTGCTGACGGATGTGCAGGCCGAGGGCAAGCGGATCCTCTTCGAAGGCGCGCAAGGCGCGTTGCTGGACGTGGATTTCGGGACCTATCCCTACATCACTTCCTCCAGCGCCAGCGCCGGAGGTGTAGCCACCGGGACCGGCGTTTCGCCGAAGGCGATCGGTCGCATTCTCGGCATCATGAAGGCGTATACCACGCGTGTTGGAGAAGGGCCGTTCCCCACGGAACTGAAGGATGCCATCGGCCGCCGGTTGTGCGAACGCGGCAGCGAATTCGGCGCAACCACCGGCCGGCAAAGACGTTGCGGCTGGTGCGACGTCGTTGCGGTCCGTCACACTGTGGCCATCTGCGGTGTGGACTCGATCGCGATGACCAAGCTCGATGTCCTCAGCGGCCTCGAAACGATTTCCGTTGCGACGGAATATCGGTATAATGGCGCTGCTATAGCCCGCTTTCCGGCGGGCGCTGAAATACTGGCGAAGTGCCAGCCGGTCTATCGCACGTTCGCAGGCTGGACAGAGGACCTTTCCAAGTGCCGGACGTTTTCGGACTTGCCGTCCAACGCCCGCGCGTATGTAACGGCGTTGGAGGAGATGCTGTCCGTGCCGGTGGAAAGCATCTCGGTTGGAAGCGGCCGGGATGACTGTGTCAGACGTTGAGGGCGTCCCGGCGGTCGGTCTCCTGGGCGAATGAAATGCAGTGCGCACCCGACAACGCGCATGAGGACTTTTCCGCTTCTCCGGCGCCGGGACCTGAGCGTGTCCCGCGGCACGTGGCCATCATCATGGATGGCAACGGCCGCTGGGCGCGGCGCCTGGGGCTGTCTCGGCGCCGCGGGCACTCCGAAGGCGCCGAGTCCGTGCGCGCGATCATCCGCGAGTGCTCGCGCCTCGGCGTCGAGCAGATCACACTCTACGCCTTCTCCACCGAGAACTGGCGCCGGCCGAGGACGGAAGTGCGGCTCCTCATGGCGCTGATGAAACGCTTTCTGGTCTCCGAGCGCGGAGAGTTGATCGAGAATAACCTGCGCCTGCGGGCAATCGGGCGACTCGCCGAGCTGCCCGAAGACGTCCGCGAAGCACTGGAGAAGAGCATCCAGATTTGTGTTAACAACACGGGCATGATCGTCCGCCTGGCGCTCAACTACGGCGGCCGGCAGGAGATTCTGGACGCGGCGCGGAAGATGGCGCTCGAGGCGCGACGAAACCGGCAGGAACCCGAGGACTGGACGGAGCAGGATTTCAAGGGCGCCCTCTACGATCCTGAAATGACGGACCCGGACATACTGATCCGGACCGGCGGTGAAATGCGGCTGAGCAACTTTCTGCTCTGGCAGCTTTCTTATGCCGAACTCTGGTTCACAAAAACCTGCTGGCCGGAGTTCCGCGCCGCCCATCTCCGGCAGGCCTTTCGCGCCTATGCCCATCGCGAGCGCCGCTTCGGCGGCCTGAAGGGGCGTCGCCCGGCGACGACGCATTCCGTTCCGCTCCGCGGTTCGGAGCGGGGCGCACCGTCCCGCCCCGGCTGAGGCCCGCCTATGCCACACGACGGCGAACGAGCCAGCCAGACGTTTCATATTGACGAGATCGAAAAAGCGCGCGTGTTGCTGGGCCGCCAGGACCGGCACCTGCGGCTCCTTCGCGACACGTTCAATATCCGCGTCTTCATGCGCGGCCACGTCCTGACCCTTGAAGGCGATGCGGCCGCCGTGCAATCCGCGTCGAAAGTGGTCACAGATTTGCTCGAACAACTGCATCAGAAACCGCACCTCTCCGCCGCCGAAGTGGAAGAAGCCATCTCCGGCGCAATCCAGGCGGAGCAATCTTCCAGCGACCTCCACATCGAGGTCTTCACCCGCGGTCGCGCCATCCGCCCGCGCACGCCCGGCCAGGCCGCCTATCTCAAGGCGATGGCCGAGAACGACCTGGTCTTCTGCGTCGGGCCCGCCGGCAGCGGCAAGACCTACCTCGCCGTCGCGATGGCGGTGGCCGCACTGAAGAGAGACGCCGTCCGCAAGATCATCCTCACGCGCCCGGCGGTCGAAGCCGGCGAGCGGCTCGGTTTTCTGCCCGGCGACATGCAGGCGAAGGTGGATCCGTATCTGCGGCCGCTCTACGACGCCTTGCACGACATGATGCCCTTGGCCCAATTGCAGCACTACGTCGAGAGCGACGTGCTCGAAGTCGCACCGCTGGCGTACATGCGCGGCCGGAACCTCGACCGGGCCTTCATTATCCTCGACGAGGGCCAGAACTGCACCCGCAAGCAGATGCAGATGTTCCTCACCCGCCTCGGCGCCTCCTCGAAGAGCATCGTCACCGGCGACATCAGCCAGACCGACTTGCCGCCGGAGGTTCCATCGGGGATGGTCGAAGCCATGGCGCTCCTGCGCGACGTCCAGGGCATCGGTTTCACCGCCCTGACCCAGCGCGACATCGTCCGCCACCGCCTGGTTCAGGACATCGTGGACGCGTACGAGGCGCGCGACAATGCGCTTTCCCCCGCTGGGCCCGCTGACGAGCCCGATCGGCCGGGTTAATCCACCATGTCCTTGTTCCCGAGACGCAGTAAATTCCGACGCGTCCCCGACGACCGATCGCGGCCGGTGCCCGCCGAACCTTCGGAACTGCTGACTCCCCCGGAGAAGCGGGCCGCGCGCCACCTGATCACCGCGCTTTTCCTCGCCGCCGCCGCCGTACTCCTCAATCTGCATGGCACGGGGCCGCATTTCAAAGTGGGCGAACCGGCCGCCAAGGAGTACCGCGCCCGCGTGGCCTTCAACATCGAGGACCGCGATGCGACCCGGCGCGCCCGCGACGCGGCCATGGCCGCCTGTCCGAGAGTCTTCCGCGAAAACCGCGAACATCTCGATCAACTGCCACGCGACCTGCGGCGGTTCCTGACCTCGGTGCTCGATGCCCGCCGCAGCACCGATCTCGCCGATCTCGCACCCAGCGCCCGGGTGAAGTGGGGCCTGGGCAGCGAAAAACTGCCGGTCCTTCAGGAAGGCTTCGATCGGAAGTGGCTTCAGTCCTCGATGGAAATGATCGAGATCGCGATCAACAGCGCAGCCGACCTGGGCATCATGAACAGCTCCGCCCGCAAGGCCGAGTTGGCCTCGCAGCGGGATGAAGTGGTCGTCGTCAAGAGCGATTCCGAGGCGCAGAAGGAGCTCCGACGCAGCGTCTTCGCGACCCGCGAATGGCCCGCGGGCGTCCGCTACCGGTTCGCCGAGCAACTGGAACCCGTTCTGAAGGACCGGCCGGAAAAATTCCGCCAGGTCTTTCTGGACATGCTGACCTACTGCGCGACGGCCACGCTCACGCCGGACCTGGCGCGGACGGGCCAGGCGATCACGCGGGCGCGGGACAGCGTGGCGACGCGCTACGACGAGATCGCCAAAGACAGCGTCATCGTGGCCGCCGGCGACCTGGTGACCCAGGAAACGATGGCGGAGATCCAGGCGGAACGCGAGGCGTATGCCGCGAGCGTCGCCCATGGGGCGCAGCGCGAGGCGGAGGCGAAAGAATTCCGCCGCCAGCTCGTCGGCGCCGCCGGCATCACGGCGCTGTTTCTCATCGGCTTCGCGCTTCTGGCCGGTCGCGCCGCCTTCATCCCGTCCGCGATATTGGCGTCCAACACCCGCCTCTTCGGTTTTTACGTCCTGTGGCTGATGACGCTGGCGATCATCCGCCTTCTGGAACCGCTTGGGCTCTCGCTCCAGTGGTCGCCCGTGGCGCTGGCGGGGATGATTTTCGCCGTCACCATGGGCCCCGCGGGCGCCTTCGCGGCGCTGCTGCTTCTGAGCCTGTTGGCGGGATTCGCTACAGATGCCGGTTTGAGTCTCATTGTGCCGCTGCTGCTGGGCGGCTCGGTGGCCATTTTCGCGATGCTTCGGCTGAAACGGCCGACGCACGTCTTTGAAGCCGGCGTCCTGGCCGGGTTGATGCAGTTGGCCGGAGTCTGGGTCATGTGGTGCATTCACCCGCCGCAGGGCCAGGTGCTCTGGGACGACCTGCGCCTGCCTGTCGAGGGATCGCTCGCCGCGCTCGGGAGCGGCGTGCTGGCCGGCGCGGTGATGACGGTTGCGCTCCCGTATGTCGAGAAGTTCTTCGACGTGGCGACGGACCTGCGGCTGCGCGAATGGACCGATCAGAACCAACCGCTGCTCCGGAAGCTCGCAATGGACGCGCCCGGAACCTATCACCACAGTACGCTGGTCAGCAACATGGCTGAAGCGGCGGCGGCGCAGATCGGGGCGAACGCCTTGCTGGCTCGCGTCGGAGGCTACCTGCACGACGTCGGGAAGATCAGCCGCCCGGAGTATTTCGGCGAGAACGCCGGCGGCCAGACGGACCGGCACGAAAAGCTTTCGCCCATGCTCAGCGCGCTGATCCTGACGGCGCACACGAAGGATGGCGTGGAGCTGGCGGCTCGTTACGGGGTCCCGTCGCCCATCCGTCACATCATCGCCGAGCACCACGGCACGGGCGTCGTGGAATTCTTCTACCAGAAGGCCATCGAGGAAGCGGAGCGTTCCGGCGCCGTGGTCCAGGAGGAGATGTTCCGCTATCGCGGCCTGAAGCCGCGCAGCCCGGAGTCGGCGATCGTGATGCTCGCCGACGCGAGCGAGTCGGCCGCGCGGAGCATGGATTCCATGTCGCCTTCCGGAATCCAGCGGCTCGTGCACGACATCGTCGAGCAGCGGCTGAAGGATGGCCAACTCGACGAGTGCAGGATGAATATCACGGATATCCGACGAGTGGAGAAAAGCCTGGTGCGAAGCCTGACGGCCATAGCTCATCCTCGAATCCGATATCCGGCTCCCACAACATGAGCGGGCAGTCCATGCTGAGAGTGAAGGTTTCCGACCGGCGCAACATGCTGCGAAACTTCCGCGCGCGGGTCATCCACCTGCTGCGCCTCGCGGCGCCGCGCGAGTGGGCCGGCGGCGAGTTGAGCCTCGCGGTCGTGGACGGTCGCGAAATGACCCGGCTGAACCGGCGTTTTACCGGGCGGCGCGGCCAGACCGATGTGCTGGCGTTTCCGCTGGCCGACGGCCCGTCTCCGGCGGCGCTGATGGTGGGAGAGATCGTTGTCAACGCGTCGCTGGCAGCCCGGGAGGCCCGGCAGCGCGGCGCGCAACCGATCCATGAACTGACGCTTTATGCGCTTCACGGAGCGTTGCACCTGGCCGGTTATGACGACCATAATCCGCAGGATCGAAGCTCGATGTATTCGCGCGAGGAGGAGGTTCTGCGGCAAGCCGGGATTCCTTACACCCGGCGCCTTCCGAAACTCCGGCGGGCGCCGGTTTCTCCCTCGGGCGTGAAGGACGGATAGGAAGAACAGCCCATGTACGTCATCCTGGCCATGGCGCTTGGCTTCATCGCGCTGACCTTTTTCTCGGCGGAGCGCGCGCTGAGTCTGTTCTCCTGGTTTCGGCTACAGGAGCTGAACGCTCCGAGGTCCCGCAAGAATGCCGCCGGCAACTGCCTGCGCAACCGCGGGCTGGTGGTCACGGCGTTTCTCGTCGCAGGCTGCCTGGCGATCGCCGCGCTGTCGGTCGTGCTGGTCGTCGGCGCAAAAACGCGCTGGGCTGTGGGGCTGGAGCTGCTCTTCCTGGTGCCGTTGCTCGGCTGGATTCTGCCCGAGTTCATCGCCTGGCGAATGGGCGACTGGCTCGCGCTCTATCTGGTGCCGGCGCTTTACGGAATCGTGGGCATCCCGTTCCGGGCGCTGCGGCTGGGCCTGCTGCGGCAGACGGCCACGCCGGGCGACGAAAGCCCGCAGGCGGAGTCGGATTCCTCGTCCCAGGCGAACAGCGCGGACAACCAGGCGCACAGAATGTTCCGCAGCGCGGTCCGCATGAAGTACATCCAGGTGCGCGACATCATGACGCCGAGGACGGACATGGTGACGGTCGCCGATACGGCGACGCTGCGCGAGGCGGCGAAGGTCAGCACCGAAAGCGGCTATTCGCGGCTGCCGGTCCATCGCTCAAACCGCGACCAGATCGTCGGCATCCTCCATGCGAAGGACCTGCTCAAGTACGCGGCGACCGAAAAATGGGATCAGCCGGCGCTGCCCGAACTCCTGCGACAGCCGTCTTTCGTCCCCGAGACGAAAACGGTCTCCGAGCTCATGGAAGAGCTGCAGCGCTCGAACGTTCACATGGGAGTCGTGGTGGATGAATACGGCGGCACGCGTGGAATCGTCACGCTCGAAGATGTCGTCGAGGAGCTCATCGGCGAAATCCGCGACGAGCACGAGCTGCCTCACGAAACGCCTCCGCTCTTCAAGTGGGTGGGCGATCGCAGCGTCGAACTGGCCGCGTCCATGCGCATCGAGACGTTCAACAATGAATTCGATCAGGACCTGCCGGAGGAGGAAGGCTTCGACACGGTCGGCGGCCTGGCGACATTCATGATGGCCAAAATCCCGCAGAACGGCGAGTCATTTCAGGTCGGCGGGGCGCGCATCACGGTGATCCAGGCGGACCCGCGGCGCGTGATTCGAGTGCGCGCGGATTTCGACCGCGCCCCCCAGCGCCGGGAAAAGGGGTGACCGTGCCTTACCACCGGACGTGCGGCGTGATGCTGCGCTGCACCGAGTACAGCGAGAGCAGCCAGGTCGCGGCGGTCCTGACGCCGGACCTGGGGCAGATCCACGTGCTGGCCAAAGGCGCGCGGCGCCCGCGCAAGGACGGCCGGGGCGCGCTGGACCTGCTGGACTATTGCGACCTGGTGCTCGCGCAGCGTCCGGTGGGGCAGTTGCACATCCTGGCTGACTGGAGCCTGCGCGAGAGGTTCCCGCGGCTGCGCGCTGACCTGGGGCGCATCTGGGTGGCTTGCTACGCCCTGGAGATCGCGTTGGCCACGACCGAAGAAAACGCCGAGGACGGCGCCGTATGCCATGACCTGGTGGATCTATTGCGCGCGTTGGACCGCGGCGAGAACGAGCACCTGGCGCTCTTCCGATTTCTCTTCCGCGCGCTTCGCACGCTGGGCCACGTCCCGGCGATGGAGAGCTGCACACAGTGCAGCGGTCCGCTGCACGGGCACACGCGCTTCAGCCCGGCCTCCGGAGGCGCGCTCTGCGGCGGTTGCACCGGGCTTGACCCGAGCGCATTCCCCATTTCGCGCGGCTCGCTGGCCATTATGACTCGGCTCGCCGCGGAAGGCCCAGGCGCGCCGTTGCGCCTGACGCGCGACCAGATCCGCGAAATCCGACGTGCATTTAACGACCAAATCCAGTATCATTTAGGGAAGCCCTTGAGGTCTGAGCGTTTTCTTGCCGAGGTGTAATGCGCGAGCAAGTACGAAGCTTTACGCCCACCGTCGTGCGCCGGGCTTCACGGGGTTGCGCCGTCCTGGCGCTCGTGACGGCTCTCGTGCTGGCCGGCGCGGCACAGGCGGAATGGATCTGGGACGGCGATCTCGGCTGGATTGACATGTCCGAGCGCCCGACGGAGTCCGACCGCGGGCTTTTCGCCTACGCGACCGGCCTGTTCATACGCGGAGATTACGCGGCGGCTGCGGATGTCTTTCGAGGAGTGGAAGAGAAGTTCCCGGGATCGCCGTTCGCCATCAAGGCCAGGTTCGGCCGGGCGAAATGCGCGCTCCATCTCGGCAAACCGGCTGAAGCCGCAAAACTCTGTGACGAGCTTCTCGCCGCGAAGCCGGAAAGCCTCCGGCGCGAGGAACTTGATGCGTTCATTCGGGATCTGGCTGCGCAGCTGGAGCACAGCGATCCGAAGCGGGCCGCGGAGCTTCTCGATCGCCTCGCGGCAAAACAGCCGGCGGAGAAGGCACAGCCCGCGGCCGGGACCGAACCCGCCGAGGTTGCCCGCCAGCAGGCCGGTAGTCGCACGACGGGCTTGAGTTTCGAGAAGATCGCCGCGCCCGCCTCCGATCCGGAGGCCAAGTACGACGCGATGTTCAAGTCGGCCGTGAGCGACGTGGCTGAGAGCCGGGATCGGGAGCACAGCACGATCCTGCTCCGACAGGCCGAGACGAAGTTCCGCGAACTGCTGAGCGCGGATCCCAAGGGCCGGCACGAGAAGGAGGCGCGGGAATATCTCGATGTCATTGAGGGCCTGTTAAAGGAATCGGACCCCGAGCGCAGGGCGGTCTATTACGCCGTTACGCGACTGCTCGAGCCGGGGTACGCTGGCGGCAGCTCCGTATTCGAGCACGCCGCAAAGCAGTTCCGCGGCACTGGCGTCGGAGAAATCGCGCGATTTTATCAGGCGGACTGCCTGTATCGGCAAGGTGATCTGTGGTCGGCCTTTGACGTGTACGAGCAGTTCCTGCAAGAGTACGCCGCGTCGAGCCGGCGGCGGACGATCGTGGAACGCGAGTACGTGATCGGCCAGGCACTGGAGGATCAGCACCAGCGCGGCCGCGCCGAGGACGTGATGGAAGCCGTGGCGCACAACGCGTCGAACGGGCCGCTGGCCGATGACGCCCTGATGTTTACCGGACGCGCGCAGCTCGATCGGGAGCGTTTCGAGGATGCCCGGACTACGTTCGATCTCGTGGCCCAGGGCTATCCGAAGAGCAAGTGGAACCGCGCGGCGATTTTCATGAGCGGCGTGGCGGACCTGCGGCACAGTCGGTCCAGTCCCGACAACGAAATGCTCCTGGAGCGGGCGCAGAGGGCCTTCGAGATTTACCTGCGCGACCAGCCGGACGGCCAGTTCGCGGACGAAGCGAAGAAGCTGCTGAGTGAATGCAAGGAGAAGGAGGCGCAGACGCTGGTGGACGTCGCGCACTTTTACGAGAAGCGCCACCAGCCCGCGGCGGCGGCGGTGTACTACAAGATGGTGCTGGCGGAGTATCCGGAGAGCGCCTCCGCAGAATCTGCGAAGTCGGCGCTCGGCCAGCAGGGCGAGCCGTTGAAGAAAGCGAACCCATGAGATTGTTTCGCCCCATAGTGTGCGGTGCGCTGTTCGCGGCGGCCGGATTGTTCCTCACCGGCTGCGGGTATCATTCGGGCTTTCTGATACCGGCTGACGTGCACACCATCCACATCCGCGTGGTCGGGAACGATACATTCTGGCATGAGGCGGTCAAGTCGGATAATCTTCCGGGAAGCGGCCAGCCTTCATCAAGCCGGCCGGCCTACACGATGGAACTGGAGCTGACCGAGCGCATCAAGAACGAAGTGGTGCGACGGACGCCGTTGAAGATCGCCCCGGAGGAACGAGCCGACAGTATTCTTGAGGCCACGATCCGCAAGGTGGAACCGGGGGTCCTGGTGCGCGACGTCAACAATAACGTCAGCTCGGGCCGCGTGACGATCATCGTGGACTTCACGTGGCGGGACCGGCGCACCGGCCGCATCCATGCGGAAGGTAAGAACATCGCGCGTCCGACCGACTTCGTCGTGACGCGCGGGGAAACCTTGACCAGCGCCACGCGCACGAGTTTCGATTACATTGCCGACCAGATTATCGAGCAAATGCAAGAGAGCTTCTAAAGGAGAACCGCGAGTTCATGGCTGACGACCGACCGAACCAGCAACCCCAACGTCCGGGCCAGGGAGGCCCGGGGCGTCCACCCGGCCTGAAACCCGGCGGCCCGCCGGGCGGACTGTTCGTCTGGATGGTGTTCCTGTTTGCCCTGCTGCTGGGCGTGTACTGGGTGGTCCAGCACCAGAAACAGGGCAAGCGAGAGCAAATCCACTTGAGCATTTTCTACCAGCGCCTCAAGGAAGGGCAAATCGCCGACGCTGAAATCCGCCATAACCTCGTCATGGGCCGGTATCGCGGTCCCTTCACGGCGGACCAGTTCGAGGAGTACAGCGCGCCGATCAATGACGTGGAAATCGAAAACGTCTCCAAGGCTCTGGCCGAATATAACGCCGATCCGAAACACCAGCAGGTGGACTACTCCGAGGATCCGAGCAGCGACTTCACGCAGATGTTGATCGGCATGGTGCCGGTGCTGATCGTCGTCGTCATCCTGTGGTGGCTGCTCGCGCGGCAGTTCCGGTCGGCCAGCGGGACCGGCAGCGTGCTGAGCTTCGGCAAGGCCCGCGCCAAGCTGCATACGAAGGAGCAGTCGAACGTCACGTTCGACCAGGTCGCCGGCATTGACGAGGCGAAGGAGGAAGTCGCCGAACTGGTCGAATTCCTGAAGAGCCCGATGAAATTCCGTCGCCTCGGCGGCCGAATCCCGCGCGGCGTAATCCTCATCGGGCCGCCGGGCACAGGGAAAACACTTCTTGCGAAGGCGATCGCCGGCGAGGCCGAGGTGCCGTTCTTCAGCATCTCCGGCTCCGATTTCGTCGAGATGTTCGTCGGCGTCGGCGCTTCGCGCGTGCGCGACCTCTTCCACCAGGCCAAGGAAAGCGCGCCGTGCATCATCTTCCTGGACGAAATTGACGCCGTCGGACGCCGGCGCGCCATTGACATTCATGGCGCGAGCGCGGAGAGCGCCCAGACGCTCAACGCGATCCTCGTCGAGATGGACGGCTTCGAGACCGACGACAACGTGATCGTCGTCGCCGCCACGAACCGCCCGGACGTTCTCGACCCGGCGCTGCTTCGGCCCGGGCGATTCGACCGCCAGATCATCGTGGACTTGCCGGACATCCGCGGACGCGAGGCTATCCTGAAGGTGCACGCGCGGAAGTACAAGCTCGCCGCCGACGTGGACCTGCGCCAGATCGCGCAAGGCACGCCGACGTTCTCCGGCGCCGACCTCGAAGCCCTCATGAACGAGGCGGCGCTCCTGGCGACGCGCAAGGCCAAGCTCGCCGTCGCGATGAGCGACCTGGAAGAGGCGCGCGACAAAGTCCGCTGGGGCCGCCAGCGCCGCTCGCGGCAGATGACCGAGGAGGATCGGAAGATCACCGCCTACCACGAAAGCGGCCACGCGCTGGTCGCCAAGCTGCTGCCGGATGCGGAGCCGCTGCACAAGGTCTCCATCATCCCGCAGGGCATGGCGCTCGGCATGACCATGTCGCTGCCGGACCGCGACCGTTACCATATTCAGCGGCGGCGGATGATCACGGAGATCGCCATCTTGCTGGCCGGCCGCGCCGCCGAGGAGATGTTCTGCGGCGATATCACCTCCGGCGCACAAAGCGATCTCGACCGGGCTACGGACATCGCCCGCAGCATGGTCTGCCGCTGGGGCATGAGCGACGTGATCGGCCCGGTGAGTTATCACGAGATGGAAGAGCCGGTCGCCTGGTGGCAGGAACCCACGCGCGGCCGCGCCTGCTCTGAGGCGGTCATGATCAAGATTGACGAGGAGATCACCCGCCTGACCCGCGACGGATACGAGACGGCGAAGCGGCTCCTCGGCGAGCACCGCACCGAGATTGACAACCTCGCGAAGACGCTCCTGAAGTACGAGGTGGTTTACAACAAAGAGGTCGAGGCGATCATGGCCGGCCAAGAGGTCATTCGCCCGCCGGCGAACGGTTCGGCGGAAGGGGAAGCGGCCGCCGCGGCCCACGAACAGAAACGTGAAGGTGACCGCGTCGAAATGCTTCAGGGCCCGCAGCCGGTGAAGGAGCATAAGCCAGAGGAGAAGGCCTCCGCATGAGCGATGTCCGCAGCGCTCAAACGCCGCGGAGCGTTCGCGACGCCTATGAGCTGACGCTGCCGAACGGAGGGAAGCTTCGGCTCGGCGGCGACCGGCGCGTGTGCGTCATGGGAATCCTGAACGTGACGCCGGACTCGTTCTCCGACGGCGGGATGTTCCTCGACGTCTCGAAGGCGGTGGCCCACGCCGAGGAGATGGCCGGCGAGGGCGCCGACGTGATTGACATCGGCGGGGAATCCACGCGGCCGGGCGCCGAATTCCTGTCGGAGGCGGAGCAGGCCGCGCGCGTGATGCCGGTGATCCGGCGACTGGCGCCCCGGCTCCGGACGCCGATCAGTATTGACACCACAAGCGCCGGCGTCGCGAGACAGGCGCTGGACGCGGGCGCGCAGATCGTCAACGACATCTCGGCGCTTCGCCAGGACGCCGCCATGGCGCCGCTCGTGGCGGAGCGCGGCGCGCCGGTGGTGCTCATGCACATGCAAGGGCAGCCGCGGGACATGCAGGAGAAGCCGTTCTACCGGGACGTGGTCGCCGAGGTGCGCGATTTTCTGGCAGGGCGGATCGCCTGGGCCGTCGAGCAGGGGATCGCCCAGGAGCAAATCATCGTGGACCCCGGGTTCGGATTCGGAAAGAACTTCGAGCATAACATGGCGTTGCTGCGCCATCTCGACGCGCTTCGTTCGCTGTCGAGGCCGATCCTGGTCGGCACCTCGCGCAAGGGCATGCTGGGCCATATCCTCGGCGTGCCGCCGGCGGAACGCGTTTTCGGAACGGCGGCGACGGTGGCGGCGGCCGCGGAACGGGGCGCGGCCATCGTGCGCGTGCACGACCTCCGCTGCGCGGTCCACGTGGTCAAGGTGATGGCGGCGATACAGGGAAAGGCCTGGAATTGAGCGCGCTCCTGAGTTTGCTTCCGCACTGGAACACCCTATGGCCGGCGCTGATTGAGATCGCGCTGCTGTACGTGGTCTTCTATGCCATTCTGGGGTTCCTGCAGGCCACGCGCGGCGCGGGCGTCCTGCGCGGCCTCTTCTTCGTGCTCGTCATGGCGCTCCTCGTGGTGGTATTCCTGGCCAATCAATTGCACTTGTACCGGATCGAATACCTCATGGGGCCCAACGTGCTGACTTGCCTGCTGATCATTGCGGTGCTCTTTCAGCCGGAGATCCGGCGATTGCTGCTGCGGCTGGGCGAAGTGCCGATGTTCTGGTGGTTGATCCACGGCGAGGCCACCATTGTGCCGGAGATCGTCACGGCGGCCTTCACGCTGGCACAGCGCAAGGTCGGCGCGCTGATCGTCATCGAGCGCGACGTGGGACTCGGTGCGCTCATCGAGGGCGGCACGCCGGTCAATGCCGCCGTCACGAGCGAACTGCTCGTGACGATCTTCTGGCCCGGCTCGCCGCTTCACGACGGCGCGGTCATCATCCGGGGCGACCGGATCGCGGCGGCGGCCTGCCTGCTGCCGCTGACCGAGCAACCGGGCCTGGCGCGAACCCTGGGAACGCGACACCGTGCCGCGATCGGCGTGACCGAGGATTCCGATGCGATCTCGATCGCCGTGTCGGAAGAGACGCAGCAGGTCTCGTTCGTCCATCGTGGAGAATTGCGAATGGGTCTCGACAGGGACCAGTTGCACAAGATCCTCGAAGAAGCGCTGATCGAAACGGTCCCGGCCGCCTCCGACAACACGGCGAAGACATGACATGCCGCTGAAAACCTTCGACGAGTTCATCTGGAAGCATGTGTTCAACAACTTCACCGCCAAGGTGATGGCGCTGGCGATGGCGCTGGGGCTTTGGCTCTACGCCTACCTCAGCAGTTACACGACTAGCGATGTCGAGATTCCCGTCCATATCCAAGTGGGCGAAGGTTGGTCCGTTGAACACATACTTCCAGATGAAGTTGTCCATGGAGATAAGCTCCTGGTCAAGGTCAAACTGAGGTATCCGAGCCGTTTCGAGGACCAGTTCGTACAGGAGTTGCGCGCGGAAAAAACTTACATCGACTGCAACGTCGCGCCCACGCTCGACCAGAAGCCCGTCACCGTGACTCTGAAGAAAGAACTTTTGGTGACGTCGCGCGACTTCTCCCTGCAGGTCGAGAGCTTCAAGCCGCCGGAGCTCAAGATCGAACTGGTCCGCGAGGCCGCCAGGATGGTGCCAGTATTGCCGAAATACTCCGCGCCGCCGCCGGGTTATCGCGTCGAAGACGCCTTTCCGTTCACGGCCGAGGTGATGATCCGCGGCCCGGAGATCATCGTTACGCAGCTCGCCAAGACGGGGATCGAGACCGAAGAAATAATTATCTCCGCGCCTCTTCCCGGCAACAGGGACGAGTGGGATTTGCAGCCGATGGCCCGCATTCCCTTAAGCGCGCCCTTTGAAGGCAAGAGTTACCCGATCGCTTGCACCGACCTGGTCCAGTGCAACATTCATCTGACGCGGGCGCCGGACGTGAAGAGCTTCACCGAAGTTCCGATCGAGCTGCTCCTTCCGCCCGGCTATCCCTACGTGGCTGCGCTGCTCCGGGAGAACACCACCAACGTCCAGGTCAGCGGGCCGAAGAGCGCCGTTGAGGCACTGAAGAAGGCGAACATCATCCTGTACGTGGACGTCCGCGACCTGGT
>Ga0181524_10001226_pt1 | contig 29834 bp, 25 predicted proteins | sample PEATcosm2014_Bin_34_FD_119761 | JGI IMG/M metagenome (GOLD analysis project Ga0181524, IMG submission 119761) | Peatland microbial communities from MTU Mesocosm Facility, Houghton, MI, USA - PEATcosm2014_Bin05_60_metaG | ecosystem: Environmental > Terrestrial > Soil > Wetlands > Peat | place... | reverse complement strand
TCAACCAGAGTTCTCTAGCTTACGATTCCGAACACAATCGGTTGTTCGTGGTGTATGTGGACGGATGCGACTATGCGAAGATCATATTGACATCGTCGGATGATGAAGGGAGGACGTGGACAAAGGGTGTGGTCGTTACCGATCCTCACAATTCAGAACGAGAGATAACGTATCCCTCGCTTGTTGTAGTGTCAGGTGACGGTTTCGGGGTTCTTTGGGAAGAAAGTCAGGGTTCTGGACGGTGGCTTTTTTCGTGTATCCGGGATCACAAGTTGGTTGAACCACCGACCGAATTGTCTAGTGGTCCAGAAATCCATCAAATAAGCAATGATTCTCTGTTGACTTGGATAGAGCAGTCGACCGGGCATCAAGGCAAGGATCCCAAATCCCTATCCGAGCCCTCGATTACGTTGAACGTTCACACTGAACTCAATAATGTATGGAGAGGAAGTGGTTTGACGACAATAGGTGACAAGATCATCGCGATCTGGCCCTCTGGAGACAGCAGAGGCTCGGAAATGTACTCAGCTGTTCTGACCCCTACAGGTTCTGCCTCGAATGACGAACACTTCACAGATGACAAGGATGTCAGCGCCCGCGATGTGACTCAACAGAGCGTCATCCTTTACGGCGGGACGCAGGACTTCGACAGTGCGACCGCGACGCTAGAGGTTTGCCTAGCTCTCGGAAATAGAGGAGACAAACCGATGAGAGTTCCAATCAACCTGGAAGCCAAGGAAATCAGATCATCTAGAGGAACCGTTTCCATCACAAATTCAACCAATGGCCTGGCAGGTGCGGGCGCCACATGGGACATCAGCAATTCGCTCACAGGCAACCAGATTCCTCCCGGTGCCAGTAGTAATCCCTTCTGCCTGTTTTTTCACTTAGGGATTCGTCTCACCGGGGTTTTGCCGCCGGAAGCAGCTGATCTCCTGATTTTGAAGATAAGAGTCCTGGCATCGAATAACAGCGCGTCTGAACCCTGGAAACAGTCGAGGAACTAGACCATCTGAGACCTGGGCAGAGCAATCAGTAGTCCATTAACGCGAATTGCGCAGCCTTCAGTCATTCAGTTTCCACAGCTCAGTCCCTGAGCCGTGCGAGCTAGTGTTGACACAATTGAAGGACTTCCTGATAATCCATTCCTGATGCACGCACCTCGATTTACATCCGCCCTTTATTACCGCTACTGCTTTACGGGGAGCGGCCGGGGCGAGGCGCGTGTTCGCGAGGTAGAAATGTAATCCTAGCGTAAACGCCGAGTTTGGAAGTCCCGCAGCCGCGACTCTTAGTCAGTCGCGGCTTTTGTTTTGGACCAAACAGAATTCTGAAGAGGGGAATCGTGAGCACGAGACAGATCGACAAATATCGGGCCGCCATCGATTTGCTTGATGCACAACTGCTCCGACTGTTGAATCGTCGCGCGGGAATACTGAAGCAGTTGGGAGTGCTGAAACGACGAGCCGGACTGCCGGTTTGCGACTGTGAGCGCGAGGCTTTTTTACTCGCACGCCTGCTGGAGAAGAACGCGAGGCCGTTGGGCGAAAGGAGTGTCATCAGCATTTTCCACCGCATCATCATCGAGTCTCGTCACCTGCAGTCCTCGCGAGATGCAGGCCCAAATTCCAAGATTTACCACAACGGAAGCCTAAGGAGAGCGAGGTCCTGATCCGCAGTCGCTGGACTCCGGCGGCTTTTGTCACCTTATGAACGGGCTGACAGAGCCCATGCGGCAGGGTAGTTAGGGGTGTAATACGTCCGCAAAGCCGATGTTGTACCAGGGAGATTCAGATTTATTTTTTGTGGCAGGAGCCATTGTTTCCCTGACAATCAGTGCGACAATTGCTTCTGTCAGGGCTGGTGTACTCTCCAAGAGCCGGCAGCGAGTATGTATAAGACCCGCTCACTGTGCCCTAGTGTGAGCAAGGTGAGCTTACCGTTTGAAGGACGCGCGTTAATGTTTCCGATGGTCTTGAGAAAATCAGCGCGCCGCAACACGTCCCAGCCTTTGCCGGATGCTAGCGACGCACTGGACGATGAGGCTCTGATGACCCGCCTCCAGAATGGAGATCAAGCAGCCCTCGAGGTTTTGTTTGACCGGTATTCGCGCTTGATCTTGGCGATTGGACTCAGAATCCTTCGTGATCGGGGGGAAGCAGAGGAGTTGGTCCAGGAGATCTTCCTGCAAATTTTTGACAAAGCGGGAAGTTTCGATCCCGCCAAAGGGATCGCCCGGTCCTGGATAATTCAGATTGCATATCACCGCGCGTTCGACCGCCGTTCGTATTTGGGTCGCCGCCGTTTTTACAATGGCACAGATGTTAAAGATCTGGAAGATACTCTCAGTGGAGGTACGAACCTCGAAGAGCAGATCGCAGCTCGCCTTAACGGTAGCCAACTGCGAACCGCCTTTGAAGACTTGAGCGAGAAACAACGGACAACGCTGGAGATGTTTTTCTTTGAAGGATGTACTCTGCGGGAAATCAGCCAGCGTCTAGACGAGCCCATCGAAAGTGTTCGTCACCATTACTATCGCGGTCTGGCGCGGCTACGAAAGACGACAGTCGCCACCGCTTTGCAAAACGGCAGGCAGTCATCATGAGCATAGATTCCGAGACTCAAATCACCGATCACGAGAGGTTTGCTGAACTGTGTGCGCTCTCAACCACCAGCTCGCTAACGGCCGCGGAATGGACGCAACTTCAGAGGCACCTCTCAGATTGCCCTGATTGCAGGGAACTGCTAGCGAACTATAGAGCCGTCGCCCACACGGGCATGGCGATGCTGGCAGCAGACATGGCTGCGACGGAACAAGCCCGAGATCCAGATCATCTGTGGTCACAGGAAGACGCAAAGCATCGCGTAATGTCTCGCATTGGAGAAAGATTTGCCGGGAAAGCGCCCGACGAGCCCTTTCAGCCATCGCCGCACTTGGGGGCCCCGAATGGATCGTTTCGGCTCCGGATCGTAGCCTGTGTTGCGATTGCCGTAGTTGCCTTGCTGGGCGCTTTCGTGGGTTACCGGTTAGGGTTTAGGAAGGGAAGTGGAGTGCAGGCCAGTAAGATGGTACAACCCTCCTCAGATGTGACTCTTCAGCAACAGATGGTGGACCTACTGAGTCGGCGGACCACACTGGAGAATGGGCTTGCAGAAAAGTCTAAATTGATCAACGAACTCGCAGAGCGAGCCAAGCGCCAGGAAGAGGATCTGCAAGCTCTCAAGAACCTTAATCGAACCCTAATCGAGAAGGTGCAGCAACTCGCGCACGACAATAACCAGCAGGGGCAGAACCTAGCTTCCGTGTCCAAGGACAGAGACCTCGTGTCCCAAAGGTTTCAGGAAGCAGAGGACTCCCTCAAGGCTGTCCAGAATGATTTGGCGAGCCTGCGAGAACAGCGACAGAGGGACTTATTGCAGTCGGCCAGTGTGGAAGCAGAGCTCGCTCAAGTCTCGACAGAATTGCGACAACGTGACGAGGCCATGAAGCAGCAGCAACAGTTCCTAGCCTCAGATCGCGATATCCGGGAACTGATGGGTGCCCGTCAACTCTACATCGCGGATGTCTTCGACGTGGATGGCGATGGCAAAACGCAAAGGTCTTTCGGACGCATCTTCTACACCAAGAGCAAGTCCCTGGTCTTCTACGCCTTTGACCTTGATCACCAGCCCAATAACCGTGACGCCAGCATCTTCCAAGCCTGGGGACGCCGCGGCTCCGACCGGGCGCGTCCGATTAACATGGGCATCCTGTATATGGACAGCGTGGCTAACCGGCGTTGGGTGCTCAAGTGCGACGATCCCACGCTCCTGGCCCAAATTGATGCGGTCTTCGTGACCTTTGAGCCCAACGGGGGCAGCCGCAAACCTACAACCAAGCCGCTGCTGTACGCCTATCTTCGCGGCACGCCCAATCATCCCTAACCCGCGCTTCGGGGCATTCATACCTGCCAGTCCACCAACATTCTTTTCCCTGCCGGGCCGCAAGAGGAATATATCGACATCGGTGGTACAGGTTCGCAGTTGCTCCCGTATGACTCGGGTGAGGGTAGATTGTTTCCTCTAGGAGGCCCGATAGTGAAAGCCTGCGATCTTCTGGTTCTGTGGATTCTAGTATTCTCTGCTCTCGCCGTGGTCCATGCGCAGTCGTCAGACGCGACTTTGACTGGCCGCGTAACCGATTCTACGAAGGCGTTGATCTCAGGAGCGAAGGTGGACGTTATTAATGCCGAGACCAACGTAAAGTACTCGACCGCCACGAATAGTGACGGGATGTACTCCCTGCCCAGCTTGCCTCCTGGCAACTACAGAATGGAAGTGGAGAAGATTGGCTTCAAGACCATCATCCGGCCCGACATCGTGCTCCATGTGCAGGATGTGATCGCAATCAATTTCGACATGTCGGTCGGCTCTATCTCAGAGAGTATGACCGTCGAGGGCGGCGCGCCACTAGTGAACACTGAAAACGCGGCGGTCGGCACGGTGATCGATCAGCAGTTCGTGGAGAATCTCCCTTTGAACGGTCGCAGCTTCAACACGCTCCTGCAACTCACGCCGGGCGTGGTCATCGTTCCGAGTAACAGCGCCGCTCCGGGGCAGTTCAGCATTAATGGACAACGAACGGATGGGAATTACTTCTCCGTGGATGGAGTGTCGGTCAATTTCAATTCTTCATCGCAAACCTATCTTGCACAGGGAGGAAGTGGCGGCGGACAGGCATTCAATGCCTTCGGCGGCACGAGTAGTCTTGTTTCGGTAGATGCAATGCAAGAATTCCGCGTGGAAACTTCCTCGTTTGCCCCCGAGAACGGTCATACTCCCGGGGGGCAGGTTCTGATCACAACGCGTTCGGGCACAAATGATTTTCGCGGATCAGCTTTCGACTATTTCCGTAACGATATTCTTGACGCTAACGATTGGTTCGCGAATCGAGCGGGGCTACCCCGAGCAGCAGAGCGCCAGAACGATTTTGGAGGAGTTTTCGGAGGGCCGATCAGTCACGACAGGACCTTTTTTTTCTTGTCGTATGAGGGCCTGCGGCTGCGGCAACCACAAACGACCATCATCACGGTGCCGTCTGCCAGCATTCGCACGAATGCGGTCGCGGCAGCTCAACCCATTCTGGATGCGTTTCCAATGCCGAACGGGCCAAGCTTTGGAGATGGAAGTACAGCGCAATTCACGGGGAATTATTCGAACAAGGTGGCGATGGACGCGGGAAGTGTCCGGATCGACCATACATTCCGAAATGGGCTGAATCTCTTCGGGAGATTGAACTTCGCGCCTTCGTCAACCACAGACCGGGTAAACAGCCTGAACAATCTGTTTGTCACGGATGTAGATACCAGAACGCTGACTCTCGGTGCGAACTACCAGATTTCCCCGGTGTGGCAGAACGCCTTTCGTATCAATTTCTCAAAACAAAGCACCGATCAGAACGGTTTCCTCGACACGTTCGGTGGCGCGAAAGCGTTGGATACCAACTTACTGATTCCTGCCAATTATCCTCTTTCGAGCAACGAAGCGTTCATCGAGGGTGTCGATACAAACGGTTTCAACATTGGCCACGTGGCAGGTTCGACAGAGTCGCAACTCAACGTTGTTGACGATGTTTCCGTCATTCGTGGGTCGCATCAAATCAAATTTGGGTTTGACATTAGGAGCCTGGACCTGAGAGAGACGGGGCTTGACTTGTCGCCTTCCTATTATTTTCTCGGAACAAGCGCGTTCGCGGCGACTGGGAACATAGATGTGGCTTTTTTCCAGAGTTATCACAAAGGAGAGGTGGTCATCCGGAACCTCGGGATTTATGCGCAGGATCGTTGGAAGGCTGGGCAGCGGCTAACAGTCACGTATGGTCTGCGTTGGGAGGCAAATCCGGCACCGTCTCCGCGTAACGGCACAATCCTTTCTTCTTGGCTCAACGTCAATGATCCAGCGACGATCGCTCTCGCGCCAAACGGAACGTCCATCTATTCGACGACACTAAATAATTTCGGACCTCGATTGGGAGTTGCCTATCGTTTGAACAAGGCGGGTGATTTTGTCATTCGTGGTGGCTGGGGCGTGTTTTACGACCTCGGAACAGGCGTCGCGCCAATTCTTCTCGCTTCATTTCCAAATTCTGCGAGCCAGAGCGCATTTGATGTGCAGCTTCCCATTCCGAATTATTCGTCCTACGCACCATCGTTTTCGAACCAGCCCCCGTACCCGGCTGCGGTGACGGTTTTCGACCCCCATTTGAAACTCCCGTATGCATTCGAATGGAACGTGGCGTTGGAAAAGGCTCTGGGCAGCCACCAATCCATCTCTGTGACCTATGTAGGTCAATCGGGGCGGCGACAGTTACGACAGGACGGAGTTTCGAATACGGGCCCGAATTTTATATATGGTTACGATCTGACCCTAAATGGGGACTCCTCCGACTATAATGCACTGCAACTGCAATTCAAGCGATCTTTGACCAGCGGCTTGCAGGCCCTTGTGAACTACACATGGTCCCACTCCATCGACACGGGGTCCGACGACATCACAACGGGGGTGACACCTTCGATCTCGCTTGTATCCGCGGATCGTGGTTCTTCCGACTTCGATGTGCGCCACAATGTTACAGGGACACTCACCTACGAGATACCTTCCTTTGAGAAGGGACCCGCCAAGAAACTGAGTGGAGGCTGGTCTTTATCTGGCGTATTTCAAGCACGTTCCGGGTTTCCCATCCAAATTTTCACGTATTCGATTACTGGTATCGGTTTCATCGCGACGCCACGTCCTGACAGGGTTCCTGGACAGCCAGTCTGGATTCCAGATCCAACGACAGGTCCTGGAAAGAAATTGAATCCTGACGCCTTCCAGATTCCTTCGACAACGAGACAGGGCGACCTTCCAAGAAACTCAATCTACGGATTGGGGGCAACCCAAGTCGATCTGTCCGTCCGGCGAGGCTTCGCTCTTTCGGAACGCGTTCGACTAAACGTTCGGGCAGACGCATTCAATCTCTTCAATCATCCCAACTTTGCCAATCCTGACGGACAGGTGGAGAACGCGGATTTTGGAGTTTTTACACAGCAATTGAACCGCGGTCTGGGCGGCCTGAGTCCGATTTATCAGATGGGTGGGCCGCGTTCGCTCCAATTGTCTCTGCGAATCGCGTTTTAGCCCTTTTCAGAGAGCGGAGAACTCATAATGAGGACGCTACAGGTGTCTCTGGTCGAGCGGGTTTTCGTTGTTGGAGCTTGCCTGCTGTCGCTCTTTGTGGTGACTTCTGTTGAAGGGCAGTCCTCAGAACAGATTTCCCCTGCAGTGGGCCGCCCAACGGATGAGCGACGAGCCGTAGAAGTGAGAGACGGTATCGAGATGGTTCGGATCGCCGGGGAAGGACGATTTCGGTACGAGTACGGCGGGCAACCCTCTTCGGACTTCGTTTTCTTCTCGCCGGACGGCACGAAATTCGTCCTCGTCCTAAAGCGAGGAGTTTTAAAAAGGAATGAAACGGAATACATGATGTATCTGTATGAGTCGGCGGAAATATTCGACTTGCCTGTGCCTCGCATTCTCGTGTCGTTTTCCTCATCCTCGAATCGTGAAGGAATCAAGGAAGTGACATGGCTCGACGACAACGCCACCATCTTGTTCCTTGGCGAACGACCCGGAGAGACCACGCAGCTTTATTCGGTGGATTGCGCGACTGGCAGAGTCGAACAGTTAACACACGAAAGTATCAGTCTGACGTCTTATAGCACTTCTCTGAATGGAAGCCGCGTCGCATTTACGCTGGAGCCTTCCTCACATGAGGTTATCGACTCGAAGGTTTTGCGGGACGGTTTTTCCGTCTCCACGGAAGCTCTCTCTGATCTCATCGCCGGGCAGTTGCGCAGCGACGGGGAAGAATTGCGTGTACTTGACAGGCATTCCGATCAAAGTCAAGCTGTGCCAACGTTGGGCCTCTTTCCAGCGGGCCAGCACAAGCTCTACGTTTCTCCAAACGGCCACTACCTCATTGCGATGACGGACGCGATGAACATTCCAGAGGAGTGGAAGCTCTACCAAGATGAAGACATGGTGCTAGGTACGGCGAGGAGAATTCCAGAGAACCAGAGGACCTCAATACTACGTTACGAACTGCTTGACCTCGTAAGCGGAGGGGACCAAGCGCTACTCAGCTCGCCAGTCAGCTTTGGCAATGTCGACGTGCGCTGGTCAGGAGATTCGAAATCCGTGATTCTGACAGGGATGTACTTGCCTCTGACTGACGCAAATCCGGAGGAGAAAGCCGCTCGGCGGTCTCACACCTATACCATCGAGATGCAAATTCCAGAGAGAAAGCTGACCAAGATCACGGATGAAAAGGTGGAACTACTGGGGTGGGACAGAGTAAGGAGTGTAGTTCGCTTCAGACGGAAGTCATCACATTCGAATGCATCCGATTGTGATACGGCGTTTCAACGCAACGCAGAAGGCGAATGGAACCAGATACTCTGCAGCGGGATATCTATTCCAGAAAAGCGACCAAGAATTTATGTGCAGCAAGATGCAAACACACCGGCGCGAATCTTCGCGGAGAACTCCAGCACTCGCCGGGAAACGCTTCTGCTGGACCCTAATCCGCAGTTCCGAAAACTTGCATTCGGAAAAGTCGAAGTTTTCCGTTGGAATGGTGGCGCGAGCCGAGAGGTCACGGGAGGTCTGTATTTCCCTCCGCAGTTTGTGAACGGCCGGAAATATCCACTGGTGATTCAGACACATGGATTTGAAGCGGATCAATTCTGGATCGATGGGCCGTTTTCAACGGCGTTTTCGGCGCAAGCCCTAGCGGGAAAGGGCTTTTTCGTCTTGCAGGTGCCCAATGGGCACGACTCTTCGGGCTACCCCGGAGAAGCACCGATCATGATGAAAACATATGAAGCGGCAATCGACGCTCTCGAAGCGAAGGGCCTAATAGACAGGACACGAGTTGGCCTCGTTGGATTCAGCCGCGATTGTTACTACGTGCAGTACTTACTGACGCACTCGGAATATCCAATTGCCGCCGCTGTTGTTGCAGACGGGATCGATGCCGGTTACTTCCAGTACGTCTCCTTCGCGAACGCCGCACCAGGTTTTGCCGCGGAATATGAAACTCTCGTGGGGGATGCTCCCTTCGGAAAGGGATTGTCGGTTTGGGCAGAACGGTCCCCGAGCTTCCGGCTCGACCGCGTACGCGCACCAGTACTTCTCCAATCGATCATGCCCTTTGCACTCCTTTCGGAATGGGAATGGTTTTCGGGACTAACTCGACTCGGCAAACCCGTTGACCTGCTGTATCTTCCCAGAGGGACGCACATTCTAGAAAAACCGAATGAGAAAATGGCGTCTCAGCAAGCCACCGTCGATTGGTTCCTCTATTGGATAGCGGGCCAAGAGGATTCCGACCCTCGCAAGCAAGAACAGTATGCCCGGTGGCGGAAGTTACGCAAGCTCCGGGAACAACCCGACACAAAGCCGAAGGAGCAACCCCCTAACTAAAGTTTCGACTCCTGCTTTCGTCGGCGTAGCCGCTCAAGAAGGTTCCCGCCGATTTGTTCGAAGCCACGCGGAGAGCTAAGAATCGATCTAGTAGGGGAGCAGGTGCAGGACACCCACGAACGGAGCTGGGGGTGCGGCTTCTATATCCATGAATCTTGCGCAATTCGCCCCTAATCTGGTTCCGGTCGAGCTGCTCATCAAGCTGTCCGTGCATAGCGAAGACTGGTACGTTGAGACTCCGGCCAACGCTGCGCTGAAGGCAATGGCACGTTCAATGCCGGCGGTGCTGCACACCTTCTTTACGCGCCTCCACAGCCAGGATGCCGAAAAAAGAGTGCATGCAGCCCACGCGCTGCGCGATATTGCAAAACGAGAGCCAGAGATCCTTGATCCGACGAGCTGCGAAGAGAACTTTCCCGATTGAAGGCTGTGGGAAACAAGGAATCCGCCATAATCTTAGCAAAGATCCTGTCTAAGGTAAGACGAGCTTCCCGCCTCGAAGGATACAAATATGGCCTCTGATGAATATTGGTTATCTTCGCCGCACCGCAGCAAGCGACCGGAGAATGGTCCGCACTCGATGGGTTCCAAAAGTTGTTCCCGTATGCACGAGAGCTTGACTATGCAGTGAAGCATGAGGTCCTGAAATGCGATTGGCGAAGTCACGGGAAGAACGCGACGAGGTATGCCGATCGACGTGGCGCGCGCCGTGGAAACCTACTGATTGAACTGATGCCGATGCGCGGCGGGGACTCCTTTATCCGGACAGAGAAGGGATTTCCAGGGACGATCAGGAATTGCTCAAAAGGATAGAACACGCAACTTTTGAAATTACCTGGGATGCGTGTCGATACCTGCGTGATATCAAGGAGGCCGAAGTCAGAGCCCATCTGTACTGGACTCTGATCAGGTTTGCGACACTCAACGGGCTACAGCATTTTCAATCGGAATGTTTGAATCGCGCGCGCTATTGTAGGCACATATGTACCGAAGAACGAATGGGGAAAGCGTTTCCCGAGGGCCACAAACAATTAGGAGAAGAGATTGCGGACGCGCTCGACGTGTCCGCGTAAGGCACGAAACTCTTTTCGAGTCAAATAGAAGTCAAACAGTAATAACTGCGAATAGGTCCTTAAGACCAGTAACCTCATTACAGAGGCTCCCTCGGAATTCACCCGTGACGCCGCAGTGCCCGACCAATAGATTGCGTTTCCCTTCTTGCACAGCGCGTGGAGTTCCCCGCGAACATCGGCCAAGGCTTTGTCGTTGCTTACGACTCCAGGATCAACGCTCCCACAGAATTCAGCCGGAACATCTGGCCGTGGTCTATGTCGAGGACAATCCCTCCGTCCTCATTACGAGTGCAAACTCCGGTTGAGACTTGGTACAACGCGTGGACCCTTCCGGTTGGAAACGTGCTGGCAATGTGCCATGAGACACACGTGTAAGGCGAGACTTTGTGCGAAATGTTCGCAAGACAGACGGGATCCCATCGACCCTGCCCCCCTTCAATGGGATAGGAGGTTGTCGCTTATCCTGCGAGAGTGAGTAGCTGTCCGGCTTTCCATCCTATTCAGATGGTTCCGCTCAAATACACGACCCTAGTTGCCAGAGCGGAGCAGTTGGTCGAAGAACTTTCTTACCTTCCGCGAAGCTATCGGTCAGCCCGGAGGGCAGCCCACACTCGGTCGCGAGTCCCCGGAATTGGGTTTCCCAGGATTCCGGTGTGGAACGAGCGTTATGAGAACTACGATTCGTCTTCCTTCGATCGAATCTCCTGCGGATGGCGTCGGCCATTTGGTGCCTAGCCTACGTCGGCCATTTCGCTGACAGAGCCATCAGAATATGTATGTCATTGATTCAATGGGTGATGATTAGTATTTCTCGAATAGGAAAGTACGTCACCTAGGAAAGTTTTCCTTTACAACGAGTTTCCAATCTGTGAAAATAACCAAGGTATGCAGATCCGAGACGCCCAACTCGCACAAACCGTTCTTGATGCGCTGCGAAAGCAAGTGCCGGTCAAGGACCTTCCCGGAGTGCGCATCGCCCAAGTCCGGCAGGAGCCGGAACGGCCGTTCGATCTCAGTTTCGAACTCGCCTCCGGCAATAACCGGATTCTAGTGTTTGGTGAAATCAAACAGGTTCCTTCCCCCAAGGTGCTGGCAGAGATTGGTCCGTGGATTCAGCGCATGAAATCCTTGAAAGCAGATGCAGCGTTCGCGGTCGTCGCCCCTGCGCTCTCTCCGCAGGCGCAAGCGTACTGCGTCGCGAACGGCATTGATTTTCTGGATCTGGCGGGAAACGTCTCCATCCAGGTTCCCGGCAAGTTCACGCTGCAGCGCCTGGGCCGGCGCAGCCCAGAACGAAACCAGCCGAGCGACTCTTCCCGCAGCATGAATGTGTTCTCGGGACGTTCTTCCCGCGTGCTGCGAGTCTTGCTGGAAAAGCCGAAAGTGTGGTCGCTCACCGACATCGCGAAAGAACTGGCAGCAGAAGCGAAGCGAGTCCAACGCACCTTTTGCCAGCCGGTGGAATTTGCGGTCAGCCAGGGATCGATCTCAAAAGCCCTCTCCAGCTTAGAAGAGCAGCTATGGATCCGGCGGCAAGGATCCGCGGTCCTGGTGCCGGAGCCTCGGCGGCTGTTGGTTGAGTGGGCAGAGAAATATAAGGAACGCTATCGCTGGCGTTTACGGAGTTCCTTCGAGCTCCCCAATCCTTTCGGAAGCGGCGTGAGCCGGATCAACGAGCAACTCCAGGAGGAACTCGGTGGCGCTTACGCCTTCACCGCCGCCGCCGCCGCTTCTCTGGTCGCGCCCTTCGTTGAGCTGGACCGCGTGGACATCTTTCTCGGCAGCGAGGAGAGCGGCGCGCGATTGCGCAAGCTGGCGGAGCGCGAATCCACGGGGCCAAAGCTACGATTGATCTATCCGTATGACAATGGTGTGTTCCTGTATTCCAGGCGGGAAGGCGGCGTGCCGATCGTGTCCAACCTGCAAACCTATCTTGATCTCTATGCGCGGGGCGGGCGGGACCTCAAGCAGGCCGACTATTTATTGAGCAACGCGATTGAGCCGCGCTGGAGAGCTGCGTGATTCCCGAGCCGCAGCGGACCTACGTGCTCGAATTGCTGGCGGCGCTGGGGCCGGCGGCGGAAGAGTTTGTCATCGCCGGCGCACAGGCTATTAAGTTCGCGGTACAGAATGCGCGCGGTACCAAGGACGTCGATTTTATTCTGGACGTGGTTGCCCTCAGGGCTGAGCCACTCCAACTGAACGCAGTGCTGAAGCAGTTGGGGTACACAGCAGTCGCAGGGGCGCGAAATTTCCAGTTTGAGAAACTCATTCCCAATAGTGCCGAAACCATGCGTATCGAGTTCCTGGCGCCGGAGGAATTCAAGCGGCCAACCGACTTCCGCGTGGATGTGCAGCAAGGGATTCACGCCCGCGCCTGTACGGGCGGAACCATCGCCCTCGCCGAGTCGGATGAGTATCCACTCGAAGGGACCTTGCCGGACGGCAAGCCATATGCCGCGAAGGTGCGCGTCACCCGGCCACATGCGCTGGTGATGCTCAAGCTGCTGGCCTTGTATGACCGCTACCACAATATCCGCGGCCCCCAAGAATCGCGGCACGATCGAGAGGAAGCCCAGACCCACGCAGCCGATATTGTGGCCATCGTCAAGGCGCGGCCGGACTTGGCTGAATTCAAGCGCCAGTTTGAGGGACAGTTTGGAGCGGACCCGGAATTGGGGAGCCGCGTTAACGGAATGCTGCGCGATTTCTTTCGAGACGTGGCCGCGCCAGGTTACCTCCTCTACGAGGAGTATCTGGCGGCGGCATTGCCTGCAGGCCGAGCGCCGCAGGTCGGAATCCGGGAAGAAAGCGCGCGCGCGCATCACATCCTGCAGAGAATCCTGCGGGAACCAAGCCCTCAAGCCAAACGATGAGGAGTGTCAATTTAGTTCCATGATGGAACTATCCTGACAACTGTCCATGAGCAAGGCATCATGCGGACACGCGGTCTGCGGAAGCCCAAGCACGCTGCGGCCATTCGTTAATTGATCACTGTTCGCCATTGAGCTAAAGTTTAGCTGGCACAATCCCTCAAATGAGTTGGAGGTTTGCGCAGAATCATTCTGGGCCGTTGTCTATGCACTTGCTTTTCCCGGTTTGCGCGGTTCGCCTATCAGCCGTGAAGGTGGCGTGACGATGCCCCGGAGTCGAGGGGACAGCATTGAACGACCGAGAATAAGCGCCGCCGTTTCTTAGGAGCAAAGCCGAGCTGGCATCCTCGACGACACGTCCTGCTTCGAGAACGATCACCCTCCCAACGCAGGGCAGCGCGGACAGCCGATGGGAAATTACGATGATAGTGCTCCCTGGCAGGATGTTACGGAGATTGGAAAGCAATTGTTGCTCTGAGGCGGCATCTAGGGCGGATGTGGCTTCGTCCAAAATCAGGATGCGAGGTCGCTGCAGGAGTGCCCTCCCGATCCCAAGGCGTTGTCGCTGATCGCCCGATAGCCGGGACCCTCCTGGGTCGACCTCATGGCTAAGGCCACCATTCAGGGTACTGACCCAAGCGGCGAGCCCGACATGCTTTAGTACCTGATCGAGTTCCGCGTCCGAAGCTGTCACCTTGCCAAGCCGAAGATTGCTGGCCAGCGTTGTGTCGAACAGAATCGGGTGAAGTGGAGCGTAGCACGCGTGCTCCCTCAGGCTGTCGATTTCAATTTTCCGCGCGTCGTGGCCGGCAATGGAAATCGATCCCGAGTCCGCGTCGTACAGGCGCGCCAAAAGCTTTGCCAGAGTGCTTTTGCCAGCGCAGTTTTCTCCCACAATGGCCACGTGCTCGCCCGCCCGAATGTTCAGGTGAGAGATCGACAACAGAGCACGATTTCTCGGATATCTAAAGGAAACGTCCGCAAGCTCGATCGTCCATCGGTGGTTTTGAAGTGGAATCGCCCGAGCAGTTGTTTTCCACCATGCGGGCGGTAAAGACCGCTGGAGCCAAGCTTTTGCGTGGTGGTGCGTACAAACCGCGTACCTCGCCGAATGACTTCCAGGGCTTGGGAACAGAGGCGTTGCACTTGCTGCGCGAGGGTGCGTGAAGAGCTGGAGCTGCCCGTGGTCACCGCGGGAATGAGCACGGAAGACGAAGACGCGGATACAATCTGCGAGCACATCGACATGTGCCAGGCGGGGCCCTCATTGTCTTCGTTTCTTGAGAATCTCTGCTTCCTCAGCAGGACGTTGCATTGCTAAAAGCGATCGACGAGTTCGAGCGGAGAGCCAGTAAAAATTTCCACCAGCCTTGGTACGAACTGCAGTTCCAGACGGTATATGTACATAGAACGGTTCTCAGGGATCGGTGTCGAGCCAATCCTTCGTCAATCGCCTACAGGAGGCTGGCCAGCAAAGGCGGGCGAAGCGTCATGGAGAAATCGGGGGTTTGCAAGGGCAAAGGAAATACCTGCTGATGATCCTCTAGTTTGTAGCCGTACATCTGGCATGCGCGGCGCTTGTCGGACTTGAGTGCGGAGCTGTTCTCGCGCTTGCCGGGATTTTCGCAGAGCGGTCCCAAGCGCTTCGGCCGGCGTATTACGAGATCAACATCGTGAACGACGTCTCAAGGGTTGTGGCTTCGGTCATGGAGTGAGAAATGAATCGCTCTCCAAGCAGCTCGTTCACATAGGAGCACGAGCCAAAACCAAAGATGAGAGCCGTAGAACTGCTGACACAACCAGAGCGCTTGGCAGGCATACCCAGTGGGGATTTTGCTTTGCTTAGAGTGGGAATATGTCGCGTGCGGTACTAGGACGTGACTGGAGGCAACTTCGAGGTCTAAAAACACCGGAGATAACGCTGCGAGAGTTCGCCTAGATTCATCTGCTGCGGGGATGAATGCCGGAATGAAGGGGCGAGGAGCCTTGGTGTCACGATGATCGGTGAGCGGGCAATGGCCGCTTCGGACTATCGGTGGCCAATCAGGTGATCGTCCGGATCTCTTCTGCGGTCGTGTCCGAGTCCATGGCCTCTTCGTACTTAGAGTACGTGCAGAGGTGTGAGATCCCTTGCTATGAGGCGGCCAACGGGCTCATCGGAGTTTCCGTATTGCAGAAGCCCTTCGTTGCTTATGTGGAATTGATGACGGTTTCGGTTTGGCAATCGGAGGAGGCGCTGAAACGGTTCGTCAGAGATCAATTGCCTGCGGATCGTGCCGAGGCCGGCGGTGGGGCGATCGAATTGTCAGAGCGTATTTATGAGGTTGTCCTCTCTCGTCCAGGCAAACTGCGCGTGGCCGACCTCAGAGGGCCGGAGGAATCAGGGTGAGCAGAGTATGTCCAGCGAGATGCGGGTCATCCGTGACGCTTACTCTGTTGTAAGCGGAATTGAATGGAGTTCACGATTTCTGCTGTGCTGAAGAAATGCTACATTTGGAGGTCTCTTAAATCACACTAACATCCACAGCAAGTCGGGAGGCTTTTACGGCCAACAAGAGGCTTGGTGCAACCGAGGTAGGGTGATATCCACGGTTCCCTGATTATTGGGCCATGGGAGCGTTCTTGGGCTTCGTCGCTCTGATGGTAGCGTGGCCCATGGTAGACAAAGGATGACGCGCTGTAGCCTTCCCCTGAAGGGCCGTCGTCAAGAGATGACGGCCCTTCGCTTTGTTTGAGCGCAGAAAACGAGCAGGACAACATCGTGGTAGCGTTTAGAGCCTGCCTGCGGTTGACGCATTGGAAGGCTGTTTTGGCAGGAGTGGATGAATCCAGGGAAGCCGGTAAAATGCAGGGTGAACCTCATCAGCTCGAAAGTCCATCGAGCCTGGAGCTGACAAAATCCTCAGCGATCACTCAAAACCGGCCAGTGAGTATCACCTGAAAACCGGCCAACGAAAGCAGCGTCCGGGACATTGATTCCCGCGGAGGCTTGTAGGCTCCGGGGGCATGGCCAATGTCTTGAACGAAGAGAAGAAACAACAAGTCTTAGCTCTGGGACGGCTGGGCTGGTCGCTGCGGCGCATCCAGCAAGCGACCAGAATCCGTCGCGAAACCGCCAGCGCCTACCTGAAAGGGGCGGGGATTGCGGTGCGTCCGCCCAGTGGCTGGGGGCGGCGCGCACCAAAACCGACCAACGAAGTGATCACCGACTCTGGCCCGGCAAAACCGGCCGTCGCGGGGCACCCCGACCCCGAAAACCTTTCTACTACGGGAAAAGCAACTTCAAAACCGGCCAACGAGGTGATCACCGACTCTGAAGTGGTCACCGGCCCCAGCGCCTGCGAGCCGTACCGGGAAGCCATCGAACTGGGGCTCAGCCGAGGCCGGAATGCGCGGGCGATCTGGCAGGACTTGGTCTCCGAGTACGGCTTCGCCAGCAGCTATCAGAGTGTGCAGCGCTTCGTGCGCAAGCGGCGCGGAGCCCAAGTGCCCGAAGCCCGCGTCGTGATCATCACTGCACCCGGCCATGAGGCGCAAGTCGATTACGGCACCGGCCCCATGGTGCGCGATCCGCAAAGCGGCAAGTACCTGCGGACACGCCTATTCGTGATGACGCTGGGCTGTAGCCGCAAGTCGGTACGCCTACTGACGTTCCGTTCCAGCGCCCATATCTGGGCCGAACTGCATGAGAAGGCTTTTCGTCGGCTGGGCGGTGCCACTCGCATCGTCGTGCTCGACAATCTGCGCGAAGGCGTGCTCGTCCCTGACATTTACGATCCCACACTCAATCCCCTCTACCGCGATGTGCTCGCCCACTACGGCGCGGTCGCCATGCCGTGTCGGATTCAAGATCCGGACCGCAAAGGGAAAGTTGAGTCAGGCGTCGGCCATGCCAAGAGAACACCACTCAAAGGCCTGCGCTTCGAAAGCTTGGACGAGGCCCAAGCTTAGCTCGACCACTGGGAAGAACGCTGGGCAGACACGCGCATCCACGGCACTACCAAACGGCAAGTCGCTGCGATGTTTGCGGAGGAGAAACCATTCCTACTTCCCCTACCTGTCGAACCTTTCCGCTATTACCTGTACGGTGAGCGCGTCGTGCATCTCAATGGCTGCGTCGAAGTCGAGGCGGCCTACTACGGTGCGCCGCCAGGCTGGATCGGACGAGTGGTCAAGGTGCAGTGGGACTCGCTGTACGTCCGCCTACTCGATCCTAGAACCGGTCAGCTGTTGCGCGAACATGTGCGACAAAAACGCGGCTGGTATCGGATAAAAGAAGAGGACCGGACGAAGAGGACACCACTTCGCACGTCCCAACTACTGTGGCGAGCCGGTCGGGCCGGAACCCACATCGGTACGCTCTGCGACGCCATCCATCGCCAGCAAGGCGAGGTGAGCGTGCGCCGCATCCTGGGCATACTTTCCCTGGCCAAGAAGTTCGGTACCGCTGCTGTCGATGCCGCTTGTGCGGCTGCGCTTGAGATGGGAGTGCAGGAATACCGCTTTGTGCGGCGCTATCTGGAGCGTTGCCCTCAAGCTCCACTCACGCTTCAGCAAGTCAATCCCCTGATTCGCCAACTGGTGCAGTATCGCGACCTCATCAACTACAAAACGAAGGAGCAAGAGAATGAACCTGATTGAACTGAACCGTGCCCTGAAACAACTGCGACTCGGCGGCATAGCTGCCGTACTGGAAACCCGCCTCCGCCAGGCCCAGGCCGAAGCCATGGCGCCTATCGATCTGATCTCCTGTCTCGTCTCTGATGAACTGACCCGCCGCGGCGAGCGACTGCTAGAGCGACGTCGCAAGCAGGCAGAGTTCCGTGACCCACAGAAGACGCTTGATAACTTCGACTTCAACTTCAACAAGAAGATGAACCGGAGTCTGGTCTTCGACCTGGCCACCAGCTCCTTCATCGCCCGACATGAAGATGCTTTGTTTTTAGGTCCACCAGGGACTGGGAAAAGCCACTTGGTTCAAGCGATCGGGCAAGCCGTGATTCAGCAGGGCTACCGCGTGCTCTATCGCGAAACGCACGCGCTCCTCGATGAACTCGCAGAAGCGACGCTCGATGGCACACGCAAAGAGTGCATGGAGTTTCTGGAAACGGTACCGTTGCTTATCATCGATGATCTGGGAATGCGCAAGCTGCCGCTCACCGCCGCCGAAGAACTGCTGGAGATCATCATGCGACGCTACGAACGCGCCAGCACGTTGCTGACCTCCAACCGCCCGGTCGAAGACTGGGGCAAATTGCTGGGCGATGCCGCCGCGGTCAGTGCCATGCTCGACCGCTTGCTGCACCACGGACACGTGCTCAAGTGTGGCCCTCGAAGTTGGAGAACCAAACTTGATGCGCTGGCGTAGCAATGTGCTCCAGACAAAGACGCCTCGATTCGTGCAACGGACCAACTTCGTGACGCGCGACACTGCGTGGACAACGATAAAGAATGTTGAACATGAAAAGCCTCCCGGCGGGGAGGCTCTTCCTCCAAGCTGCATTTGTCTACTTTTATCAGCTTGACACTAGAATGTTTACTATGTAGCATCGCTACATAGACAAGGGCATCAATGGCTAGTGTTCCAAAATTGTCGTACACCTCGGCAGTTGTCCTCCAGACAATCAGTGCCGGATACAGCTATGGTTTCGACATTATGGAAGTTACAGGCCTGCCGAGCGGTACGGTTTACCCTGCTCTTCGGCGTCTTGAGCAGCAGGAATTGATCAAGTCCAGGTGGGAGACGGAACATACTGCTTATGCAGAGCAGCGGCCCGCCCGCAAGTACTACCAACTCACCCGCCGAGGCAAAGATGCACTCGCTGAGGCGCTTCAGCGATATACGCTCCTTGAGAAACTCGCAAAGGCCGAACGCTGCTAGGGGGTTCCGTGAATGCACGGCGTCTGAGGAAGTTGTTGCGGTGGTGCAACGTCGTCCTACACGTAGCAAGCTGGCTTGTTCCGCACCGGCAGCGGGTCGAATGGCTCCAGGAATGGCAAGGTGAGATCTGGCACTGGGCTCATTTTCTTATCGAATCGGATCGGCTGAACGCGCGCGCCGAGCAAGAACTTCTGGGACATTGCTGGGGATCATTCGTTGACGCACTGTGGCATCGGTTCAATCGGGTCGTTGTTCTGGACTTCGTGCACACGTATCCGCTGACGCCGAGGTTTTGTCTACTTGCCATTCTCTTAGCTGTTTTCGTATTTCTCGCAGCCAGTCCTGTATCGCTTTCCTCGTGGATCTTCAGTCCCCCCGCTTATGTCGATTCGTCCCATCTCTTGATTGTTTCGCTAAATACAAGATCCCACTGGCTGAGACCTGAACTGCTGCGTGAGGGGGCCACGCGCTGGGCACGAAACAATTCGTTGGTTGCGCACGCGGCAACCTATGCGTGGAGACCCAGCGTTGTGCAAGGACCGGCAGGGCGGGAAAGCGTGTTGTTCGCGAGAGTCACACCAGGAATATTTGAATTGCTTGGATCGCATCCCGTTCTCGGCCGAACATTTGAATCAACGGACTCTTCGTGTACGGACTGCGTGGTTTTGAGCAACGCGGTTTGGAAAAGTCAATTCCACGGCAACACCCAGGTAATAGGCCGCTCATTATCTCTCGATAGTCACCAAATGAAGATCGTCGGCGTTCTTCCTGCGCAATTCCGTTTCCCTGGGCTCGATATTGGCTTGTACGGTCCGTTTGGAACGGTGTCCGATCCTTCCCTACTGAGTTTCGAATGGCCGGGCGCTCTGGTTTGCCTGCCCGCGGGGGTAGAGAGCACAGAAGCAAAAAAACAGCTAGAGGCGTACGTAAACCACACCGGCGGCTTATCTTCAAACATAGTGCTGGATGTTCTCTCCTTAAGAGACATCCGGTACCAGTTTTTCGAATCCTGCGCAGCCGTGACTGCGCTTGCCCTCCTGCTCTTGATCTTTTTGAACTGGCGGACTGTTGTGCGCCTCCGTACTACTGGACCACGTCGAACTGTGGGTGGGTCCTTCAGGTGGTGGCTGTTCTTTGCTGTGAAGAACAGCTTGTTGCTGCTCCTGGTTTTAGCGGCTTCTGTGGGCCTCGTGCAGACAACTGTACTTAGATTTCTGAATGCTCAGGAGTATGCGGGTGGGACAGTCATGTGGCTTTTCTTAGTTGGACTGACAGTCGCTCTGACTTGGTCCATTCGTGACCAGTTTTCTCGTTGCCGCACGTGCCTCAGTCGGTTGAGAACCGAGGTAAATCTTGGGAACTCTGTCGGCACATTCTGTGAGCCAAGCGGAGTGGAATTAGTCTGCGATGGAGGCCACGGCATATTGCACCTGCCAGTTATGCAGTTCAGCTGCGTCGATTCCGAGCGCTGGACAGATCTGGATGAGTCGTGGCGAGCAGTGTCAGAACCACAAGCGAGTGTAGCCGTTTACTAGCTCGGCCTGGCTCACCATTCGGGAAGAACGTGAAAAGAGCAATTAGGCTGACGTTTCGTCTCTAAGAAGGAAAAAGCGTTCTCGCTATTGCAGAACAGGAGGTCTCGTCTTGCGTACCACCCCGGCTTTTCGTTCGCTAGTTTTGCTGTCAGCACTGTTCTCATTCACAAAGGGCACGGTGGCGCAGTCACTGGACTATGCCATTGAGCACGTGACTGTCATTAACCCTGGTACTGGCAGATCTCAGCCCGACACGACCATCGTGATCCATGGGCCCGGTATCGTCTCGGTCGTGCCCTCGAAGCACCTCAAACTGCCCGCTTCGACCAAAGTGATCAGCGGAAACGGCAAGTTCGTAATTCCCGGATTGTGGGATATGCATATGCATTTCCGCGATGCGGCCCGTGACCTGAAGATGGACGTTGCGAATGGCGTACTCGGCATTCGTAACATGGGCGGTGTCGCTAAAGAGGTGTTTCCGCTGCGCGATGCAATTGCCGCAGGCCAGCAGCTAGGACCGAAGATTGTCGCTTGCGGGCCGATCATCGATGGCCCTGACTCCTGGTCCAATCCGCAATTCACCATCTCTGTGACTACTGCGGGTGAGGCGCGGGCTGCCGTAGTTTCGCTGAAGCAACAGGGTACGGACTGCATCAAGGTGTACGACGGCCTGTCGCGAGATTCCTATTTCGCCATCCTCGATGAAGCGAAGAAGTTGGGCCTGCCGGTCGTCGGGCATTTGCCCAGCGCAATTAGCGTTCGGGAGGCATCGGATGCTGGTCAGCGGTCCCTGGAACACGGTATTGCGCTGGCGGGCGGATCCACAGCGGAGGGCGAATATATCAAACGGCGACTGGACCCATCTGTTTTCCAGGAAGCAGTCAGTACAAAGAACTTCGCACTAATTCCTGCGGTGATCGCGCGCGATCAGACCATGATGCTGGACACCTTCAGCCAGGAACGCGCGGATGCAACTTACCGGCTGCTCGCAAAAAACAACACGTTCGTCACTCCCACGCTGGTAACGGAGCATTCGCTCACGTTCATTGATGATCTGAATGCAAAGCCCGATCCCAGAATGCAGTATGTCTCGGCGGAGGAGTTGCAGTGGTGGAAACCAGAGAACGGCATGCTGACGAAATACCGGACGCCGGAGTACATCGCGATGAGAAAGCGTGAATATGCCAAGATGCTGGAAGAAGTCCATCGGGCGCAGACGCTTGGCGTGCACCTTCTGGCTGGAACAGATATTACGATTCCGTACACGTATCCGGGCTTCAGCTTGCACGATGAACTCAAATTATTTGTTGAAGCCGGCCTAACTCCAATGCAGGCGCTCGAAACCGCCACGACTAACCCCGCCCTCTTCCTTGGATTGTCGAAAACGTGGGGGCGTGTCGAGCCCGGCTACACGGCTAATCTCGTCTTGCTCACCGCTGATCCTTTGGCCGACATCTTGAATACGGAGAAGATCGATGCAGTTATTCTGAATGGTAGATTCTTGGACCGTGCACAACTCGACCAAATGCTCCGCGATGCCAGAGTATCTCCCGCTGTAAAGAAGTCCGCAAAGCGGTGAGCTGCAACGACAGCATCCTTCGAGTGTTCAAGTAAATGCTGTCCAGTCTGTTTCACAGTCTGGAGAAACCGGTTTTGGCACCGTTACCGGCCGAGCGCTTCGACATGAGCGAGTGGACAAACTTTGCAAGAGCCGGACAGCGGCAACGTGGGCGTGAGCATCACGAACCCTCCGTACAGATTAGACACCGCTCCAGATCGTTCCGGGATCTAATTTTATTAGACTTGCCTCAGCAGCCGCTGGCGAGGTAGAACATTTAAGTCCCCGGCGTCTTCTTATTGGCCGGTTTTGAAGTGATAACCGTTGGCCGCTTTTGAAGTGATCACTGAGGCAAAATGAGACGTGCGCTCAATTGTTCACTGATGGTATGTTTCTGGCTGTTATCAACCACAATGTTCGCCCAGTCGCCAACGAAAGGCGACGATGCGGTGTGGCACTTTGCTGTTTCCGGGGACTCCAGAAATTGCGGCGATGTCGTCATGCCTGCGATCGCCCAAAAGGTGCGACAGGAGGGCGCCGCCTTCTACTGGCACCTCGGAGACTACCGTGCCATCTACGACTTCGACCAGGATTTCAGGCAAAGGAACCCGAATGCGAGCATCTCCACCTACGAGAACGAGGCCTGGCAGGACTTCATCGAACAACAACTCCGCCCCTTTGGTGACTTGCCCGTTTACCTGGCGTTAGGAAATCACGAAACCATTTCGCCGAAAACTCGAGCTGAGGCGATCCAACAATTCGCAGACTGGTTCGGAGCCCCGGAACTCAGGAGGCAAAGATTGCAGGATGATCCGCAGGATCACATGCTCAGAACTTACTACCACTGGATTCGGAATGGAGTGGATTTCATCACGCTTGATAATGCATCCGACGACCAGCTTGATGATGGACAGCTGCAGTGGTTCGCCGCTGAGATCAAGAGAGCTGCCGAAAGTGGCGACGTTCGAACTGTCGTGGTAGGAATGCACGAAGCCTTGCCTGACAGTCTTTCGGCCGGCCACAGCATGAATGATTCTGCGCAGGGGACGGAGAGTGGCAGGACAGTGTACCGGCAGTTGGTGGAGTTCCGGAAAAGCACCCGTAAGAATGTATACGTGCTGGCGAGTCATTCGCACTTCTTGATGGAGAATGTCTATAACACTGCATGTCGCAAACGAGATCCGAACGATGTTCTGCCCGGGTGGATCGTGGGAACAGCAGGTGCAGTTCGCTATCGGCTCCCGAAGGATGTCAACGGCGCAGGTGAGGCGAAGACCGATGTGTACGGCTACGTCCTGGCAACAGTCTCCAAAGATGGAAATGTCAGTTTCGAATTCAAACAGATAAAAGAAGAAGACGTGCCGGAAACGACCCGGCGGAACTATTCGACTGAGTTCATTCAGAGCTGTTTCCAGGGTAATGCCTCGAAATATGTTCCAGACGGACCGCTTCAGCCACCGCATTGCCCCTGAGAAGGCGTCCAACGTCCCACAACCCTGGCGTGCGGGTTAAGCCGGAAAGCGCCACCTTGGCATAACGAGACAGCCAAGATGACTCGACTCGATGCCGTTGATGAGGCGGTCACCAGCTGTAGGAAAGGAGCTGCGCGAGATTCGCGAAGCCGGCTTGCATCAGTCGGAACGCATTCTTGCAAGTCCGCAGAATCAGCGCGTCGATCTACCTGATAAGAAGTCCGTCTTGAATCTGTACGCCACAATTATCGCGGGACAGGTTCACTGCCGCGTGTTCGCGAGAAAGACCGTGTGGCCACCTACGACGGTACGCAGCACGTTTGCCCTTAGAATGGCTTCTGGCCTCGCCTTCAGCAAATCTTCGTCCAAGACGACGAAGTCCGCGAACTGCCCAGACAAGAGCTTGCCTTTCTTCTTCTCCATATGCTCGGCAAAGGGCGACCCCTGGGTGTAGGCGTAGAGCGCCTGTCCAATGCTGATCACTTGTTCCGGGTGATAAGTCGTCGTTCCGTCTTCGCTTTTGCGCGTGACCGCCGCGTAAAGACCGCGAAATGGTGTGACCGGCTCGACCGGATAGTCCGTTCCAAATGCCAGCACTGTGCCCTGGTCCACAAACGTTTTCCAAGGATAGGAATTTGTTGCGCGCTTCGGTCCAATACGATCCTCCGCCCAGTTCATGTCCGTCAGCAAGTGATTGGGCTGCATGGACGCAATCACTCCAAGCCCCTTGAATCTTGCGAAGTCTTTCGGATCGACTACCTGCGCGTGCTCGATGCGGAAGCGATAGCTGATGCTTTCAGGAGCGGCCGCCTCCGCCTCAACAAAAGCACTGAGCGCCATGCCGACCGCACGATCCCCGATAGCGTGAAATCCGATCTGGAAACCGGCCCGCACCCGCTCAATGGTCATGCGGTTGAGCGTGGCTTGATCGAACTGCGGAATGCCGGAGTTACCGGGATCGTCCGAATACGGCGCGATGAGCGCGGCGGTGCGTGAGCCGAGTGATCCATCCATGAAACCTTTAAGCATCCCGGTGTGGAGCATGGGATCGTCGGCAGGGTGATGAGCACGCTGCTTCTCCAATACCGGTAGCGGGTCGGAAAAGGTCAGCCATTCGCTGATACGGATGGGAAGCTTATGCTCTCGCTCCATCTCCTCAAAGACTAGGAAATCATCCCAGGTGGAGTAGTCCTGAACGGAGGTAATACCGTGCGCGATGGCATCGTGCATGGCAAGCTCCAGCGCGTGCCGGCGTTCTTGGCGGCTGGGAGCAGGAACTTTGCTGTAGACCAAATCGACTGCCGTTTCACGCACGATGCCTGTCGGTTCGCCCCGAGCGTCCCGGTCAATCTTTCCGCCAGATGGATCGGATGTTTTCGCTGTGATTCCAGCCAACCGCAAGGCTTGGCTGTTGGCGATTGCGATATGGCCATCGACACGAGTAAAAATAGCAGGGTGGTCGCCGGTGACCGCATCGAGATTCTGCCGCGTGGGAAGTTGCTTCGACGGCCAAAGCGTGTGATCCCAGCCGCGTCCACGCAGCCATGAGCCAGGATGTGCTGTCTTGGCTGCCGTTGCAATCCGCTCCTGCATCTGGGAGAGCGATTTCACTGCGACGAGATCAATGGTCAGTTTTTCCCGGCCGGCACTGGCAAGGTGGACATGGGCATCATTGAAGCCGGGCATCGTGAAGGCTCCGTGAAGATCGACTACTTCTGTCTCAGGGCCGCGGAGTTTAAGAATCTCCGCATTACTGCCGGCGGCTACGACGGTGCCGTTCTGAACCGCCAGGGCTGACACCCGCCGTGGCGTAGCAGAGGTTAGGTCCTCGCCCGTGACGATGGTGCCATGCAGGTAAACCGCATCGGCAGTGCCGGCGGACTTCTGTTGCTGTGCCAAGAGAGGCATGCCCCACGCAATCAGAACAAGACTGCTAAACACAACGTTGTGATGGAGGATTTGCAACATCCTCAACCGTGATGAATTCCAGATGGCTCTCGTGGTTTGGCGTGCAGTTTCGTGTTGAGTGAATCTCGCCATGTGACGTTCTTCATGTTGCGAAGCGCGATATGGCCCTGGCCACCAGCATCTTTCGGATCAGGCTGGAAGGGTACTGTCCCGGTTCTGACGCCAATCTAACAAATCAGAGAGAAGGCCGACAAGTTCATCCCAATTCATCCCATAGTTCGATGCGGCGGCCGTCGCGGAAAAGAATATTTCGATACTTCAACTGAAGCGATGAATCTGTACCAGTTCGCCGGAAAAATATAGTCTGCGACGAAACGCTTAAATCGTACTAGAATGTGCCACCAGAGCCCGCCAATTCGTGGTTCTAGCGATCCGTGTATCCAACTTGGAGTTTCAGCAGCCCGATTCAGGCAAGTCGGCGAGGTTGAGTCTTTCGTGTGCGTCGAACCGACAGAGCTGGACAATAAAAATCCCAAGGTAGACAGCCGTGGATGAGGAAGTCGCCAGATGGCCGGAAGTTGTCGCCGATAGCATGAGTACATTCTCTCGTGCGCCGGAGGTGGATCTGCGCAAACTTTCCGATGCGGAGTTGATGGCGAGACTGAGGAACGGCGAGCACGAAGCTCTGTCTCACTTGTTCGATCGCTATCACCGGCTAGTCCTCAGCATCGCTTCGAAGATTATCCGTGACCGGGAAGAGGCGGAGGACGTGATGCAGGAAGTCTTCCTCGATGTCTATCGCGCCGCAGATAAGTTCGATTCTGCCAAGGGAACTACCAAGAGTTGGATCGTCCAGTTCGCATATCATAAGGGCCTGAATCGCCGGAAGTACCTTGCGTTGCGAGGGGCCTTTGAAGACCGCCAGATTAACGAGTTTGACCTTCAGGATTTCTCTCCATGTGGGTATGAAGACCATTCGTCTGACGATATCCTCACGATCGTTCAGCAAGGTTTGAAGACGCTCACTCCTAGACAGCGAGAAGTCGTCGAATTGGTTTGCTTCGAGGGGTATGTGCTACGCGAGGTTGCGGATCGGACCAAAGAACCCCTCGGGAACGTTCGGCACCACTACTATCGAGGCATCGAGAAGCTGAGGGAATTCGTAAAGGGAAGTACGTATTCTGAAAAGAGGGGAAGCAGTGCGGTCGAGAGAGGTGGAAAGTGAGCAATGGCATTTTGGGACACGCGTATTTTGAGGAGCTTTGTGCCCTGGCATCCGTAGGCGAGATTTCGCCCTCCGAATATCAAGAATTGTCCGATCACCTGCGGGCCTGCGCCACCTGCCGCGATTCGTACCAAGAGTTTTCTCGCCTTACACACGTGCAGTTGCCGCTTGAGGCTGCCGAACATTCACCTGTTCCAGAGCTGGCCGGCATAGGACAGTTTCTCGGCAGGAAATACAAGGCTCGCTTTGCAGCCCGGGCGCGAGAGCTCGACCTAGAAATCTCCGGCACAGAAGTGGCAAAGCGTGGATTGTGGGCCCACTTGCCCGTTTTTTCCATTCCCCGATTGTCCTACCAATACGCCTCTGCTGTCGTAATCCTTATTCTGCTCGCACTGGCCGGAGTCTCTACCCACCGCTGGAGGCAGACCAGCGTTCGCAGCGCGGCCTTCTCCGCGCAAGTTTCGAAGCTCTCGGAACAGAATGCCGCATTGCAACGGCGAGCGGAAATGCTTTCCCAGGGCAAGCAAAGCGTTGAAACCGATCTCGTCAGAACGCGAACCAGCAGTAGTGATCTGACTTTACAGCTGCGCGCATTGGAGCAACAAGGAAAGGACGACAAGCTCATACTCCAGAAATTGACCGCGCAGCTGATCGCCTCCAACGCTCATGGCGCCCAGACAAAGCAAGAGCTGCAAGAGACACAGCAAAGGCTCCTGGACGTTAACCAACAGATTGCACAGCTGCGCGCATCTCGCGCCAATGATGAAACCAAGGCCGCAGGTCAGCAGGTTGAAATGGCCGAGTTATCCCGCCGTGTCAAGGAGCAGGAGGAAGTTATAGAGAAGCAGCAAAGGCTTCTCAGTGTCGACACCGACGTGCGCAATTTGATGGCAGCCCGTAGTCTCCATATCACGGACGTGTTTGACGTCGACGGCAAGGGCAAGAAAAAAAGCGCTTTTGGCCGCGTTTTCTACACCGAAGGCAAGTCCCTTATTTTTTACGCATTCGACCTGCCGGCGCCAAGGGACTTGAATGCCAAACGTTCTTTCCAGGCCTGGGGCCAACTCTCCGATTCCTCCACTTCTGCCGTAAACCTCGGGATTTTCTACGTGGACGATCCTGCGCAAAGACGGTGGATGCTGAAGTTCGACAACCCTGAAGTCTTGAAGCAGCTCAACGCCGTGTTCGTCACTGTGGAGCCGCACGGAGGCACGGCGCGACCCACCGGCCAAAAGCTTATGTACGCCTACCTTGGGCACGAACCCAATCACCCATGATCCGCCAGCGGTGATTGTCGATGTCGCCCATCCTGACTTTGTGTTCGCATGCCTCATTTGTCATCTTTCCTGGCGGTTAGGTGTCGCTTTGTCGGTTCCCTAGCCTCGAAATTGGTACAACCTGGAATCGTCAGGTGAATAGTCCTGTAAGGAGCCAGTCTCGATGACGATCCTCAAGTTTCGGCGCGGTTGCTGTGTGGTCATTGTCTTGTTGTGTTTTGCGTCCCTGGTACTAGCGCAGATGGAGACCGCGAGCCTGTCAGGTCGCGTCACAGATCCTCAAGGCGCGGTTGTTCCCCACACCGTCATCGAAGCGATTGAAAACGACACAAACATCAAAACAACGACCGAGACTAACGACGCTGGGCTGTACTATCTACCCTCCCTTCACCCAGGCAGCTATCGGTTAGTCGTGAGCAAGGATGGTTTTCGGCAGATCATCCAGGCGGATGTTGTCCTGCACGTCCAGGATATCCTCACTCTGAATTTCGGGCTCCAGATCGGCTCAGTCAACGAGACCATGACCGTTACAGGCGGGACTCCGCTGGTTGACACAGAGTCCGCTTCCGTCAGTACCGTGATTGACCGGAACTTTGTAGAGAGTTTGCCGCTTAATGGGCGCAGCTTCAATACCCTTCTGCAACTGACCCCCGGAGTCGTACTTGCGCAGCAGACGTCTGGCTCTGCGACGGGGCAGTTCAGCATAGCTGGACAGAGGACCAGTGGAAACAACTTCCTCGTCGACGGTGTATCAGCAAATTTTGGCGTTGCACCCACTGCTGGAGCCACCGGCTCAGGGGCCGGCACCGGACAAGCGTTCAGTGCGATTGGGGGAACCAGTAGCTTGGTCTCGGTTGATGCGTTACAAGAATTCAGAGTCGAGACATCGTCTTTCGCTCCGGAATTTGGCCGTTCTCCCGGCGGACAAGTGATTCTGAATACCCGTGCAGGGACTAACCAGTTTCACGGTGGACTCTATGACTATTTTCGCAACACTGTCCTCGATGCCAATGATTGGTTTGCTAACAATGTGAACAATCCCCGGGCTCCCGAGCACCACAACGACTTCGGCGGTTTCTTAGGTGGTCCCATTCAGCCCAACAAAACTTTCTTCTTCGCTTCCTACGAGGGTGCACGACTCAGGCAGCCGAGTACAGCTATAGTGCAAGTGCCATCTGAATACGCTCGGTCGGTTGCACCATCTCCGCTAGCTCCTTTCTTGAATGCATATCCGATTCCAGATGATCGAACGATAATATCAGGAGTGTACACGGGACAGTTCGCCGGTAGTTATTCCAACCCATTTACATTGGACGCTGGCAGCATCCGCATCGACCACGTATTCAACGATCGCTTGTCCATGTTTGGTCGTTACAACGAAGCTCCTTCAGCGGCGGCAGTTCGCACTAATAGTCTTAGCGAGCTAGATACAACCGAGGTCAATACCAGAACACTGACCATCGGTTTTACAATGACGGTGAATCCACACCTGTACAACACACTGCGAGGAAACTATTCCACCCAGCGT
>Ga0181524_10001221_pt1 | contig 29898 bp, 23 predicted proteins | sample PEATcosm2014_Bin_34_FD_119761 | JGI IMG/M metagenome (GOLD analysis project Ga0181524, IMG submission 119761) | Peatland microbial communities from MTU Mesocosm Facility, Houghton, MI, USA - PEATcosm2014_Bin05_60_metaG | ecosystem: Environmental > Terrestrial > Soil > Wetlands > Peat | place... | reverse complement strand
TACGACTTTATCGGCGACCGACTGGGAATCCCAGGGCCCAAAATCCCAGACCTCGCAAACCTCGTCAGGCCCGCCCCCGCTTGAGCCAACCCAAGCCTGCCCGGGAATTTGCCCCGGTTACCGTTTTCGCCCGCAACCCCTTGATATCGCCCGTTTCCGCCAAGGAATTTCTTTGGAAATCCTTGGAAAAGCTTTGGAAATCCTTGGAAAAACCTTGGAAACCCTTGGAAAACTGCGGAAAAGCCTTGGAAAGGCTTGGCGAAAGCCCGTCCCCTACAGCGTCGAGCGGTCGATCGCCCGTTCCGCCTCGGCGATCGATTCGGGCCGTCCGACGTGCAGCCACAGGCCGTCGAGCCGCAGGCCGTAGAGGCGCCCTTTCTCGGCGGCGCGATAGAAGAACGGCGCCAGGCGGAAGACGTCTTCGGCGACGCCGTCGAACAGTTGCGGCTTGATGATGCCGACGCCGGTGTAGACGAAGGGTGCGACCCGGCGCGGCTCGCGCGCCGTGAGCCGCCCCTCGCGGTCCATGGTGAAATCGCCCGGCCAGTCGACGCCGACCGCCCCGGCGCTCGCGGCCACCATCAGGATCGCGTCCATCGTTTGCGCGTCGAAGGCTTCGGCGAGGCGGCGCAGGTTCGAGCGCGGCCCCTCGATCCAGAAGGCGTCGGTGTTGCAGAGGAAAAACGGCTGGGCGCCGATCAGCGGCAGCGCGCGCTTGACGGCGCCGCCCTGATCGAGCAATTGGCCGCGCTCGTCGGAAATGACGATCCTCGGCGTCGTGCGTTTCGCCAGATGCGCTTCGATCCGGTCGGCGAGCCAGTGCACGTTGACGACCGCGCGGGCAACGCCGTTGTCGGCGAAGCGGTCGAGGCAATGGTCGATGAGCGCCCGGCCCGCCACCTCGACGAGCGGCTTCGGCGTCGTGTCGGTGATCGGGCGCATGCGCCGCCCCAAGCCCGCGGCGAACACCATGGCGGTCGTGGGCGTCGGCGAAGGCATTCGGATCAGGGCTCTGGAGGGGCTTCGACGCCGCCGAGGGCGCGCGGCAGATGCGCCTGATACCAGAGCTTGAGCGGCTGAAGCAAGGGATGCGCGAGGTTCTTGGCCAGGCGCCGTTCGACGCCCGGAAGATGCCTCAGATACTGCGGCTTGCCGTCGCGCTTGTCGAGCCGCGCGAAGATGCCGAGAATCTTCGTCGCCCGCTGCGCGCCCATGACGGCGTAGGAGGCGGCGAACGCCTCGGCGTCGAAGGCGGCGTCCGCCCCGGCGCGCCGGCGCGCGTAGAGCGCCAGCAGGCGCAATTCGAGATCGTCGGGAACTTCGACGCGCGCGTCCTGCAACAGCGAAGCGAGATCGTAGGCGGGCGGGCCGAGCACGGCGTCCTGAAAATCGATCAGGCCGAGACGCTGCAGCCCGTGGCGACTTTCCAGCCAGTGCAGATTGGGCGAGTGATAGTCGCGCAGCGTCCAGGTCGTCGGCTGCGCCAGGATCGGCGCGAGAACGTCGCGCCACAGCGCGAGGAATTGCATGCGCGCGCCCGAGGGCGGATTGGTTCGCGCCACCGCCGGCGCGTACCAGTCGAGCGCCAGTTCGACCTCGACCAGCATCGCTTCGGCGTTGTAGACCGGCAACGCATAGATCTCGCCGTCGACCGGCAGTTGGCTCGGCGGCGCGCGGCCGTGCAGATCGGCGAGCAGCGCCGTCGCTTCGGCGTAGCGCGCCGCGTTGGGGCCGCGCTCGTCGGCGATCGTCTCGGCGCCGAAATCCTCGAGGAGCGCGAGGCCGTCGGCGACGCTGTGGGCGAAGACCCGAGGGCTCGAGTAGCCGAGCGCGCGCAGCCCTTCCGCCATGGCGAGAAAGGCCCTGATGTCGGGGGAAAGCTTGGCGATCGCTGCGTAGGGCTTGCCGTAGCGCAGGATCGGGCCGTCCGGGCGGGGCGGCGAGATCATCAGGATCGCAGTTTGGCCGTCGCTAGCCGTCAAGCGCTCGTAGGCGCGCACCGAGGCGTCGCCCTGCAGGTAGACGCGCCGCGCCTCGGCCCAACCGGCGCGCCGCAGCAGCGCCTCGATCGCGCGCGCCCGCGCGTATCGGACCGCGAGGGCGCCAAAAGCGCGCACCTCGGCGCGGCGGAAGTCCGCGCCGTGAGCGAGATCGAAGACGAACTCGATTTCGAGCCGATCGGGCGGCAGCGCTTCGGCGGCGCGATCCGGCCATTCGACCAGCGTGACGGCGCCCTCGATCGCCTCGTCCCAACCGAGCTGCGCGAGCTCCGCGGCGCCGCGAAGACGATAGAAGTCGGCGTGCACGACCGGAAACTCCGGCGCCTGATAGACCTGCATCAGGGTGAAGGTGGGACTCGGCGCCTCGAGCTCCGGATCGTCGAGCAGCGCGCGCAGGAAGCCGCGGGCGAAGGTCGTCTTGCCGGCGCCGACGTCGCCGCAAAGGGCGATGAAGTCCCCGCGCCGCGCGAAGCCGGCCACCCATTTGGCCAGCGCGAGCGTCGCCGCCTCGTCGGGCAGATCGATCGATTCGAGGCCGCCGGCGCCGCCCGCCTTTGACGCGATTTCCATTTCAGGCGGCCGCGCTCGCTAGGCTCGGCGCGCCGTCAATAGGGAAGATGCAGGTCACCGTGGTGCCCTCGCCGAGCGCCGAATCGATGTGGACCCGGCCGCCGTGCAACTCGACGAGCGCCCGCACGATCGACAGGCCGAGGCCGGGGCCGCGATGCCGCGAGCCGCTGGTGTGGCTCTCGAAGCGGTCGAAGACGCGGTCCAGCACCTCGGCCGGGATGCCGCGGCCGCGGTCGCTGACCTTGAACACGATTTCGCCGCCCCGGCGCATCGCCGCCAGGGTGACGGTCTGGCCCGGCGCGGAAAAGCCGATCGCGTTGGAAAGCAGGTTGAACAGGACTTGGCGGATGCGTCGCCCGTCGGCGCGCAGCGAACCGACGTCGTCGGTGGCGACGATGCGCAGCTCGATCTTGGATTCGCTGAGGCGGTCCTGCACGCCCTCCGCCGCCGCCTTCATCGCTTCGACGACGTCGACGTCTTCGGGGCGAAGCTCCAGCGCGCCGGCGTCGATCGAGGCGAGATCGAGAATGTCGTTGATGATCGCGAGCAGCGCCGCCGAAGACGTCGTGATGAAGCCGGCGTATTCGAGTTGCTTGGGATTGAGCGGGCCGACGCCGCCGTCGGCGAGCAACTGCGTGAAGCCGATGATGTTGGTGAGCGGCGTGCGCAATTCGTAGGAGACGTGGTTGACGAAGTCGTTGCGCAGCTTTTCCGCACTGATCAGCGCCTGATTGCGCTCGGTGAGCGCGCGCTCGACGTTGGCGCCCGCGGTCGCGTCGAGGAAGGTGAGCAGCGTCGCGCCGTCGGGAAGCGGCAGCGCCGCGCAGTCGAGCACCAGGCCGTCCTTGCGCTCGACGCGCGTCTCGAATCCGCGGCGGTCCTCCGGCAGGCCGACGATGGTCGCGCGCAACCCATCCCACAGCCGCGTATCGGCGAGCAGCGGCGCGCAATGGCGCGCGACTTCGTCGATGTGCGGCCGATCGGCGGCGCGCTCCGGCTCGAAGCGCCACAGCTCGGCGAAGGCGGGATTGATCAGCTTCATCCGACCGTCGGCGCCGAACACCGCGACGCCTTCCTTCAGCGCGTCGAGCGTCTCGCCCTGCACTCGGGTCAGAGCGTTGACCTGCGAGGCGAGCGCGTAGCTCTGCGTGGCGTCGTCGAAGAGATACGTCACGCCGCCCTGCGGGTTGGGGCTCGCCACGACGCGTAGCGCGCGGCCGTCGGGAAGGTGCCAGACGGTCTCGATCGGCTCGAGCGCCTGATAGGCGCCGAGCGCCTGCGCTTTCCAGCTGCGAAAGTCCGCCTGTTCGGGCAGCTGGCGCTTGGCGCGCAGGCGATCGAGAATTTCGCCGTCGGTCGGCTGCGAGTCGAGAAACGCCGGGTCGAGCGACCAGATCTGCCGATAGGCCGCGTTGTAGAAGGTCAGGCGCTTGGCGCGGTCGAAAATCGCCACCGCCGTCGACAATTGATCGAGCATGCGCGAATAGGCGCCGGCGTGGCGCTCCATTTCGGCGCGAAGCGACTCCAGTTCGGAAAGATCGTTGGCCAATCCCACCGCGCCGCCTTCGGTGGCGACCTCGACGACTTCGAACATCTTGCGCTCGCCCGCCACGACCGCCGGGGCCCGGCGCCGCCAGGCGCCCGATCGCCGGCGCTCCGCCAGCGCTTCGGCGCACAGATCGTGATCGAAGAGCTCGAGATTCCTCGCCGCGACGTCGGCGCCGTCCGCGGCCTCGACCGCGCGCGCATAGGCCAGGTTGGACCAGGCGACGCGCCCCTCGGCGTCGCGCGTCCAGGCGGGATGCGGGATCGCGTCGAGCAGGGCGCGCAGCGCCGCGAGCGCGCCGTTGGCTTCGGCGTGACTGTCGCGCAAACGCGCCAATTGCAGCCGATCGCCCGAGACGTCGCGAATGCGCATGACCGCGTAGCCGGCGATGGCGCGCCCGTCGATCTCGAAATGGCGCCCCTTCATGCTCGCGGCGGCGATCGAGAACGCCTCGCCTCTGCCCAGCAGTCGATCGACGGCCTGCTGCACCGAGGCGGCGAGCGCGGGCTCGAGCCACGAGGCGAACGCGAGCACGCGGCGCGGCAGGGGCGCGTCGGCGACCAGCGCGAAATCGCCCTCGATGCGAGGCTCGCTGTCGGGCCGATCCCAGGCGACGAGAATCTGCGGCTCGCTGGCCAGGAAGAGATTGGCGCGATCAAGCCCGGCGCGCGTGCGGGCGAGCTCGCCGGCCAGTTCGCTCTCCCGGCGCGTCCATCGCCGCCGACCCAGCAAGTGCAACGAAGCGGTCAGAACCGAAAAGAACAACAGCAGCAGGATGACGAGGCCGGTGATGTCGGTGGTCAGCGGCGCTTCGCCCGACATCAACGCCGCGCCGAGGTCGGCGCCGGAGCCGGGCGTCGCCGGCAGGGCGCCGGCGCCGACCGCGACGACCGCGCCCGCGGCTCTGCGCCAGGAACGCCGCATGGGCGCGCGCCCGCCGCTTGGCCGATATGGCGCACTCGCCGGTCGCAAGATCGTTTGCAAGCCACGGCCCCCTGAGACGATTGCGGCGCGCCGGCGCTAGGTGCGCCGCCCGCCGCCGACGCCGTCGGCCCCTTCCGCCAAGAAGGCCCGAATCAGCGCCTCTCAGACTTACGCAAACCGAGAGAGAAAGTCGTTAACCGATCCTTTTCGCTCGTCGCAAGGTCCATTCGCCGACATCGCAGCATCTAGTAGGCGGATGCCGGAACGGCTCAAGATATTGTCTTCGCGGCGCGTTTCCGAGCGTTGCGGCGCGCCGGCGGCGGCCAAAAAATTTTTGTGACGAGCCGGCCCGCCGCCGGCTTCCCCTTCAGCGAACCAGACCGACAATGTCCTTGACCGCCGCCATGTTCGGTTGGGCGATCAGGCGCGCCTTGCGCGCTCCTTCGGCGAGGACGGCGTCGACGAAGGCCGGATCGGCGTTGAGCCGCAGGATCTCGGAGCGGATCGGCGTCAACACGGCCACCGCGAGGTCGGCGAGCGCGTTCTTGAAGCGAGAGAACTGACCGCCGGCGAAGCGGCGCAGCACGTCGGCCTTGGTCTCGTCGGCCAGGGCGGCGAAAATGCCGACGAGATTGTCCGCCTCGGGCCGTCCCGCCAAGCCTTCCACTTCGCTCGGAAGGACGCCGGCGTCAGTCTTGGCCTTGCGGATCTTCTGCACGATCGTGTCGGCGTCGTCGCTCAGCGCGATATGGGCGTATTCGGACGGGTCGGACTTCGACATTTTCTTCGTGCCGTCGCGCAGGCTCATGACCCGCGTCGCCGGACCCTGGATCAGCGGCTCGGGCAACGGAAAGAACGCGTCGCCCCAGCCTTGCTCGGCGATCGAAGGGGCAAAATCGTTGTTGAACTTCTGCGCGATGTCGCGCGTCAGTTCGAGATGCTGCTTCTGGTCCTCGCCGACGGGCACATGGGTGGCGCGATAAAGGAGGATGTCGGCCGCCATCAGCACGGGGTAGTTGTAGAGCCCGATCGAGGCGTTCTCGCGGTCCTTGCCCGCCTTCTCCTTGAACTGCGTCATCCGGTTGAGCCAGCCGAGCCGCGCCACGCAATCGAAGATCCAGGCGAGCTCGGCGTGTTCGGCGACGCGGCTCTGGTTGAACACCGCATTCTTTTCGGGATCGACGCCGCAGGCCAGGAACGCCGCGGTGACCTCGCGCGTCGTGCGCCGCAGTTGCGCCGGATCGTGCGGCATCGTCATCGCGTGAAGGTCGACGACGCAGTAGAGGCAGGGATGGGTCGCCTGCATCGTGACGAAGCGCTTGAGCGCGCCGAGATAATTGCCGAGGTGCAGATTGCCGGTGGGCTGAACGCCGGAAAACACCAATTCGGGAAACTTGGCCATCTCGATCCGCCCGGCTCAGAAAATGCGAGCGGCCTTATCGCAACGCCGGCGCGCCGGCGCAAGGGGACGCGCGGCTCTCGCAGGCCGGCTCAGAACGGGTGGTACTGGAACATCCAGGTTTCCGTCAGCGTCTCGCCGTTGGCCTGCAGGAAACAGCGCATTTCGACCGGGTCGATCCCGCCATCGACCGTGAAGTCGAATTCGGCGCGCCAGTGGCCGGGCACGTCGTCGGGGACGGCTTCGACGATCCGATAGCCGTTCAGCGAGCCGCGCGAGGCGGCGACCACCATTTCGGGCTTGACCCCGTAGGGCAGGGTCGCGAGCGGTCCGCCCAGAAACTCCACCACGAACTTGCGCACGCCTTTCGGGCGCGGCAGGCCGGGCTGGCCGCCGCGCCCCAACCGCGTGGCGACGCAGCGCCCGAGCTTGGGCGGATAGGGCTCGTCGGCGAGCCAGTGCAGGCGGTAGTTCATCCTCAGCTCGGCGCCGGCCGGAATGGGCTTTTCCGGCACCCACATCGCCACCACATTGTCGTGAATTTCGTCGTCGGTGGGAATTTCGCAGAGCTGGATCGATCCCTTGCCCCAGCCCGCCCCGTCGGGGTCGGGCAACGGCTCGACCCAGAGGGTCGGCCGGCGGTCGTAGAAGACGCCGTCGAGATAATGGTCGAAGACGCGGTCGCGCTGACAAAGGCCGAAGCCGCGGGGGTTGTTGTCGGAAAACGCCGAGACCATGATTCGCGGCGGGTTGTTGAGCGGGCGCCAGAGCCGCTCGCCCGCCCCGGACCACATCGAGAGGCCGTCCGAATCGTGCACTTCGGGGCGCCAATCGATCGCCGTCTCCTTCTTCGTTTCCGAAAACCAATACATCGACGTCAACGGCGCGACGCCGAAGCGGGAGACCGCGGCGCGCATGTACATCGTCGCCTCGATATCCATGACGACGCCCTTGCCCCGTTGCAGCGCGAAACGATGCACGCCGACGATCGACGGCCCCTCCATCACGGCATAGAGGACGACCGTGTCCTCGCTCTCCTTCGATTCGATGTAGAATTGCGTGAAATCCGGGAATTCCTCGGGTCGATCGACGACCGCGACGTCGAGCGCGACGCCGCGCGCGGACAGGCCGTACTGGCGCAGTTCGCCGATCGCGCGAAAATAGGCGGCGCCGAGGAACGCCACCCAGTCGTTCTTGCGCCAGTCGAGCGCGCCGTCGCGCGCTTCCTGGATGCGAAATCCCGCGAAGCCCGCGCCCTGCGGCAATTGCCTGGCCACCGAATCGGCGGGCATGTCGAAATAGGATTGATCGTAGACGATCTTCCTGGACTGACCGCCGTCGATCACGTGGAAGTCCACCGCCTTCTGGAAGAACAGTCCCAGGTGAAAGAACTCCACGGGGAACCGGCCGGGGCCGTCGGCGAACAGCGCGTGATCGCTACGATAGCGAATCTTGCCCCACTCTTCATAGTTGATCTTCTGCACCACTTCGGGCGCCGGATGCGGCGGAGCGACGTAAGGCCCGTGAGCCCTCTCCCGCGCCTGCGCCTTCAACAGATCATAGGAAAACGCGACCGGCTCGGCGTAGGCCAGGCCATCGGGAAAGGCCGCCGCGCCCTCGCCGATCGAGCCGATCGCGACCGCGGCGACGGCGGCGCCTTTCAGCAGGGTCCGACGATCAAGGCTGTCCGACATGGCGATTCTCAGGCTTTCCTTAGAGTAAGAATTGTAACGGCGCTTTCTTACCGAATCGCCCACAATCCGGCTTCAGCAGGGCGATTCATCGGCGAATGAAGGTCAAATAGGTCGAGGCCCGGCCTGCAGCGCGCGCCTTGGCCTCGTAACGCGTCGCCGACCAGTCGTCCCAGGGGGTCCGCCAGTCGTCGGCGATGCGCGCCGTCCATCTAAAGTCCGGCGAATCGAGAAAGCGGCTGAGCGCCCAGCCGGAGTAGTCGTCGATGTCCGTGGCGAAGCGCAAAATCGCCCCCGGCCGGGCCGCGCGCGCGATCTCGGCGATCATCTCGGCTGAAATCACCCGGCGTTTGTGGTGGCGCCGCTTGGGCCACGGGTCGGGATAGAGAACGAAGATGCGCGACAGCGAGGCGGGCGGCAGCGCTTCGATCAGCGCGCGAGCGTCGCCTGCCCGCAGCCGAACGTTGTCGAGGCCGTGAAGCTGCAGCGCCGCCAATAGCTTGGCGACCCCGTTGAGGAAGGGCTCGCATCCGATGAAGCCGACGTCGGGATGCGCCCGCGCCTGGGCGATCAGGTGCTCGCCGCCGCCGAAGCCGATTTCCAGCCAAAGTTCGCGCGGCTCGAAGGCGAACAGCGGCGCCCCCGAGGCGAGCGTCGCCGCGTCGAGTTCGAGCGCGGGCAGACGCTCGGCGACCAGACGGGCGTGACCGGGGCGCAGAGCTTTGCCCCTGCTTCGCCCGTACAGCGTCCGGCGCGAGCGCGCGTCGCGGCTTGCTTCCGCCAAGGGCGCCTACGCGACCAGGGAACGCAGCGGCTCGGCCAGATCGGTCTTCTCCCAGGAGAAACCGCCCTCGGCGTCGGGCGCGCGGCCGAAATGGCCGTAGGCGGAGGTGCGGGCGTAGATCGGCTTGTTCAGCCGCAGGTGCTCGCGAATGCCGCGCGGCGAGAGATTCATGATTTCCATCAGCGCGCGTTCCAGCTTCGGCTCGTCGACGTGGCCGGTTCCGTGCAGGTCGGCGTAGATCGACAGCGGCTTGGCGACGCCGATCGCGTAGGAAAGCTGCAGCGTGCAGCGGTCGGCGAGTCCCGCGGCGACGACGTTCTTGGCGAGGTAGCGCGCCGCGTAGGCCGCCGAGCGGTCGACCTTGGTGGGATCCTTGCCCGAGAAGGCGCCGCCGCCGTGCGGCGCAGCGCCGCCGTAGGTGTCGACGATGATCTTGCGCCCGGTGAGGCCGCAGTCGCCGTCGGGTCCGCCGATGTAGAACTTGCCCGTCGGATTGACGTGCCACACAGTGTCGGGGGTGATCCAGCCTTCCGGCAACGCCTTGGTCACGTAGGGGCGGACAATCGCGGCGACGTCTTGCGAGGTGAGGCTGGGATCGACATGCTGGTGCGAAACCACGATCTGCGTCGCCTCGACCGGCTTGCCGTTTTCGTAGCGCACCGTCACCTGGCTCTTGGCGTCGGGGCCGAGCGCCTTTTCGCGCCCCGAATGGCGCGCTTCGGCGAGATCGCGAAGGATCTTGTGCGCGTATTGGATCGGCGCCGGCATGAGTTCCGGGGTCTCGCGGCAGGCGTAGCCGAACATGATCCCCTGATCGCCCGCGCCTTCGTCCTTGGCGCTGGCCGCGTCGACGCCCTGCGCGATGTCGGCGGATTGGGCGTGCAGCAGCACCTCCACGCGCGCAGTGCGCCAATGAAATCCTTCTTGCTCGTAGCCGATTTGCTTGATCGCGGCGCGCGCGGCGTCTTCGATCGCGGTCGGGCTCAGTTTGGGGCCGCGCACCTCGCCGGCGATCACGACGCGATTGGTCGTGGCCAGAGTCTCGCAAGCGACGCGGATCTGGTAGGGATCGAGCCCGGCGCGCGCCCCCTCGCGAAAGAACAGGTCGACGATCTCGTCGGAAATGCGGTCGCAGACTTTGTCGGGATGGCCTTCGGAAACCGATTCGCTCGTGAACTGATAATTTTGCCGGGCCATCGTCTCAATCTCCAGTCGCGCTGCGTCCTCTCGGGATCACGCGTCTTGGCTTCGTCGCACGACCCCGGCTCTCGGCTCGCGCGCGTCGGCGTCGCAAGCGACGAGAGTTCGGCGCCGCTTCTGACAGGCGGCGTTCTTTTGGTCAAGCGATTGAGGAGGATTCGTTCGTTTTATAGAACGACTCGCCGGCGCCGGCGGCGCTATTCCTTGGCCAGCGAAACGACGAGGTCGATGATCTTCTTGCGCACTTTCGCATCGCGAATCAGCGCGAAAGCGCGATTCAGTTGCAGTCCCTCGCTCGTCGAAAGAAAGTCGACGACGTAGGAGCTTCCCGAGGGTTCCGCGAACGCGAGCTTGCCGGTGTCGGAGGCCGGCGCGCCTTCGAAGAAAAAGGCGGGGGGGACCTCCAGCACCCGCGCCAATTGCTGCAGGCGGCTGGCGCCGATCCGATTGGTTCCCTTCTCATATTTTTGGATCTGCTGGAAGGTCACGTCCAAGGCGTCGCCCAACTTGCCCTGACTCATGCCGACCATCATGCGCCGCATGCGAAGCCGAGCTCCGACGTGCTTGTCGATGGGATTGGGCGCTTTGATCATGCGTTGGGAATCCGTGAAGCTCGTCGAGAATGGGGGCCTGATTCGACCCGCCCATGCACAGGCGCAAGATGACCTAACGGAATTCCTAGCCGATGCGCGCATTGCGCGCAACCGGCAAGAATTCGCCATCGGTCGCGCCCGCCGCACCGTTTGCGCTCAGCCGCGCCTGCGCGCGGCGAGGCAGAACGCCAGAAACGCGAGGCCGATCAGGCCGGCGGTCGCCGATCCCCATCGATACTGCCAAGTCGGGGCGAGCGCCTGGGGCAACGGGCTGTCGAGCACGGCCTCCGTCCCCAGCGGCGCCTCGGCGAGAATGCGCCCCAGGCCGTCGGTGACGGCCGATATGCCGGTGTTGGCCGCGCGCACCAGCGGCAGGCCGAGTTCGATGGTCCGCAGACGCGCCTCGGCGAAATGTTGGTAGGGTCCGGAGGTCAAGCCGAACCAAGCGTCGTCGGTCACGTTGAGCTGCCAAAGCGGGCGGTCCGCCTCGGCGCTGACCGGCCTGCCCAGCTCATTGGGGAAAATCGCTTCGTAGCAGATCAACGCCCGCGCGCTCGGCAAGCCGGGAATGTGGATCAGGCTCGATCCGGTTCCCGCGTCGAAGCCGCCGGGGACATGGACGAACTGGGTGACGCCGAGCCGTTCGAACAGACGCGAAAACGGCATGTATTCGCCGAACGGCACGAGGTGCCGCTTGTCGTAGCGTTCCGGCAGCAGGCCGCGCCGATCGAGAAGCTCGATCGAGTTGAAGAAATGACGGCGCGCCCCGGCGCGATCGCCTTCCTCCATGCGCGCGGCGCCGGTGGCGAGAATCGCGCCGCCGCGCAAGAACGCCGTGATCTCCGCGAGCGCCTGCCCGTCGCGCGAGAGAATGAAAGGAAACGCCGATTCCGGCCAGATCAGGTGCGTGGCGTCCGCCACGCCCGTGGTCGCGGGCGACGTCGCGCGATCGGACAAGGCGAGATAATGGCGCACGATCGCCATTCCGTTGTCCGGCGCGAAGTCCGGCCCCTGCGCGACGTTGGGCTGCATGATGCGCAATTTGACGCCGGGAAGCGTGGCGCTCGCCGGCGCGTCGAGCCGAAACAAGCCGAAGCCGAAGACGGCGGCGAGCGCCAAAGCCGCCAGGATCGTCGGGCCCCACCGGCGCGGCGCCCCACTCTCGCTCCACAGCGTCGCCGGCGCGGCGAATATCGCCACCGCCGCAAGCGTCAGCCCATGCAGGCCGACGATCGAGGCGACTTGCGCGAGCACGAGGTCTTGTCCGAGCGCCATGCCGATTTCGTTCCAGGGGAAGCCGGTGAAGACGACGCAGCGCAGCCATTCGCTCGCCCCGAGGCCGACCGCGAGCGCCAGGACGCGAGCGCCGCCGGGGCGCCACAGCAGCCTCGCCAGCGCGAAGCCGAGCGCTGGAAAGAACGCCAGCGCGGCCGGCAACGCCAGGACGCCCAGGGGCAAGGCCCACGCGAACTTGTCGGGCTCGACGAGAAAGGCCGAGCCGAGCCACCACAGACCCGCCGTGAAATATCCGAAGCCCCACCACCAGCCGGCGCCGAACGCCGCGCGCAGCGAAGCCCAGCGCGTCGCCTCGCGCGGGCCGCGATCGATCGAGCCGTCGATGAGCCAGACGGCGAGCGCCAGCGGCGCGATCAGCGCCGGCGCGAACGAGAGAGGCGGCATCGCCAGCGCGCCCGTCGCGCCGCCGACGAAGGCGAGGATGCGTCGCGGCCAGCCCCAGGCGAGGATGACGTTTCGAGCGAAGACGTGCAAGACGCTTTCGCGGGGCAGCGGCGTCGAATCCTGCAGGGACAATTACGATCTTCCGGTCACGACGATTCGGATTGGTTCGAGCATAGCGCGGATTCGGCCAGACTCGCATTCACGCTCCGCGCGTTCATCGATCGGCGCGCCGCGGCTTGTCGGGGGAAGCCGCCTCGCCGTCCCCTATCGCGGGCGGGGCGCCGACCGCGCCGCGCCGCGGCGGCGCGGGGCGCGGAAGAATCTTGAGCCGCTTGACGCGTCGGGGATCGGCGTCGAGCACCTCGAATTCGAAATCGTCCGGCCCGGCGACGATCTCGCCGCGCCCCGGCACGCGCCCCGCCGCGGCCGTCAGCAAGCCGCCGATGGTGTCGAGGTCCTCGGCGTCGGCGAGCGCGGAAAAATCGAAGCCGACCGCCTTGGACACATCCTCGAGGCTGGCGCGCGCTTCGACGACGTAAGAGCCGTCGCCGCTGGCGACGATTTCGGGCCTCTCCGTTTCGTCGTGCTCGTCCTCGATGTCGCCGACGATCGACTCGACGACGTCCTCGATGGAGACGAGACCGTCGGTTCCGCCGTATTCGTCGATCACCAGCGCCATGTGCGTGTGCGAGGCCTGCATTTTCACCAAGAGATCGAGGGCGGGCATCGAAGGCGGCGCGAACAGCACCGGGCGAAGGATCCGCGCGCCGGAGAGCGGCATGTTCATGCCGAGCCGCGCGATCGTCTCCTGCTCCGGCGACGGGTTCGCGGGCGGCGCCCGGGCGACGAGGCCGAATCGCGGCTCGGAAGCGAGGAAATCGACGAAGTCGCGGATGTGAACCATGCCGCGCGGATCGTCGAGCGTTTCGCCGTAGACCGGCAGGCGCGAATGGCCCGCCGTGCGGAAAAGCGCGAGCAGCTCGCTCAAAGTCGCGTCGGCGGCGACCGCGATGATGTCGGCGCGCGGCAGCATGATGTCGGCGACGCGCACGTCGTGCAGGCCGAGAACGTTCTTGAGAATCGCGCGTTCCTGCGGCGTGAAGTCGGCGTTCGCTTCGGCGCCCTCGAGCGCGTCTTCGAGATCGTCGCGCACGGACGGCGGGCCCATTCCGAACAGCCCGCGCAGCCGCTCGAAGAGGCCCGGCGTCGCTTCGCGCGCCGCCGGCGCGGACGCCCTGTCGGCGCCGGGGCGCTCGACGTTCTGCGATTCGCTCATGACGCGACGCCCACGAGTTCGCTCGCCCGATAGGGATCGGCGACGCCGAGGCGCTCGAGGATTCGCGTCTCCATCGCCTCCATGCGCTGCGCCTCGGCATCCGTCTCGTGGTCGAAGCCGATCAGATGCAGGAAGCCGTGGACGACGAGATGGCGGTAGTGATCGGCCAACGGCTTGCCCTCCGCGCTCGCCTCGCGCGCGACGGTTTCGAAGGCGAGGACGATGTCCCCGAGAAGGCGCGCCCGGCCGACATCGGCCGGCTCGACCGCAGGAAAGGACAGGACGTTGGTCGCCTCGCCGCGAGCGCGCCAACGGGCGTTGAGGTCGCGAATATGCGCGTCGTCGACAAGGTGCACGCAGAGTTCGGCGCCCGGCCGAAGCGCGACGCCGCATTCGGAGAGGCTCGCCGCGATCGCCTCGCGCGCCAGCTTTCTCGCCGCCAGCGCGGCGCGCCAACGGCGCGAAGTCGCGACGAATTCGACCCGAAGTTTCATCGTTCGCCGTCCGGCCGCGCGGGCTTGGCGCTTTCATAGGCTTCGACGATCTGACGCACGAGGTCGTGGCGCACCACGTCGCCGTGGCGGAAGCGGACGTGGCCGACGCGCTCCAACCGGCTGAGCAGCCCGATGGCGTCGCTGAGCCCCGGCCTCTGCCCCGGGGCCAAATCGGTTTGCGACGGGTCGCCGTTGACGATCATGCGCGAGCCTTCGCCGAGGCGCGTCAAGAACATTTTCATCTGCATAGCCGTCGCGTTTTGCGCTTCGTCGAGCAGGATCGCCGCCTTCGACAACGTCCGCCCGCGCATGAAGGCGAGCGGCGCGATCTCGATCATGCCGGTCTGGATGCCGCGTTCGACCATCCGCCCTTCCATGAAGTCGTAAAGGGCGTCGTAGATCGGGCGCAGATAGGGATCGACCTTGTCGCGCATGTCGCCCGGCAGGAAGCCGAGCCGCTCGCCCGCTTCGACCGCCGGGCGCGAGAGAACCAGGCGTTCGACGATTCCCTGCTCGAGCAGCGACACCGCATGGCCGACGGCGAGCCAGGTCTTGCCGGTTCCCGCCGGTCCCTCGGCGAACACCAGCTCGTGCTTGCGCAGCGCGGCGAGATAACGATCCTGCGCGGCGTTGCGAGCCCGCACGATGCCGCGACGGCGGGTCTTGATATGGCTGAAGGCGTCGCCGGCGGGATCGAATTCGCCGGGGAACAGGGTGCCTTGATAGGAGGTCTCCTCGATCACGCCTTCGACGTCGCCTTCGTCGGCGGGCTGGCCGAGCTTGGCGCGCTCGTAGAGCAGTTCGAAGATGCGGCGCGCCTGCTCGCTCGCTTCCCTGGGCCCGCGAATGACGATCTGATTGCCGTTGGCGTTCGCGACGACGCCGAGACGGCGTTCGATGCGCGCGATGTTCTGGTCATAGTGGCCGAAGACGATGGAAGCCAAACCGTTGTCGGCGAAAGCGAGCGCGATCTCGGTCGATTTGGGCTCGCGGCTGTCCAGCGCGAGGCCGGCGGCGGAAACGGGAATTCTCGGCAGCGTCTGGTCTTGGGCTTTCAAATTGGCGACCTCCCTCCGAATCAAGCGATCAGATTCATTTCACGTGACGCTCGCGTGACAAGCCGGCCGATCAGCGAATTGGGACCGACCCCGACGATCTCGACGCTCGCCATCGCGCCGATCAGCGACGCGTCGCCCTCGGCGTAGACAGATTGCATATAGGGAGACCGGCCGATGATTTGACCGGGGCGGCGACCCGGCTTTTCGAACACGACGTCGAAGCGGCTTCCCACCAGGCGACGGTTGAACGCCAGACGCTGGTCTTCGAGCAGGGCGAACAGCCTCGCGAGGCGCTCCGCCTTGGTCGCCTCGTCGATCTGGTCTTCGACGTCCGCCGCCGGCGTGCCGGGCCGGGCGGAATACTTGAACGCGTAGGACGAGGCGAACCCCACTTCGCGCGCCAGCGCCAGGGTCGCCTCGAAATCGGCGGCGCTCTCGCCGGGGAAGCCGACGATGAAATCCGAGGACAGCGCGATGTCCGGGCGCGCCCGGCGCACGCGCGCAACGAGATCGAGATAGTCGCGCACGTTGTGGCGCCTGTTCATGGCCGACAGAATGCGGTCCGAGCCGGACTGGATCGGCAGGTGCAGGTAGGGCGCCAGCGCATCGATGTCGCGATGGGCTCGGATCAGATCCTCGCGCATGTCGATAGGGTGCGAGGTCGCGTAGCGCAGGCGCAACAAGCCGGGGATTTCGGCCGCCGCGGCGATGAGATCGGCGAGGCTGTAGGCGCGCCCGCCTTCGCCGCGGCCGTGGTAGGCGTTGACGTTCTGGCCGATCAGGGTGATTTCACCGACGCCGGCCCGCGCCAGGCGCTCGATCTCGGCAAGCACCTGGGCCGCGGGGCGCGAAATCTCGCCGCCTCTCGTATAGGGCACGACGCAGAACGAGCAGAACTTGTCGCAGCCTTCCTGCACAGTGACGAAGGCGCTGACGCCGCGCGCCCGGATTGCCTCCGGGGCGCTCTCAGGCAGATGGTCGAACTTGTCCTCGAGCGGAAATTCGGTGTCGACCGTCCCGACGCCGCGCCGCCGCTCGCGCAGCAGCCGCGGCAGACGATGATAGTTCTGCGGCCCGACGACGAGATCGACCGCCGGTTGGCGCCGCAGGATCTCCGCGCCTTCGGCCTGCGCGACGCAGCCGGCCACGACCAGCGTCGTCTCGCGCCCCGCGCTCGCACGATCGTCCTTCAGTTCGCGAATCTTTCCCAGCTCGGAATAGATCTTTTCGGAGGCGCGCTCGCGGATATGACAGGTGTTGAGGACGATGAGATCGGCGTCCTCGATATTCGTCGTCTCCTCGTAGCCCTCTCGGTTCGCCACGTCGGCCATGCGCTGCGAATCGTAGACGTTCATCTGACAGCCGAACGACTTGATGAAGGCGCGTCGGACGGGCTTGGCGTCGTCCGCCAGGCGGTCGTTCTTCATCTCATTTATCAATTTCAATACGGGCAATCCGGGGCCTCCGAACGAACTTACAGTCTTTTACGACGAAGCGGGCTCGGCAGGAATAGCCGACTTCGGCCCCCGCGCGCGCCCGGCAAGGTCGCGCACGCTCGTTTCCGTCGATAGCGCGATCGTCTTGCGGCCGGTTTCCGGGGAAACGCGGATCGGCGCGCCGAAATAGACGTCGCAGCCGATCCCCCCGATCGTGAGGAAACGCCGGAAGTGCGAAAAGAAGGTCATGTCGCCGTACCAGGCAAAAAGGGGACGCTCGCGTCGTCGGACGGGCAGGCCGGCGATGCGGGAATAATCGAGGAAAACCGGCTGAACCACGGCGTCGGCCCCGCGCGCGCCCGCGGCCGCCTGCCGCACGGCCTCGAAATGCGACGAGCGAAACTGCAACAGCCGATTGCCGTCGCCGGTGGTCGCTTCGGCGAAGAGCACGACGGGGTCTCCCTTCGCCATCGCCCGCGCGATTTGCGCGTTGACTTGGGGAATGCCGCGCGGGCGGCGCCGATCGACGAAGATGACCCCCTGCAGCCGCGCCAGGCGGCCGCCTAGGGCGGGCGCGCCGATTTCCTTCTTGGCGAGGAATGTCATCGGCTCGATCGAGCCGAGAACGGGAATGTCGAGCCAGGACACGTGGTTGGCGACGATCAGCCGGCGCCCGGCGTCGTCCGGGCGGCCGTGAATCCGCACCCGCACGCGTAGCGCCGCGCACAGCAGCCGATGGAAGAGCGCCGGCGTTCGACGCCCCGCGCGCCAGCGGCGCCACTGGGCGAAGCGGCGCGGCGGCCCGCAGATCAGCAGAAACAGTCCCGCGGCCGCGACGCCGAGCGCAAGACGGGGGTAGCTCATGGCGCGGCGGGACGGCGAACGACGGGGCGTGGGCTCACGCGAGTTCCTTTCGCATGACGAGAGCGGTCGCCGGCTTGCCGTCGAGCCGGCGATAATAGCCTTCGCGCCGGCCCACTTGGACGAAGCCGAATCGCGCATAGAGCGCGATTGCGGCGGCGTTGGCGGCGTCGACTTCGAGAAACATCGCGCGCGCCCCCGAAAGCGTGGCGCGCGACAGGTGTTCGCGCAAGAGATCGCGCCCGACGCCGCGTCCTCGCCAGGCACGCTCGACCGCGATCGTCAAGATCTCCGCCTCGTCGGCGGCGAGCCGCGAAATCGCGAAGCCCCGCATGCGGCCCGTCGCGGGATCGAGCGCGGCCGAGCCGAGAGTCGAGGCGCTCGCCAGCAAGGCGGCGATTTCTCCGCCCGACCAGGGGCGCGCGAAGGCGCCCCCGTGAATGGCCGCGCATTCCTCGGCTCGATCGACGCGCAAGGCGCGGATGGTCGAGGGCGTCGTGCGACGAAGTCGGAAAACCATGGCGCGGCGCCCGATCAACCTTCCACGCGCGCGATCGCGTCGGCGCTCGTCGGCTTCGCGTCGGGAGGCTTCACGTAGAGCGGGCGCGGCGGGCAATCCCTTGGGTTTGAGGCCAGCCCGATCCGCGCGATCGCGACGACGTCGGGATAGGCGGCGGCGGCGGAAGCGTCGCAGGCGAGCCCGGCGCGCGAGCCTTCGAGCGCGAGCGCGCCGGCGGCGTTGCCCGCCATGCGCGCCGGCCCGGCGCCGATCGCCCGGATCGCGTCGCGCAGGCTCGCGATTCGCGGCTCGAACAGCGGCCGTCCCGAGGCTTCGAAAGCCTGGAAATAGACGGCGCCGTGCCTGGCGTCGATCGCCGACACGACGACGCCCGGATGCTGCTCGTCGATAAGGGGCGCGGCGAACGCGACGAGGGTCGAGACGCCGACGATCGGAACCTCGAGGGTCAGCGCCATCGCGCGCGCCATCGCCAGGCCGATGCGAATGCCGGTGAACGAGCCCGGGCCGACGGCGACCGCGATCGCCTCGATCGAGGCGAATCCGCCGTCGACTTCGCCGACCACCCTCTCGACGATCGGGCCGAGCGCCTCGGCGTGGCCTTGTTCCATCGCTTGGCTGCATTGCGCCAGCGGCTGGCGCCGCGAGCCGTCGACGACGGCGGCCGAGGCCGCGCCGCAGGACGTGTCGATCGACAAAATTCGCATGAAAATCGCCATCCCAGGATGCGCGCGGCGCCGAAATCGGCTCAGCGGGTGATCAGGGTTCCCGCGCCATAGTCGGTCAGCAGTTCGATCAGCACGGCGTGAGGAATCTTGCCGTCGAGAATGACCACGCCTTCGACGCCGCGCTCGATCGCGTAGATGCAGGTCTCCACCTTCGGGATCATGCCGCCGGTGATCGTGCCGTCGGCGATCAGGCCGCGAATGTCGTCGAGCTTGAGATGCTTGATCAGGGTCTTGTTCTTGTCGAGCACGCCGGGCACGTCGGTGAGGAACAGCAGGCGCTTGGCGCGTAGCGCCCCGGCGATGGCGCCGGCGAAGGTGTCGGCGTTGACGTTGTAGGTTTCGCCGTCGACGCCTTGCGCGACGGGAGCGAGCACCGGGATCAGCTCGCGGCCGAGGATCTGCTCCAAGACGGTGGTGTCGACCTTGTCGGGTTCGCCGACGAAGCCGAGATCGACGACGTCCTCGACGTCGCCGCCGCCGCCGGCCCGCGAAACCTTGCGCGCGATCACCATGTTGCCGTCCTTGCCGCACAGGCCGATCGCGCGCCCGCCCTGCGCGTTGATCGTTCCGACGATCTGCTTGTTGATGGAGCCCGCGAGCACCATCTCGACGATCTCCACCGTCGCCTTGTCGGTGATGCGCAGGCCGGCCGAAAAGCGCGACTTGATGCCCAGCTTCTCCAGCATCGAGCCGATCTGCGGCCCGCCGCCGTGAACCACGACGGGATTGACGCCGGATTGCTCGAGCAACACCATGTCGCGCGCGAAGTTGCGCCCCGTCTCCTCGTCGCCCATCGCGTGGCCGCCGTATTTGACGACGATGATGGCCTCGTCGTACCGCAGCATGTGCGGCAAGGCCTGCATCAGAATTTCGGCTTGTTCCTGCGGGCTGGCTTTGGGCGCGTCGGTCATGGTCTCTCCGGCGATCGGGCGCGGCAGTTCTAGCGGCTCGCGCCGCCAATCTCAAACGCCTGCGGCCTCACAAACGTGAAAGATTTCGCTCGATTCGGCCGGAGCGGCCCCCGCCGACGATCGGCGTGGGGCGGCGCGCGCCGGTCGCCTACCCCCGCAACGCCTGGTTTTCCGGATCGAACGGGCTGTCGGCGACGACGATGGCGCGATGCGGCTCGCCGAGGATGCGGATTTCGAGTTCGCTGCCGGGCGCAGTGCAGTCGGGCCTGACCATCGCCAGCGCCAGCGACTTGCCCGTTCGCCAGCCGTAGCCGCCGGAAGTCGTGCGCCCGACCGAGACGCCGCCGCGCGTCACCGGCTCCGAGCCGCGCGCGTCCGCGTCCGTGACGCCCTCGACTTCGAGAGTGACGAGGCGGTTGGAAAAGCCCCTGTCGCGCCAGGCGAGGAGCGCGTCGCGCCCGAGAAAATCGCCCTTCGAGAGATCGACGAAACGTTCGAGGCCAGACTCCAGCGCCGCATATTCGATCGACAGCTCGCGCCCCACCAGCTTGTAGGACTTCTCCAGGCGCAGCGAATCCATGGCGCGAATGCCGAACGGCTTGACGCCGAACTCGGCGCCCGCCGCCATCAGGCGGTCGAAGACATAGTTCTGCATTTCGATCGGATGATGGAATTCGTAGCCGAGCTCGCCGACGAAATTGACCCTCAGCGCCAAGAGCCCCGCCGCGCCGATCGACATCGGCCGCGCCGTCAGCCAGGGGAAACCCTTGTTGGTGACGTCGATGTCGGCGACCTTGGCGAGCACGTCGCGCGAGCGCGGCCCCGCCAGCACCAGCACGCCGTATTGCGTCGTCACCTTGTCGATGCGCACGCCGCCGTCCGTCGGCGCCACTTTCTGCAACGAGTCGAAATCGTGCGACTCGAGGGCCCCGGCGGAAACGAGGTAGAATTTCTGCGGGCCGATTTTCGTCAGCGTGAATTCGGCGCGCACGCCGCCGCGTCGGGTCAGGAGATAGGTCAGCGTGACCCTGCCGATCGCCTTGGGAATCCTGTTGGTGAGAATCGAGTCCAGCCAGGCTTCCGCGCCCGGGCCGGAAACCTCGAACTTGGCGAAAGCCGACATGTCCTGGAGGCCGACGTTGTCGTGGACGTTGCGGCACTCGGCGCCGACGAACGGGAAATAATTCGAGCGGCGGAAGCTCCATTTCTCGCGCGGGCGTTCGCCGGCCGCGACCGGCGGATGGTTGTCGTTGAGCAGCACGTCGGGCTTGGCGAGATCGGCTTCGTCGAGCCCATAGCCTGACGGAGCGAACCAGTTCGGCCGCTCCCAGCCGTAAACCGAGCCGAAAACGGCGCCCAGATCGCGCATGCGGCCGTAGCACGGCGTTTGGCGCAGCGGCCGGCAGGCGACGCGTTCCTCGTCGGGATAGTGCACAGTGAAGACCCGGGAATAAGCCTCTTCGTTCTTTTCACGCAGATATCCAGCTTGCGCATAGGGGCCGAAGCGGCGCGGATCGACGCCGAGCATGTCGACGCTCGGTTCGCCCTCGACCATCCACTCGGCCAATTGCCAGCCGGCGCCCCCCGCCGCGGTGACGCCGAACGAATGGCCTTCGTTGAGCCAGAAATTCCTCAGGCCCGGCGCCGGCCCGACGATCGGCGAGCCGTCGGGCGTATAGGCGATGGCGCCGTTGTAGACCTTCTTGATGCCGACTTCGCCGAAGGCGGGAACGCGCGCGATCGCCGTCTCGATATAGGGCGTCAGCCGATCGAGGTCTTCCTGGAACAATTCGTATTCGCTGTCCGCCGACGGCCCGTCGACGTAGCAGGCGGGCGCGCCGATCTCGTAGGGGCCGAGCAGCAGGCCGCCCGCCTCCTCGCGCATGTACCAGGACGAATCGGATTCGCGTAAGACCCCCATTTCCGGCAGGCCCCGCGCCTTGCGCGCCTGGATCGCCGGATGCGGCTCGGTGACGATGTACTGGTGCTGCACCGGAATGACCGGCACGTTCAGTCCGACCATGCGGCCGGTTTGGCGGGCGAAATTGCCGCTCGCCGAGACGACGTGCTCGCAGACGATCTCGCCCTTGTCGGTGACGACCTTCCATTCGCCGCTCGCCAAGCGCTCGATCGCGACGACGCAGGTCTGGCGATTGATCTCGCCGCCGCCGTTTCGCGCCGCGCGCGCCAGCGCCTGGGTCAGGTCGGCGGGCTGGATGTAACCGTCCTCGGGGTGCTGGATGGCGCCGACGATCCCCTCGACGTTGCACAGCGGCCAGATGTCCTTGACCTCGGCGGGCTTGAGAAACTTCACCTCGACGCCGCCGATCGTCGCCGCGACGCCGGCGTAGTAGTGGTATTCATCCATCCGATCGCGCGTGCGCGCCAGGCGGATGTTGGAGACGGTGCGCAAGCCGACGTCGAGGCCGGTCTCTTCGTTCAGGCGCTGGTAGAGGGCGACCGAGTACTTGTGGATCTGGCCGACGGAGTAGCTGAGGTTGAACAGCGGCAGCAGGCCCGCCGCGTGCCAGGTCGACCCGGAGGTCAGTTCCTTGCGCTCGAGAAGGACGCTGTCGCTCCAGCCCTTCTTGACGAGGTGGTACAGCGTCGAGACGCCGACGACCCCTCCGCCGACGACCACCGCGCGAGCGTGCGTCCTCATGTTCCCCCTCCTCAACCTTGCCGCGCCCCGCGGCGGATCGCCCGCGGCGCGCTGACCCTCTTCAATAATTCGCGTCCGGCATCGAGGCGCAGCGCTGGTCGATGAAAGCGCGCAGCGCTTCGTCGCGAGCCGGGTCGAGCGCCGGCGGCTCGTATTCGGCGAGCATCTTCTTCCATAGCGCGTTGGCGCGCGTGGCGGCGTCCTTCGAGCCTTCCTCCTGCCATTGCTCCACCGAATTGTTGTCGGCGATGCTGGAGCGATAGAAGGCGGATTCGAAATTGGCCTGGGTGTGGGCGCAGCCGAGGAAATGGCCGCCCGGCTCCACCTGATGAAAGGCCTCCATCGCCTGGCCGTTGTCGCTGAGGTCGATTCCCTTGGCGAGGACGTGCATGGCGCCGAGCTGGTCGAAATCCATCACGAATTTCTCGTAGCTCGCCGACAGGCCGCCTTCGAGCCAGCCGGCGGCGTGGAGCACGAAATTCGCGCCCGCCAGCACGGTCGGGATCAGGGTTTGCGCGCTCTCGTAGGCGGCCTGCGCGTCGGGGATCTTGGAGGCGCAGAGCGAGCCGCCGGTGCGGAAGGGCATGTTCATGCGCCGCGCCAGTTGCGCCGCGCCGTAGATGGCGAGCGCCGCCTCCGGCGTGCCGAAGGTCGGCGCCCCCGACTGCATCGACAGCGTCGAGACGAACGTGCCGAACACCACCGGCGCGCCGGGGCGCACGAGCTGGCAGAACGCCGTCCCCGCCATCACCTCGGCGAGCACCTGCGTCAAGGTTCCCGCGACGCTGACCGGGCTCATCGCGCCCGAGAGGATGAACGGCGTGATGATGCAGGCCTGGCCGGCGCGGGCGTAGACCTCCGCCGCGCCGAGCATGGTCGAATCCCAGACCAGCGGCGAATTGGCGTTGATCAGACTGGTGCAGACCGTGTTCGCCTGCACGAAATCGGCGCCGAACAGGATTTCGCACATCCTCACCGTGTCCTCGGCGCGCTCCGGCTTGGTCACCGAGCCCATGAACGGCTTGTCCGAGAACTTCATGTGCGCGTAGACCATCTCGAAATGCCGCTTGTTGACGGGCAGATCGACCGGCTCGCAGACGGTGCCGCCGGAATGATGGATGAACGGCGAGAGATAGGCGAGCTTCACGAAATTGTGGAAATCCTCGATCGTCCCGTAGCGCCGGCCCCTGTCGAGGTCGTGCACGAAGGGCGAGCCGTAATTGGGGGCGAAGACGGTGTTCTTGCCGCCGATGACGACGTTGCGCTGAGGGTTGCGCGCGTGCTGCACGTATTGCGCCGGCGCGCTCGCGCAGAGCGCGCGGGCGAGGCCGCGGGGAAAGCGCACCCGCTCGCCCTTGACGTCGCAACCTGCCTCCTTGAACAGGGCGAGAGCCCGCGGCGCGTCGCGAAACTCCAGGCCGACCTCCTGCAGCAACGTTTCCGCATTGCGCTCGATGATCGCGAGCCCCTCCTCATCAAGCATTTCCGTGAGCGGAATGGCGCGGGTGATGTAGGGGATCGACGCCACGCCGCGCTGGGCGCGGGCGGATCGACGCGCTTCGCGTCCGCGGCGCGGCTCATGGACTTCGGCAGGCGGAATGGTCGACATTGGCGGCTCCTGCGGCCTCGCGTAGACGCGAGCGTCTCGGGCGCGATGCTGCGCCATCGCAATCAAAAATTGAACCCTAGAAATGCGCTGGCGCCATGAAGATAAGGCGCCGCCCGGTCAGCGTTGGCGGGTTTTCCAGTCCGGCGCGACGTAGTAGGGCGCGTTCGAGGCCGGCAAAGGCGGGCGCCCACGGATCATGTCGGCCGCCTTTTCGCCGATCATGATGGTCGGCGCGTTGAGATTGCCGGTCGTGATCGAGGGCATGATCGAACTGTCGACGACGCGAAGCGCCTCGAGGCCGATGACGCGCGCCTCAGCGTCGACGACCGCGAGCGGATCGCTCGGCGCCCCCATCTTGCAGGTGCAGGAGGGGTGATAGGCGGTCTCGACGCGATCGCGGATGAAGGCGTCGATCGCTTCGTCGTCGACGGTCTTCTCGCCGGGCTGGATTTCGCGGCCGCGATAGGGGTCGAAGGCGGCTTGTGCGAAGATCTCCCGCGTCAGCCGCACGCAGGCGCGCATTTCCGCCCAGTCGTCGGGTTCGCTCATATAGTTGAAGAGGATGCGCGGCGCCTCGCGCGGGTCGGCGGACTTCAGGCGCACCCAGCCCCGGCTCTTCGAGCGCATCGGCCCGACATGGGCCTGGAAGCCGTGCTCGCGCGCCAGGCCCTTGCCGTCGTAGCTGACCGCCATTGGGAGGAAATGAAACTGGATGTCGGGGTAACGCACGCCCACGCGGGAGCGGATGAAGCCGCCGGCCTCGAAATGATTGGTGGCGCCGGGGCCCTGCGCCCACAGGAGCCAGTGCAGACCGACGAGGCCGCGCGCGATAAACCCGGTCTTGCCGTAGAGCGTGATCGGCTGCTTCGACGCGACCTGGAAATAGAATTCGAGGTGGTCCTGCAAGTTCTCGCCGACGCCGGGCAGCGCGGCGACGACGGGCACGCCGAGCGCGCTGAGCTCGGCCGCGGGGCCGACGCCGGAAAGCTTGAGCAGTTGCGGCGAATTGATCGGCCCGCCGCACAGGACGACCTCGCGCCGCGCGCGCGCCAGGCGCCCGCTTCCGCCGCGCTCGTAGCGCACGCCGACCGCGCGGCGGCCCTCGAACTCGACGCGCGTCGCCAGCGCGTGCGTGACGACGCGAAGATTGGGGCGCTTCATCGCCGGCCGCAAATAGGCGTTGGCGGTGGACCAGCGCACGCCGTCCTTCACCGTCATGTCGAAGCGGCCGAACCCCTCCTGCTGTTCGCCGTTGAGATCGGCGCTGACGGGATAACCGGCCTGCCGGCCCGCCTCGATGAACGCGTCGTAGAGCGGATTGCGCTTCGGCCCGCGCATGGTGGCCAGAGGGCCGTCGACGCCGCGATAAGGATCGCCGCCCTCGCGCCAACCCTCCGCCCGGCGAAAATACGGCAGCACATTACGGTAACCCCAGCCGGCGGCGCCCTCCTCCTCCCAGCGATCGAAATCGAGCGGGTTGCCGCGGACATAGACCAGACCGTTGATCGAAGACGAGCCGCCGAGAACCTTGCCGCGCGGACAATGAAAGCGCCGGCCGCCCAGATGCGGCTCGGGCTCGGTTTCGTAGCCCCAATTGTACTTCTTCATGTTCATCGGGATCGACAGCGCCGCCGGCATCTGGATGAAGATCGAACGGTCCGACCCGCCGAACTCGATGACGAGCACGGAATTTCGACCGTCCCCGGTCAGCCGCGCCGCCAGCACGCAGCCGGCCGAGCCGGCGCCGACGATCACGTAGTCGAATTCCTCGTCTTCCCCAGCGCTCATCGGTCGGCTCTCAATAAGGCGACTCGACGGCGCCGAGGTTGACGTAGACGCTCTTGAGCTGGCTGTAGTGTTCGATCGCCGCCTTGCCGTTCTCGCGGCCCAACCCGGAGAACTTGTAGCCGCCGAACGGCAGTTCGATCGGCGTGACGTTGTAGTGGTTGATCCAGCACGCGCCCGCTTCGAGCCGGGCGACGACGCGATGCGCCCGCGCCAGATCGCGCGTGAATACGCCCGCGGCAAGGCCGTAGGTCGTCGCATTGGCGCGGCGGATCGCCTCGTCCTCGTCGTCGAAGGGCAATAGCGTCAGAACGGGGCCGAAGATCTCCTCCCGCGCGATCGACAGCGCGTCGTCGCGTGTTTCGAAAACCGTCGGCGCGACGAAGAAACCCTTTCCCAGTTCGCCGTCGGTCAGACGTCGCCCTCCGGTCAGGAGTCGCGCGCCCTCGCGTCGGCCGGCGGCGATCGCCTCCAGCACCTTCTCCGTATGCGCTTGCGAGATGAGCGAACCCATGTGGGTTCTGGGATCGCTGGGGTCGCCGACGACGATCCCCCGGACCCGCGCGATCAGGCGTTCGCGAAAGGCGTCGAGCGCGCCGCTTTGAACGAAAACGCGGGTGCCGTTCGAGCAGACTTCTCCCGCGGAATAGAAATTGCCGAGAATCGCCCCCGACACCGCGGCGTCCAGGTCAGCGTCGTCGAACACGAGGATCGGCGACTTGCCGCCGAGCTCCAGCGTGACGTATTTCAGCGTGTCGGCAGCCGCGGCCATGATCCGCTTGCCGGTCGCGACGCTGCCCGTCAGCGAAACCTTGCGAATATCGGGATGGGCGACGATCGCCTCGCCCGTCTCGCGGCCGCCCTGAAGCACGGTGTAGACGCCCTCGGGAACGCCGGCCTCGCGCATGACCAGGGCAAGCTCGCGCGCGGTGAGCGGCGTCAATTCCGACGGCTTGAAGATCATCGCGTTGCCGCAGGCCAAAGCCGGCGCGGCCTTCCAGCAGGCGATCTGAAGCGGATAGTTCCACGCGCCGATGCCGGCGACCACGCCGAGCGGCTCGCGGCGGGTATAGCCGAACGCCGAAGCGCCGAGATCGATGTGTTCGCCCGCCAGCCCCGCCGCCAGACCGGCGAAATACTCAAGGCATTCCGCCCCCGAAATCACGTCGACGACGGAGGTTTCGGCGATCGGCTTTCCCGTGTCGAGCGTTTCGAGGCGGGCGAGTTCGTCGTTACGGGCGCGCAGGATGTCGGCGGCGCGCTTCAGCACGCGCCCGCGCGCCGCACCCGTCATCGCCGCCCACTTGGCCTGGCCGACCCGCGCCGCGGCGACCGCCGCGTCCACTTGAGCGAGCCCGGCGGCCGCCAGTCGCCCCAGGATCTCGCCGTTGGCCGGATTGATGGTGACGAATTCGCGCCCTCGCGTCGGCTCTGTCATATCGCTCCCGCTTCGCGACGGTCGTCGCGCTCGCGCCCCGCCCGCTGCGCCCGCGAAGCGCCTGGGCGCGCATTGTCGGAGTCGCCGGCCGGCGCGGCAAGACCGATGTTGTGTTCCCGCGATCTCAAATTTAGCGTCGAGCTAGATCGGCGCGGGGCCCCGCGATATCGCCGCGACGCCGGTGCGGGAGACTTCGACGAGGCCGATGCCGCGCATCAGCTCGACGAAGTCGTCGATCTTGCGCGGCGCGCCGGTGAGTTCGAATACGAAGCTTTCCGTCGTCGCGTCGATGACTTTGGCGCGGAAGGCTTCGGCCAGGCGCAGCGTCTCGACGCGATTCTCGCCCTTGCCGCGCACCTTCACCATCGCCAGTTCGCGCTCGATCGCGCGCACCCCGAGCGTAAGGTCGGTGACCGAATGGATGGGGACGAGCCGTTCCAACTGATGGCGCACTTGCTCGATCACCTCGGGCGTGCCCGAGGTGACGATGGTGATGCGCGACAGATGCGTCTCGTGCGCGACCTCGGCGACCGTCAGACTCTCGATGTTGAACGACCGGGCGGAGAACAGACCGACGACGCGCGCGAGCACACCCGGTTCGTTGTCGACCAACACAGAGAGCGTGTGACTTTCGGCATTGGACTTGCCGATCGGGGAAGAATAGGGCGACGGGGGGTAAACGGGGGCGGTCTTGTTCATCGGGTCAGTCCTTCATGGCGTTGCGCCGGCGCCGGCGCGGGAAACGTTAAGTCATTCGGCGGCGGCCTGACGCGTCGCGCCGACCCAGCTCTGGAACAGGTCGAAATCGATGTTGCCGCCCGACAGGACCAGACCGACCCGCTTGCCGGCGAGGCGCGAGCGCTCCTGCATCGCGGCCGCCAACGGCGCCGCGCCGGCGCCCTCGGCCAGATTGTGGGTGTCGGTCCAATAGGCGCGGATCGCGGCGGCGATTTCCGCGTCGCTGACCAGAACGATGCGCGCGGCGCCGCGCCGGATGATGTCCAACGCCTCGTCGTCGGGAACGCGTGTCGCCATGCCGTCGGCCAGCGTGTCGCTGCTGTCGGTGCGAACGGCGTGGCCCGCCGCGAACGACAAGGCGTAGGACGGCGCCTCGGTCGACTGCACGCCGACGATCTCCGTCTTCAGCCCCAAGGCGTCGCGCGCGGCGATGCAGCCGCAGATTCCCGAACCCTGGCCGATCGGAACGTAGAGTGTGTCGAGGTCCGCCCATTCGTCGAACAGTTCCAGCGCGTAGGTGGCGACGCCGAGCGCCAGATCACGGTGGAAGGCGGGCACGATCTCCAAACCGCGCGCCTCGGCGAGCCGTATCGCCTCTTCGCGCGCGGCCTGGAAATCCGCGCCGTGCTCGATGAGCTGCGCGTCGAGGGCCCGCATCGCGGCGTTCTTCTCGGCGGAGTTTCCCCTCGGGACGACGATGGCGACCGGAATCCCGAAGCGCCGCCCGGCGAAAGCGAGGCTCTGCCCGTGATTGCCGCGCGTCGCCGAAATCAGTCCGGCGGCGCTCGGCGCGCGACGGCGAAGCTTGTCGACGAACGTCACGCCGCCGCGCACCTTGAAGGCGCCGATCGGCTGATGGTTCTCGTGCTTGACGACGACTTCGGCGCCGAGCCGGCGCGCGAGCAGAGGCCAAGCGAAGGCCGGCGTCGGGCGCAGCGCCGTCTTGACGATCCTATGCGCGTCGCGCAGTTCATCGAGGCTGAACATGGTCTGGCTCCCGTCGCTTCGCCTCACACCAGCATCTTGCCCTTTTCGTCGATGACGGCGCCGATTTCTATTCCTGCGTCGTCGCCGAGCTCGGCGAGCAGCATGTCGTTGTGCGCTTTGCCCGACGGGATCATCGGAAAGCAGTTTTCCTTCTGGTCAACGAGGCAGTCGAAGATCACCGTCTTCGGCGTCTCGATCATCTCCATGATGGCGTCGTCGAGCTTGGCGGGATCGGAGCAGCGGACGCCGTGCCCGCCGTAGGCTTCGGCGAGCTTGACGAAATCGGGCAGCGAATCGGTGTAGCTCTCCGAATAGCGCCCGCCGTGCAGCAGCTCCTGCCATTGGCGCACCATGCCCATGTATTGATTGTTGAGAATGAAGATTTTCACCGGTAGGCGATGCTGGACCGCCGTCGACATTTCCTGGATGTTCATCAGGATCGAGGCTTCGCCGGCGATGTCGACGACGAGCGAGCCGGGATGGGCGATCTGCACGCCGATCGCCGCCGGCAGCCCGTAGCCCATCGTGCCCAGGCCGCCCGAGGTCATCCAGCGGTTCGGCTCCTCGAAATGGAAGTGCTGGGCGGCCCACATCTGGTGCTGGCCGACCTCGGTGGTGATGTAGACGTCGCGGCCTCTGGTCAATTCGTAAAGCCGGCGAATGGCGTGCTGCGGCTTGATGATCGAATCGGAGTTGCGAAAATCGAACGACCGGCGCGCGCGCCAGTGGTCGATCGTCTGCCACCACTTGGCGAGCGCGGCCGCGTCGGACTGCAGCGCGTCGGCGCGCCACAGCCGCACCATGTCCTCGAGCACGTGCGCGCAGTCGCCGACGATGCCGAGGTCGACCTTGACGTTCTTGTTGATCGAGGACGGATCGATGTCGATGTGGATTTTCTTGCTGTGCGGCGAGAAGGCGTCGAGGCGACCGGTGATGCGGTCGTCGAAGCGCGCGCCGACGCAGATCATCAGATCGCAATCGTGCATCGCGTTGTTGGACTCGAACGAACCG
>Ga0181524_10001220_pt1 | contig 29933 bp, 14 predicted proteins | sample PEATcosm2014_Bin_34_FD_119761 | JGI IMG/M metagenome (GOLD analysis project Ga0181524, IMG submission 119761) | Peatland microbial communities from MTU Mesocosm Facility, Houghton, MI, USA - PEATcosm2014_Bin05_60_metaG | ecosystem: Environmental > Terrestrial > Soil > Wetlands > Peat | place... | reverse complement strand
GAACCGCCGACGCCAGCCTTTTCAGGGTTCCCGTCAATAGCATTTCCAACTACTTGCAAGCCGCAGAGGACTCGCTAAATCCTCCTAAGGGCGTGGAACACGGGCGGATAGCGGGTTCGGATAGCGGGTACGCTTCAGCCGAGTGTGGCGACTAGAGAATCAGAAAGCGTTCTGTCGGCTCAGACTTCAGTCGCTTAACGTCGTCTTCGTTTATCAGCTTCTCATCTATGCCCCTCATGATGATGTACGGTTCCAAAATTGGATCACGAAATCTGAACCGAAACTTGCGCCGCTCTCCCTTCTTTTCGAGAACATTTCCGTGCTCTGCGGAGCAAAAATGTTTGAGATGACGCATGTATCCGTCAATTCCATAGCGTTTTTTGGCGATCCTCATAAGTGGGCCGCGCAAATCACCTGCATAGAAATATCCAAGTTCGTCCGTGGGAGATAAAGCCGCCGCGAGGAGTATCTGTTTGTAGATGTTTTTGTGCGAGCTGCTGATTGCCTGAAGATACGAAGAGACAATTGTCTGCTGCGCGCTCTTTAGCGAGCGCCTGATTGCCGATTCTACGTCCTCTTTCGTGGCAATTAGTCGCCCTGCATCAAGCGCGGCGTGCCCAGCAAACATTCCCAATTCGTGCGCATTGTGCGGAAGCCCTCGGGACAAAACCGAGATTTGTTGTGTCGCGTCTTCATCGATGCTCATTTTTGCATGTTGGAATCCCTTCTGAACGATTTCGGCAAGCTCTACCTCACGCATTCGAGGCACCTTTATCTGCACAAGAGCTCTCTCGATAGATGCGTGTTCTGCAATCAGCTCGTCTATTGAATCGGCAACACCGACGATAATTAGGGTCGCGTCTACGGCATGATCGGAAAGGCTCTTGATTGTGTCGGCGAGTAGAGTAGACGTTTCTTGACCTTTAACTCGATCGAATTCGTCAATAACAATGATCGCTGGCGATCCGAGTTGCTGGAGCAGAAACCGCACATCTTCAGCCCCACCGTCTTCTGGGAATGGGATCTTGATCCGGCCAGTAGTGACCAAGTCCTCTGTTATTCCGCGTTGTCGAATTTCATTCAGAAACGAGAGTTCTCGGAAAACTCCCTGCCATATAAAAACGAAGTTCGATCCAGCACTGCAGTTGAATCGAACCACTTGATAGCTCCATTTCTCCAAGGATCGTAGGGAATCGTAGAGAAGATTTGCGAGGGATGTCTTTCCGACCCCCCGCTCACCGTAGATCAACAGGTGCTGCCCCAGCTGGAAAAGAGCATCCCTCAAGCGCGTCTTTTCTTCAGTTCTTCCGGAGAACAACTCTCCTTTGGAGATCGGCGCAGTCGGAGTGAACCCCTCCGACAGGCGAGTCCTAAATCCAACCTTTTCTGTATCTTCCATAGCGCACCAAACAACATTCTTACCATTAGAAGCCAATGATGTCACTATAATTGCTAAAAATAAAACATTTAATATGAATTATTTAACAATATAAGTTGACAATCTAACAATATGATCGCACAATCTGCTCTGAACTCCGCTCCGCGGTATGCGATTTGAAAGGAGCAGCCATGACAACGGATGCACTGATAGGTTCAGTCCCCAGCAGCGGCTTTCCGTCGCCTCTACCCAACATCAACCCAAGAATCTCGGTTAAAGAGTTTGCTCGCTACAATTTTGCGAGTCCCCGCGTACGGAATTCGATCCTGCGCCGCCAGAAATTCAAGAAAGGCGAAGGGATCTTCCGGATGAAGTACTATCAGCCTGCAATAGCTGCTATTCGCGATTACATCATGAAGGGGAGCGACGCAAAGGTTATTCAGGACGCTGTGTCAATGCTGGCAGCAGAGCTTCCCTTGAAAAATGGGCTACAACGTTACAAAACCGAATACAACATTCAAGCTATTAGGCAGTATTTCGCCTTGTACGGCAAGCGCAAGTTTGAGATTCTGCCCACCCCTAAGCTCAACTTTGTGAAGGGGCTGGTTACTATCGGCACGCAGCCTGATTTGTGTGTCCGCGAAGACGGGACGATGTTGTTGATCAAGTTCGATTTCTGCAAGACGCCAGAAGATAAACGGTTCATTCCTCTTATGTTACAGCTAATTCGCGATGCAGCGCGGGTGAAGGGTTTGAAAATCAAAGCGCGCAACATCATTGTGTTCGACATCGTCGAGAGAACAGAACATCCCTGCCCGTCGAGTCGGGCTGGGCTGAAGCACCTTGTCACTAAACTCTGTAGGGAAATCGAGGGCAAGTGGGACAGTATCGATCCTACTCCCAGCCAGGGAGCAGGCCATAGTAACTAAGTACGCGCAAAGCCCCCAAGAGCGGATTTAGCGCGGTTCTCCCTCGGGTGTACCTTCCAAAAGGCCGTCAACTCCAACCGGACGAAGTTTTCTTTCCCGTCTCACCTGTCTCTCGGTTAACCGAACGGCGTTGCCGTGTACGTGAAGGGCGTTGCCGACAGCTAGAAGGAAGTGTTCGCAGAAGAGCTGTGCGCTCGCGTGGGCCAAGCTCGTGAGCTTCAAGGTTGCCAATGCTTAATGCTGCTGATATCGTACAAGACCGAATATGCAACCCGGTTTTGCACTTTACTACCCGTACATTCATTTCCGCGATGTTTCATGGCTCAAAACTGCGCTGTTGTTATGGGACAAGGTCTGCAGAATCGTACCACGTGACTTTCCGATTCGGGACAGCGGAGAAATTGCTCAACTGGCCGATTTTGTTTACAACCTCGACCCCGCAGCAGTGACGCAGCGAATTGGGGAAGAATTTCAAAGCTTCTTGGTCCAGAACGAGAGAAAGCTCAGCAAATACAGCGTCGAGGGCTTATCGGACGACGAGCTTGGGTTCTTATACCACTCAAAGATTCGCTACGGTATGGCAGAACACCTAAACAGGAAGCACCTTGCAAAGTTGAATAGAGGTGGCGACCCCGACTGGATCGGGCTTCACCCTTCAATAGCCGCTGTCTACATGTCCGCACTCGCAAACGAGTTAGCGATTCGTAATCAGCTTGAAGCGGTCACATTCGATGACCGGGCGTTTTGTGCCTTGGGCGGAGTGCCGGAATGTGCCAAGGCATTGCTCAACCTCGGACCGACGGGCAGAGTAAGAAGTCCCAACCTGCCGCGAAGCTCACGTTCTCTTCCGACGCGAAACATGTTGATGTGCTTGTTTTCCGGGTTCGAAATATCAAACGCTGATGATATTCCGGCCGACAAGCTCATAAAATTCATCACTAAGTACCGGAATGAGAAAGTCGCTTTCCGTTATTATGTCGAGCAACTTCGCCTAACCGTCCAACAGCTTGCCAATATCGAAGACGAGAAGCTCCGGGCGGAAGCACAAAAAGAGTTTTTGGCGAATCAGAAGGATACGATTGTTGCGGATTACCGGAGGCAGTTGCGTGACGCCGGAATTGAGACGATTTTCAAGTTGATCGCGTTTAGACTTCCGGTCGGCACGGTGCTAACCTCGTGGTCGAATTCGCCAATTCTCGGTATCATCGCTGGAACGGCAGCAGTCGGTGAAAAGCTCTACGATTACCAAAAATCCAAAGCCCAGATCCGCCGCGCACACCCAGCTGCGACATACCTGTTAGAGTTAGAAAAGCTGCGCGGACGTTCAAAGTTGCAGGCACGCTTGAAGCGCCATTTCTCTCGCAACAGTTCCGGGGCGAGCATCATAACGCTGAACTTGAACGATGCTGACGATTAGTTGAAGATTCCTTTCGCAGTCATTCAGCAGTTCCTGTGCGCAGCCCCGATAGCCGCGAAACTGGTGGCGATTTCGGATTCGGCAGGTGTATCGGTTCCACAGCGCTATTGCCGCGCTCTGCCGCCGCAGAACTGTAGGCGGAACTGAACGCGCGGACGGATGGGCATCAGCGTAGGTTCGGAGCACCTTCATGGTTGATTTTTCAAAGAAGCTCGGGAAGGCGAAGGGTAAAAAGCCCATCGACCCCCTAGCGATCTACGACACGCTGGATCGCGCAAGCGATAAGGGGCCGCTGCGTCCAGCGCAGGAAGCGGTCTTGTGCGAGTGGCATGAGAGCAGGCGAGGAGAACGTGACCTACTCATAAAGCTGCAAACCGGCCAGGGTAAGACTCTGATCGGACTGCTGATGCTGCAATCCAGAATCAACGAGGGCAAAGGCCCGGCTGTGTATCTTTGCGCCAATAATTACCTGGTCAAACAGACGCAGGAGCAGGCACGTGAATTTGGGTTCAAGAATCTGGTGAACGACCCCGCCTCAGCGGACTTTCTGGACGGGCGTGCAATTCTGATCAACAACGTCAACAAGATGTTCAACGGGTTGTCGCAGTTCGGGCTGCAGCCGCAATCACTTCCTGTCGGCAGCCTGCTTATGGATGACTCTCACGCGTGTGCGGACGCCATTCGTGAAGCGTGCAGCATACGTCTTCCAAGAGCTCACAAGTGTTACCAGCCCCTCCTTGACCTATTCAGTTCCGATCTGGAACTTCAAGGTGCAGGGAGTTTTGCTGATATTCAGCACGGCAAGTATGACGCGGTACTTCCAGTTCCGTACTGGAGCTGGCGTGAGCGGCAGGCGGACGTCACCCGCTTTTTGTCAAAATGTACCGATGACAATGAGCTGAGATTTGTTTGGCCTTTGCTAAAGGACGAATTAACTGAATGCTTATGCGTATTCTCGGGAGGAGGACTAGAAATAGCTCCGTACCTGCCGCCGTTACCGCTGTTTGGATCGTATTGGAAGGCGGAGTTTCGTGCGTTCATGTCGGCAACTATTACAAACGATTCCTTTCTTGTGCGCGGCCTCGGGCTTTCACCAAAATCAATCAAGACTCCGCTGACGTATGATCGGGAAAAGTGGTACGGCGAGAAAATGATCCTGGTTCCTTCCTTGATGGATCAGTCACTCACCCGAGAGAAGATAATTGCGGAGCTCGCTCCGGCTGTCCCCAAGCGTAAGTATGGCGTGGTTGTCCTAGCTCCTAGTTTCGCTAAAGCGGCTGACTGGAAGGCGCAAGGGGCAACGGTCGTGGATAAGTCTAGCATTGATTCTGGTATAGCGGCCTTGCGACAGAACCAGTTTGACAAAGTTCTGGTGATAGTGAACAAGTACGACGGAATCGATCTACCTGACGAGACCTGCCGGATTTTGGTGATCGATTCGCGACCATTCGCAGAAAGCCTCGTCGACAGGTGCACGGATTCCTGTCGCGCTTCAAGCGACGCAACGCTGTTGAAGCTGGCTCGTACCATTGAACAGGGGCTAGGGAGAGGGGTTAGGGGACAACGAGACTACTGTGTCGTGATCCTAATCGGCGCATCTTTAATCCGCGCCATCAGAACAGGAAGGTCAAAGCTCCAGTTTTCTGAGCAAACCCGCGAGCAAATTGAGCTGGGCCTAGAGGTCGCGGAGCTAGCAAAAGAAGAGGTTGAAGAGGGCGTAGATCCATATTCTGTGCTTAGTAAGTTAGTCGGACAATCGCTGAAGCGCGATGCGGGATGGAAGGACTTCTATGCGGAGCGGATGAATGCCATAACAGTCAAGCCTTCCTCGCCAAAGATGCTGGACATCTTTGCGGCAGAACAGCGTGCGGAACAAAAGTTCCAAGACGGTGATTACGCGGAGGCAGCTGCGCTCATTCAGGAACTCATAGACAAGCACATTCCTAATGAAAACCGCGAGGATCGCGGGTGGTACTTGCAGGAAATCGCTCGCTTCAAGTATCCCGCTAGCAAGTCAGATGCGAACGAATACCAGCAGCGAGCGCACAAGCTCAATCGGCTATTGCTCCGGCCTAAGACGGGCATGGATTTCGAGAAACTCCTCATCAGCCAGAAGCGTATTGGCAACATTAGAACCTGGCTGCGGTCGTTTGAGAGTAACGAAGCAATGATGCTCGCAAGTGACGAAATTGCTGTCAATCTGGGGTTTGGGGTCTCCGCAAACGATTTCGAGGAGGGATTTAACAGGCTAGGAATCGCTCTTGGCTTCGCCGCACAAAGGCCCGACAAAGAATGGAAGGAAGGGCCAGATAATTTGTGGGCGATTCGTGACGGGGAATATCTTGTCGTCGAGTGCAAGAGCGAAGTCGAACTCGACCGCAAGGAGATCTACAAGACGGAAACTGGGCAGATGAACAATGCCTGCGCTTGGTTCAAGAGCCACTATCCCGGCGCGAAGGCCACAAATTGGCTAATCATCTCCACAAAAGTCTTGTCGAGCGCAGCGGGGTTTAACGATTCTGTGCAGATTGTACGGAAGCCGAGCCTAAGAAAATTGGTAAAGAATTTCATCGGGTTTGTTACTGAATTTAAGAATGTTGATCTTCAAGACGTAGATGACGCGAAGGTGCAAAAGTACCTTAAAGAGCACAACCTAACCACTGACGAACTGCTAACCAGTTACTCGGAATCACCGAAGGCGTCGTGAGCCAAGCGATATGCTTGACTCGCGACAGATCGTAAAGGCACCACGGATGTGATCCCCTGCGCGACAAGTTCGCGAACGTGACACCCGAGTTGCCGCATCCACTTGTAATCGCACGCACTGCCAGCGCGCCCACCCAAATGCTTTAGCGCACGGACGTAGGCAGTCTCTCGGGTTTCCGCCTGTAGCGGAGCCCCTGCCGTCCCGTGTCAGCGTGCGGAGGATAAGGGTCGGGTCGGCGCGCGTCGGGCGCCTCTTCGCCTACTCGTGCTGACAGCGGCGGGAGGGGTGCTACGGCATTCTAGAGCGTGTTCCGAAAACCCGAAGTGGCCCGCCTAAGTTGCTGAAAATGTATGCGTATTCCAGGCACCTTAGGAATATTCCGCAACCGTGTGTTTGCGGAACATCTGTGACTGCTCAGTATTGTGACGCGGGGACGGCCTCAGCAATGTCGCCCTCGTAGTGCGAGCGTTGACGCCGCTTTAGTCCTGCCACCTCTTTGACCATTGCCAGAGCGCACGGTCCAGCCACGGCCATACAGTCAAGTGGAACGTCGTAACCGAGCTCGGGAATGCGCACCTTTAGCAGTTCGACCGAGTGGACAGCGTTACCCCGGGATGATGGCGTCGCCGCGTGCCCCAGAATTCGAGGGCGAGCGGGTTATTCCGCCCCTCCACTGTGCCCGGAAAACCAGGCGCTTACGTCCCGCATTCGGTCTATACTGGCACTCTGCTCACAATTTAATGATAGGGGCCCCAATCTTGGCCTTTGGCGCTTTACACGGATTGGCCAGTGTGCAGGGTTGCTGATGCAATCGAGCTGAGCAGGAAAGCTTTTCCTGGGCTGGAACGTACGTTCTGTACTCGTTATGTCTCTTTCGCCAAGTCGCTGGAAACACTTCGCCGAGTCTCGCTTCCCTCACGAGCGCGAAGCGCTGGAATTTCTTCGGGACAATCTTCCCGACTGCGATCCCGTGCATATGTATTCGAACTTCGAGTTCATTGCCGACGACGGTTCGGTAAATGAAGTCGATGCCCTAATCCTCACCCGGGCCGGCCTTTTCCTGGTTGAGATCAAGGGCAGGGGCGGAACGATCGCCGGAAATCGCCACACGTGGTCATGGGAAAAGGACGGCCATACTATCACGATTGACAGCCCGCTCGTACTGGCCAATAGCAAGGCCAAGAAACTTGGGGATCTGTTAGGTAAGCAGAAGGCCTTCCGAAACACCCAAAGGCCGTTTGTGGAAGCACTGGTCTTTTGTTCGACGCCGGGCGTCGAAATCCACATGTCCGAAAGTGAGCGGATGCGAATCTGCTTGCGTGCCCCGCTTGAGCGTGCGCCGGGTATTATCCCAGCCCTCCTGCGCCGCGAGTCCAGCGGCCTAGTCAAACTGACTGGCACGGTGATCAACACTCCGATCGCTCGCGCCGTTATCCAAGCGATCGATCAGGCACGAATACGGCACTCCCAACGTGAGCGCCGCGTGGGGGACTACGTCCTCAGCAACTTAATCGAAGAAAACTTGCTGCTCTGTTGCCAGGACTTTGCGGCCGAGCATCCGACCACCAAGGCCCTGCGGCGGGTTCGTCTCTATAGCGTGGCTAGCGTTGACCCCCAAGAGCGCGAGCGCCTCAAACAGGCGGCCGTCCGAGAGTTTTCGATCTTGGATGGTCTGGATCATCCCGGCATCCTCAAAGCGGTCGAGTTTACCGACCACGAGCTCGGTCCGGCGATTCTCTTCCGCCGCGAACCGGACGAGATTCGCCTCGACCATTTTCTTGCCCAAGAGGGCCATCGCCTTACGCTCGATCAACGTTTGGACTTCGTAAGGCAACTAGCTGAAGCGCTGAAGTACGCCCACGGAAGGCGGATCCTCCACCGGGCGTTGATGCCGCGAAGTGTACTGGTAACAAGGGCCGCCACCGGCAAACCGCAACTGAAGATCTTTAACTGGCAGCTGGGACGCCGGATTGCCTCCGGTACGGCGGGAACAACCCAAACCCAGCGCAGCACCATTCATCCCAGCCAGATCGCCGATGGGAGTCAACTGGTTTATGTGGCGCCAGAGGCCTTGCAGGACCCTCGCGCCCGTAGCGAGACGATGGATGTCTTTTCACTGGGAGCGTTGGCGTACCAGATCTTCAGTGGAAGACCTCCAGCGGCAAGCCTGCCGGACCGGGATCAGCTCCTGATGGAGCAGCAGGGGTTCGCGTTGCCCGCGGTTCTTGACGGAGCTGCCCCCGAACTGGTCGAGTTGATTCATGAGAGTACTCGCCCGGAGGTTATGGTCCGGACCGAGTCGGTTGCCGATTTCCTGAAGTGCCTCGATGCTTACGAGGAAAGTCTTACTCGTCCTGACAAGGAACAAACGATACATCCACTCGAGGCTAAGCGGGGTGACTTGATCGAGGGTGGGCTCCGCATCGAGCAACGGCTCGGCGGCGGGTCGGCTGCAGTCGCATTCCTGGTCAGTAAAGACGGTAAAGAGTTTGTCTTAAAGATTTCCCGCCGACCAGAGGACAACGAGCGCCTTCTCGCTGAACACCGGACCCTGAGGCTCCTCAGGCATCCTAGGATTGTTGCCCCAGAGCCTGATCCACTGAACCTGGACGGACTTGCGGGATTCCTCATGGAGCATGCTGGAACCGAGACACTGGCGAGCCGCCTGCAGCGTGACGGGCGTCTGTCACTCGATCTCCTGCAGCGGTTTGGCGAAGACCTTCTTGAGGCACTTCTGTTCCTGGAGGAGCAAGGGGTAGCGCATCGCGACTTAAAGCCGGACAACATCGGCATTGCGAAGTACGGCAAGAATAGCGAGTTGCGCCTGAAGCTATTCGATTTCTCGTTGTCTAGTGCGCCGTTGGACCAGACCCGAGCCGGCACACCACCCTATTTGGAGCCGTTCCTGCAGCTCAAAGAGCGCGGGCAACGATGGGACACCGCCGCAGAACGGTTCGCTGCGACAATGGTTCTGCATGAAATGGCAACGGGGACGTTACCGTATTGGGGCGATCGTCAGAGTGCCCCCCATCTCGTCAAAGCCGAGGCAACGATCGAATCAGAGTTGATCGACGCACCGGTGCGAGAATCTCTTACCCAATTCTTCCAGAAGGCGCTTCGTCGCGATCCTCGGCAGCGATTCGACAACGCGGGCGAAATGATGGCGGCATGGCACAACGCATTTGCCGCAGTGGCGGCTACTGAAAGCAGCCAGCCCGACCCAAACACACTAATCGCCGCAGTCGCCGAAGCCCGAATGGACTCGTCGCTCCAAGAGTTGCCCCTCAGTACTCGGGCGCGGAATGTGCTCGACCGTTTGGGTACTTTCACCGTTCAAGGGCTTCTGCAGCAGCCGCCAGCGACCTTTTTCAACTTGCGCGGTGTCGGCAACAAGACTCGGCGTGAGATTCTGGATCTCGTCGGCCGACTTCGCCAGAAGTTTCCCGAAGGTGCTGTGCCAGAGCGTGAATCTGCTTCTGTTCCAGTCGAAGTATTGGAAAGCCGCGAGATCGCCAACGCCCCGTTACCCGTGGACGTCATCGTTCGCCAACTCATGCCGACTGAGCGATACCGAACCGATCAGCCACATCGGCAGCGAATGATCTGCTTCCTGGAACTGGAAGACGAGCGTAATGATGGCCCGAAGTGGCCGAGCCAAACAGATGTAGCGCGCCAGTGTCACAAGACCCGCGCTCTCATCGGGCAGGACCTCACCCGTGCGCGTCAACGCTGGCGCAAGATATCCAGCCTTACTGAGGTACGTCGCGAGATTGCCGAGTTCCTCACGAGTCAAGGAGGTTGTGCGACGGCTGATGAACTAGCCCAGTTTGTCCTGAGCGTACATCCCTCCTCGGCTGATGACTCAATGCTGCGCGTTCGTCGCGCCGCCGCCGTTGCTCGTGCAGCGTTGGAGGCGGAACGCGTAGCCGATCAACCAAGATGGGAGGAGAGCCGCGGCCACGGGTTGTTCCTGGTTGCTCTAGATTCCCCGGAACATCCCGCCACAGACCTGTTTCAGTACTCCAAGAATCTCGCTGACATTGCGAGGCAGCTTGCCGAGACCGATCCATTGCCGTCCCCCGCACGTGTGCTGGAGATGCTCCGCGCGGTGCAGCCTGCCCCGGCTGCGTTGCCGGACAATCGTCTCGTGCGCCTGGCTGCGACCACGGCTAAGGTCTCTCTATCTCCTCGACTGGAACTGTATCCCACAGGCATGTTGGCTGGGCGGGCACTAAAGCTGGCCCAAGCCGCCCTGGCGGGCCTAAGCCGAGTTCGCGTTGCCGAAATCCAGCAGCGAATCCGGGATCGGTATCCCGAGGCGGAATCGCTGCCCGACAGGCCGGAGTTGGACGAACTGCTGCGGGAAGCAGGGTTGAATCTCGATTGGCACGAGGCGGACCAACTTTATGTTGCACCACGTCCGGATACTTCGGAGTCTTCCACCCTTCTACCGCGAGCGGCCACAATCCCCACGCCGGTCCGTCTAGCACCTCCCGCTCACGACGTTCCGCGAGATCTGCAACAGGCTCATGAGTTCGAACGGCGATTACAAACCTGTTATGAAAGCGCCTCTTATTTAGTACTTTTCACCGCAGCCAAGTTCGTGCGGCAGGCCGAGGCGGAACTGAGACAGCGTTTTCCCATGCAGACGGTGAACTTGGACGCAGAGCTGATTGCCGCCATGAAGGCCACAGCGGATGAGCTAGGGGCAGACTGGCCCGTGGTGTTGCGCGCGGACGCAGCTTCGCCTGACAGCCAAGATCGACGGCGACTGCAACAGCTCTTTGAGCGAGCGTTAAATAAGGTAGAACAAAAGCTGCGTCAACGGACAGGTCCCATGCTCGTGACGTATCCGGGGCTGCTGGCCCGCTACGGCCAGATGTCCATACTTGAACGCCTTTCTGACGAGATGATGGATCACGGCTTGTGGCTTTTGATTGCCGGTGATCGCCAAACTGGCCGACCAACGCTCGATGGTGTTCCTGTGCCAGCGCGCGGACCTAATCAAGCAGCCGAAGTCCCTCCTGCGTGGATAGAAAATCGCCATCGCGGCATGTCCGGAGGAATGAATTGATTGATGAACCGCGCCTGCGTGATGGTCTCAAACGACTGTTGAAGCAGACGGAAGAAAACATCCGAGAACGGCTTACGGATGAACCGACACTTGAAGTTGTCCTGAAGACCAGGCACGAAGCTGCCGTTGAGGCAAACCGGGCAGCCGCGGCTGCGTACCAAGCGTTCCGTGATGATGCCATAACGCAAGCCGCTGTTCACTGGCTGCTGGCATGTGTGTTCGTTCGCTTCCTGGAAGACAACTGTTTGATTGGAGAGGCGTGGATCGGTGGACCGGGGGAACGGCTCACTGAAGCCCAGGACCGCCGATCTCTGTTCTATCGGGAAAACCCTCGGGCAAATGATGCGGATTATCTGAAAACTGTCTTTGCTAAAGTGGCCTCGTTGCCGGGCGTAGCTGACCTGTTTGATCAGAAACACAATCCACTGTGGTCGCTTGGGCCGACTGGCGCGCAGGCGCTGGAAATCCTGCGGTTCTTTCAGCAGAAGGATGAGAGCACCGGGGCGCTACTGCATGATTTCACTGATGACGCCCTCGGCACCCGTTTTCTTGGCGACCTGTACCAGAACCTCTCCGAATCAGCCCGCAAGCGCTACGCGCTTTGCCAAACACCTGACTTCGTCGTCCAGTTCATCCTGGATCGGACGTTGACTCCCGCTCTTGATGTCTTCGGCTTGGAACAAACCAAGCTGATCGATCCGACATGCGGCAGCGGGCACTTTCTGTTAGCCGCATTTCACCGCCTCTTCGCCAAATGGCAAGAACGAGAGCCCACTGGCAACCCTCGCGTGCTCGCACAGAAGGCCATCAGTGCGGTGGCTGGCGTTGATCTGAACCCATTTGCGGTGGCAATTGCACGGTTTCGGTTGCTGGTCGCGTCACTCAAGACCTGCAAGATCGCGCGGCTTAGAGATGCTCCTGATTTCCACTTTGAGTTAGCGACCGGCGACTCGCTGCTGCACGGTGGCTTGCTGGGCCGTGAGCGTGCGGTGCAACGACTGCTGGGCCACGATCCCGCCGAATGTTTCTATTTGAGTGAGGATGAACAAGCGATAAAGTCCATTCTTGGATGCCAATATCACGTAGTAGTTGGGAATCCTCCCTACATCAACGTCTCAGACGCAACCCTTCGTGAGACTTACCGAACCCGATACGGATCTTGTCACGGCAAGTACCAACTCACAGTGCCATTCATCGAGCGGTTCTTCAATTTGGCGCAACGTCCGGATGGCGAAAAAACGCGGAGTGCGGGAATTGTCGGATTGATCGTTTCAAATGCGTTCATGAAGCGATCCTTCGGCAGGAAGCTGATCGAAGAATACATTCCAAATTGGGATTTGACACATGTAATCGACACATCAGGCGTGTATCTTCCCGGTCACGGTACACCCACTGCCATACTTCTTGGGAAACACCAGCAGCCTGTGTCGGAAACAATACGTGCGGTTCGTGGGATACGCGGCGAAACTAATGTCCCTGATGATCCCGCGCACGCGCCCGTGTGGACGGCAATTCTGGCCCAAGTGGATAGTCCAAGCTCTGAATCTAAGTACATTAGCGTTGCAGATCCGATGCGCAAGTCTTTTCAGAAGTATCCGTGGTCGATTGGTGGAGGGGGAGCCACAGAACTCAAGGAGTTTCTGGATGAAGCAGCCGATAAGGTCTTGGACGACTTAGCTGAGCAAAACGGAATCACTGCGGTAGCCGGGGAGGGAGAGGTTTACGTTCAATTAAGTGAGGCCAATATTCGGCGACTTGGTGTGGAAAAGTGGAAGCCAATTGTGGAAGGAGAACTGATTCGGGAGTGGAGTTTGTCCACGACTTATTCGAGCGTCTGGGTTTACGATGACGATTTTCGGCTATGCCCCCTGTCAGAGATTCCGATGACAGGAAAATTTCTATGGTTCTTCAAATCCCACCTATCGAAACGCAGAAGATTCGGCGTGCCCATGCTTAGCAAGGGGCTGACTTGGTACGAATGGCAAGAGCTCTACCCGTCAAAGTTGCGGATATCTTCTTCCATTGCATTTGGGGAAATCGCTACTCACAACCATTTCATTTTTGACCGTCTTGGCCATGTGTATGACAATACGACACGCGTGATCAAACTCGCGTCTACCGCGACCGACGATCATTACTTTAATCTTCTGGGACTATTGAATAGCTCCGTTGCCTGTTTCTGGCTCAAGCAGATTTGCTTCCCTAAAGGGGGTGATCACGTCGGACAGGAGGGTGCGCGCGTGACTAAAGTCCAGTGGGAAGAGCGTTATGTGTTCGACAGCACCAAAGTAAAACGGTTCCCGGTTCCCGTATCGACCCCGCTCGAACTTGCTCGTGCCATTCAGGCCACGGCGGAAGCCCGCTCAGCTTTGATGCCAAACACTACCTGCGCTGTGCAACTCCCAACTCGTATCCTCTTAGAAAATGCAAGCACTAGTGCCGCGGCACACTTGGCGCGCATGATCGCCCTTCAAGAAGAGCTTGACTGGCAGGCTTACCACTTCTATGGATTGCTCGACGAAGACATTTCCCTTCCTCCGGATGAAATTCCACCCCTTGCGCTTGGAGAACGCCCATTTGAAATTCTGATGGCGCGTAAGATGGCCGCACGTGAACTCGAAACAGCATGGTTCGTTCGTCACCACTCAACTCCAATAACGGAACTTCCGGCGCACTGGCCCGAGGCCTACCGCGAGGTAATCGAAAAGCGATTGGAGATCATTCAGTCTAATCGCGACATCGCTCTGATCGAGCAGCCAGAGTATAAGCGTCGATGGAATTTGCCCTCATGGGAAGAACTCGAAAAGAGCGCATTGCAGAACTGGCTGCTGGATCGTATGGAGAGCGAAACACTCTGGAGGGACCACGAGCTCAGAACGTGCAGCCGGCTGGCAGACCATCTGAGGCGCGATGATGATTTTATGCGAGTTGCGGAACTGCTAGCTGGAAGTCCAGATTTTGATGTCACCGAATTGGTAACAAAACTTGCGAGCAGTCAGGCTGTGCCGTTCCTGCCAATCCTGCGCTACAAAGAATCTGGACTCCGCAAACGAGCGCAGTGGGAGGAAGTATGGGAACTGCAGCGTCGCGAGGATGAAGGTGAGACAGTGGAAATACCGGTTCCGTCGAGATATCACGCCGCCGATTTCCTGGACAGCCAACACTGGAACCTTCGCGGTGGGCTCGACGTTCCCAAAGAGCGCTTCATCCTCTATTCCCATTTGCAACGCGATTCCGACAGAACACCGCTTTTAGGTTGGGCCGGGTGGGACCATCTGGCGCAGGCACAGGCACTTGCCCACTACTATCATCACGTCAAGGAAGAGGAAGGCTGGCCAGTTGAACGCTTAAAACCTGTGCTTGCGGGACTGCAGGACCTGATCCCCTGGCTTAAGCAATGGCACAACGAGGTGGACGCCACCACCGGCGAGCGCATGGGCGATGCCTTCCAAACGTTCCTTGAGACCGAATGCCAGGAACTGGGGTTCCCGATGGAAACGCTAAGAGAATGGAAGCCGACGCAGAGTAATAGCCGGCGGGCCCGGGCAGGAAGGAGCAGATGACAACACCTGTGATGTCGAATTTGCCAACCATCGGTCAACTACTACAACTGCCGGAGCGCGTGAATCCGAGCGACTACGTTCTCAAACTGAGTGAAGGCATTTTGGATCCCGCAGCGACCATCAAGTCCTATGTGGTGACGACGCAGCTGGCCAAGTGTTTCGATCAGGCACTCACCCTCGTGAAAGGGGCTGTGGAGAACCGCAAGAGTAGGGCCAGCTATTTGCACGGCAGTTTTGGCGCCGGGAAGAGCCACTTCATGGCCGTGCTTTACCTATTGCTCAGCGGCAATGCCCAGGCGCGCAGCATGCCCGATATGGCAGAGGTGGTTCACGGGCACAGCGAATGGACGCAAGGGCGGAAATTCCTGCTCGTCCCGTACCACATGATCGGCGCGGACAGCGTTGAGCAGCGTTTACTCGGCGGCTATGTGGACCACCTGGCGCGAGTCCATCCAGAGAAACCGCCTGCCGGCTTGTACAAATCCGACAGCCTGATTGACAACGCCCGCACTCTGCGCGAGCAGATGGGCGATCAGAGCTTTTTCTCTGCGCTGAACAGCAACGCCGGAAGCGGAAAGGGATGGGGTGCGTTGGGTGCCGCTTGGGATATCGCCCGTTTTGACCGTGCCTGTCAGGCACCGGCGATGGACGGTGAGCGGCTGCAGCTGGTCGGAGACTTGGCGGTGACCATGTTGACCTCTGCGCGGCAGACCGCCGACTTCGTAACCTTGGACGACGGCCTGGCCATCATCAGCCGGCATGCGCAGTCACTGGGATACGACGGCCTGATCCTTTTCCTCGACGAGCTGATCCTGTGGTTGGCATCTCGTGCAAGCAGCGTGGATTTTGTCAGCCGCGAAGCCACCAAACTGGTCAAGTTGGTCGAGGCAGGGGTAAGTGATCGGCCGGTGCCCATTATCAGTTTCGTGGCTAGGCAGCGCGATCTCCGTACCGTGCTCGGCGAGCACGCCCTCGGGAGCGAGGTCAAAAACTTCGAAGATGCCCTTGACTATTTCGAGGCGCGGTTCGACCAGATCAAGCTCGACGACCGCAACCTCCCGACGATTGCCCAGAAGCGTGTTCTGATTCCGAAGGATGACGCTGCCCGGGAGCTAATGGACCAAGCGTTCGAGTCAGTCAAGAAGCTAAAGGAATCGATTAAGGAAGTTCTCTTAACGCAAGATGGGGATCTCGATCAGTTCCGGCAGGTATATCCGTTTTCCTTGGCTTTGGTAAAGACCCTGGTTGGTGTTTCCAGCGCCTTGCAACGCGAGCGCACGGCGCTGAAAATCATGGTGCAGTTGCTGGTAAACCAGCGCAACACATTGCACCTGAACGATATCGTGCCGGTGGGTGATTTGTTCGCTGTGATGCTTGAAGGGCACGACGCGTTCAGCGCCGAAATGAAGCAGCACTTTGAACACGCCCGTAAGCTATGGGATCAGAAGCTCAGACCACTTGTCGAAGAGGATGCCGGGTTGACGTATGCGGAACTGCCTGCGTTGTCTTCGGATAATCCACGTGTTCGTCGTTTGAAGGAAAACGAGCGGATTGTCGGCACCCTCGTTCTGAGCGCTCTCACCCCCGAAATTGACACCCTTAAGGCTCTTACCGCCCGCCGGTTGGCAGCCCTCAATCACGGAAGCATCCGGGTGGCAATTCCCGGAACAGAAGCGGCACAAATCTGGAAGCGTTGCCAAGACTGGGCATCACGGGTTGGTGAGATCAAGATCAACGGGGACGGCGTGGATGCCGTAATCAGCGTGCAGCTGAGCGGCGTGGATACCAGTGAAATCATCGCGAAAGCCAGCCATGAAGATAATCATGGCAACCGGTTGCGGATCTTGAAACAGGTGCTTTTCGAAGAACTGAAGATCGATTCTGACAATCTGGTTTCGTGCGAGTACCGATTCCTCTGGAAGGCTACACCGCGTGATGCTGAATTGCGATTCGTCAACGTGTGGGAGGCTGACGACGATACACTCAAGCCCAGCGGCGATCTTTGGCAAGTCGTGATCGACTTTCCGTTGGACCGTGACGGGCACACGCCCAAAGACGACTTGGACCGGCTTAACAAGTTCCGCGCTCGTAGGACCCCTCAGGCGACGAAGACGCTGGTGTGGCTCCCCTCATTCTTCAGTTTGGAAACACAACGCGATTTGGGGCGTCTTGTCGTGCTGGATTTCCTGTTGGCCAACGACCAGCGACTGAAGGACTACAGTTCGCATCTTTCCGCAGTGGACCGAAACGAGGCCAAGGTGCTGCTGGAGAACCAGCGGACCCAGCTTCGGGAAAGGCTGAAACGGGCCTTGCGGCAGGCTTATGGTGTGATGGCCTCAGATAATGGCACATTGGACCCCGCTTATGAGCTGGAGCCTAGCCAGCAATTCCAGTCTCTGGAAGGTTCATTGGAGCTGCGGCCACCGGTGGCGGCGACGCTAGCGGACGCTCTACGGGGGATCTTAGCTCAGGCGCTTGAGTACGAGTTTCCCGGACATCCCGACTTTCACGAGGATGAACTGCGGCTGACCGATGGTTTGGTCCGCCGCGCTTTCGATGAAGTGCGAAAGGCTCTGGGCTCTACTGAACTACGTACGCTGATTGACCGCGATACCAGAAAACAGCTAAGACCATTGCTAGAGCCGCTTGGGCTAGCCCACGTCGGAGATCAGTGGCTGGTGGCCGAACGGGACTGGATGGACCACTTCGATCGCTACGAGGCGCAGCACCAGGGCCCGGTAACGGTGCGAGATCTTCGTGGTTGGATTGACATCCCGAAGGTTAAGGGGCTTCCGGTGTCACTGCAGAATCTCATCATCAGCGCTTACGTCCTGCAGTCCAATCGACTTCTTGTGTACCAGGGAATAACGATCGAGCCCGGGGCTACCCCACTTAGGGATGACACCGTCGTTGAAAAGCAGGAACTGCCAACGCAGCAGATGTGGACCACTGCCGTGGAACGCGCGGGCAAAGTGTTCGGCGTAACCGGCTCGCCCTTGGCCAGTGCTCAGAACATGGCCAAGTTGACGCAGGAAGTACAAATAGTGGCAGCGAGTTGTCGCGACGCTGCCGATGCATACCTGCGTCGCCTACGTACATTGTTGGACAAGTCTGGCCTCAGCGAACCCAAACCGCCTCGTCTGATCACGGCCGAATCCGTCACTGCCACACTGCATGGCATCGGGTCAGTACAAAAACCCATCGAGGTAGTGCGCCAGCTTCATGGCATGGCAACCGCGACCTCAGAAACGGCCATGGGCGTAAGCATGAAGAAAGCACAAAGCATGCTCGATGCCCTAAATAATCTCAACTTCACGATGTTTGAGGGCTTGGGTCGGCTTACGGACGAGCCAAGGGCAACGGCGGCGAAGGGTCTGATGGAGCAACTTCGGGAGTGCTTGGCGAATGATGATCACGTGTCGCAGTTGGCTGCCGTACTGCCGAACTTGGAGAATCGGGCAACAGAACTGATTGTTCGCAGCATACCGACTGGCACGGCGATTCCTCCCCCGCAGCCGCATGGGACCAATACTGCTGAGCCGGGCGTTAACACTGGCTCGCAGCCACAGACTATTGGCCCGGCGGAGCCACCCGTTGTCTCCCCGCCAGAACCAGGGCCAAGGGAAAGGATCGTTGCCAGCGGGAGCAGAAGAGTAAGGGGAGTTACGGGCTGGAAGTCAATTCTAAGCGAGATTGAGCGCGATCTCGACGACTCCGCCGAGATCAGTGTGAGCTGGCAGATAGTCAAGGAGTCGGGTGAATGAACGAGCAGCTTCTGCTATCGCTGGTCGCACCTCATTGGCGAGCGACACGAGAGAAGGACAGGACTGCTCCGGCGATAGGAGTGCAAAGCGATTCCAAGTGGCAGGGACCGGAGATGGTCTCACTCGACAGCGAGAGTTTTCGGGTTGTCCAGTGCGATTCCGTGCTTGAGGCACGTGATGTACTAGAGACTCACGGAAACGGCCATCTCATCATGGTTACGCCATTGGGCGACAAAGACCTGGGAGTTGACGTAGCCGCGAGGCTACTGCGTCACAAGCTCTTGCGAATTGAGCCTTGGGAGGCCCTGCGAAACCGCTTTAATGCTAAATCCTTCGATGCTGCGTTGCTCGGTAAGCGGGCACTCGCCGAGGCTGCGGTGGAGAGTCTTGCCGCCGGCGAGCCCGACCCGGCGCCGGCGGGCGTCCTTACGGCCGAAACAATCTGGAAATTGGTATTGGGAGGACGTCTCGGCCTCACCGATGCCAAACCAGATGCGCGAGCATGGCTGGAGTGGACTCTGGATGGCGATCATCTGTTACGTTGGCGCGGCGTCAACAACGAACTTAAGTCACTGCTAAAGGACTGGCTGTCGGGTTATCTGGGCGAGTGGGCCTCATCTTTTCTCGGCTGCCTGGAATCAGGTTACGGACAACAGGCGATGGCAATTGGTTTGGCATTGAGCGTACTCCGACAAGAGGTACCGGACGGACAAAGCCAAGTCACCCTGGCGCAGGCGAGAGGCAGGCTCGAGCAGTACACCGGGGGACATCCCTTGTCGCCTCAGGCTCAGCGGGTGTGGGCCGAGTCCGCTAAGCAGTGGGCTGCAGCAAGCTGTGCCAACAACGCTCAGTTGACAGAAGTTACAGAGAAACTGGTCGAAGCGGATCGACTACTGGAGAAAACTGGAGCGCTAGCTCTCGCCGGATTAGGGTGTTGGTCCCTTGCTGGATTCCAGCAACGGCTGGAGTCCTTCAGCGATATTGTCGGCCGGTTTGTCGAAAAACAAGCATTACTGGCTGATGTCGAGAGGGGTATCGACGAACTGAGCCAACACCAGACGCCAAAATGGTTTGCGCGCGAGAGAGCATTGCTACACCGAGCGCACATGGCGGCTCGTCTTTGCCGCTGGCTGCAAACTCCCGAAGAGACTGCTGATGATTGGGAAGCGGCCGTGGGCCAGTATACAGAAGTCAGCGCATGGGTCGACGTGGCACGGCAGGCGATACTGGGGGGGAATGAACCAGAACTAGTGGCCCGCCGCTGGAGCGCGCTATTCACAAGAGTAAGCGAAAGAAGAGAAAGACAAAACAGAACATTTGCGATACAGCTTGCCAAGGCCGTAAGCGAGGACCACGTTTCTGGGCCTGCAGTGCCGATCGAGGACACCCTCGAACGCGTCGTTGCACCATGGGCAAAAGAGAGGGTCTTGCTAGTAGTGATGGATGGGATGAGTTATGCCGTCTGGCATGAGATTCAATGTGAGGTGCAGGACAGGACATGGAAACCGCAGAGTTGGCGCGATGGAGTCTCCTTGCCGCCTGCGATTTCGGTTCTGCCCTCGGCCACCGGCTTTTCAAGGTGCAGTCTTTTGTGTGGGCGCCTGTTAACCGGCGGTCAGGAAGTCGAGAAAAAGGGCTTTGCCGAACACAGAGCGCTGTTGGCCGTGTCCAAGGCCGGCTTTCCTCCGCTGCTGTTTCACAAAGATGAAGTGGGCTCGGGTTCACATAACCTTTCTGACGGCCTTCGCGCCGAGGTGCGGAACGAAAATCGTCGGGTTGTCGGGGTTGTGGTCAACGTCATCGATGATTCCCTCACCGGCCCGGAACAACGGCTTTTTCACTGGACGCTCGATCAGATTCCGATCCTCCGCACCCTGTTGCAGGAGGCTGAAGATGTGGGGCGCACGGTTGTCATTACGAGTGACCACGGCCATGTGCTGGACCGGGGCGCCGTCATGCGTAGAAACGCAGGAGCGGATCGCTACCGTTCGACGGACTCGCAGCCACCGGCGAAAGACGAAGTGCTAATCTCCGGGCGGCGCGTATTGGATCAAGCGGGACAAATCATTGCGCTTGCCTCAGAGAATGTTCGCTACTCAAGCGTACGTAAGCTCGGATACCACGGAGGGGCGACTCCCCAAGAGTGCCTCGTGCCAATTGCGGTGTTGACACCGCCAGAGCGCAAACTGGATGGCTGGTACGAGGCGACAGAGGCGACTCCGCTTTGGTGGTTCAGCGGTAGCATAATCGAGGAGCATCGCGAGCCAAAGCGGGTTAAAGTGCGTCGCGAGCCCCCGGCGCCGCTATTTGAGGGAGTTCCCGCGGTGGCGAGTGATTGGATCTCCAGACTGATGAGATCCGAGACCTTGGCAGATCAGTTACGTGTTGCCGGCGGTCGATTGGAAGCCTCAAGGATAGAGGAGACAGTGAGAGCTCTTGCAGTGCGAAACGGCGTACTGATGAAGGCTGCCCTTGCCCAGAAGCTGGACATGCCACTGCTGCGGATCGATGGGTTCCTTTCCAATCTGCAAAGAGTCCTTAATATTGATGGATATCCGGTCGTCTCGATTGATTCCTCACAGACAGTCCGACTGGATATTAGTTTGTTGAAAACGCAGTTCGAAGTGGAGTGACTATGACAGTCAGCCCGCAACGGCGCAAGGACATTCTCGATGCTCTTCGGGCCGGAACCGTGCCTCGGCGGGGACTGGACCTGTTGGCCGTTGGCATGCAGCGCTTCGAATCCGTGATCGATGAAGAACTGGCCGCCGTCCGGCAGGGAGCCGGCCGGCTGAAGGCGATCCGCGGCGAATACGGTAGTGGCAAAACCTTCTTTGCGCGCTGGGTCGAGGAGCGAGCCAAGCGTGCTGGCTTCGCCGTTTCTGAAGTCCAAATCAGCGAGACAGAGACTCCGTTACATAAATTGGAGACGGTATACCGCAGGCTGCTTGAACGGCTTTCCACTCCTGACCAAGAACAGGGTGCTTTCCGCAACGTGGTGGACGCCTGGTTTTATGCATTAGAAGAGGATTTACTGGCTTCCGGCGAAGTGACCAAGAACGATCCCGATGCGCTGCTTTCGAAGAGCAATGAGTTGATGGAAAAACGCCTTGCTTCCATCAGCCAGTTGGCGCCGGCCTTCGCGGCTGCACTGCGAGGATACCGGTCGGCGTTAGCGCGAGGAGACATGCCGGTCGCCGAAGCGCTGTTGGCCTGGGTATCCGGCCAGCCTAACGTCGCTGCGGCGGCCAAACGTGCCGCCGGCATCAAAGGTGAAGTAGATCATTTTGGGGCGTTGTGCTTTCTCCAGGGACTGCTGATCATGTTGCGCGACGGCGGCTTTTCGGGCCTTGTCCTCGTGTTGGATGAAGTTGAGACGTTACAACGAGTAAAGGCAGACGTTCGCGAGAAGGCCCTCAATGCTTTACGTCAGTTGGCCGACGAGGTTCATGGTGGCCGGTTCCCAGGACTGTACCTTATCTTGACGGGTACGCCCGCCTTTTTCGAAGGACCTCAAGGGATTCAACGCCTTCCGCCCTTGGCACAACGCCTGCACGTCGATTTCGGCTCCGATCCTAGGTTTGACAACCCACGTGCCTCACAAGTTCGTTTGCACAACTTCGACCTACCCGCTCTAGTGGAAGTAGGACGCAAGGTCCGAAACCTATTCGCCAATGGCAGCGAACAGGCCACCCGAATTATTGGTTTGGCCGACGATGAATATATCGAACTCCTGGCTCGCGCCGTTGCTGGGCGGCTTGGGGGCAAGGTCGGCTTGGCTCCGAGACTATTCCTGAAGAAGTTGATTGCTGATGTGTTGGACCGAATTGAACTCTTCGCCGATTTTGATCCACGGCAACACTACGGGCTCACGGTTTCCCATGCGGAAGTCAGCACTGAAGAGCGCGAAGCGTTAACCGTTGACGATATTGAGCTGAAACTGTGACCAAGTTTGATCGGCTACATCCTTCTATCCAGCACCACATCGTCAACTCGCTGCGATGGCCGGCTTTGCGTCCGCTGCAGGAAGAAGCAATCGATCCAATCCTGGATGGTAAGAACTGCCTACTACTGGCGCCCACGGCAGGGGGTAAGACCGAAGCTGCCATTTTGCCAATCCTCTCCGTGATGCTAGGCGGGAGCTGGCAGGGTCTGGCAGTTCTGTACGTTTGCCCGATCCGCGCTTTATTGAACAATCTTGAGAGCCGACTATCGCACTATGCAAATTTGGTTGGCCGCCGCTGCGGACTTTGGCACGGTGATGTTGCCCAGGCAGCCAAGTCGCGGACTCTGAAGGATCCACCGGATATTTTGCTTACTACACCGGAGAGCCTCGAAGCACTCCTAATCTCGACGCGCACGGACAAACAGCACTTCTTCGGCTGTCTGCGCACCATCGTTGTGGACGAGATTCACGCATTCGCCGGGGATGACCGTGGCTGGCACCTGTTGGCGGTGCTTGAGCGTATCCAGAGGTTAGCGCAGACGGACGTTCAGCGAATTGGCCTGTCTGCAACGGTTGGCAATCCGGACGTGCTTCTGCGCTGGCTCTGCGGGACATCTCACCGCGAAGGCCTAGTTGTCGCTGCAGCCAGCCCCGGCGTGCCTGATGCCGACGTGATGATCGATTATGTTGGCAGTCTCCAGAATGCCGCCGAAGTGTTGCGATTGCTCCACCATGGAGAGAAGCGGCTCGTCTTCTGCGACAGCCGCGCGCGCACGGAAGAGTTAGCCGTACATCTGAGGACTGCCGGAGTGAGGACTTATGTTTCTCACAGCTCCCTGAGTGTTGAACAGCGAAGAGATGCCGAGGCGGCGTTCCGTGAGGGTCGTGACTGCGTCATCGTCGCGACCAGTACCCTTGAACTTGGTATCGACGTTGGCGACTTAGACCGCGTGATTCAAATAGACGCGCCAAGCACGGTTTCTTCCTTCTTGCAGCGTCTGGGCAGAACTGGCCGACGTTTGAAGACCAAGAGAAACTGCACATTCCTTGCGACCACTCGATCGTGGCTACTGCAGGCAGCGGCACTTGTTGAGCTTTGGCAAAGCGGCTATGTCGAACCCCTTGAGCCACCCGTGAAGCCATATCACCTCGTAGCGCAACAACTCCTTGCTCTGATCTTGCAGGAACGAGGCATCGGCCACCGTGCTTGCCGAGAGAGGCTCAAGCCTCTTTTGGAACAGGCCGCGATTCCGGCCGACTTGCTGGAGGTAATCATCCCGCACATGCTCGGCGCCGAAATCCTGGCCGATGACTCCGGCCTGCTTGGAATTGGGTTGGAAGGTGAGCGATTGTATGGCGCCAAGAACTTCATGACTGTCGTCTCGATCTTCGACACTCCACCCCTCTTCACCGTCTATTGGGGACCAAAGGACCTTGGCTGTGTCCACCCGATCTCGTTTCGGGGTCACAACGATCACCCGGCGATTCTCTCGCTAGGAGGACGTTCGTGGCAACTGACCCATATTGACTGGGAGCGGAAAACAGCCCATGTGACTCCGTCTGAGCATCTTGGGCGCTCAAGATGGTTGGGTGAAAGCCAACCACTGCGTTATGAACTGTGTCAGGCAGTGCGGCGGATACTGTTGGGAAGGGACGAGAGCGAGTCTTGGTCGAACCGCGCAAAGGCCGAGATCAAGCATGCCCGAAAGGAAACCACGTCGGTCGCGCCCGACTCGCTGGTTGTGGAACGTGATACTACTTGCGAACGGACAACTTGGTGGACGTTCGCCGGCCTGTTTGCCAACTCCGAACTCGCCCGCGACTTACCCGCCGGCGCTCGCTCCGACAACTTCACAGTCACGATCGACAAGACGGTACCACCCGAACAGCTCTCACTCCGCGGACGGCCTATCAAGACCCAGCCCCGTACCTTGACTCGCGACGGAACGTCAGTCAAGTTCGGAGAGTGCCTTCCGGAGGAGTTGCTACAGGATATGCAGGCAGCACGCTCACTCGACCATGTTGGAGTTGCGCGCGTGGCGGTTCAACCACTGTTGATTCGGGACGCCGATTAGGCTTCTGTTCGGAGGCTTCCGAAAAACAGTTCATTTCGGAACGCTCGAAAGCTGGTACTCCAAACCCGAAAATCCAAGGACTTAGGGGATTGCCGGGGAGAGGGATTTCGGAACATCTCCAGATCCCGATGAAATGATGAAATGCGCATGGGGGAGTCAGGCCTTCTGAATGGTGCGCAACGCACTCGGCGCGGATAAGTCGACATTCTCAATTTGCTTTATCGCCACTTCCAGTTTGCCGCGTTTTGATTTCATTGCTTCAAAAGAGGCTCAAATCCCATCGCATTCCTCATCCTTCGTCGCACGGGAATGGCTGCTCTCCATTCGCCTACTCCAAATATTCATAAACAACTCCGACGCTTTTTACTCACATTGCGTTTGTGCGGGTAGATTTCAGGTGTGAGCGGTAATGCGCGCATTACCGCTCTTGGAACCGGAGGCCATATGAAAACAGCGCTATACGCCCGTGTTTCAACGCTCAATGGCCAGGATCCCGAAATGCAGCTCCGCGAATTGCGCGAGTATGCCGCCCGTCGCGGCTGGGACATCGCCGACGAGTACACGGATCACGGCGTTTCCGGCTCGAGGGACTCGCGACCTGAACTGAACCGCTTAATGGCTGACGCCCAGCAGCGCCGGTTTGACGCAATCCTCGTTTGGAAGGTGGACAGGTTCGGCCGTTCACTACGGCACCTCGTCAATGCATTGGCCGAGCTCGGGGCCCTCGGTGTGGCCTTCGTGAGCCTCCGTGACAATCTGGACCTCAGCACCCCGTCTGGCCGGCTGATGTTCGCGGTCATTGGCGCGATGGCCGAATTTGAACGGTCGTTGATTCAGGAGCGCGTAAAGGCTGGGTTGAGCAACGCTCGTGCGAAAGGCCAGCAGCTTGGCCGCCCGCAGCGAATCGTGCACCGCGAAAGCATTCTGCAGATGAGAGCGGAAGGGCTCAGCCTTCGGCAGATAGCCGAACGACTCGGGCTCGGGTATGGCACGGTGAGAGCGCGGTTGGCAGGCGAGCGGAAAACCCTTTGAAAACGTCCCTGATGGAATCGCCCAACTAAAGCACTTAGGAAGCGCGGGCGGGCGAGCGGCAAACTTTTGTTTTTCGCTCGCTGGATGTATCCCAGATGGCTGGACGCCGATATCGCTGAATTTGAATTATTAGGGGGTTGCTCCCAATGAGCCGATACTGCCAATTGAGTGCCGAGGAAAGGGCAGCTATCAAGCTTGCCGCGCGCCAACGCGTCGAAGCCGTATGGACATGCTTGGGTGTTCTGCGTCCCGATCTGACGCCGCAGGGTAAAAAAGCACTCGCCGAGAAGGTATTTGAACTGTCCCGTGGGGAGGATCGTAAACCGCCTCGAATTCAGATCACCCCGGCGCAGGTGACAAGCATTGTTTGGTCAAACATGCAGTGCATCAATCCCCGCTGCCCGATGCTGCTGTTTTCAAATCAGATCGCAGACGAACTCAACGAGTTTTTCAGGGGAGAAGAATAAAAATATTTGCTGGCAAACACTGGAAAGGAAAGCAGGCGCCTCATCCCAGCAGGATAGGCAACAGCACACCCAGGCCCAACGCGAAAAACCATAACGCAGGTGCTGGCGTGCCCACCGGACGAATGCGGCGCTGTGCGCGCGCCGCGATTCGGGGATCCAGCAGCAGCCAGCGAGTGTAGCGATGCTCTAGCAGGAGAAACGTAGATGCGGTCACCGCACCGTAAATCAAGTGACCCATCAGGGATGGGAGCAAGGCGGAAGCGGCATCGGTGCTCCAGTCGCAAACACCAGTAAGCATCAGCGGAAGAAGTGTCATCGGCCCCACGTACCACCAGATCATACCGAAAACCCATCCCCAAGCAATCCCGAGCCCAACGCTGGAAGCCTCGTTGCGAAATAACAAGCCGTAGCTCATTCCAATTAGTGCGCTGACCAACAGGTGAATGAGTAAGCCTCCGAAGCTGGACAGCCGCGTGTCCAGACCAGCAATGGTCGGCAAGACGCCGGTTGCCAGGAGAATCGGGCTGGAAGCCACTCCGCCCACCAACCCGGCCAGCGCCCCCCATTCCAGCGAACGTAGCAGACGCAGGCCAGGCCCTTCCACTTCGCGATTCAGCGGGTCCGACTGAACAAACAACCGCACCCACAGACGGTCGAAGGCGGCATAGGTAACGCCCAGGATCAGACCATAAAGGATGTGACCAACCAGCGAGCCGAAGACGACGCTGGCTTGTTCCGCCGACCAGTCCAGCGGAAGTCCAGCCGCCGTTCGGAGCAGTGTGAGCGGGCCCATGAACCACCAGAAAATCGCGTATCCCAAGCCCCAGCCCATGCACGATCCAAAACCACGAACATCTCGCTGAAAGAGAACTCCGAAGCTGGCGCCGATCAGCAGCGCAATCGCGAAATGCAAGCTCACGGTTGCGCTCCGCGAGTTGAGTTCTCCAAATCCAGCAAGGAGCGGGTAATAGTTTCCTGAAGAGACCCACCTACCGAAGACGAAGCCGCCAAGTGTGCCCGCCAATCCGCCGGCAACTACGGCTCGGCCCCAACTGAATTTCGGCTGTTGCCCTTTGGAGTGCGCTTCTCCCCAGATCCCGAGCGTTACCCCTACCGGCATTCCGAGGCAGATCAGCACACCGACAAGCTCGGGAAATTGTTGGCGGGCATCTTGCAGCATGGCCATGGAATGGCCGGAGCCGGAAAGGAGCCGCAGTATTCCGGCGGGAAACAGAAGCCAGGTGAGCAGCGCGAGGGCCAGACTCCATATCAGTCCGGCCCCGGGACTGGTCGCGCGCTGAGCAAAGAACAATCCGAACACAAGCCCGAAAACCGCCCCCCACAGCACACTGCGGCCGACGGAAGTCGCCAGCAGCGCACCCTGCACGGCGCCGCCCAGCGCGCCAATGCACAGTCCGAGCACAGGTTCGATCAACCACGAGACTCCAACACCCTTGCCCGCTTGCGCCACGTTCACTGTTCCTGTCTGTGACATACGTCGGCTCCTACTTTAGGTCGATTGTCTGGACAATATCGCGCGGGAAGAAAAGTTCGATCGTCCAATCCATCAGCACGCGAATCTTTCGCTCCAGGCCCGGTAGTTTAGCTAAGTAAATTCCCCGCCACATTAGCCAAGCCAGTAATCCGGAAAAGCGCATGGACCGCTGACGGGCAAAGGGCACGGTCAATTCGGCGCAAGCCGTTTGGTGACCGACCACGCAGAGAGCACCCAGTGAATCGAAGTGGAACGCGCGCACAGGCCGGCGTTCCAACTGCGCGAGAATATTTTGAGCAAGCGTTTTCGCCTCACGCAATGCAAACTGTGCAGTCGGAGGGCACGGTTTTTCCGTTTTACTATCGATCACTGCCGCACAATCCCCGAGCGCCCATAGGCCCGGATGGCCGGGCAGAGACAACGTGCTGTCCACGATGAGAGCTCCGCGTTTATCTTTCTCGACGGCCAGCGTCTTCAGCAGCGGATTCGGCGCTGTGCCTGCGGTCCATACGAGTGTTTCGGCGGGAATATCGCCGTCACTGACCACCACCACTCCGGGGCGAGCGTCTGCCAGGCGCGCGTTCAAGCGGAACACAACGCCGCGTTCTTCCATCCTTTTCTGCGCATAGCGAGCTAGAGATTCGCTCAATTCCGGCAGAATACGGTCACGGGAGTGCACCAGAATGACGCTCAACTCCTCCGGACGCAATTTCGGATAGTCAGCTAGTATCCCACGCGTGAAGTCATTGAGGGCACCCGCGACTTCCACTCCGGCAAAGCCTCCACCTGCTACCACAAATGTGAGCAGCGGCCGGCGAAGGGCGGGTTCGGATTCGCGCTCCGCACGCTCAAACATCTCGATGACGTGATTGCGAATACGGATCGCGTCGAGCAGACTCTTGAAGTTAAAGGCGAGCTTCTCGACGTTCGCCATGCCCAGATAGTTGGAAACCGCACCGAGCGCAAAAACCAGGTGATCGTAGGGGATTTCGCGCTGCGCTGTACTGCCATTGTTGCGCGGATCGGCCTCGAGAATTACGCGGCGTTTGTCGAGTTGAATCTCCGCCACACGCCCGCGGATGAACTCCGTCTGATGCAGGCTGCTACGTAAGGGCGTGCTGATGTGGCTGGGTTCCAAGCTGCTTCCAGCCACCTCGGCGAGCATGGGGGTGAAAAGAAGTGCATTTGTCTCGCTCACCAGCGTGACGGAAACCTGTGCGTTCGTGCGGAGCTGCTGTTCGAGACAGTCCGCGGTAGTCATGCCGGCGAATCCGCCACCCAGTATGACGACGCGTGTTTTCTCTCGCGCCGGTGGCAAACGTGGGGCTGCTTCCGGGCCAAAGAAATGCCCTGCAATGTCGCTCAAAGCCTGAGTAAACAGTCCCAAGCTGGCACCGTAGATCACCCAGCCTACCAGCGAAGGAAAATGTTGTCGCATCTGCTCGGCTCCCCACTGCGGCATCTGACCAGAAAGCAACGGCAACGCGATCACGCTGACCAAGCCCCAAAGCGGCACGCCGAGTGCTCCCGCCCCCATCAGGTTGTCGACATAGGTGCCGCGTGTCGGGGGCAAACTGGCTGAAAACGCCGCACCGAACGCGATGCCCAATGCAGCGCCCAAAAGCGGATTACCAAGCGTAAACACCAGTGCCGCGCTGGCGAGCAGTCCCGCTGCTGCCCCGATCAGGCTTCTCCTGGCAAATCGGTTCATCGCTTCCTCGAGTCGCTGGCGATTCGCATTGTTTGTTCAACCGGAAGGTGAGTCACTCTTCGCGGCTGCGCCGATGGTCCTTTCGGCTCGAAAATGTTAGTCTCCGGCGATAGCAGTGAGACTTTCGCTGTGCTTGACCTCGCCGCTCTGTTGCAGCAACTTGGCCACCAGCGCCGTCCAGCCAGTCTGGTGACTTGCACCCAAGCCGGCTCCGGTATTGGCGTGGAAGTATTCGTAGAACTGGGTCAGGTCGCGCCAGTGCGGGTCGTTCTGGAATTTCTCATTCCCACCTTGAGCCGGACGGCGGCCCGCTTCGTCGCGTGTGAAAAGTCGGCTCAATCGCTGGGAAAGCTGTGCCGCCACTTCATCGAGTGT
>Ga0181524_10001218_pt1 | contig 29949 bp, 26 predicted proteins | sample PEATcosm2014_Bin_34_FD_119761 | JGI IMG/M metagenome (GOLD analysis project Ga0181524, IMG submission 119761) | Peatland microbial communities from MTU Mesocosm Facility, Houghton, MI, USA - PEATcosm2014_Bin05_60_metaG | ecosystem: Environmental > Terrestrial > Soil > Wetlands > Peat | place... | reverse complement strand
TCAAGTCGGGCGGCAGGAACAGCGTCTTGGGATAGGCGAACTGAGCACGCCATCCGAGTTCGTGCTCCACGACCGTTCCCCACAGGTAGACCTCGCCGTGGATTCCGCACTTCGCGTATCCCATCGTGAGCAGTTGCTCAAGGCTTTTCGACGCGTACACGCCGCAGGTGCAGTCGGTTTCCGGCGGCTCGTGGGCATCATGCACGGCCTCCGCACGCCCAGCGATGGGTCCGACGACAACAGAAGCCCTGCATCTCGCCGCCAGCAACTGGCTGGGCTTCCACCGCTCTCCGCAGAGCGACTTCAACCCCGTGTTTTCCCACTTCCAGACACGGTAGCCGACAATAGGTAAAATGTAATCGGGGATGCTCATTGCTTGGCTGGCACCTGCTCAGGTTCCGACTCTGGCGACTGAACCGGCTCGGGCTCCGGTTCGCGGGTCGGCTGTTCCACTGGAAGTTCCAGCGGCTCCACGACGATGGTTCGCAACGGCTTACCGATTTGCATCATTTGCCCCCAGTTTTCATGTTGCTTTTAGAGCCGAGCCTCTAGTTCAGCTTCCCCACTAGGAATTGCAACGGCGAAATTGCAATCGCTGTTCGCCTCTTTCATCAGGCGGCACACTGAGGCTCTCGAAATGTTGTGGCGCTTGGCGACCTGCGTCAGCGACATCCCAGAGCGGCGGTCTTGAGCGACTTGCTCTCGGTTCACGTCCAAACGTGATCTCCCGATCTGACGGCCCTCAAGTTTTGCCCTTCGCATTCCCGATTTGACCCGATCCGCCACGAGTGACCTCTCCAGTTCTGCAATCGCCGAGATGATCGTCACGAAAAGACGCCCCATCGGACCGCTGGTATCGACGTTTTCTCGCCGTGAGATGAACTCGATTCCCATACTGTCCAACTCGTCGATCACTTGCAGAAAATTCCGAGTGCTCCTCGCAATGCGGTCGAAAGCCGCCACCAGCACGACCGAGAACTTTTTGCGCCGTGCATCAGCCATGAGCGCATCGAGCCCCGGACGGCGTGCGTTCTTTCCACAAAAACCACGATCTTCGCATTCGTGTACAAGCTCGAAGCCTCGCTGTACCGCTAACTCTCGGAGATCGTACAACTGCGACTCAACGTGCTGGTCGGGTGTGCTCACTCTGACGTAGATTGCGGCGGCTTTTTTCATTCTGCTCTGTGCTCCTTTTCTATTCGCTAACTCTTTGCTCTCGGTAGCCTGTAACTGCCTTGAATCAGTTGAATCGGCTGCCCGTTGGAGCCGTCGAATAGAACCGTCTCTGAATCGAACTTTGCTTGGAATCCTACTCGCTGCAAGCAGGCTTTTGCTTTCGGCACATTCAGCACCATAAAAAGGTTGCTGGAGAACTTATTCTGCTGAAATGGAAGCTGGAGAAACGGGATGCCCGCCCTGAATAGGGCAATCTCGGCATTCATTATGTGTTCGCCCTCCGCAACGCGGCGGTTGAACGACTCGCGCTTAGCGGCTTCGGACGCCTGCGGCTCTTGGGCGACCTCGGCAAGTTCGCCGTCATTTGCGAGAATCTTCTTCAATTCGTCCAGTGTTACTTGCCGCCAGTCGAAGTCTTCGTCCCGCAGTTCCAGATGGGGGACGGCAGCGGTCAGGGCAAAGCGCCCAACGTGAGGATCGTCGATCACAATATCGAAATCGTTCGCGCCAAGATCGTGTCGAACCCGAACCGACTCGAATGCGATCCCGTTCACCCGCAGATGTACTTGCCGCACATCTGCTCGGTCAGGTTTATTCATACGCCCTCCGCAACTCAGCGCCGCATTCTGGGCAAACCAGCGATGTCTCGTACTTCTCGATGAGCCGCTCGCTGGCGATTTCAACGATGACACTTTCAGGCCCCAGAAGATTCAGTTCGCTCCAGACGTGATCGGTCATTAGTCGGCCAATGGTGCTGTTGGGCAACCCCATAAGTTGGTTCTTCAGAATCGCGCTGATGCGGAGCGAGCCCAGCACCCGCTCAAAGGGATTCGTGGAATGAGCGAGCTTCCGTTGTTCCTCGATGAGGCCCTCCACGCTGATTTCTTCTCCTCCGCTGTAATCGGGCACGCATTCACCTGCATTGCTGTTATACCCAGTTGAAGCACAAAATCGATAGGAATGCAGGAAAAAAGTTGGAGTAACCACACGAAAAAGTGACTGTTGTGCTATCCGGGCAACTTTATTTTTTAATTCCTAGCGATTTGTCGAAAGAAATTGGCAGAAGTAAGTAGGAGGAAATCATGTCGTTGAAAAAGGAATTTATCCGAGACGGCAACCGCCGAATCATCGGCTCGACCACGACTGGCTACGTTGGTTCGTTCGAGACAATCGTCAGGGACGAACAGAACAACATCACTGGGAGCACCAGCGAGCGATTCAACACTACTCGCGATGAGCACGACAGTTTAATTTCTATCAACAGGAACTCAAGGTCGGTGTGCTTCCACTGTAGTCCCAGCACCTCGCCAAGGCGGGCGCCGGTTAACATCGCACATTGAAAGAGACTGTGCTACTCTCGACGATCAAAGCGTTGACCGCAGCAGCGTAGTCATTTAACGATGCCTCGAATCGAGTCCTTCTGGGCCGGCTCGGCGCACCTGTCGGCACCTGCCGATAGGTTGGCTACAGACTTCTGGACAGCGTCGTTGAGATTCCGTCCCGGAGCATCACTTTAGCTTCGTCCCTCGTCCGACTGGAACCATCTCTCAGGACAAGCTCTGGAGCCGGCACGGAACATTTTTCTCTTTACCCGCCATCTTTGCACTGCGCCAATCTTCGCAACTGGCGATAAGTAAGCCGTGTTCAACAATTTAGGAAGGCATTCGCATAGTGGAAGAGTAGTTGCATGATTCTCGCCATACAACAAATTCCCTCCCCAAGGAGACTGCTATGAACAGGATAGGAGGCGTAGTACGCGCTGCGTTGTCGGCGGCGGTAGTGATTGCCGGATTCTGCTATGTGGGGCAGACGGCAACCGCACAGAACTCAAACCTTTACAACTTTGCGTCCGCTCAGGACCAAATGCAGCAACCGGACGCTCAAAAACCTGCTGCCGAAACGAAGACGTTCACCGGAAAGATCGTGAAAGCCGGCAACGAGCTTGTTCTTTCGGACACGGGAGGCAAGACAACTTACAAACTGGACGATCAACAGAAGGCCAAGGACTTCGTCAATAAGGACGTGAAAGTAACCGGCGTTCTGGATGATTCCACTGGCGTGATTCGCGTCACGGCGATCGAGCCAGCGTAAAGTGTTTCTTTGAGGGACGGCCTGCGCCTCCGCCCCGATCTTGCAACTTTCCAACACCACTCGCGCGCCCTTCGTCCGTCGCGACCACAGGAACATCACAAAACTTGCTGCAGGAGGTCCGTGCATGCGGTTGTTGAGTGTCCGGCTGATCGTTTCTCTGATTCTCGGCATAACGCTGGTGTCGCTGGCTTTTTCTTATTACCAGGTGGTCGCAGAAAGGCATGCACTGCGCAGCGACCTGGAACGGCGGGCGGAGGTGCTCGGCGAGAGTCTGGCCGGTAATGTCGAGAAAACATGGGGAACGGATTCGAACCAGGCACTGCAGCGTCTGGTGCAACGCTTCGGCAATCGTGAGCACTTGATTGGAGTTGCAGTCTATGACCGGCAGGCCGAAGTCATCGCGGTGACTGCAGAACTGGGGAAGGCGCTCACAGCGCGCCCGCAGGTTCTCCTGCAAGCCATGCGGGAAGATCACGACGAGAGTTCTTTCGTTCGATTGGGAAACATCCAGGTTCTGATTTTCGCGTTGCCCCTTCACCACGAGAATGAGTTGTCGGGCGGGTTGGCGATTGTGCATGACGCGAGCTACATCCAGGCACAGATGCTGCGGGTGTGGCGGGAAGCCTTTCTCCGCGTGTTGGCGCAGGTATTTCTGATCGTTTTCATCACCCTGCTGATCGTACGTTGGAGCATGCATGGACCCATCGCGCGAGCGGCGCAATGGATGCGGGCTCTGCGCACGGGGAGAATCACCTCATCCCAGGAGATGCCGAACCTTGACATGTTCCGGCCCCTGGCCCGCGAGGTCGCCACTATGGCTGAGAGCCTCAGCCTGGCGCGCAGCGCCGCCGAGAACGAGGCTCGTCTCCGGGAAGCGGGGGAATCGATGTGGACGGTGGACCGGCTGTCTGTGCACCTCCAGACCCGCCTCGACGGCAGCCGCCTCTTCGTCGTCTCGAACCGCGAGCCTTACATTCACCAGCGCACTGGGAAGTCTCTGCAGGTGGTGGTGCCCCCGAGTGGCTTGGTGACCGCGCTGGAACCCGTTCTCAACGCTTGCGACGGTACATGGATCGCGCACGGCAGCGGAGACGCCGACATAGAAGCTGTGGATGCACAGGATCGCCTTCGCGTTCCTCCCGATGATCCTCGCTACACCTTACGGCGCGTGTGGCTGAGCAAGCAGGAGGAAGAAGGCTATTACTATGGCTTTGCCAATGAGGGTCTCTGGCCGCTCTGCCATATCGCGCACACCCGCCCGATCTTCCGTGCGACCGACTGGCAGCATTATCAGGAAGTCAACCGCAAGTTCACGGATGCAGTGCTGGAGGAAATCAAGGACACACCGAGTCCGGTAATTCTGGTTCAGGATTATCACTTCGCTTTGCTGCCACGGCTGATCAAAGAGAAAAGGCCGGACGCTCGGGTGGCCATTTTCTGGCATATCCCGTGGCCGAACCCGGAGGCCTTTGGCATCTGCCCGTGGCAGCGGCAGTTGGTAGACGGCCTATTGGGCGCGGATCTCATCGGCTTTCATGTGCAGTCGCACTGCAACAACTTCCTGCAGACCGTGGACCGGGTGGTGGAGTCGCGGGTGGATTGGGAACACTTTTCGGTCCTGCGCCAGGAGCATCGTACCATCGTCCGACCGTTCCCCATCAGCGTGGATCTGACCGACGACGAACCAGTCGGGGGAAATCATGGTTTCACGTATCTGGAGCGTGCCTCGTTGATGCGCGGTCTGGGCACAGAGGCAATCTTCCTCGGGATCGGTGTGGACCGGGTGGACTACACAAAGGGAATCCTGGAACGTTTCCTGGCGGTCGAGCGTTTCCTGGAGAAATACTCAACCTATCAAGGTAAATTCACATTCGTGCAAATCGGAGCGCCCAGCCGGACGCACATCAAGCGCTATCACGACCTTTTGGCCGAGGTGGAAGCGGAAGCCGAACGGATCAACTGGCGTTTCCAGTCCGACCGCTGGAAACCCATCGCGTTCCTGAAACGGCAGCATAGCCATTGCGAGATCGCGCCCTACTATCGCGCGGCAGATCTGTGCATGGTCACGTCGCTGCACGATGGGATGAATCTGGTCGCAAAAGAATTCTTGGCGGCGCGTCGGGACGAACGTGGCGTACTGATCCTGAGCCAGTTCACCGGCGCCGCGCGCGAACTGCGCGACGCGCTACTGGTAAATCCATACGACATCGATCAGTCGGCGGAAGCGATCCGAGTCGCTCTGGAGATGGCACCGGAGGATAAACAACTGCGGGTACACCGTATGCGCCGAACCATCAAAGAGCACAACATTTACCGCTGGGCAGGCAATCTGATCACGGAGCTTTGTGAGGTGCGGCTGGATGTCATGGAGGACGCGCCCGAAAAGTTCCGCGTGAGCACGTCTATCGCGTGATCCCGATCCCGGTGAATAGACGAGGATGAGGTGCGAAAACCAGAGACACAACTCCGTATCGACGAGTTTCTGAGAACAGTGACGCGAGCGGAGCGATCGTTGCTTCTGCTCGATTACGACGGCACCCTTGCGCCATTCCGTGAAGAGCGCGACCAGGCATTTCCCTATCCTGGTAGTGCACGGCTCCTGGAGGAGATCGTCCGCTGCGGCCACACCCGCGTGGTGATCATTTCAGGACGGGACACGAGTGAGACGATTCCCCTTCTCGGGGTTACGCCAACTCCCGAAATTTGGGGGCTTCATGGTCTGCAGCGGCGAAAGCCCGGCGAGAGTGTCGAAACCGTGCGGATCGAGGAACGTTACCTTGACGCTTTATCTGATGCCGGCCGCTGGCTCGGTTGTCAGCATTTGCAGCAGACCGCAGAGCTCAAAGCGGGAAGCATCGCCGTGCATTGGCGAGGCTTGAGTGACTGGGAAGCGGAGGAGTTGAGAGGCCGCGTGCTGGCTGGATGGAAACTTGTCGCCGAACACACTGGCCTGAAGTTGCTTGAGTTTGACGGCGGCATTGAGATTCGAGTCCCCGGAGTCGATAAAGGAGATGTTGTCCGCTTCGTGCTGAGTGAGATGGAGCCCGGCACGCCGGTCGCATATCTGGGCGACGATGCCACCGACGAGCGTGCCTTTCGAGTCATCGGTGGCCGCGGCTTGACCGGGTTAGTGCGTCCGCGCTGGCGGCAGACTGCCGCGCAATTATGGCTCAAGCCGCCCGAGGAATTGGTGGAGTTCCTAACCCTATGGCTGGAAGCCGTCCGTGAGCGGGACGCCCTGGGTGGGGAGACAGCCGCGGCGGTGAGCCGATGATGAGCACAGCGGCTACAACTATCCAGCGGGCGCCGGCGAAGCCCTTTTACTTCAACACGTCGGCACATCTGCTGCGCATCACTGAGTACAAGGCCAATACGCTTGCGGATTTGCTGGATGCGCTGCGCGAGTGTCCCGAAGAGTCGATCTTCCAACACACGTTTCGAACCTTAGAGGAACATCACTTTCTTCGCGCCGGCTTTTCCAACGACTTCGCGCATTGGGCGCTGGCGGCCTGCAATGAACCCAGCCTCGCTGAAGCTCTTGCGGGTGTGGACGTGCGCGAGTTTACTTCGGTGGCTGAGTTGCGTACGCGATTTATCCAGATATTGGAACGATATTTGCACGAACACCCCTCGACCGGCACACGTTTCGCGGACGAAACTTTCTATTTCTGTGCGTCCGACATCGTCGTGATGCCGACCAGCTTTCAGGCGCACACCCTGCACGAGTTCGCAGAGGGCATCCGGCGTGTAGGCTTGCACTCGATCCATCACCACTTCATCGAGGCTCGACTCCGAATCAAGCTCATGTCGAATGACTTTTCCCAATGGCTGCACGAGGATGCAGGCTTGACGGAAACTGCCCGTTCGCTGAACCGGATCGACATTTACACCGCGACTTTGGAAGACGTCCGAGAGCAGATCGTGCAGATTGTGGAACGAGCGTTGACTTAGCGGACCATCATCGATGGAACCAGTGAAATCTCAACCCGCGGCAAGCTCGAACCTGGAGGCAGGCTTCGACCCCGTCGTACCCTCTCCTCCCGAGCGGCGAACCACGCCTCGAACTTGGGAAACACCGCCCGCGCCCGTTCCATCACCTCACTTAGACGACTACCAGAGCATCGTAGGCACGGCGGCTATTGACGAACTTCGTTACCTTGCCCGCGATCTCAAGGGTAAGACTCTAAAGATGGTCAATTCCACGGCGCTGGGTGGAGGGGTCGCGGAGATGCTCAACCGTCTGGTGCCCTTGCTCGGCGAACTCGAGGTGGTCACGCATTGGGATGTCATCACCGGCGGCAACGACTTTTTCGAGGTGACCAAAGCGTTTCGCAACGCGCTGCACGGCAGTGCGTACGAACTCACACGCCATGCCCAGGAAATTTTCCTGACATACAACGAGCAAAACCGGCACCGCATGCAATTCAACGAGGACGTCGTGGTCATCCACGATCCGCAGCCGGCGGCGCTCATTCGTGCCCGGCAGGATGCGCCAACGCGTTGGGTGTGGCGTTGCCACATCGACCTGTCGAACCCTAATCCGCAAGTATGGGAATTTCTGCGGCCGTTCATTGAGCAATACGACGCGGCGATCGTTTCTTCGCAGTCTTTTGCCCACCAGCTGCCGATCCCTCAATATCTGTTTTATCCGTGCATTGACCCATTGTCAGAGAAGAACAAACCGTTGGACGACAGCTTCGTGCAGAAGGTGTGCGACGAATTCGGAATTGATCGTTCGCGGCCCATCGTGACCCAGGTCTCGCGCTTCGACCGCCTTAAAGATCCAGTGGGAGTGGTGCAGGCTTTCAAACTCGCCAGAAAATACTTGGACTGCCAGTTGGTGATGGCGGGAGGAGGAGCCAGCGATGATCCCGAGGGGGCCCTTGTACTACGAGAGGTGAAAGAAGCGGCTGCGGAAGATCAGGACATCATCATTCTCGAACTTCCGCCATGGTGCGCGCTGCAGATTAACGCCCTGCAACGAGCCTCGACGCTGGTAGTGCAGAAGTCGATCAAGGAAGGCTTCGGGCTCACCGTGACCGAGGCCCTATGGAAGGGTAAGGCAACCATCGCCGGCGCCGTTGGTGGGATTCCAAACCAGGTGATTGACAAGCGGACCGGCATGCTCGTGCATAGCGTGGAAGGATGTGCCTATCAAATCCGCTACCTGCTGACGCATCCTGAATTCGCCGTTCAGCTGGGTCGCAACGGACGCGAGCACGTAAAGGAAAACTTCTTGATGACCACCAACGTGCGGCGCTGGCTGTTGCTGATGCGGATTATGCTGGGGTGGGGAACGGTCTGAATCGCAAGACCAGGCTGTCGCGTCTTGCGTGTTGAAGCAGAAGCACAGTGCCAGATGCCAAACGCATACGGCGGTGATCGAAGAAAGCATCGGAATCGCCGCCAGAATGAGTGCGATCGTCGCATGGATTGTGACTCTGACGGGAGCGTTCAATCTTGGCCTGTGTGGTTTCCCCAGCATGCCCCAGTAAGCCCTGAAGCAACACTCCCGTCAGCAGAAAGCCAAACCAGCAGCGTTCCAATAATATCCTCCATTCGCCGTGTGCATTAAGTAAATAGCAAAAGCAAATGCGTCGAAACAAGATGGTTGACGCTCAAAACACTCGGTCCGGTATCGGGAAGGCAGGGGTTTGGCTATGGGTGGATTTGAATCTCCGAACCTAGTGACTAGAGGCCATCTCATAAATGGTTTTGGGAAGGGCACGGCTTCAGCCGTGCCGCCCAGAGCCAACAAAGACGCGGGCTTTAGCCCCTGAGGGAGCCGACGGTTTATCCCTTTGGTTCATTATGAGATAGCCTCTAACGTCCGCCTTTGCAAGTGGAACGGTGTGGTGCTCTGGGTTTGGGACAACCTTGACAATACGAGGCGGATAAAGCAAGAATGTGCGAGTAAACGTTTACCCATACGGTTAATTATTGCGGCCGGCGAAAGTGAAAATGATATGTCAGACCATTGGAAACGCTGGATTGGCTATTTCTCGCTTGCAGTTCTTCTAACCCTTCTTAGTATCAACCTCGGCTGGGCCCAAGCCGGATCGCAGGGAACGATTACGGTAAGCGTTTTGGATCAGAGCGGCGGTGTTGTGCCCGGAGCTGCCCTTACTCTGCAGGATCTCTCCACCAACGACGTCCGCAAGGCCACAACCCAAAGCATGGGTACGTATAGCTTCGTCGGGCTGAACCTAGGCATTTACAAGCTGACGGTGTCCAGGGATGGATATGCATCGGTGGTTTTCAATTCGGTCGCCGTGCATGCGGCCCTAGTCACCGATGTCAAGGTGACTTTGAAAGTGGGAGCGGTTCACGAAACGGTGGAGGTCAAGGCCAGCGAGGCGCCTCTGGTGGAATACACATCCAACGCCATCGGCTCCGACATCGATCTGAACCAAATCGAGGACTTGCCCTTATATGACCGGGATTTGACCCAGCTAGCGCAACTAGTCCCAGGATTTACATTAGGCGCGGGCGGCTACGGAGGCACGTGGAACAACCTGCCGGGCGCGGCGCAGACGAACAGTATCGACGGAGTCATCGGCCAATCCAGTCGCCTCAAGGATTACGGCAACGCCGTCTTCGGGACGGCCGCATCGGCGCGCATCCAGAACATCCAGGAAATGGGCAGGGCAACATGCAAGTTGCTTATGTGACCCGGAGCGGCACCAATTTGGGTGAAGGACTTCGGCTGTTCGGTGGTTCCCTGACCGAGGAGAGGTGGAATTTGAAGAACGTGGTCGCTTACAAGAACGGGTTTGTTGAGCTATCGTAATCCCTCTCGTAGCGTGAAAACTATGTCAAACGTAACCCTTTCAAAAAAACAACGTGAAGAGCTACTCAGAGCATTGCAAGCCCGCTTTGAGAAAAACATGAACCGCCATCAGGGTCTTGAATGGGCCAAAGTACAAGCAAAGCTGGAAGCTAATGCTGAAAAACTGTGGTCACTCAATGAAATGGAACGAACTGGCGGTGAACCGGATGTTGTTGGTCACGATAAGAAGACGGGCGAATATATTTTTGGTGATTGCTCCGCGGAGAGTCCTAAGGGCCGTAGAAGTGTTTGCTACGACCGTGAAGCGCTGGAGTCAAGGAAAGAACATAAACCAGAAGATAACGCTGTTGATATGGCCGGTGCCATGGGCATTGAGCTTTTAACCGAAAAGCAATATCGAGAGTTGCAGAAACTTGGAAATTTCGACACGAAAACTTCCAGCTGGGTGAAGACACCTTCTGATATCAGAAAACTCGGCGGCGCCATCTTTTGTGATCGCCGCTACAACACTGTTTTCGTGTATCACAACGGTGCGGAATCTTACTATGCCGCTCGGGCGTTCCGTGGCTCGCTAAGGGTCTAGATTTGGACGAGTGGCCCATTCAAGCCAAAAGCAGGCTTGAGCGGGCCACCCGTCCCGTCCGTTAATGACGGCAGCCGTCCCTATCTTAGGTTATGAGGTGTTTCAGTCAGAGGCCGGCACAGGCTTGTCGGCTACCGCGCCTTTTTCGCTTCCGCAAGCAGACGATTCAGCTTCGCCATCACCTGAAATGCGTCGGCAACATAGAGCACATCGGCTTTGCCGCGGGCCCAGCCGCAATTAGGATCAAGATTCACCGCGCGTCGTTCGTTGATGAAGCGCCAGCCTACCACGTGCGGTTCTTCGCCGTGGCAACAGGCGGAAAGCCCTTTGGGATGACGCGGCGTCGATCCGGTCTGTCCCACCTGATTGAGATGCGTCATAAAGCCGAGCACCGCCTGGTTCTCCCCGGTTTGATCTACGAGGGACTTGCTTCCGCCCAGCGACGCTCCGGAGCTACGCAGGAATTCGAGGATGATAGTCTCAGCCTCGGGCAGGTGAGTCTTGCCGTCCGCCTGTTTCTTCGACCAGCCGGCTCCGGCTACGAAAAGCAGCTTGGCATCCGGGCGAATCGTTTGCGGGCCGGAACTTGGAACACGGACTCCGGCAAATACTGTGCGCTTCGCCTCCGCGGGCAGTTGCACAGCAATCGTCTCCACCTCGGCTGTGGCCGTCGCTCCGGTCGCCGTTGTTGCAGTCCAGGCCTCATGGCATCCCGAATCCATCACCAGAAACCATGGGCGGGCCTCACGCTGAATCACCGCCTCCAGTCGCTGCCGGTAAAACCAGCGCCTGGCCGTCAGTACGCCATCAGTCAGTTCGAGCGACGTGAGGTGTGTATCTACGTGGCCTTTCAAGCGAAACGCCACTCCGGGCATCACGCGCAGAAAGCGCGACGTGCCGGGAGCGATTACGACGTCAGGCGCAGCAGCTTTGCAGATTGCCTCGAGCGCCGCTGCGTCACTGGCATAACGGGGCTGAGCGAAGTCCGCCCCTGCCACTCCCAGGATTCGCGCTCCGGTCGCGACCACCGTGTTCGCGGCAGGCTGCACGTTTTCCCCGACGAGCCCAATCGTCAACTTGCTGCCCATCTGCGCTGCGACATCAAGCGCAGTACCGAGTGCCTCGTATGCCGCCTTCGGCAGCGCCGATCCTGACTCGTCCACATGTGCAAGAAACAGAATGCCCGGTGCCATGTTTTCCTCAAATCTCGGTGGTATCTCCGCCCGATAACCACTGTGTGGAGACAGCCGCCCTCGGCTGTCCGGTCGAGCGAAGCTCGACAGACCTTTTCAGGAAGTCGAGACATTACCTGAACCGCATCCCTACACTACCCGCACTCAGTCTTGAGTAATCCACTGCAAGAGCTCAACGGCAATCTCGTCCGCCGGGCGATCCTTCACGATCCGCGTTTGCCGCTGTTGCTTCGGTGGCGCCACGCTCAGGTAGCGCACTGCATCGTGCGGCAGTGCGGCGGCCTTGGCCTTTTGCAGCGCTGGCATAAAGGTACGCATGTTGGCCATGCCGACCTGCGGATTGTTTTTCGGTTCCGGCAGGTTACCCGTCGCCCATCCCAGCAGCGCCGGAGGCCCCTGGCAGATCGAGACCAGGTGCCGCCCGCCTTCGATCCGCTCCAAAATTTCGAAAGAACCGTCCGATCGAACGGTAAGCTGATCCACACCCTGGAATTGATCCGTGATCGCAAGCTGCTCGCCTACCAGTTGCATGGTCACGCCGGCGCCGCGCGAGGCTGATTCCCAGCCGCCGAATACCAGCAGGCGTGACCGGTCGAGGCCGGGAATCGACTGAATCACCTGCGCCAGTATTTCGGCGACAGCGTGAGCGTCAGCGAAACCGTTGGCCGGAGCGTCAATCGAAATCAACTCGAAGCTGGCTTTCTGCGCCACGTTCATCATGACCTGTTGCAGTTTTGCCTTCGGCGCCGCGCTGACCAGCCACAGTCTGCTGCCCGGAGCTTGCGCCGCGAGGTGTGCGGCCTCATACAGCGCGTGCGACGCCCATGGATCCAGCACTGCGGGCAACATCATTTCGTTTTTCAGCGCCGGCCCGGTCGCGGTTGAAACCGGTTCCAGCGTCTGCAGCGGGTCCGGCACAATGCCGGCGCACACAACAATGTGATAGGCGTTGTTCATCGTTTTCAGTCCTGAGCCCCGAGTTGCGAGTCCCGAGAATGAACCGCTTCTGCTCGCAGCTCGGGGCTCGGGACTCGCGACTAGTTCAGCGCAGAGTGTAACCCACCTGCTCCCGCGCCGAACTCGACATTTCCCTTTTCCCCGTCCGCGCTGGCGCGGCAATTCCACAGGCACGCGCCACAGTAAACGCATTTCTCACGATCAAACGCAGGCACGCCACCTTCGCCGCGCGTGATCGCCTGCCCCGAGCACATTTCCACGCACAGCTTCGGCTCGCAGTTCTGGCACAATTCGCGGCGGATGAAGACGACATGATCGGCATATCCCGGCGGAGCCTGTACACTTCCCCCCATCAGCAGAGCATCCTGGTGCGAGATCAGCAGCCGGCCGTCGAATGGAATCTCCAGCCAGCCGCAGCGATCCATGATGCGATCATGCAGCGCGCTTCCCTGCGCCGCGCACTCTTCCCGCAGTTGCTTCAGCTCGCTTGGCGGAATGCGTGACGCGTAGATCCGCTCCAGCGCAGAGGCGCTTTCTTGAACCGGCCGCACAGGTCTCGGCATAAAAAATGCCCCGCGCGTGATCCCCGCAACCGCCATGCCGATCAGGCCTGTGACCACTCCTTCTTGAAATCCGTTGCGCGAATCGGCGGCAATCTCTGACTCTGCGTCTACCCAGCTCTGGCGTCGCCGCCGGACGTAGGTCTGTTCCAGATTCTCCTGCGTAAACGGTTTCTTCTGTTCGACCAGTTCGATCACCGCCTCCGCCAGTTGCACACCTGTCGTCCAGGCCTCGTCCACGCCCGATCCAGCGAGCACATTGGTGCTGCCCGAGCCTTCGCCGATGCGCGCATAACCGTGCCCTGCCAGAAACGGTTCGCCGATCCGGCCCGACTCCTGTAACGATTTTGCTCCCCAGGACTTCAGCACTCCTCCCTGCAAGTGCCGCCACAAATAAGGATGCAGCAGGTAATGCTGCAGGTATCGGTAGGCCGTGCGCACCGGGCTGCGAAACCACGAAGGAATAAAGATGCCGACCGATGCCAGCCGCTCGGGATGGACGTACAGAAAACCGAAAATCTCCGGTTCAGGAAAACCGAGCGTGTGCAGGACGGTCCCGGCCTCGAGACCTGAATCCTCGCGCAACTCCACCACCATCTTCATGCCCAGCGCCCACTCGCGCTGATGATTTCCTTCCGGCAGGCCGAAATGCTCGTCGATCTTCCGTCCCACCGCTCCCACTGGACCGTCGGCAACGACTGTGAGCCCGGCACGAATATCCATGCCGGGCATGAATCCTTGGCTGGGCGTGCCGTCGAGATTCACGCCCTGGTCCGCTAGACGAATTCCGCAAACTCCATTCTCCTCGATCAGCGGCGCGCTCACCGGCATTCCCGGCCACACCTGAACCACTCCAGAACTGGTGACCTGCTCACTCACCCACTGGTTAAACTGCCCGAGCGAGAGAACCAGGCCGCCGTGCTTGCGCATGAATTTGGGAGTGAAAGGCAGTTCCACCGCGTGGTCGCGCCCGCCCACGATCAGGCCCAGCGCGCGCATCTTCCAGTCGGCCATGCGCATGGCCAGTGAGCGCCGGCTCGCGCCAATGGGATCGAGCAGATAGACCAGCTTCTCTTTCGCTACCGGAACCGCCATCGGAATCTGCGTGAAATCAACGCCAGGGAAACTAGCGCGGATTCCCCGTGCTCGCGTGACCGCGCCCGACACACCGAATCCCAGCCCGTCGGCGCGTTCGCAGCAGATCACCTGCAGCGGCATTCCCGGCGAAACCGTGCTTTCCAGACGCGGCGAGCCGTCTTCGTTCAAAAGATTCCGCGAGAGGGTAGTCAGGAATCCGCCCATGGCAGGCCCGAAGCCTACGCCCGCTATGTCGACCGACATCTGCTGCCGTTCGACCGCCGGCGGCGCTTCATCCGCGCCCGGTGTTGGAACCGAAGCGCTCATGCGGGATAGTCCAGCGCTTCCGGAATCATGAGTTTCGACACGGCCTCGGCAGCGCGATCCTTGGCCAGCCGCGATCCCGTTAGGCAGGCATCGAGCCTGGCATGTAAGGAAAGAAACGGCTGCGCGCCATGGCATTCGACGCATGGCCCCGCCTTTTTCGGATGCGAGCCATCGCCTTTCACCACATCGAGAGCGTAGCTGTTAATGCCGGGAATGAATCCTTCGAGCGCATCCAACTCGTCCTCGTGCCAGCAACCGCGGGTGCCCGCCTCGTCCCAGGCGGGATGGCGATTGTAGCCAAACACCAGTTCAGCGCAGATGCGCGCCACTTCGCCACCGGCTCGCGCCGTCTGAACATGGCAAAGATCGGTCAGGAAGTTGACGAGACCAGTTAACCCTTCGGCCAGCGAGGCATCTTGTGCGCCCTCCCGCTGCAACCGCAGCACGTCGAGAATCTGGCAACGTGCCGCCACCAGCCAGCACAGCGCATCGGCCAACGGGAACGTCACGCCTTGCCGAGCACTTTGATACAACCTGCTGCCATCGGCGTCTTTGCTCGTCTGCAGATGATCCAGCGTCCACAGCCACATGCTCATCGCCGTGGCCAGCGCGCAGGCGCCCGTGCCGGGATGTTCCGAGGCAATCCCCCGCATCTCCCGAATCCAGCTGCGGAACTGCGCCAGGAACACGGGGTTCGTCATGGTCACGGAAAGTTGCCGCCGCTGCACCGCCTCCGGGCCTTCGTAAGTGGCTTCCAGTTGCGCATCCATCCATTTGTTGCCCAGGAAACCGGGGCAGTCTTCGGTGATGCCGTAACCGCCCATCAGGCTCACGGCTTCGCGCATCGTTTGCGCGCCCCAGCCGGTGTTCCAGAGTTTCGCAGCCGGGCAAAGAACGTCCGCCGCTGAATCCAGCGCCACAAAGCGCGACAGCAAGTCTGAGTTCAGCGCCTCTCTGCGCGCATCGCCAACCGGCAACTGCATCAGTTCCACCGCCTGATCGGCGGCTTCGCGCAGCAGCTTCATCTTGGCCTTGCCTCCACTGATCCCGCGCTCGGCGTACAGCCTTTCCATTTCCTTTTCCAGCGGATCAAGCTCATCGAATGCGCGCGCCGCGGCGAAGGCCAGCGAAGCGCTCGCTTCCCCCGTGGCCCAAACATCCACCAGCCGGTGCAGCGCATCTTCCCGCGCCTGCAATCCCAATTGGTACCGCACCGATCCGGGCGTGGCGGTCTCCGCGCCACGGAATCTCCCCCTTTGATAGCGGATGACCGGTTCAACCGAGGAGAGCAATTTTGCCGCCGTCATTACACCCACGGTGACGCGCGTGCGACGGAACACAGCTTCGATGACTTCGCTGTGGTTGTACCGCGGAACCAGCACGCCGTCTTTCACGTCATAGCCGCCAATGATGCGGCCGGCGGGCACTCGCAGGTTGAAGATCGGATCGCCGGTCGAAGAAAGCTGGTGAACCATTTTCTTGGTCGGCGTGCCGCGGTCGAAAATGCCCGGATCGCCCTCTTCCAGAATCACCAGGCAACTGCCCTTGATGCGCTCATCGCCGGAATCAACCGCCGCGGTCACAAAATTAGCGAACCCGATATTGGTGATGAAACGCCCGCGTTTTTCCACCTGCAGGACCGGTTCCTCTCCCGGCTTCCACTCCACGATTCGCAGTTTGCCGTTGAGCATGCCCGTGTCCACGCCCACGTAAGGAATGGGTTCGGTCAGACAGAATGCGCCCCGCCAGGGCTTGCGGTCTTCTCCGGGCTGCGCCGGAGCCGCGAGCTTCATGTAGCGGCGCTGCTGCTCCTCTGTGCCCCGCTCGTGAATGGGAGCCAGCGCCAGACAACCCGCCAGACTCGCGGTGGCCGCGCCGCCATCTACCCAGGCCAGCTCAAACGCCACCAGCGCCAAGGCCAGATTCTTGGGTCCGGCAAACAACCCGCCTTCTTCCGGTTCCATGAAGACCGCGGTGATGCCCGCGCCGTCAAACGCCTCCAGCAGCGCGGCCTTCTCCGGAGTCCACTCATGCGAGTTGCGCCCGCCGCTGGCCACCAGCCGAGCGACCGGTCCGCGCGCCACCCCTCGCGTGGACTGCACCAGCATCTGCAGATCGAAACGGTCGGCGAATCCCCACTGCACCTGGCGCGCCGCGTCGGAAGGCAGGGTCCGCAAGGTTTCTGGCTGAACGGAGCTTGCAGTCGCCATAAAATCTCTCCTTAATTATTTGCCGCAGATCGTTGGTGTCGCCGAACGCTGGAAGTGATTCTGGCTGTTCGCCGGAAGGGGGTCTGTGATTAGAATCACAATCGGTTATGATCGTGCCCCGGCGCGGGTTGACGGCCCGTTTAGCTCGTCATGGGACCGCCCATTCGGGGGCCGAAATGTCTCGCCGGGGAAAGTGGCTTGGCTACAGCTCTCCCCGCTTCATCCGCTGCACCGCGTAATCGCACGCTCTTGCCGTCAGCGCCATATAAGTCAGCGACGGATTCACGCACGACGACGAAGTCATGGCGGCGCCATCCGTGAGGAACAGATTCTTCACGTCGTGAGCCTGATTATGAGCATTGAGAACTGAAGTCTTGGGATCGCGCCCCATGCGCGCCGTTCCCATCTCATGAATGGCAAACCCGGGCGGGTCCTCTTCCATGAAGGTCTCGATCTTTTGTCCCCCGGCGGCAGCGAGCATCTCCGCTGCCGTAATCGTCATATCTTTGCGAATCTCCTGCTCATTCGCACCCCAGGTGCAGTGCATCTCCAACACGGGAATGCCCCAAGCGTCGACCTTTTCTTTGTCAAGCTCGATGTAGTTGTCATGATTCGGCAGGCACTCGCCAAAGCCGCCCATGGCGAAGCGCCACGGTCCGGGCCGGCTCATCGCTTTCTTGAATTCCACACCGAATCCGGTCTGCCTGATCCCTCGTTCCCAGCCCTCGCGATAGCCCGCTCCCTCAAAACCGTACCCGCGCAGGAACTCGTTCTGCTTGCTTTTCAGGTTGCGGAATCGTGGTATGTAGATTCCGTTGGGCCGTCTGCCGAATTCGATGCGATCCTCGTTGCCGGCAATGGTCGCTACGGCGCCAGCCGCCATCACGTGGTCCATCACGTTGCGGCCGAGTTCGCCGCTCGAATTTGCCAACCCATTCGGGAACTCGGAAGTCGACGAGTTGAGCAGGATTCGCGCTGATTCCAATGCCGAAGCGCACAGGAAGATCACTTTGCCCCGGAACTCGACAGCGGCGCGCGTTTGTCCATCGATCACCCGCACGCCGGTCGCTCTTCGGGTGTTCGTATCGAACATCACGCTGTGCGCCACGCTGAACGGCCGCAGCGTCATTCGCCCCGTTTTTTCGGCCGCGGGCAGCGTCGCGTTCAGGCTGCTGAAGTACGACCGCGTGATGCATCCTCGTTCACACGGGCCGCAATAGTGGCAGGCCGCCCGGCCCTTATGATCCTGGGTAAGAATCGCGGCCCGCCCGATCATCAGCACGCGCTCGCCGCCAAAATGCTTCGCGATCGCTTCCTGCACCACCTTCTCGGCGCAGTTCAATTGCATCGGCGGCAGAAACTTTCCGTCCGGCAGATGCGGCAGGCCCAGCGCTTGCCCGGTGATTCCGGCGAAATCTTCCACGTAGTCGTACCACGGAGCAATATCGGCATAGCGAATGGGCCAGTCGATCGCGATCCCCTGGCGCTGGTTCGCCTCAAAGTCCAGGTCGCTCCAGCGGTAAGTCTGGCGTCCCCACATAATGGAGCGCCCGCCCACCTGCCGTCCGCGGATCCAGCGATACGGCTTGCCCTCTTTGGTGGTGTAAGGGTTTTCTTTGTCGCTGACAAAGAACTTCGACGACCATTCGTCACAGGCGTAGCAGGTACTCTGAATCGGCTGATCTTCGCGCAGGCGGCGGCGATCGCCCATCCCGCGGAACTTCACTTCCCAGGTCGGAACGTGCTCGACATAATCTTGCTCGGGAACAATCGGACGCCCAGCCTCGAGCACGAGCGTCTTCAGTCCCTTTTCCGTCAACTCTTTTGCGGCCCAGCCGCCGGTTATGCCGGAGCCGACGACGATCGCGTCGTAAGTCGTCTCTTCGTTCACTTGCGCTCCGCTCCTTCCTTTTCGGACGGAGTGGGCGCGCACCCGTCATAGCGGCCGGGGATGATTTCGAAATGCAATTCGTCCGTCGCTCCCTCTTCCGAGGTGTAGTACGCCGTCAGTACCAGCCGCCGCAGCATGGGATAGAAGCTCTCGCCTTCTTCCGACGATCCCGTCTGTCCCTCATTCAGGTCGCGCTCAGCGACCATCCTCTCTCCTAGTTCCTCCAGCAACACTGCTTGCTGATCCGCAGGAGACTCGACGAAATTCTGCCCGAAAAGGGCAATCGTGCGCGCATCCAGATCGGCGATGCCTTGTAAGAAGCGCTCCTTCTCGGCCGGCTCGTACCACTCCGTTAACATCAGATCAACGAACTCGCAGGCGCCCAAGTTGGCCGCTCCCGGCGTCTCGGTGGCCGGAAGAATCATCTCTGCCATCGCCCTCACCGTCACGCACTGGTGCGGGGTCAGCGTCCGTCGATCATTCTTTACGCCTACCGCCGCGCGCGCTTCCCGCAGGATCGCCATCACGCCGCGGGGCGCCAGCGGAACCGCCGCGCCCGCCGCCAGCAGGCGCAGGGCTTCACGTCGATTCATGAAGAAATCCCCTTTAACAACCAGTCTTACCCACAGAAGACGATCTTGCGAAAGGCCAAGCTCTCAGCCGTACCGCCAACGTTGACACTCGCCTCAGCTGTTGATGTCTATTCTGCCATGCTTTTCACGACCCGGGCGCAGCCGCCTGGATATCGGCTGCCTTGCCCTCGCGATAGACAATGACCAGCGGCTTCCCCCCATTTGGATAACGCACAGTCTTTTCGTAGGTCGTGTCGCCCCGGTCGGGGACTCCCATGCCGACAGCGAAATCCGCCTGCAGTTCGTTCATCCCGGGCTTGACCTCATGCCGGTCCACCGCTTGCCACACATCGCTGGGCCAGTGCTTATACAGTTGGTGCGGATCCTCGATGTAAAACATCTCGTCGGAATAAATATTGTACTGATCGTCCGCCTCGACGCCGATCGGCACCGCGTAATTCTTCCCTTCCCTGGCAAAGAGCGCCATCACCTGCCGACGGCTCCCTGGCCCCGGCGGCTTGGCGGCCACCACATCCTGGATGGCCAACTGTTCGATGGGAAGCAGCAATCCAGCCTCGTGCTCGAAGTCCACCTTTTTGCGCGTGGCGTCATAAGGATAGTAGGTGTAGCGGTAGCCTTCTTTCGCCCACACCGGCTGCTGAGTGAGCTGCTTCGCCGTCTTCAGATCGTAGGGATAGAGCTTCTTGGGATTTACGTAATAGTCCGGATTCGCATAACCAATGGTTTGCGTTTGCTTCTGGCGCTCGGCGGCGACCGACTCTTCATGGCGCTGGTAGAAGATGTAGCCCGCGCGCAATGCCGCAATGATGATCGCCACCACCAGCGCCAGCTGAATCCTCTGCTTGGCTTCTGGACTGATCATGGGGAAACTCTATCAGATTCTGTTGCGCCAGCGAGTCATTTAAAATGCGATCTGCGGGCCTGAGATAGACTGTACTGGAAGGAGTTCCCGCATGCCAGCCATCACCGAGCAAGACGTCCTGAGCGCGCTCCGGAGCTGTTACGACCCGGAGATTCCGGTCAACATCGTTGACCTGGGCCTGATCTACAGCGTGAACTTTGCGCCCGCGCCCGACGACAAACAGGACGTCTTGGTGGAAATGACTCTCACTGCTCCGGGCTGCCCCGAGCACGTGAACATCAGCATGCAGGTCAAATCCCGACTCGAGCAACTCCCCGGCATTCGCAACGCCAACGTGAATGTGGTCTGGACGCCGCCGTGGACTCCGGAGCGTCTCAGCGCTGACGCGAGAAAACAGCTCGGCATCGAGTGAGGAAAGCGGGCGTCAGGCGTCAGACCTCGGTCGGACTTCGGACCTCAGACTTCAGACCTCGGACAAAAGACCCGAGACGATCTCCGCTTCCCATCCCAGATCAGAAACCTAAGGTCTGAGGTCTGAGGTCTGTTATTCCCCAATCTCTTCCCAGGCTTGGACCGCGCTTCGCCCAGCCGCTTGTGTGATCCGCCGGCCGGCTCGTCCAGCCATCTCCATGACTTCCATGCCCCGCTCGAAATAATCGGGCAGCGACCGCCGCACTTTTTCGAACTTCTCCGGATACTCCGACGCCAGCACCGCCAAGCCCACACCCGTCGCCAGCACGCCCGCCGGATATCGTTTTCTTATGAACAGAATCGCTGCCGCCCCGATGGAACCCACGACCACTGCCTTTTTCCAGCTATCCATTCCTTCCCCCAAACAAAAGTCGCTAGCTGGATTGTACCCGCGCCCGCCAGCCCGCACCAACCCTTGGCGCGGCTGCGGGCTGAGCTTGCAGCCCAGGCTTCCTTTGCCTTCGGCTGCATCGTCCGGGTACGCTGCTCTGAGACTCCCTTATCGCAGACATGTATACTGCGTGCTTCGCAGGAGGCCCCATGTTCACTCCCATCCGAGTTGTCGCCATTGTCGTGAGCATCAGTGTCGTGACCGCGGCTCTCTCCGCCCAGACCAAGCCGCGTGCCCGGGATCTCGGTGTTCCCTTCGACGGCACACCCGGCGCGAACAATGCCATTACGGATGTCAAAGGCGTCGAGGTCGGTCACACCACGCTGATCTCAGGCGAAGGAAAACTCGAGGTCGGCAAAGGTCCCGTCCGCACCGGGGTGACCGCAGTTCTTCCCCGTGGCAAGAATTCCAGCGACCCTGTTTTCAGCGCCTGGTTTACGCTCAACGGCAACGGCGAGATGACCGGCACGACCTGGGTGGAAGACTCCGGCTTTCTCGATGGCCCGGTCATGATCACCAACACGCACAGCGTGGGGGTCGTGCGCGATGCCGTCATCGCTTGGAAGGTCAAACACGGCTCGCCCGATACGGAAGGCTACTGGTGGTCGCTCCCCGTTGTCGCCGAAACCTGGGACGGCTATCTCAACGACATCAACGGATTTCACGTCCACGCCGAAGACGCTTTCCATGCCCTCGACTCCGCCCACTCCGGCCCCGTCGAAGAGGGCAATGTCGGCGGCGGCACTGGCATGATCTGCAACGAATTCAAGGGCGGCATCGGCACCTCTTCCCGCGTACTCGATGCTAAGCATGGTGGCTACACGGTAGGCGTTCTAGTGCAGTGCAATTACGGGGAGCGGGATCAGCTCCGCATTGCCGGCATTCCCGTGGGCCGCGAGATCCCTGCGGACAAAGTTTGGGATGACGACGTCGGCTCCATCATTGTTGTGGTGGCGACGGATGCGCCTTTGATTCCTACTCAGCTGAAGCGAGTGGCACGAAAAATCTCTCTGGGATTGGGCCGCGACGGCAGCTACTCGGGCGATGGCTCCGGCGACATCTTCATCGCCTTTTCCACCGCAAACCCCGGCGCCGCTAATTCCAAGGGATTGCGCCAGCTCACCATGCTGCCCAACGACTCCCTCAATCCGATTTTTCTGGCGACCGTCCAGGCCACGGAGGAAGCCGTGATCAATGCCATGGTCGCCGCTGAAACCATGACTGGCATCGACAACCACACGGTCATCGCTCTGCCCCACGACCGGCTGCGCGAAGTGTTGAAAAAATACAATCGGCTGGCGAAATAGGGGCTTGGCGGTCTGTTTGCTCACCACGGAGGCACGGAGACGCGGAGGAGATCCTTGATTGATGATTGATGTACATGTCGCGAGGCTGTTCAATCAACAATCAAAAATCAACAGTAGCATCTCTGTGTCTCTGTGCCCTCTGTGAAGATTCCTGTTTGCGCCTTGCAGTACTCCTTAGTCCCGGCCAAACGTTCCCGTCCCATGCCGGAACTCCTCTGGCTCGATCCCGAACCGCTTCAGCATGGACTGCAGAGTGGTCCGCTTGATCCCCAACCGGCTCGCGGCCCCGTCCTCTCCGGACAGCACGCCGTTGGTTTCGTGCAGAATGCGAATAATATGCTCACGTCCCATTTCTTTAAGGTCGTCGCGAGACAACTCCTGAGGCGCATCCAGTTCCACAGGTGGCGCCGCCAGCACCTCTCCTTTGGTCAGAATCACCATTCGTTCAATCATGTTTTCGAGCTCGCGGATGTTCCCTGGCCAGCTCCAGTTCTCCAGCACGCTCATGGTTTCGTCCGGAACGATGTCGATGCGCTTGCCCATGCGGGCCGCGTACTTCTGCACAAAGTGATGGACCAGGGCAGGAATGTCGGACCGCCGTTCACGCAGCGCCGGCATCAAGATCGGAAAGACGTTGAGGCGATAGAACAGGTCTTCACGAAATCTCTTCTCGGCTACGTCTTTTCTCAAGTCGCGGTTGGTGGCAGAAATGACGCGCACGTCAACCCGCAGGGTTCGCACCCCGCCCAGCCGTTCAAACTCCCTGTCCTGCAGAACCCGCAGCAGCTTGGGCTGCAGTTCCAGCGGCAACTCGCCGATCTCGTCCAGGAACAGGGTGCCTTTATCCGCTAGTTCAAGCCGGCCGATCTTCTGGTTCACCGCGCTGGTAAACGCGCCTTTCTCATGCCCGAACAGTTCGCTTTCCAGCAACCCCGTGGGCACCGCCGCGCAATTGAGCTTGATGAAATTCTTATCCTGCCGCGCGCTCAGCGAATGCATCGCCCGCGCCACCAACTCTTTCCCCGTACCTGTCTCCCCCAGTAGCAGGACCGTGGAATCGGTCGGCGCCACCACCCGCGCATCCTTCAGCACCTCCCGCAGCGCGGGACTCTGGCCGATGATTTTTTCGAAGCCCAGCTCGGCCTGGATCTCGCTTTCGAGGTATCGCTTCTCCTGAACCAGCCTGTCCTTCGCTTTCTGCAGACTGTCGGCCAGCTCCCGCAGGCGGGCAATATCCATGCTGGCGCCCGTGATTCCGACAATGTTCTGCTGTGCGTCGAACAGGGGTTCAACTGTGAGATCGAAAGAATAGTTCCGGCCGTTGTGCGGGATCTGGACTTCGCCGCGCGCGGCTTTCCCTGTTTCCAGGACCCGGCGTTTGAGCTCCACCAGGCGCGCAGCCTTTTCCGATCCGATGATTTCGTCATCGGTTTTGCCGACAACTTCCTGGTGCAAATACAGCCGCGGATTGTAAACCCAGGTGTAACGCAGCTCGCGGTCTTGATTGAAAACCGTAATCGGGGAATCCTTCAGCGCCACTCGGAAGCGCTCATCGCTCTGCCGCAGCGCCTCCTCCGCCCGCTTGTGCTCGGTGATATCTTCAACCGTTCCCTCGTAGTACGCTATCTCTCCTTCTGCATTGCGGATGGCTTTGGCGCTCTCGCGGACAATGATCGCTGTGCCGTCTCTCTTCGTCCACGATGCTTCGAGTCCTTTTACTTCTTCCTCACTCGCCAGCCGGCACTGGAACTCAGCACGCTCATAACCTGGCGCAAACCCTTCTTCTTCAAGGTTGCGCTGAGATAACTCTGCGAACGAAGAGAAGCCCAACATCTTGACCAAGGATGGATTTGCCACCAGTATTTTTCCATCCGGGGTAGTGCGGTAGAGGCCGATGGCAGAATTTTCGCATAGGGTACGGAATCGCTCCTCGCTCTCGCGCAAGGCCTCCTCCGCCTGCCTGCGCTCGCTGATATCCACCAAGAAGGCCAAGGTTGCAGGGCCGTCGGGCAGGTCTACCTGGGCCATGTCGATATGCGCTTCGAACCGAGTACCGTCCTTCCTCTGCGCGACTCCTTCGTAGCTGGAAGGAACAGCCTCGCCCAGCGAGCGCAGCCGGGACCGCTTTTCCAGAACGGCTCCGTCCTCCGGCGACCAATATCCCGCGATCGGGCACCCAATCACTTCTTCGGCGCTCTGATATCCGAACATCTTCCGAAACGCAGGGTTGCCGTAGAGGTTGACTGCGTTCCGGCCCATAGCGATCGCAACCGGCCCCTCCTCGATCAACGTTCGCAACCGCAGTTCGCTGGCTTGCAGAGCTTCTTCGGCCTTCTTGCGCGCTTGCTCACTCTTCACCCGCTCGGTCGCGTCCCGCTGGATCCCCCAGATTCGCACCAACCTGCTGTCCTCAACCACTCCGATCATGCTGTTCAGGAAAACCTTCGCATTTCCCTGCCGGTCCACCTCATGGGAGGCGCGCTCCAGGACGCGGAAACCACAGCGGACGTACTCGCGCATAAGCTCCAGATTTCCGGAGTCGTCGGGTACGAGCATGTCTGCCAGCCGCTTTCCGATCATTTCCTGGGCTGACCCGAAGCCATACATTCTGGCGAGGGCGTCGTTGCACTCCGTCACGTAAGCATCGCGGCGGATGCGGGTAATCACTTCCTCTTCCGGCAAATCAATGGGAACAGGAATACGCAAATCTTCCCGAAAGATTCCTTCCGAACTTCGTGCCACGAACTGCCCATAGTCTTCTTCCCGGCGTCGCAGGGCCTGCTCCGCTCGCTTCCGCTCGGTCACGTCATGCGCCATGCCACGGACGATGGGCGAGGCCACTCCTTCGGTGCGTAGCGTGTTGTTGTAATCCCAGATCCTGCGTTCCCCGCTCCGGGTCAAAACGCACATCAAGCCTTTGTCCACGCCGGTTGCCTTGATCCTGGCCAGGTAGGCGTCGAACTGTTCTCGAAACTCCGGAGCGATTATTTCTCGCAACGGGATATTCAGCAGTTCGCCGACCTCGTACCCAAGAACTCGCGCCGGAGCCGGGTTGAATGAGATCAGATTCCCTGCCAGATCGTGGGTGCAGACCAAATCTTCACTATGTTCGATCAGGTCGCGGTACCGGTCTTCGCTCGCTCGCAGTTCTTCCGCCGCCCGTTTCTTCTCGGTCACGTCCTGCAGCACGCACGCCGCCCGGTTTACGCCTCCCGGTCCCTCGATGGGAAAATAGGAAACAAAAAGATCTCGTTCGCCCAGCGACGGGTATGTGCATCGCATTTCGTACTGCGCAACCTGGCCGCGAAAACACTCATCCAGCCTTGCTTTCACCACCGCTTCAAAGACCGCGGGACTCACGAGCTCCGAGACTGTGCGGCCGACGACCTGCTCTTTCTTCATCCCCCGATGTTTCAGGTAGGCATGATTCGCGATAACGTAGCGATAGTCGCGGTCAACGACCACGATCATCTCTTCCAGACCCTCGAGGGTTCGCTCGTATTCCTGGAGCCTTTCCAGGTAACGTTTCTGATCGGTTTCGGTCGTGCGCAGCGCTTCTCGGGCTTCGGTGCGGCTGTGGGTCAGGATGGTGAGAAAAACTCCGATAAAGGCGAATAGCGCGGGTCCGACCACGTCTTGCGGAGTGCGAACCGTGAAGCTGAACCTCGGTTCCAGGAAGAAATATCCGCCGGCGGCCGCGGCCAGCGCTGAGGCCAGAATTCCCGGCCCAAGTCCGGCCACCATCGCGACAACTACGATGGTTGGATAAAAGAGAATGAAGGCCACCTGGAGTGGTCCCAGCAGCCGCAAGCCGAAGGTGAGAGTGATCGCGGCGACCACGGCCAGCACCGCCAACGCGTAGCGTCGAAACGGACTGCGCAACCAAGGCACCGACGCTCCAATGGGTTCCCCTCGATCGGCAATACTCATAGCCAACCTCCACTTCATGGGATTCCCGGGTTCAATTATGTGCGCTGACTTCAGCCAAGCGCGGTCGCCGATCCACTTTTCGTCGCGCGAACGGAAACTCAGTCTGATCTCAGGTCGATCCTGGCCGTAGGGGAAGTGTCGGACAGGGTCCAGCATTATCCCAAAAGGGACTCCAGTCTGTGACCGTAATCACAACTGTCTGCTTTGTTACGAAAGCCGAACAAGCAGCAAAATACCAAAATGGGACGGCCGGGCCCCATTTTGCCCGTCCGTCGTCGAAATGGCTAGGATTCTGGCTTTGCTGTCGGGCTAGTCCTTTACTGCTCTGTCGGTAATCTCCAGTCCCTTGTCAATGATGGCGAACGCCTCGCGCAGTTGCTGCTCGTTGATGCACAGCGGAGGGTTCGTGAAGAACGTATTCCACCGCACCAGCGTGTACAAGCCCTGCTCGCGGAAATAGCGCCCCAAAGCCGCCATCTCCTCCGATGTGCCATTGAACGGAGCCATGGGCTGCCGTGTCTTGCGGCTGCGGACGAGTTCGACAATGCCGAATAGTCCGATCGAGCGCACCGCTCCCACCGACGCATGCTTCGCCTGGAGCTCTGCTCCGAGTTGCTTCATGACCGAGCCCATCTTCCTTGTGTTTTCAATGAGCCGGTCTTCCTCATACACGCGAATCGTCGCCAGCGCCGCCGCGCATCCCATAGGATGCGAGTTATACGTCAGCCCGCCGTAGAAGACTTTATCCTGGAAGTGCTGCGCAATGTGATGCCGCATGCCGACTGCGCCGAGCGGAAGATAGCTTGAAGTTAATCCCTTCGCCAACGAAATCAGATCGGGCACAACCTTCCAGTGATCCACCGCAAACCACTCTCCAGTGCGGCCAAATCCCGCCATGACCTCGTCGGCGATCATCAGGATGCCGTACTTGTCACAGAGTTTGCGCACGCCTTGGAGGTATCCGTCCGGGGGAACGAGAATGCCGTTTGTGCCCGTGACCGGTTCGAGAATGAACGCCGCGATATTCTGCGGCCCTTCCATTTGCATGGTCTCCTCGATCGTAGCCAGCGACGTCTCTGCTGATTCCCAGCCGCGTTCGATGCCGTGATACGGATCGAGCACGCGCACCACCCCCGGTATGCCCGGCTCGGCGGGCCAGCGCCGCGGGTCGCCGGTGAGCGAGATGCTGCCCGCCGTCGCCCCGTGATAGGAGCGGTAACGCGCCATGATCTTGTGACGGCCGGTGAAAAAACGTGCGAGCTTGATCGCGTTCTCGTTGGCTTCGGCGCCGCCGTTGGTGAAGAAGAACGTGTCAATGTCGCCGGGACAAATCTCGGCCAGCTTCGCACCCAGCCGCGCGCGCGGCTCGTGCGCCATGAACGGATTGGCATAGCACAGCGTCTCCGCCTGCTCTCTGATGGCGCGGATGACGCGCTCATCGCCGTGGCCGATGTTCACCGACATCAGTTGGCTGTTGAAGTCGATGAAACGTTTGCCCTCGGGCGTCCAGAAATAGATCCCCTTCGCCTTGGCGACCGGGATCGGATCAACTTTCGATTGCGCTGACCACTCATAGAGCGTGTGCTTCTTGGCGAGTTCGACCATTTCCTGGCCGGTCATCGCGGGATTAACGACGGTAGTAGTCATGATTTCCTCTTAGAAGTCATTTCACCACGGAGTCACGGAGACACGGAGAAAACAAAATTCTGAATGATGATTCTTGATCGTTGAATGAACTGTACTTCGCCGAGGTTCTTTCATTCAACCATCAACAATCAAAATTCAACAATCTGATTTCTCCGTGCCTCCGTGTCTCCGTGGTGAGAACTCAGAACTTTCGGCTGTGCTCCTTGGCCCAGCGCTCCACGACGACTTTCTTGTCGGTGTAGAACTCGATAGCGTCACGGCCCTGACCGTGGAGATCGCCGAAGAAACTGTTCTTCCACCCGCTGAACGGGAAATACGCCATGGGCGCGGCCACGCCAATGTTGATGCCGATATTGCCCGCCGGCGCCTCGTAGCGGAAGCGGCGTGCCGCCGATCCGCTCGAGGTGAACAACGATGCCTGATTGCCGTAGGCGCTGCGTTCGAGGAACGCCAGCGCTTGATCCAGATCATCGGCGTGCACCAGGCTGAGCACCGGACCAAAAATTTCCGTGTCCGTGATCTCGCTGGTCGCTGGCACATCGTCAAGGATCGTCGGCTTCACGAAGTTTCCTGATTCGTATTTCGGAATCTTCGCACCGCGTCCGTCGAGCAGAACTCTTGCGCCCTGCTTCTCCCCGACGCCGATCAGCGACTCGATGCGTTCCTTGCTCTGCGGTGTAATCACGGGCCCCATCTGCACGCCTTCTTCGAGCCCGTTGCCGACGCGGAGTTTCGAGGCGGCATCGGCGATTGAATCTCTGAATGTTCGCTGCGCTTCCCCGATCGTCACCGCGACCGATACGGCCAGGCAACGCTGCCCGGCGCACCCGAATGCGCTGTCGCTGATGATCTGCGTGGCCATCGGCATGTCGGCATCCGGCAGAACGATCACGTGATTTTTCGCTCCGCCCTGGCACTGGCAGCGTTTCCCTTTCTCCGCCGAGCGGGCATAGATGTAGCGCGCCACCGGCGTCGACCCAACAAAGCTGATGGCGCGGACTTTCGGATGATCGATGAGGGCGTCAACCGCCGCCTTGCCGCCGTTGACCAAACTGACAACGCCTTCAGGCAGCCCGGTCTTTTCGAGCAGCTGATAAATGTAGCGCATGGTCAGCGGCACGCGCTCGCTGGGTTTCACAATGAAGGTGTTGCCGGCGGCGATCGCGTAGGGCAAATACCAGAACGCGATCATGCCCGGAAAATTGAAAGGCACGATCGCCGCCACCACGCCGAGCGGCTGGCGGATCATCATCTCGTCGATGCCGCGCGCCACGTCTTCCAGGTTGTAGCCCTGCATCATCATGGGGATGCCGCAGGCCACTTCGACATTTTCGATGGCGCGCCGCATCTCGGCTTTGGCTTCCCCGAAGGTCTTCCCGTTTTCCAGCGTGATGATGCGGGCGATTTCGTCAATGTGTTCTTCAAGCAGCATCTTGAGCTTGAACAACGGCTGGATGCGGTCCTCCGGCGGAGTGCGGCGCCACTCAGGAAATGCGGCCGCGGCGGCTTCTACGGCGGCGTTCACGTCAGCCGCATCGGCCAGCGGAACGCTGGCCAGAACCTCGCCGGTCGCAGGATTGACAACATCGCGCCATTCCGACGCACGCGACTCAGCCCACTGGCCGTTGATGTAGTTGGTCAGTCTGGTGGTGGGGGGCGCTGTTACTACCGTCATAGGGATGCCTTCAGCTATCGACGAAGAGTAGCTTAAATCATAAATGAGGTAGCGCCTGCTTTTCAGTCGTTCCTCCGTGCTAGGACTACTCGTCTTCTAGTGTCCTGTAACTGAAGTTATATAAACAAATAGGTTGCCCGTACGTCTAAGATGGGGAGGAGATCTTAGATGCGAACTGGGCGTCCCGTGGCGGAGTTGATCGTGAGTGCAGAGGAACG
>Ga0181524_10001216_pt1 | contig 30015 bp, 29 predicted proteins | sample PEATcosm2014_Bin_34_FD_119761 | JGI IMG/M metagenome (GOLD analysis project Ga0181524, IMG submission 119761) | Peatland microbial communities from MTU Mesocosm Facility, Houghton, MI, USA - PEATcosm2014_Bin05_60_metaG | ecosystem: Environmental > Terrestrial > Soil > Wetlands > Peat | place... | reverse complement strand
GTATCCCGTGTGGAACGCCGGTTCGACCTACGCCATGGCGGCCGAAGTCGGCGCCGAGCTGACGATGATGGAAAACCGCTTCGTGCCGACCCGCTTCAAGGACGGCTACGGCCCGGTCGGCGCGTGGTTCCTCTTGTTCAAGGCCAAGGCGACCAACGCCTTCGGCGAGGACTACGTCACCAAGAACGCCGACATGCTCAAGCAGTTCGCGCCCTACGACAAGGCCATGGTCGTCCCCTCCTGCTTGCGCAACCACGCGATGCTGAAGGAAATGAAGGAAGGCCGCGGGCCGATCGTGATGGACACTCCCGGCGCGATGAAGAAGCTCGGCGAGACGCTGACGCCCAAGGAAGTCAAGCATCTCGAGGCCGAGGCGTGGGAAGACTTCCTCGACATGTGCATCGGCCAGGCCGGCGTCTGGGCGGGCCTCAACATCCGCCCCGAACAGCAGGACTCCGAACTCATGCCGACCGAGCCCTATCTCTTGGGGTCGCACTCGGGCTGCTGCGGCATCTGGGTGTCGGGTCCGGAAGACATCGCGCCGCCGGAATGGCAGTGGGGCTACAACCGCATGACGACGGTCAACGGCCTGTTCACCGCGGGCGACGGCGTCGGCGCCTCGGGGCACAAGTTCTCCTCGGGCAGCCACGCGGAAGGCCGCATCGCCGCCAAGGCGATGGTCAAGTTCTGCCTCGATCACGCCGATTTCAAGCCGGCGCTGAAGGGCGACATCAAGGCCATCACCGAGGAAATCTATCGTCCGGTGCGCAACTACATCGAGCACAAGGACAAGACCACGGCGGAGGACGTCAATCCGTTCTACATCACGCCGCGCATGTTCCAGATGCGCTTGCAGAAGATCATGGACGAGTACGTCGCGGGCGTCGCCACCTATTACCAGACCAACGGCGAGATGCTGAAGCGGGCGGCGCACTATATAACGCTGCTCAAGGAAGACAGCGTCAACATGCGCGCCAAGGATCTGCACGAGCTGCTGCGCGCCTGGGAGAACTACCATCGCCTGTGGACGGGCGAGGCGCACATGCGACACATCACGTTCCGCGAGGAGACCCGCTATCCCGGCTTCTACTACCGCGCCGACCACCCCGACCTCGACGATGCGAACTGGAAGGTGTTCGTCAATTCGCGCTTCGATCCGGAAACCAAGACCTGGGCGCTCAAGAAAGTGCCGCATAAGGATCTGGTTCCCAAGACCTACGGCGCGGCCAAGCACTAGCCGGGCTGGAGAACGAGCCGGGGCCGGCCTCGAGCGGCCCCGGTTGTTCTCGAGCGGAACGCGGCGCGGTCCCGCGCCGCGACTCTCGCGTCGGGATCGCTTCCCGTCGCGGCGCCGCCGACGATGCAAAGGGCCAGGAAGGCCCGATTAGAAAAACGGGAACGGGAGGAGTCCATGCGAGTCGGCGATATTCTCAGAGCGAACCGTCAACAACTCGTCAGCTGTGCGCCGGATGAGAGCGTCGAGGCGGTCGCGACGCGATTGAGCACCTGCAACATCGGCGCCCTGCCGGTTCGCGGCGCCGGCGGCGCGCTGGTCGGCATCATTTCCGAACGCGATCTGGTGCGCGCCTTCGCCAAGGACAGCGCGCGGTTGCGCGAGCGGCGCGTGCGCGATCTGATGTCGCGCGACGTCGTCACCTGCGCGCCCGAAGAGAGCGTAGTCGCCGCGGAGAAGCTCATGAACGAGCATCGGATTCGCCACTTGCCGGTCGTCGAGGGCGCCAGGCTGGTCGGCATGCTGTCGATGCGCGATACGGTGGTTGCGCGGCTCAAGGAAACGCGCGAGGAAGTCAGCTTCCTGCGCGACGCGGTGATCGCCGCGCGCCACGCCTGAGGCGTCGCGCGCCGGCGCGCTCGCGGCTTCAATCGAATGTGAAGGAAACGGATGACGAATTCCAGCGGCGACAATCCGCAAGACGAAGCCGAGACGCCCGTGGCCGAAGAGCAGCGATACGCGGAGGAAGAGGCGCGCCGGCGCGAGGCCGAAACCGATCTCGACGTGCCGATCGTTTCGGCGCTGAAGGAATCGACCACCAGTCCACTGGTGCCGGTGCGGCTGACGGCGGGCGACTCCTTTTGCTTTTCGTGCCATGCCGGCGTGTCCTGCTGGAACGAATGCTGCCACGACACCGACATCACGCTGACGCCTTACGACCTGATCCGTCTGGCGCGCCATCTCGATCTCAAAGCCGGCGAAGTCGGGCGCATGTTCGGAACGCCGAGCGTGCACGAGGCCTCGGGGATGCCCGTGCTCAAGCTCAAACGGGTCGATAAGGGCGAGGAAAAGCGTCCCTGCGTCTTCCTCGAAGGCAAGAGCGGCTGCTTCGTCTACGCCGACCGGCCGGCGGCCTGCCGCTACTATCCCTTGGGCCTCGCCTCGGTGAAGATGAAGGGCCACGAGGCGCCGGAGGACTTCTACTTCCTCGTCAAGGAGGCGCATTGCAAGGGCCACGACGAGCCGCGCGAACGCACCGTCGGCCAGTTTCGCGCCGACGAGGGCGTCGAGACTTACGACGCGGCGAACCGCGGCTGGATTCACATCCTGATGAAGCTCGCCTCGTGGCGGACGCTCGGCGGTCCCTGGGGCAAGGAGCCCGACGAGCGCACCCGCAAGATGTTCTTCATGGCGACGACCGATCTCGACGCCTTCCGCAAGTTCGTCTTCGAGACGAGTTTCCTCGATCGCTATGCGATCGCGCCCGAAATGCGGCCCAAGCTCGCCACCGATGACGAGGCGCTGCTGGCGTTGGCGCTCGACTGGCTGCGCGCGATCCTGTTCAACGAGCCGACGCTGCCGCTGCGCGAAGACGTGCTGCATGGCGCGATCGCCAAGGCGCGCGCCAACCTGGGCGCGTGAGGGCCCGCCGAATCGCAGACGGCGCGCGAGGGCGCAGACCGTAAGCGGTGCGCGAGATTTCCGCCGGGACGCTCGCCGCGCTGTTGCTCGTCGCCGGCGTGGCGGCGCTCGCGCCGAGCGGCGCGGCTGCCGAGATCAAGAAAATGATGACGCCGTGCCCCGGCCAGAAACTCTGCGCCTGGTTCCAGTCGACGGTCGTCCCGCCCAAGGGCTGGATCGAGGACAAGGAAGGCGGCCAGCAGCGCCACGTGACCATACTGGTCCCCGACAAGCCCGAGCTCGTCGACCGCGATCCGCTCATCTACGTCCAGACCTCCTACCACCCCGGTTCCCAGACGCTCGACGCGATCGTCGCCGGCCATCAGGCGCAGTGGCTGGAAAGCGAGTCCGAGGGCTCGGCGACGCCGATCGGCGCGGCGCCGCTCGCCGCCGCGCTGACGCCAAGCAGAATTGCCGACGCGGTCGTCGACGTGGAGCATACGCACATCTCGGCGACAGCGCGGCCAATCCCCCGGCCCCTCACCCAGCCTCTCCCCGCAAGCGGGGAGAGGGGAAGAACGGCGCCGTGCGCCCCTCTCCCCGCGAAGCGGGGAGAGGCTGGGTGAGGGGCCGGGGGATTGGCCGCAGGCTTCGCCGAGATGTGCGACTCCCTTACGTCGTCGAGGCACGCCCTGGCGTGCGGCTTATCGCCGTGATCGGCCGATCTTGCGGCTCGCCGTTTCGCCGGCGGCGAGCTCGATGATCTCCGCCGTGATGTCCTCCTGGCGCACCTGCCGCTGCGTGGCTTTGAGCGAGGCGAGCTGGCGGTCGATTTCCCGGTGCGCCGAGGCCATCGCCTCGACGCGCGCTTCGTTCTCGGCGGCGAAGGCGTGCAGCGCGGCGTCGCAGAGTTGCGCGTGCATGTACTCGGCCGTCAAATCGCGCAGGAGATCTTCGGGCGGCAGGTTGCATAGCGGCGTGACGCCGTGCACCGGCAGCGCAAAGGCGTGCATGTCGAAGGGAAAAAGGCGGCGACGCACGATACGCACCGGTTCTCCGGGCCGCCATTGGCTGAAGACGGCGTCGAGGCGATCGATGTCGCCGACGCCGATGCGCGCGTAGACCGCCTCGGCGATGCGGTCGGCCAGTCTGGACACTCCGAGCGACTGCGCCGGCGCCGCGCTCGTCCAGTCGACCTCGACGCCCCGTTCCGCGGCGATCGCGCGGCCGCGCGAGCCCACGAGAAACAGCACCGATGCGGCGAGCTCGCCGCCGACCGCGTCGAGCGCCCGTTCGCTGAAGGCGCCGGCGAATCCCTGTTCGGCGCAGAACAGCACCAGCGCGGGACGGGTCGGCCGACGCGCGCCGTCCTGGACGGCCGAAGGCGCGAGCGCGATGACCCGCCCGATGGCGAGGGCGATCGTCGAGGCGTAGCTTTCGACCGCGGCGAGTTGGCCGCGCGCCTGCTGGGCGCGCGCCGAAGCGATGCCGCGCATCGCATTCACCACCTGGCCGAGCTGGCGAATGCCTTCGATGCGCGCGCTTACGTCGGCCAGTCGCTTGGTCATGGCCGGCCCGGCGCCGGGGGCGCGCTTGGCGCGAACGACGACGCGAAGGCGCGCAGCGCTTCGCGCAAGGTCGCGGCGCTCGCCTCGTCGAGCGTCCCCGTGCGCTCGATCGCGCGCACGACGTCCGGGCAGGAGCGGTCGAGTGCGTCGGGCAGGCCGCGCCGGAACGCGCCGACCGCGACAAGCGGCAGCGGGTCCAGGAGGCCGAACTGAACCGCGAGGACGAGCGCCGTCTCGTCGGCGAGCCGCAGCGGCGCGTGGCGCGGCTGATCGAGAATCGCGCGGATTCGCTCGCCGCGCGTCAACTGGGCGCGCACCCGGGGGTCGGGCATGCCGCCGAACCGCGTGAACATCTCGAGCTCGACGAACTGCGCGTAATCGAGCCGGAGCCGCTCGGCCGCTTCTCGCAGCGCGGGCGCCTGCGTTTTGCCGCCGACCCGGCTGACGCTGACGCCGGCGTCCACCGCCGGCTTGCGGCCCTCGTTGAAGAGCCTGGAGTCGAGCACGATCTGGCCATCGGCGATCGAAATCAGATTGGTGGGGATATAGGCGCTGAGGTTGCCCGCGTCGGTTTCGGCGATCGGCAGCGCGGTCAGCGAGCCGCCGCCCTTTTCGGTGGAGAGCTTGGCGGCGCGCTCCAGAAGCCGCGCGTGAACGTAGAACACGTCGCCGGGATAGGCCTCGCGGCCGGGCGACTGACGGGTGAGCAGCGCGATCTCGCGATGGGCGGCGGCGTGCTTGGTCAGATCGTCGACGACGATCAGCGCGTGCTGGCCGCGATCGCGAAAATACTCCGCGATGGTGAAGCCGGCGAACGGCGCGATCCACTGCAGCCCGGGCGAGCTCGCGGCCCCGGCGACGACGATGACGCAACGGCTGGGTTCGCCGTGAGCCTCGATCGCTTCGATGGCGCGCCGGACGCTCGACGTCTTCTGGCCGACCGCCACATAGACGCAGACGATGTCGCTCGAGCGCTGATTGATGATCGTGTCGACGGCGATCGTGGTCTTGCCGATCGCGCGATCGCCGATGATGAGTTCGCGTTGGCCGCGGCCGAGCGCGAACAGCGCGTCGATGACGACGAGGCCGGTCTGCACCGGCTCGGTCACCAGATCGCGTTCGAGGATTCCCGGCGCCGGCCGCTCGATCGGCTCGTGCGACTCGGCTTCGATCGGTCCGCGGCCGTCGATCGGGCGGCCGAGGGGATCGACGATGCGCCCGAGCAGTGCCGGGCCGACCGGCACGCGCACGACGTTGCCGGTGCCGCGCACGACGTCGCCGGCTTCGACGGTGTCGACGTCGTCGAGCAGCACGCAGCCGATGCGGTCGCGTTCGAGCGCCTGGGCGAAACCGAACTGTCCCTTGTCGAAGCGCAGCAGCTCGTCGAGCCCGACGTCGGGAAGTCCGGAGACGAGCGCGACGCCGTCCTCGACCTCCTCGACGCGCCCGATCTGCTCCACCCGCGCGCCGAACTCGACGGCGCCGAGCCTGGCGCGGGCGCGCTCCAGCCAGGCGTTAGTGGGCGCGTCAACGTCCTTCGTCATGGGCGATGTCCGCGAGAATGCGATTGAGGTCGGCCCGCCAGCTATTGCTGACGACGAGATGCGGACCTTTCAGTTCGAGGCCCGCGATCAGCGAAGGATCGGTGGTGAACGCGATTCTTGGATCGTTTCCAAACGCTTCGGCGATCCGTTTGCGGCAGCGCTCCTGTTCGGCTGGACCGATCGGCGTCGCGCTGATCGCCTCCAGCGCGACGCCGTCGGCCGCCGCGACCTGCCGCTTCCCTTCGGGCAGAGCGCGGATCGCCTCGATGAGCCAGTCGAGAAACGCCGCGCGCACGGCTTCGCCGTCGAGACGCTCGGCGAGGCGCTCGGCGATCTCCACCGCGAGATGCGCGGCCCGCTCGGCCCAGGCTCTTTCGGCGGCTTGCCCTTCGCTCTCGATCGCCGCTCGGCCGGCCGCCTCGATCGCCGCGACTTGTTTGGCGGCCTCTTCGCGGCGCACCGCCGTTTCCCGCTCCGCGACTTCGCGCGCCGCGGCGAGGATCGCCTCGCGTTCGCCGGCGAATCCGGCGCGCGTGCGCTCGATTCCCGCGAGCGCGGCGTCCGCTTGCGTCCGCCGCGCCTGCGCGTCGGCGAGGGTCTGCTCGGCCGATGCGCGCCGCCGCTCGATCATCGCCGCGACCGGGCGCCAGAAGAATCGACCGAGCAGCCAGATCAGGACGCCGACGTTGACGGTCTGGAAGCCGAGCGTCCACCAGTCGATGGTCATGTGATCATTTCAGCAACGGGTTGGCGAAAAGCAGCAGCAGCGCGATCACCAGGCAGTAGATCGCCATGGTCTCGATCATCGCGAGGCCGACGAACAAGGTGCGCGAGATGGTGTTGGCCGCCTCCGGCTGGCGGGCGATCGCGTCCATCGCCGCGGCGACGGCGCGCCCCTCGGCGAGCGCCGGCCCGATCGCCCCGAAGGAGACCGCCAGAGCGGCCGATACGATGCTGGCGATGGCTAACCAATTCATGGCGGCGTCCTTTCTTCGGAGGCATCGGAGGCTGGGCGTCCTTCGCCGATCGCCCCGGCGATGAACACCATCGCCAGAACCGCGAAGATATAGGCTTGCACCGCCCCGGTCAGCAGTTCGAGCGCCATCAGCGGGATTGGCACGAACAGGCCGGCGAGCGATAGGACGACGCCGACGACGAACACGCCGCTCATCACGTTGCCGAACAAGCGCACCAGCAGCGAGAAAGTCCGCGTCAGGCTCTCGACGAAATTGAGCGGGATCATGATCGGGTTCGGCGAGGCGAAGGTCGAGAGATAGCCGCGAACACCGCTCGCGCGGACGCCGAACCAGATGACCGCGAGGAAAACGATCAGCGCCAGCGCGGCGTCGGTCTCGATGTGCGCGGTCGGCGGCGCGACTCCCGGTATCAGCGAGGACCAGTTGGCGACGAAGATGAAGACGAACAGCGTGCCGATCATCGCGCGGTACGGCGCCGGCTCGGCGCGCATGGTGTCGCGGATCGCGCCGTCGACGGCGTCGACGACGAGCTCGATCGCCGCCTGGGTCGCCGAGGGGACGAGCGTCAGGCGCCGCGAAACGAGGACGCCGACGAGGACGAGCGCCGCCATGATCGCCCAGGTGACGAGCACGGGCTCGGTGATCGGCGCCGGGCCGATATGGAACAGGGGGAGGTTGACGAGCGGCGAGGTCATGACGCGAGCCCGCCGATCTTGCGCACGACGACGGCGCGGGCGATCAGCGCCCCGAGCGCCATCGCCAACAGCGGCGGCGCGCCTTCGAGGCTGGCCAAGGTCAGCGCGCCCGCGAGAAGCGCGATCCGCGCGATCGCAAGAGATAGGACGGAGATCGCGCTTCCGCCCTCGCCGAACAGGCGCGCGCTGCGCCAGAGCGCGAGAAAGTAGACGACGCCGAGCGCGAACCCGGCCGCCAAATGCCCCGCGAGGCCGACGAGCGCGGCAAGGACCGCGAAGGGGTCTGAGGACAGCGAGCTCACTGGGCGTTCATCCATTTCCAGGCCGACCAGCCGCCGAGCGCCAAGCCGAGCATCAGCAGCGGGGCGCTCCAGAATATCCCCGAATTGAAGACATGGTCGAGCCAACGGCCGACGAACACGCCGATCAGCATCGGCGTGACGATGATCCAGCCGAGAACGCCGATCTGCGCTAGGCGGCGCGCCACCGACGGTTCGCCCTCGCGCAGCGATTTTCGCCGCCTTTCGTCGCGCAGCCGGACGTTGGAGACGAGGTCATCGCGTTCGTCGGGCTCGGGCTCGCGCGGCGTCATGGGCGCCCCGTCGGCGCGCCGCGCCCGTCCGGCCTGAGGCGGCGCATGATCTGGCGGATGGCGACCAGTTGCAGGCGGGTGCTCTCGACGTGCTCCTGACGCTCGCTTTCGCTTTCGGCGCGAAATCGCTCGAGGACCGTTTGGTCGAGCCGCGCGAAATCGTCGCCGGCGATCGCCTCTCGGCTGGCGATGGCGACGTCCCGGCCGGCAATGACGGAAAGCACGCCGCGCCGCACCGCGCAATAGCGTTGCGCGCCGCCGGCGCTGGTCCAGCTCACCACGGAGATGGCGAGGCTGGTGAGGAAATCGGCGTGGCCGGGCAGGACGCCGAACGCTCCGCTGGCGTCCTCGGCGCGCAGCGCTCGCACCCGGTCTTCGTCGACGACGATCTGGAACGGCGTGACGATGCGCAGCCTCATGACGCGCCTCCTTGCGCGACGCTCGCCGCCTCCTTTTGGCGCGCCTCCTCGAGGTTTCCGACCATGTAGAGCGAGCGCTCGGCCCATTCGTCGGCCTCGCCCGCGAGGATGGCCTCGCAGCCGGCGATCGTCTCGGTGCGCGGCACGCTGCGGCCCGCCTGCCCGGTGAAGGCTTCGGTGACGGCGAAGGGCTGGGTGAGAAAGCGCTGCAGCCGCCGCGCCCGCTTGACGATCAGCCGGTCGCCGGCGCCGAGCTCCTCCACGCCGAGCAGCGCAATGATGTCCTGCAGATCGTTGAAACGCGCCAGCGTCTCGCGCGCGCGCTCGGCGACGCGATAATGCGCTTCGCCGACGACCAGCGGATCGAGCAGCGCGGAGGAGGAGGCGAGCGGATCGACGGCGGGATAGAAGCCCTCCGCCGCCAAGGCGCGCGACAGCATGATGATGCTGTCCATGTGGCTGGAGATCGCGGTGACCGCGGGGTCGGTGAAGTCGTCGGCGGGGACATAGACGGCCTGGATCGCGGTGACCGATGCGCCGGCGACCGAAGCGATGCGCTCCTGCAGCGCCGCCACCTCGGTGGCCAGCGTCGGCTGGTAGCCGACGCGCGAGGGCAGACGGCCGAGCAGGTTCGAGACCTCTGCCCCCGCCTGCACGAAGCGGAAGACGTTGTCCATCAGCAGCAGGACGTTGCGATGTTTCTCGTCGCGGAAATATTCGGCGATCGTCAAGGCGGTCAACGGCGTGCGCCATCGAGCGCCGGGCGGCTCGTTCATCTGGCCGTAGATGAGCGCCGCGCGGGCCAGCACCCCCGAACTCCGTACGTCGCTCAAGAGTTCGTGACCCTCGCGCGAGCGCTCGCCGACGCCGGCGAAGACCGAGATGCCCTGGTACTTCTCGATCATGGCGCGCATCAGCTCCATCACCAGCACGGTCTTGCCGACGCCGGCGCCGCCGAACATCGCCGCCTTGCCGCCTTGGGCGAGCGGCGAGAGAAGATCGATGATCTTGATGCCGGTCTCGAACACCGCCGTGGAGGAGGCCTCGTCCTTGAGCGCGGGCGGCGGATTGTGGATGCCGCGTCGCGGCGTGTCGGCGGGCAGCTCCGGCCCGAGGTCGCGCACGGCGCCGGTGACGTCGAGGAGCCGGCCGAGAACCGCGTCTCCGACCGGGGTCGAGAGCGGCGCGAGGGTCGCGCGCACCGGCGCGCCGCGCGCCAGCCCCGCCGTCGCCTGCAGGGCGATGGCCCGCACGGTGAAGGGATCGACGTGGCCGTGCACTTCGAGAACCAGCGGCTCCCGCCGCCCGCCTTCGACGATCAGGGCGGTGTTGATCGGCGGCGGTTGGCCGTCGAACGCGACGTCGACGACGGCGCCGCGGACCGACACCACCTTTCCCATCGATGCGGCGGCCTGCATGGGGTTCCCGCGGCGTTATCGAAGCCTTGAGCGACGCAGACGCCGCCGGCAGAAGCGCATGTCGAAACTCCCCTAATCGGTAAAGCTCGAATCAGCGTTGACGCCGATCAACCCCTGCAAATGGAAGCATAGGGCCGCGTATCGCGCCTTGTCCAACTGGGCGTGGCAGGGCGTCGCCTCAGTTTGAGTTTCGCCATCGCGCCGAGGCGGGCTATCCAGGCAAAGAGAGTCGCGGAGCGCCGCCCGCGCGCCGTTCGAGCGAAGAGCCGTCAAGCGCTCTCATGCGCCGAGAGATCGGCTTTCACCCTTCGGCGATTTATCAAGAAATTCACGAAGAAATACATAAAATATACCGGAGTCGCAATAATAACGAAGAAGAAAATAGATACAATAAGCATCATACCAAAGCCATCAGAAAAGGACTTGTCACCGGCGACAATTGGCACCGACGCCAAACATAGGCTGAGAAACGCAACAGCCATTAACGCATACAGTTTGCCAATACCGATGACGTTATTTCTTCGAAACGTTGAAATGAGAATTATAGAGATGTTGTAAGCGGTCAATAAGACAAAAAACGCAGCGGAAGTGCTGATTCCTTCGTTAGAATCATCCCAATTGCTCTTAATAAGAGAAATTAAGATCGCGCTTGGAAACGCCGTCATCAGTATAAATTTGACAAGTATCGTGGTTCGCTTGGTTTCAAATTCTATATTTCGCGTTTGCTCGAATGGACCCTCGGGCGTCGCCTCCACGTGAATTGCCGGACCCTCGTCGCCGGTTTCGCCGTCGAGCGCCGCCGCCGCCACGGCCGGCGCGCTTTCCGCCGCCGCCGCGGCCAGCTCGCTTTCCGCCTCCGGCCGCCGGCGGCTTTCTTCGGCAGCGCGTTTTTCGGCCTCAGTTTGCTCCTGCCGTTCGCGCTCTTCTTCGGCCCGGCGCGCGGCTTGGGCTTCGGCGGCGCGCCGCCGCTGCTCCGCCTCGTCCGCGGCTTCCCGCTTGCGCCGTTCCTCTTCGGCCGACCGCGCCGCCTCCGCCCGCTGGCGGCTTTCCTCGGCGGCGCGCTTCTCGGCTTCAGCCTGCTCCCGCCGTTTGCGCTCGTCTTCGGCCCGGCGCGTGGCTTCGGCGTCGGCGGCGCGACGCCGCTCCGCCTCTTCGGCCGCTTCCTGCTGGCGCCGCTCCTCCTCGGCCGATCGCGCCGCCTCGATCACCTGCTGCGAAGGCGGCGTCTCCCGCCGCATCGCGCTGAGGACGCCGACGGCGAGGCGGTCGGCCCATTGCCTGACCTTCGGCGATTTCGGGTCTTCGTAGACCAGCGAACGGAAATCGATCCATTGCGGTCGGCGCAAGCCGGCGAGTTCGTCGCCGAAAACGGTGTCCGACGCCGGAAGATTTTCGACGTTCACGTAGTAGATGGGGAAAATGAGGTCGTCGCGTTCCAACGCCTTCATGCGATCCCGGAACGCCCTGAATTCCGCGAGGCAATTGGCGCTCTTGACATAGCGCGGCGTGACGATCGGGACGAAGAACGTCACCTGCCCGATCGTCCGCTCAATCGTCGCCGCCCAGTCCGCGCCGAAAGGGATCGCCGCGATATCCTGCCAAAGCGTGAGTTCTTCGCCATATTGCAGGTTGATCGCCTTGCCGACGATGGTGCGCAACTGGCTCAGCTGTCCGTCGCTGTGATCGTCGTCCTGACGGGCGTAGCTCCAGAAACCGACCGGCTTAAGCATTCTCAGCTCTTCCGCGTTACGCCGCCGACGCCAACGTCGGGGTCCGAGAAACGGCTTCGAAAACCGCTGGAACCGACGCCTGAGCATATCGGCGGGATAATCGTCTGAGAAGCGCGATCGTTTGACGCAGCGCCAAGGCCAGCGTGCGCGTTTGCGAACCGAGCCGCGATCTGCGCCCGCGCCCTCAAATCTGATAGGTCAGCTCGCCCTCTACCGCTTCCGCCAACGCCCGCATCGCCGCCAGGGAGCGGTTGTCGAGCACCAGGGCGATCGCGTCGCGCACCTCGATCATCATCAAGCGCACGCTGCATTGCACTTCCGCCGGGCAGTCGTCGCAGCGGCGATAGAACCTGCGGCTGGCGCAGGCGATCGGCGCGAGCGGGCCGTCGAGCGCGCGAACGATCTCGCCCACCCTGATCTCGAACGGGCTCTTGGCGAGGACGTAGCCGCCGCCGCGGCCCTTCTTCGAGTGGACGAGGCCGGCCGTGCGCAATTCCCCGAGAATGGCGTCGAGGAATTTCTTCGGGATCGAGTTGGCCGCCGCGATATCGGCGACCAGCGCCGGCCGTCCCGGCGGCATGCCCGCCAGATGGACCATCGCCTTCAACCCGTACTTGCCTTTGTTGGTCAGCATCCCCCGCGCCTCTTGTGCAGCGGGCCGACGCCGCGAATTCGCTTGTTCATCCCGATTTCCGAGCCGACCGACGCGTTTTCGCGCCGCCTGGCGCGATTTGCGTGACGGAATTCATACGAGGTCCGGGCCGCCGCGTCCATGCGCAGGGACGGCGGCTTCACGGCGAGGGGCGCTGCGCGCGCCCGCCCTCCTCGCCGCCGGGCAGCGTCGCGCGCAGGCCGATCAGGTCCTTGCGCACGTAGAGTTCCGCCGGGAAATTCTTGTCGGGGTTGGCGGCGAAGAATTGGTAATTCGCCATCGCGGCGGCGACCGCGGGATCGCCCCACGCCCATCGGTGAAAGCGCGTGTCGGTCGGGCCGACCAGGATCGCGTCGGGCCGGTTTCCTTCGATGTCCTCGACCAGCCTGTCGCGGTCGCGCTCGATATAGGGAGCCAGGCGCTGGGCGAGCGCAGCGTCCCCGGGACGCTCGTCGATCAGGCGGCGCGCCGCCGAGGCGATCCACAGGCTCGGAACTCGCTGGACCCAGACGCCGCCGACGGAGCGCACCATGGGATGGCCGAAGGCGAGGCTTTCGGAGATCGCCGCCACGGTCGGATGCGGCCCCAGGCTCGCGAGCGCGCGCGCGAGGGCGGGCGTGCTGATCCCGTCCATGGCGAAGAGGCCGCAAGCGACGCCGATCGCGCCGGCGACGCCCATTTCGGCGAGCGGCGTCTTCCGTTCGAGGGCGGCGGTGAGCGCGCTCGCGCCGGCCGCCGCCGCGAAGGCGATCGGCAGCGGCCATCGGTCGAGCCAAAGCAGGGCGAAGGCGGCCGCGACGCCGGCGAGCGCGCCGACCGCAATCGCGCGCGGCGAGGGCGGGCGAAGCTCGAGCGCCAGCCCCGCGGCCAGGATCATGAAGGCCAGCGCGGGATAGGCCTGGTAGAGCCAGCCCTTGCCTTGCACGAGATAGGCGGCGAGCGCGCCCAAGGCGGCGAGCGCGGGGACCGCGACCCGCGGCTCGCCGATGTCCCGTCCCGCGATGCGCACGAGCGCCGCGCCGATGACGAGCGTCAGGAGAACTCCGGGTTCGCTCGCGAGCTGGAGGAAGGGTTCGCGGATCGGCGCGTAGACCGTGAGGCCGAGCGGCAGGATGTCCGCGACATAATGCGGAAAGGCGAACGCGACCAGCGCCACATAGGCCAAGCCGACCGCCGCGGCGGCGGTGAATTCGATCGAAGCGGCGAGCGCCAGGACGCCGATCCGCCACATGAGATACGGCAGGAGGGCGACGGCGACGAGGGCGTAGGGCGGCTTGATCGCGGCCATCGCGCCGGCGCCGACGCCCGCCAGGACCGCGATTCGCCAATCGACCGGCGCGCGCGCCGCGCGCGCGGCGGCGAGCGCGAGGAAAGGCAGGCCGTAGAGCGCCGCCAGTTGGTCGCGCTCGCAGAAGGATTGGCCCGGCAGGACCGCGAACGCGACCAGCGCCACGCCGAAAGCGAGCGGCCCGACGCGGCCGAGCAGTCCCGCCCGGCGAAGGATCGCGGCGCCGACGCCGAGACTGGCGGCGATGCTGAGGAACCCGAAGGCGGCGACGGTGAACTCCGGCCAGACGCCGACGCGGCGCGCGAGGGCGACGGCGGGCCAGTAGAGAAGAAGCGAGGCGGGCGGATTGATCTCAATGAAGTCGCGATAGGGGGTCTGGCCGTCGAGCCACTTCTCGTCGGCGGTGATCAGCCAGGAGACGTCGCCGAGCAGGCCGTAGTGCAACTGCAGCGCGACCGCGACGAGACCGATCGCCAGCGACAGCCCGACCGCGGCGGGCAGGCCGCGAGCCGACCCCTGGAAGCTTTCGCGCGCAAATGCGGCGGGAGGGGAAAGGGACATGGCGGGCGCCGTCCGTCCTTCAGGCGCCGCGCCGCCGCGCCGGCCGCTGGCGGATCGCTTTCACGCGCGTTTTGCCTCCGCGTCGCGCGCTGGCGCGCGCGTCGCCGGCGCCTCGGCGGCGGCCTCGAAGCCCACGGCCTTGTCGACGATGTAGAGCGGGCGGCGTTTGACCTCGGCGTAGATGCGCCCGACGTAGACGCCCATCACGCCCGTCATCAGCATATTGGCGCCGCCGAGGAAGGCCACGAGGACGATGATCGAACTCCAGCCGCGCGCCAGATTGGCGTTCATCGCCCACAGCGCGATGACCCAGACGCCGTAGAGGATGGCGAGGCTCGAGATCGCCAGCCCCGCCCACAGCGCGACGCGCAGCGGCGCGTCGGAAAACGAGACGACGCCGTCGGCGGCGAGGCGGATCATCTTGGTCAGCGAATACTTGGTCTCGCCCGCCGCGCGCGGCGGGCGGTGGAACGGCACGACGGCTTGGCGGAAGCCGATCCAGGCGAACATGCCGCGCACGAAGCGGTCGCGTTCCGGCATGGCGAGGAAGGCGTCGAGCGCCTTGCGGTCGACCAGGCGGAAATCGCCGACGTTGCGCGGAATCTCGACGTCGCTGAGCTTGCCCAGCAGGCGATAGAAGAGATCGGCGGTGGCGCGCTTGAACCGGCTCTCGCCTTCGCGCGACAGGCGCTCGGCGTAGACGATCTCGTAGCCCTCCTTCCACTTGGCGATCATGTCGAGCACGACCTCGGGCGGATCCTGGAGATCGGCGTCCATGACGATGACGGCCTGCCCCGCGGCGCGGTCCATGCCGGTGGTGATCGCGACTTGGTGGCCGAAATTGCGCGACAGCTTGACGAAGCGGTAGCGGCGGTCGGCGCGCGCCTTGGCCTCGAGGACGATGGGGCCGGCGTCGCTCGATCCGTCGTCGACGAAGATCGCCTCGGCGGGCGCGTCGAGAGAATCGAGCAGGGCGTCGAGGCGCCGCAGCAGCATCGGCAGGACGGCTTCCTCGTTGAAGATGGGGACGACCAGCGAATAGACGGGAGTCATGGCGGCGCGGGGCTCTTTAGCGGCGGCTCGGCCAGGGTTAGCGGCAAACGCTTAAGAAAGGCGTAAGCCGCGCCGCCGCCCCTACCGGCGCGCCCGCCTCTCTGCTAGGAAACGCCCGCTCGTCGCCGCATCGCCGGGAGAAGCGTCATGGAATGGCAAAACACGCCCGAGTCGACGAATATCGACGATCGGCGCGGCGCCAGCGGCGGCCTGCCGATCGGCGGCGGCTCGGGCGGCCTCGGCCTCGGCGCCATCATCATCATCGTCCTGATCAGCTATTTCACCGGCATCGATCCGCGCCTGCTCCTCGGCGGCGCGGAGATCGTCGCCGGTTCCGGGACGCATGGCGCGGTCCAGGCGCCAGCCGCCGGCCCCGGCCAGACCGCGGTCGGCGGCAACGATCAGATGCGAACCTTCGTCGCGCATGTGCTGGGCGAAACGGAAGCGGTCTGGGCGCAGGTCCTGCCGGCGCAGAAGGGCGTGCCGTACGTCAACGCGACGCTGGTGCTCTACAGCGGCTCGACCACGTCGGGCTGCGGCGGCGCGCGCGCCGCGATGGGGCCATTCTATTGCCCGGTGGACAAGAAAGTCTATCTCGACATGTCGTTCTTCCGCGACATGCAGACCCAGTACGGCGGCGGCGGCGACTTCGCCTACGCCTATGTGATCGCCCACGAAATCGGCCATCACGTCCAGGACCTGCTCGGCATTCTCGACAAGGTCGAGGCGGCCAAGCAGGGCGTCAGCCGCACGCAAGCCAACGCGCTGTCGGTGCGCGTCGAGCTGATGGCCGACTGCTTCGCCGGCGTCTGGGCGGCCAACGCCAATCAGAAGTGGAAAATCCTCGATCCCGGCGACATCGAAAAGGCGATGGCGACCGCGGCGGCGATCGGCGACGACCGCCTGCAACGGGAAGCGCGCGGCTACGCCGTGCCCGACAGCTTCACCCACGGCTCGTCGGCGATGCGCCAGAAGTGGTTGACCGTCGGCCTCAACAGCGGACAGGTCGATTCCTGCGATACGTTTCGCCAGTAGGGCGAGTACGGGCCGGTCGTCGCTGGCGCGTCCTCATCCGCGCGCCAGCTCGCGCTGGAGAAAGCCGAGCGTCTGGCCTTCCGAAACGTCCTTGGCGATGAAGCACTCGCCGATCCCCTTGGCGAGAATGAACGTCAGCCGTCCGCGCTCGACCTTCTTGTCCTGTCGCATCGCCGCCAGGATCGCTTGCGCGTCGGTCGTAAGGCCGGGGATTTCGGAGATGCGGGTCGGCAGGCCGATCGCCTCGAGGTGGCTCTCCACGCGCACCGCGTCCTGCCCCGAGCACAGGCCGAGTTGGCGCGAAAAGCGGAACGCGCAGGCCATGCCGATCGCCACGCCCTCGCCATGGACGAGGCGCGCGCTCTCGTAGCGCGCCAGCCGCTCGAAGGCGTGGCCGAAGGTGTGGCCGAGATTGAGCAGCGCGCGTTCGCCCTGCTCGGTCTCGTCGGCGGCGACGACGCGCGCCTTGGCGGCGCAACTCTTGGCGATCGCCTCGAGACGCGCCGGGCCGCCGGAGAACACCTCGCGCCAGCGCGTCTCCAGCCAGTCGAAGAAATCGCGATCGCCGATCAGGCCGTATTTGACGACCTCGGCGTAGCCGGCGCGAAATTCGCGCGGGCTCAGCGTGTCGAGCACTCCGGTGTCGGCGAGCACGAGAGAGGGCTGATGAAACGCCCCGATCAGGTTCTTGCCGGCGGGCGAATTGATCGCGGTCTTGCCGCCGACGCTGGAATCGACTTGCGAGAGCAGAGTCGTCGGCATCTGCACGAAGCGCACGCCGCGCCTCAGGCACGCCGCGCAAAAGCCGGCGAGATCGCCGATGACGCCGCCGCCGAACGCGACGACGATGTCGCGCCGCTCGATATGGGCGCCGATCAGCGCGTCGCTGACGCGCGCGAATTCGGCGTAGGACTTCGTCGCTTCGCCGGGCGGACAGACGACGACGCTGGTCTTCAGTCCCGCCCGCGCAAGGCTTCGCGTCAATCTCTCGAGGTGCAGCGCCGAGACCGTCTCGTCGGTGACGACGGCGCATTGCGCGCCGGGCGCGAGATGCGCGATATGCGCCCCGGCGGCGTCGACGAGCCCCTCGCCGATCAGGATCGTGTAGGCGCGCGCGCCGAGCGCGACCTCGACTTCGCGCAACGCCGGGCGGGCCGGCGCGGCCTCCTCGCGCGGCGCGACGAAGCGCCGGCGCAGGCGCTCCATGATCGCGTCGACGACCGCGTCATGCGGCCCCTCGTGCGATTCGATCGTCATGTCGGCGAGCGCGTAGATCGGGCTGCGCTCGTCGAGCAGCCGGCGCAAGGTCGCTATCGGGTCGGCGGTGCGCAGCAACGGCCGGTTCGAGCGTTTGCGCACCCGGCGCAGCAGCACCTCGAAATCCGGTTTCAGCCATATGGAGACGCCGGCTTGGCCGATGCGCTGGCGCGTCGCCTCGTTGAGGAAGGCGCCGCCGCCGGTGGCCAGAACCTTGGGCCCGTCGAGGAGCAGCCGCGCGATCACCCGGCGTTCGCCGTCGCGAAAATAGGCTTCGCCGAAGCGCTCGAAAATCTCCGGAATCGTCATCTGCGCGCCGGCTTCGATTTCGGCGTCGGCGTCGACGAAGGGCAGGCCGAGGCGTTGGGCGAGCCGCTTGCCCACCGAGGTCTTTCCCGCGCCCATCATGCCTACGAGCACGATCGAACGCCCGCCCAGCGCGGCGGCGAGACCTTCGGCGTGCGAGGTCGCGGTTTCGTTCATGCCATCCTTCCCAACGCGGAAAGCGCCCCCGCTCCGTCGCGCCTTCGAGCCGCCGTTCCTATCGCAACCGTCCGCCGATGGCCACAGGCGCCGTTGACCTAGGTCAATCGACCGCTTGCGCGGCGCGCCGAGACTTGCAAGCATACATCAAAGGGTTAGCCTGGAAGGCGACAGGAGGACGCGATGGCCGCAGCCGGACAGAATGGCGAACACAGGATTGCGGGCCCGCGATTGATCGCGATCGTCGGCCCGTTCCAGAGCGGCAAGACCAGCCTCCTCGAGGGCCTTCTGGTGCGCGGCGGCGGGGCGGCGCGGCAAGGTTCGGTGCGCGATGGCACCAGCGTCGGCGACTCCAGTCCCGAGGCGCGCGACCACGCGATGAGCGTCGAACCCAACATCGCAAGCGTCGATTATATGGGCGACCGCTTCACCTTCTTCGATTGCCCCGGCTCGGTCGAATTCGCCCACGACATGCGCTTGGCGCTGCCCGCCTGCGACGCGGCGGTCGTCGTCTGCGAGGCCGATCCGCGCAAGGCGCCGGCCTTGCAGGTGATCCTGCGCGAGCTCGAGGAGCTGCGCATTCCCCGCATCTTGTTTCTCAACAAGATCGATCTCGCCGGCGGGGGCGTGCGCGAGGCTCTGGAGATGTTGCAGCCGGCCTCGCGCGCGCCCCTGCTGCTGCGCCAGATCCCGATCTGGGAGAACGGCGTCGCCACCGGCTTCATCGATCTGGCGCTGGAGCGCGCCTTCGTCTACCGCGAGTCTCAGCCCTCCGTCGTGGTGGCGATGCCGGTCGGCGCGGCGACCGACGAAAAGCAGGCGCGCTATTCCATGCTCGAACGCCTCGCCGACTACGACGACGCGCTGATGGAACAGCTCATCAGCGACATCGAACCGCCGCGCGACCGGGTGTTCGACGACCTCGCGCGCGAATTGCGCGAGGGTCACGTCGTGCCCCTGCTGATGGGATCGGCGACCGCCGGCCATGGCGTGACGCGGCTGCTCAAGGCGCTGCGCCACGAGGCGCCGGGGGTGACGCAGACGCGCGCGCGGCTCGGCGTCGAGCCGGAGGGGCCGGCGCTTGCCCAGATCCTGCGCACCATCCACACCGCGCATGGCGGCAAATTGTCGCTGGCGCGCGTGCTGCGCGGCGCCTTCCTCGACGGCGCCGGCGTCATCTCTTCGCGTGGCGAGGAGGAGCGCATCGCCGGCATCGCGCGGCTGATCGGCGCGGTCTCCTCCAAGCAGCCGCGCGCCGAGGAGGGCGACACGGTCGCCTTCGCGCGCCTCGAAGGCCTGACGACCGGCGATCGCTTCGCCGACGGCAAGAAGGCGCCCGAGCCGGCGGCGATCGTCCCGCCGCCGCCCCCGACCCAGGCGTTCGCCATTCACGTCAAGGACCGCAAGGACGAAGTGCGGCTCGCCGCGGCGCTGACCAAGCTGTGCGAGGAGGACCCCTCGCTCGCCTACGTGCAGGATCAGGAATCGGGCGAACTCAAGCTGATGGGCCAGGGCGAGATGCACCTGCGCGTGATCACCGAGCGCCTCGCCGAACGCTTCGGCGTCGCGGTCGAGGCGGCCAAGCCCTCGGTCGCGTATCGCGAGACGATCCGCGACGGCGTGACGGTGCGCGGGCGCCACAAGAAGCAGTCGGGCGGCCACGGCCAGTTCGGCGACGTTCTCGTCGAGGTCGGCCCTCGCGAGCGCGGCGAAGGCTTCGGCTTCAGCGAGCGCGTGCACGGCGGCACGGTGCCGCGGCAGTATTTTTCTTCCGTGGAGATGGGGGCTCGCGACGCTTTGACTCGCGGGCCGCTCGGCTTCCCCGTCGTCGACGTCTCCGTCGCGCTGATCGACGGCTCCTATCACACCGTCGATTCCTCCGACATGGCGTTTCGCGCCGCAGCCAAGGCGGCGCTCGCCGAGGCGTTGCCCAAGGCCCGCCCCGTGCTGCTCGAGCCCATACTCTCGGTGACGATCTACGTGCCCTCCGACGCGCTGGCGCGCGCCAGCGCCCTGGTCAGCGCGCGGCGCGGGCAAATCCTCGGCTTCGAGGCGCGCAAGGGCTGGGACGGTTGGGAGGCGTTGCGCGCGCTCATCCCCGAGGCGGAAATCGGCGACCTCATCGTCGAACTGCGCTCCGCCACGTCGGGCGTCGGCGCCTTCGAGACCAAGTTCGACCACCTCGCGGAACTGTCGGGCCGCACGGCCGACCAGGTGATCGCGGCGCGCAAGAAGAGCCTGAGCTGAGCGGGCGCGGCGGAGGGCGGGGAGCGGACAGGCGCGCTTACCCCGCGAGGCGGGTCTTCAACTCGTCGCGGCGAATCTTGCCCATCGGGGTTTTCGGCAGGGCGTCGACGTAGAAGACCCGCGACACTTCGAGACCGCGCCCAGCGCACCACGCGATAAGTTGTTGCTGACTGATCGGCGCGCGCGCGACGATGGCCAGATTGACCTCCTCGATGCCGTCGGGCCCCAGCGCGCCGAAGGCGGCGGCCTCGGCGACGTCGGGATGGCGCAGCGCGATTTCCTCGATCAGTTCCGGCGCGCGCTTGACGCCGCCCGAATTGATGACCTCCGACGTCCGCCCTTCGAGAATCAGCAGGCCCTCCTTCGTCAACCGCCCGCGATCTCCCGTATAGAACCAGCCGTCGCGCTGTTGAGGATCGATGCGGCCCGAATCGAGCGGATAGGGCCGCGCCATCGGGCGCACGTGAACTCTGACGACGCCGTCCGAATCCGCCGGTAACGGACGATCCTGCGCGTCGACGATTTCGATTCTCACGCCCGGCAGCGCGTAGCCGGAGGCGCCCTCGATCTCCATCAGGCGCTCCGCTGCGGCGATGGCGATCGGACCGAGTTCCGTCGCCCCGTATTGAACGAAGACTTGTTCGCACAGTTTGGCGCGAGCCTCGAGCACCATCGCGCGAGTCGCCAGTGCGCCTCCGAGCAGGACGGCGCGCAACGACGGACACGGAATGGGCGTTCTCGTTTGCTCGCGGAGAAGATCGCGCACCTGCTGCGTCGAGGCGATGATAGAGTCGACCCGGTAAACCGAGGCCATCTGCAACGCCTCACGCGGCGAATCCGCGCCGACCAGCGTCCCCCCGGCGAACAAGGTGCGCGCGGCGACTCGAAATCCCCATGCGCTGTTGAGGCGAACGAGGCCCAGCAGCCGCTCGCCGAGGCCCATGCTCATCGCGACATAATACTGCAAGACCCGGAGATGGAATTCCCTGGCGGTCAAGCAGACCGCCTTCGGAATGCCTGTTACCCCCGACGTGATCTCGATTCGGCACAGCGCGTCGTCGCTGGCGAAGCCCGGCGCGGTCGACAAAGCGCGTCGCTCGCCCGCGAACCATTCCTCGTCGACCAGAACTTGTCGCAGCCCTGGGTGCAAGAGTTGGCCGGCGTCCTGCAAATAGGTTCTGACCGGCAATTTCAGAGGTATGATTTCCTCAGGCGCTCCCGCCGACAATGTCGGAAAGCCGAGGCGGAGAAGCGCCGCCGTCACGATCATGTGGCGGATCGTATTCTTGAGCGAAACACAGACCACTTCGCCCGGAGCGAGGTCCAGCGCGCGAATCCGATCCTCGACGCGCAGCATCCCCTGCGCCATCATGTCGTAGGTCGCGATCCGGTCGGGCAGGATGATGGCCGGCCGTTCCGGCCGCCCACGCGCATGATACAGAATATGATCTGCGAAAGTCAGGGGAACGTCGCGCGAACTCGGCGCGTCGCTCATGGCCTAGAACCGGTAATTGAGGCCGACGCGGGCGAGCTGCGCGGAGTCCTTGAACTCGAACGCATAGTAATTGGATTGGAGCCCCGCCGTCACGGACGGAAACTGCATGAACATGTATTCCGCCTTGACCGACCAATGATTGTCGATCGCGTATTCGGCGCCGGCGCCGACAGCCCATCCCGTCGCCGAACCGCCGCGGTTCAAATAAAACCCCCACCCAGGATCGACGAAGCTGTTCTTCACGTCGGCGAAGACCACGCCGCCGGTCACGTAGGGCAGAAAGCGGTCGAAAGCGACGCCGGCGCGCGCGCGGATGTCGCCGAAGAAGGGCAAGCTCGCGGAATGGACGGAATAGGGCGCGCCCGCGGAATCCTGGTAGCGGAAGCTGCCTTTCGCGCTGGACCAGTCGAGATCGCCCTCGACGCCGAGGACGAAGCTCTGAATCTGGTAGTTGTAGCCGGCCTGCACGCCGCCGACGATCCCGCCGAGGTCGAGCGTATTCGCGTTGCCGGGCATGGCGCCGTAATGGCCCGGATCGAGGTCGACGACGCCGTCGCTCGACCACAGGCCGCCGATATTGCCGCCGATATAGAATCCGGTCCAACTGAAAGCAGGCGGCGGAAGCGGGGCCGGAGGCGGGCCTTTCGTGGTCGGCAAGTCGGCGGCGAAAGCGCCCTGAGCGAGAACGGCGCAAAGCGCGGTCGACGCCAACAATGTCCGCTTCATTGGACGGCCCCCATTGCATCGCCCACGAACGTCTAGGCCCAGCGCAACGTCTCTAATGCACAGCGCCACCGTTGTCCACATGCGGTGGCCGACCATGGACGATCTGCCGCACGCGAAGCGAAATGGAATGAGCGGCGAGCTGAAATTCTGAAATTCGCATCCTGTCCCCATATTCCAGATTCCCGGAGCGTGGCGAAGGATGCGGAGTGACCTCGCATGGACCGCAAATAAAGCTCCCGAAGCCATGAACCTTTCGTCGTTTGCCTGCGACCAACGTTCAGGAGCCGCATCGGCTCCTGGAAAAAGGAGACGATCATGTTGGCGAAGGCTTCACTCAGAATATTGGTCGTCGCGCTGGCTGCTTCCATCGCTTTGACGGCCTCGAGCGCGCGCGGCGCGGCGGCTCCCGCGCCGTCGTCCGCATTCCCGGTCGGCGCCGACGCCGGCGGGCGCCGGCCCTCCGTTCGGCCGCCCGCGGCGCACGCCGACCCGCAGCCTTCGCTCGGCGCGACCAGCATGAGCGCGAACGGCATGCCCGCCGACCCGCAGTCCACGCTTTCGGCGCTGCACGCGAACCCCCGGACGCCGGGCGGCGCGGACGGCGCCGGCCAAACGAAAATGGATGGTTTCCACGCAATGGTTTCCACGCAATGACGACGGACGGCTTTGGCGGCATGCAAATGGAAGACGTCGCAGCCCTTATCGGGCCGACCAGCCTCTCCAGTGAACAGGCTCTTGGCGACCCAAATCGCCATCGAAGCCGCCGGCCCTGGGCGGCGGCTTCGGATTCCGCCGCGCGGCGGGCAGGCGATCGTCCAGCGCGGGCGCCGCGTCCCAAGGGCTTGACAGGCGGCGCCGCCGGCTATCTCGTGCGTCGGCGATGCGTCGGAGGGGGCTCGTCGTCGGCCTGCGCAAAGAGTTTGGGCCACGGCGCGTGAACCGGCGAGGCGATCGGCCGGCCGAGCCGACGCCCTGGTTTCGCCGGTTCGACACGTTTTCCCGCTATGGCGTCGGTCGAGCCTCGGAGGCCTTCCATGCTCTCGTTGCGCACCCTGCCGATCGCCTTTCGCGCCCTTTTCAGCAGCTTCCTCGTCCTGATCGGCGTCGGATACCTGATGGCGCTGACGTATATGTACGCGGTCGTGATCCAGCCGCATCAGCAGATGGGCGAGGGCCTGGTGGCGGGCATCAGCGACCAATATTATGGGCAGCCGAACGGCAAGACCTTGCTCGAATCGGCGCTGATGGGGCCGATGGCCGACAAGATATCCGCCGCCGACCGCGACGCCATTCTGCAATGGGTCCACGACGGCGCGAGCGTCGACGGCTATGCGAAAGTGGCGCCGATCTTCGCCGCCGATTGCGCCGGTTGCCATATGGCCGAGGCGCAGGCGATCCCGCCGCTCACGAGCTACGGGGCCGTGGAAGTCGTCGCGAAATCCGACACCGGAACGAGCTTCGCCGATCTGGCCGAGGTTTCCCACATCCACCTGTTCGGCATCAGCATCATATTCCTGCTGACCGGAGCGATTTTCGCTTTCAGCGAAACGCCGATCTGGCTGCGCGTCACGCTCGTCGTCGTTCCCTACGCGACCATCCTGCTGGACATCGGCTCCTGGTGGCTCACCAAGTATCTCGATCCGGCGTTCTTCGCCTACGTCGTCGTCGGCGGCGGGGCGTGCATGGGCTTGGCGCTCGCCGCCCAGATTCTCACCGGCTTATGGGAAATGTGGATTGCGCGCCATAAGGCGTCTCATACGCAATGACGACGGCGCGATGTCTATACAGCGGCGCCGCGTTCGCTTATGAAGGGGCGCGATTTTCCCAACATGCGGAGTCGAGCTGCGATGGCCGAAGCCCCCTATAACAGCGATCGTCTCGCGACGGTTTTCGGCGGATCGGGATTTGCCGGGCGCCATATCGTGCGGGCGCTGGCGCGCGAGGGCTGGCGGGTGCGCGTGGCGGTGCGGCGGCCGGACCTCGCCGGGTTCCTCAATACGCTCGGCGTGGTCGGCCAGATCGCGCTGGTGCAGGCCAATCTGCGCTACCCCGAATCGGTGAAGGCGGCGGTGGAGGGCGCGCACGCGGTCGTCAACGCCGCCGGCGTCAAGCGCCAGAGCGGGCCGCAGAGCTACGAGGCCGTCCACGTCGCGGGCGCCGGCGAGGTCGCCCGCGCGGCTTCCGCCGCGGGCGTCGGCGCCCTCGTGCACGTCTCCGGCGTCGGCGCCGACGCGGCGTCGGGAAATCCCTACATCGCCAGCAAGGGTCGCGGCGAGGCGGCGGTCCGCGAAGCCTTCGCCGACGCGATCGTGCTGCGCCCGTCGGTCTTGTTCGGCCCGGAGGACGAGTTCCTCAATCGCTTCGCCGCGTTGGCGCCGGTACTGCCCGTCTTGCCGTTGTTCGGCGGCGGGGCGACGAAATTGCAGCCGGTCTTCGTCGGCGACGTCGCGCTGGCGACGTCGCGCGCGCTCGACGGCGCGGCCGCTGCGGGGCGAACCTACGAACTCGGCGGTCCCGAGGTGATGAGCCTGCGCGAGGCGGTCGAGCTGACGCTGCGCATCATCGCGCGAAAGCGGGCGCTCCTGCCGCTTTCCTTCGGCGTCTCGCGCCTGATCGCGCGCTCGACCGAGATCGCGAGCGCGATTTCGCTCGGACGCGTCCCCAAGATGTTGACGACGACGCGCGACGAGATCGAGCTGTTGCGCCACGACAACGTGGTCTCCGCCGCGGCGATCGCCGAAGGGCGCACGTTGCGCGATCTCGGCGTCGACCCGCAGGGCGTCGAGGCGATCGCGCCGTCCTATCTCTATCGCTTCCGCAAGACCGGCCAATACGCGAGCAGCCGCGCCGCTTGAGAAGCGGCGGCGGCGCGGCGATCGGCGCCCTTGCGCGCGCGCGGCGCGGCGACTAGGCTTCTGCGCCTTTTCCACGCTCTTCGCTCGGGAAGTAGCGGGTCGATAAGCCATTTCGAGAGGTTGCGTGTCCGCATCCGCCGCCGATTATCTCGTCGACCGCCGCCGTCTGCGCCGCCAGGTCGGGTTTTGGCGGATCGCCGCGTTCGTCGCCGCCGCGCTCGTCGTGCTGGCGCTGGGACTGCGGTGGTTCGGTTCGGCCGGGCTCGGCCAGACGCATATCGCGCGCCTGACGATTTCCGGCGTCATCACCGGCGACGCGGCGACGCTGAAGCTGATCGACCAGATCACGGATTCGAAAGCCGCGGCGGCGGCGATCCTGACGATCAACAGTCCCGGCGGCACGACCGAAGGCGCCGAAGTGCTCTACGACGAAATTCGCCGTCTCGCCGCGAAAAAGCCGGTCGTCGCCGTCGTCGGATCGATGGCGGCCTCGGGCGCCTATATCGCGGCGCTCGGCGCCGACCGCATTTTCGTGCACGGCAACTCGGTCGTCGGGTCGATCGGCGTGCTCGTCGAATTTCCCAACGTGTCGGGGCTCATGGACAAAGTCGGCGTCAAGCTCGAGTCGATCAAGTCTTCGCCGCTCAAGGCCGCTCCCAACGGCTTCGAGCCGACGAGCGAGGAAGCGCGCGCCGCGATGGCCGCGCTCGTCGCCGATTCCTTCGACTGGTTCAAGGGCCTGGTCAAGGAGCGGCGCCACTTGAGCGACGACGAACTGGCGCGCGTCGACGACGGGCGCGTGTTCACCGGGCGCCAGGGCCTGCCGCTGAAACTCGCCGACGCGCTCGGCGGCGAGCGCGAGGCGATCCAATGGCTGGAGTCCGAAAAGGGCGTCGCCAAGAACCTGCCGGTGCGCGATTGGCGCGTCAGCGCGGGGCTCGGCGGCTTCAAATTGACGAGTTTGGCCGCGGCGGCGGCCGACGCCTTCGGCTTGCCGTCGATCGCGCGGGCGCTGCGCGGCGGCGAATGGGCGAACGGAGACGGTCCGGTTGACGGATTGGTCTCGATTTGGCAACTGTCTTCCGGGGATTGACGTACGACCTGGGGTATTCGATCGTGCGTTGTAGTTTCGAGGGGCATCTCCTTTGATCAAGTCCGAGCTCGTGCAGCGTATGGCGGCGCGTAATCCGCACCTGTATCAACGCGACATCGAACACATCGTCGACGCCATTCTCGGCGAGATCACCGAGGCGCTGGCGCGCGGGGAGCGCGTCGAATTGCGCGGCTTCGGCGCCTTCTCGACCAAGCAGCGTCTGGCGCGCACCGGGCGCAATCCGCGCACCGGCGACAAGGTGCCGGTCACGGAAAAACTCGTGCCGTTCTTCAAGACCGGCAAGGAAATGCGCGAACGCCTCAATCACAAGCCCGTGGCTTGAGGAGCGCCGAGCCGACCGGTTTGCGCCCGATGCGCTTTCGCGCCATTGTCGCGCCGCCCTTCGTCCTGACGCGAGAAAGACGCCGGTTCCGACTATGGTTCGCTTCCTCAAACTCGTCCTCATCGCGCCCTTCGCGATTCTCTTCCTGATCTTCGCCTTCGCCAATCGGCATATGGTCACGGTCTCGTTCGACCCCTTCGCGTCGGGCGACGTTCCCGCCGTCGCGATCGAGGCGCCGCTGTTCGTCGCGCTGACCTTGGCGATGATGATCGGCGTCGTCGCCGGCGGCGCGGCGACTTGGCTCGCGCAAGGGAAATATCGCCGCGCCGCGCGGCAAAGCCGCGCCGAGGCCGACAAGTGGCGCGCCGAGGCCGAGGCCGAGGCGGCCAAGGCGCACGCCCTCGCGCCCGCCGGTCCGCCGGCGCCGCGCTGAGCGTCGCCCGAATGCGCCATTTCTCCGCCGCCGAAATCGACGCCGCGCTCGACTTTCCCGCGCTGATCGACGCGCTCGGCGAGGCCTTTCGCGGCGGCTTCCATGCGCCGCAGCGCCATCACCACGAGATCGAGCGCGCCGGCGAGCCCGCCGCGACGGCGCTGCTGATGCCGGCGTGGACGGCGCCCGGCGCGAGCGCCGGCGACTATCTGGGCGTGAAGATCGTCAACGTCTTTCCCGGCAATGCGGCGCGCGGCCTGCCGGCGGTCAGCGGCCTCTACGTCCTGCAATCGGGCGTCACGGGGCAGCCGCTGGCGACGATGGACGGGACGCGGCTGACGCTCTGGCGCACCGCCGCCGCCTCGGCGTTGGCGGCCCGCCATCTCGCCAGGAACGACGCGAAGCGCCTGCTCGTCGTCGGCGCCGGCGCGATGGCGCCGTTCCTGGCGCGCGCCCACGCGAGCCAGCGCGCCATCGAGACGATCGCGGTGTGGAACCATCGCCCCGAGGGCGCGCGCCGGCTCGCCGAAAGCCTGAATGTGCATGGCCTGCGCGCCCACGCCGTCGAGCACTTGCAGGAAGCCGTGCGCGAAGCCGACATCGTTTCCTGCGCCACCCTTTCGCCAGCGCCGCTCATCGCCGGCGCTTGGCTACGGCCCGGCCAGCACCTCGACCTCGTCGGCGCTTTCAACTTGCACATGCGCGAGGCCGACGACGCGGCGTTGAAACGCTCTCGCGTCTTCGTCGACACCGCCGCCGCGCTCGAAGAAGGCGGCGACGTCGCGCTCGCCCTGAAAAGCGGCGCCCTGACGCGCGCCGACGTCGTCGCCGACCTCGCCGCGCTGGTTCGCGGCGTCCCGGGCCGCGGCGCAGACGAGGAGATCACGCTGTTCAAGTCGGTGGGCGCGGCGATCGAGGATCTGGCGGCGGCGATGCTGGTGTGGAGGAAGACGGGCGGCGAGAAGCTTTGACTTCCCGCCTCTCTTGACCCAAATAAGCTCATGCCCTCGACCATCAAAATCTGCGGCCTGTCGACCGCCGATACGCTTCGCGCCGCGCTCGAGGCCGGCGCCGACATGGTCGGCTTGGTCTTTTTCGAGCGCAGCCCGCGCTTCGTCGGGCTCGATCACGCGCGCGAACTGGCGGCTGAGGCGCGTGGGCGGGCGAAAATCGTCGCGCTCAGCGTCGACGCTTCCGACCGGACGCTGGCGGCGATCGTCGCGCGCGTCGCGCCCGATATGCTGCAATTGCACGGCGCGGAAAGCCCCGCGCGCGTCGCCGAGATCAAGCGCCGGTTCGGCGTTCCCGCGATGAAGGCGCTCGGCGTCGCCGAGGCGGGCGACTTCGCCAAGGCGCTGGAATACCAGGACGCCGCCGACTGGCTGCTGATCGACGCCAAGCCGCCCAGGGGCGCGACGCGTCCGGGCGGCAACGGCGCGCCGTTCGATTGGCGCCTCGCCCAGAGCTTCGCGCCGAAAAGGCCGTGGCTGCTGTCCGGCGGGCTCGAGCCGGCCAACGTCGGCGAGGCGATCGCGCTATCGGGCGCGCGCGGCGTCGACGTGTCTTCGGGCGTCGAGAGCGCGCCCGGCGTCAAGGACATCGAAAAGATCAAGGCGTTCGTCGCCGCCGCGCGCGCCGAGTTCGCGGCCTCCCCTTCCCCCCTTGCGGGGGAAGGTGGCCGCGCAGCGGCCGGATGAGGGGTCGGCGCCGCAAGGCGCCGGTTTGAGCGAAGTGGGAATTCGGCGAGAATGACAGGATTCATTCGACCGGCTGCGGACGCGGCCGACATGCGCCTCGCGGCGCGACCCCTCATCCGTCGGCCTTCGGCCGACACCTTCTCCCGCAAGGGGAGAAGGGGCGCCCTCGACAGGAGCACCGCGTGACCAAGATCGACAAGCCCAATTCCTTCCGCAACGGCCCCGACGAGCGCGGCCATTTCGGCATTTTCGGCGGCCGCTTCGTCGCGGAAACCCTGATGCCGCTGGTGCTGTCGCTGGAGGAGGCCTACAAGGCCGCCAAGGCCGACCCGAGCTTCCAGAGCGAGCTCGACTATTTCCTCGAGCACTACGTCGGGCGCCCGAGCCCGCTCTATTTCGCCGAGCGGCTGACCGAGAAGCTCGGCGGCGCCAAGGTCTATTTCAAGCGCGACGAGCTCAACCACACCGGCGCGCACAAGATCAACAACGTGCTCGGCCAGATTCTCTTGGCGCGGCGCATGGGCAAGAAGCGCATCATCGCCGAGACGGGCGCCGGCCAGCACGGCGTCGCCACCGCCACCGCCTGCGCGCGCTTCGGCCTGGAATGCATCGTCTACATGGGCGCGGTCGACGTCGAGCGGCAGAAGCCGAACGTCTTCCGCATGAAGATGCTCGGCGCCGAGGTGCGACCCGTGCAGGCGGGCGCACGCACCCTGAAAGACGCGATGAACGAAGCGCTGCGCGACTGGGTGACCAACGTCGCCGACACCTTCTACTGCATCGGCACCGCGGCCGGGCCGCATCCCTACCCGGCGATGGTGCGCGATTTCCAATGCGTGATCGGCAACGAGACGCGGGTCCAGATGCAGAAGGCGGAGGGGCGCCTGCCCGACAGTCTCGTCGCCTGCATCGGCGGCGGCTCCAACGCGATCGGGCTGTTCCATCCCTTCCTCGACGAGCGAAGCGTCGAGATGTACGGCGTCGAGGCGGCGGGCCTCGG
>Ga0181524_10001215_pt1 | contig 30023 bp, 31 predicted proteins | sample PEATcosm2014_Bin_34_FD_119761 | JGI IMG/M metagenome (GOLD analysis project Ga0181524, IMG submission 119761) | Peatland microbial communities from MTU Mesocosm Facility, Houghton, MI, USA - PEATcosm2014_Bin05_60_metaG | ecosystem: Environmental > Terrestrial > Soil > Wetlands > Peat | place... | reverse complement strand
GGGGACAGTTTTGGACTCACGACGGGCTCGGAAACTTGGCCGCGCTCAAGGGCGCCCGAGAAAACAAGCACTGGGACGAGATCTGGTTTGCCGAATAATGGTGGTACAGGCCAGATGCGCCCCAGGCCGCGGACCACGGCAAAGCGGCCGGTCGAACCGGAGCGAAATTCCACGCAGGGAAAATCCATCCAATCAATACTCCTCGCTCATCTGCTTGTCACCGTGTTCGGGATTGGGAATGAGTTTTTGGCCCTTGGGGTCCACGACCAGGTCCAGGTATTCCAGCGGAATCTGGCCGAGGAGGTTGGGCACATCGTCGTCCACTTCCACGACTTGGAACGCCCCGCTTCGCCCCATGAGTTCCAGACGCGCAGCTTGATACACGGCGCGCTTGCGCGAGCCGTTAGTGGTTCGCGACACCACCTCGCCCTCCCTCCGCAAGCCCAGCGCCCGAATCACGGCGGACTGCAGATAAAGCCGCGTTGCCCCGGTGTCGACCAGCACATCGGCCTCCAGCGAGCGCGGTCTGCCCTTGAGCAGCTTGAGCCTTTTCAACTGCTCTTCGACGTAGTTGGTCAACTTGACCTTGACAACCACTTTGCCCATGCAGGCGAGATTAAGCGCGCAGGCAACGGGTGTCAAATGCCCAAGCCGGCCCCAAATCCTCTCCCAAGCATCTTTTTAACCGCGGGAAGACGCCCAAAATCCAGACCGTTCCGCGTATCTCGACAGCCGTCAAAGACGATTGGTTTCCGTCCCTTGGCCGATGTATCCGGGCAAGTCCTTTGCCTCGGGGGAATGGCATATACGCATCGCGGCGGAGAGTGCGCGGCCATAACCTCTTTTGCCGGGTTCGATTGTGACCCGGGAACGGAAAAAATTGGCCCACAGGAATTCCAAAAAAGGCGCGTCGACGTTTCTGTACCCGTTTTGTTCGCGCACAAGCCAGGAGAGGCTGCGGTATGGGTCGTCGCGCAAATCCATGATCCGCTTGGGCAATTGGGAGGGGTCATTCAATGGGCGGCCCGCCTCATCGCACAAATAGACCCATTGGCGCTGTTTCATCATGGCCCAGAATTCACTCTCGGAAAGGGCGGTCCAATTGCCCTTTATCTCCGCGTACATCAGAGGCGCGATCTTCGATTCGAGCAGCAGGCGCGCCAGGTGATGACGGTCGAGCAGATAGACTTCGTTTCCCGGCCCGATGACAATGGGCGCTGTTTTCTCGAGCATGAAACGCTCGCGTCGTTTCGCGGACCACCGCTTCATCTTTGCGATGCGCATCTGAACCTCGCGCATTCCCACGGCCGATTGGGTGGGATGCAACACTGCCGGGTCAATCAGGCATTTTGTCCCAACCGGCAAATCCGGCCTGAAGGGAACATAAACCTCGGCGCCGGCCGCAATGACAACGCCGCAAAGAAGCAGACTCAGGGCAATCAGGAGCCGGGGCCCGGCTGGTTTCAGGGAATGTCTCACGGCTTGTGTGGTGATGCGACGCTCTGCCTTGGACGCCGGCGGCCAACTCCTTATTCGGTGTAAGAGTTCTGGCCCGCCGTGCCGAGAAGTTTGGGCTGGCGAACTGGCGCAAAGCTCGGCAGAATTCCGCCGCATTTGATCATCGATGCCCATGACAGCCGAGATTCCACAAACGCAAGAAGCGGTGCAGTTGGTCGGACCCGACCAATTGCGGCTCAACCGGTCCAAACCGGTCTTTCGTCCCGGTCCGCGCCAGGTTCTGGGCCGGGTCGAGGTGACGGGCCTCTGTTTTTCGGACCTCAAGCTGCTGAAACAGTTCTCGGGCCATGCCCGCAAATCGGCGGTGGCGGGCGGAGTTGACCCGCAGGCGCTGGCGGAGATGCCGCATTATGTGCCCGGGGACAAACCGACCGTGCCGGGTCATGAGACGGTCATCCGCATCGCCCAGACCGGCCCCGGTGTGACCCGCTACAAAGTGGGCGAGCGTTACCTGGTGCAAACCGATTACCGCTGGGCTCCCACGGACGGCTCCAATTCGGCCTTCGGATACAACTTTGAAGGGGCGCTCCAGGAATACGTGTTGCTCGATGAACGGGTCATCACCGCCCCCGAGGGCGAATCGATGCTCATCCCCGTGCCCGAGGACCTGTCCGCGGCGGCCTTGGCCCTGTGCGAACCCTGGGCGTGCGTCGAGAACGCATACGTCGAGAAACAGCGGCGCGCGCTCAAGACCGACGGCAAGATGCTCGTGGTCAGTGAAACGCGGTGCGACTCCTCGCAGCTCGGCAGTCTCTTTGGGCGTTACGGCAGGCCGGCCGACATCACGTGGGCCGTCCCCGGACAGATTGGCGAACTCAAGGACGCGGGCTTTGATGACGTGGTGTATCTGGGCGCCTGCGCCGAAACCCTCGCCGGGCTCTTCCCGAAGGTTGGCGCGCGCGGGCTCCTCAACGTGGTCCAGTGCGGGGGCCGATTCGGCCGCCCGGTCGTTTCCCAGGTGGGCCGGGTCCACTACGGGGGCCTTCGCCTCATCGGCGCCACCGGTTCGGACCCGGCCGTTTCGATGGCCACAATTCCGGCCACAGCAGAAATCCGGCCCGGCGACAAGATCAACGTCGTTGGCGCCGCCGGCCCGATGGGCACGATGCACGTCCTGCGCGACCTTTGCCAGGGGGTGCCCAATGTGGCTGTGTGGGGGGGCGACCTCAGTGACGAACGGCTGGCGATCCTGCAAGACCTGGCCGCGCCGCTGGCCCAAAAGCACAAGCTGACCTTCCGCCCCTACAATCCGGCGAAGGAAAAACTGGCCGAGCAGTTCGACTACATAGTCCTGATGGCCCCGGTCCCGGCGCTCGTGGTCCAGGCCGTGGCCGCCGCCGCCCCGCGCGCCATCGTCAACATCTTCGCCGGCATCCCTGGAAACGTCACCGCCGAACTGGACCTGGATGCCTACATCGCCAAGCAGCTTTACTTCATCGGCACGAGCGGTTCGACCCTGGATGACATGAGGCTGGTGCTGGCCAAGGTGGTGGCGCGGCAGCTCGATACCAATCTCTCCGTGGCGGCCATATCGGGGTTGGACGGCGCCATCGAGGGCATCCGGGCGGTCGAGAAGAACCTGGTCCCCGGCAAGATTCTGGTCTATCCCTCCTGCCACGGCTTGAAACTGACGCCTTTGCCCGAGTTGCGCGGCAAACTCCCGCTGGCGGCAGGGGTGTGGAACAGGCAGGCCGAGGAGGCCCTGCTCAAGGGCGCCTCCAAGTCATGAGCCGGAATCTCCAGGACCAAATCGCGGTTGTCACCGGCGGCGCCCAGGGGCTCGGCCAGGCCATCTCCGAGCGCCTGGCCCGGGAGGGCTGCCACGTGCTCATCGCAGACGTCAACGAAACCGGGGCCAAGGCCGCCGCCGCCGCCATCGCCCAGGAAACCGGCCGGCGGGTCCTGGGGCTGAAAGTGGACGTGACGCAAGAGGCGGACATCGAGGCCCTCTTCGACAGGGCAATGCGAGAGTTCGGGCGCGTGGACATCGTGGTGGCCAACGCGGCGATACTGATCGCCCAGCCCATCGCCGAGGCGGATGCCGGGAAATGGCGGGCCGTCCTGAACGTCAACCTCTTCGGCTACTTTCTCACCACCAAGCACGCCTGCCGCATCATGAAGGGGCAGCGCAGCGGCTCGATCATCAATATCAATTCCAAGTCCGGCAGAAAAGGCAGCGCGGCCAACTCCGCCTATGCCGCCGCCAAATTCGGCGGCATCGGCCTCACGCAGAGTGTAGCCCTCGAGATGGCCCCCTTTAACGTCCGCTGCAACGCCATCTGCCCCGGCAACCTGCTGGATTCGCCCCTTTGGACCGACCCCGAAAAGGGCCTGTTCGTCCAATACTTGCGGGCTGGCAAAGTCCCGGGCGCCGCAAATGTCGAGGAGGTCCGCCGCGCCTACGTCAACCAGGTGCCCATGAAACGCGGCTGCGCCTACGAGGATGTCTGCAACGCCGTGGTCTTCCTGGCCTCCAGCCAGTCCGCCTACATCACCGGCATCTCCCTGAGCGTCACCGGCGGGCAGGAAATGAACTAAACGGAGGCTCCTTAGCGAAATGGCCCGCCGTGGGAACATCTATAACAGAGCCCGCCAAACAAATTGGTGTTGCGGCCGCAAGTCGAACACGGCCCTCGGCCAGGAATCTGGAAGCTGGCAGTCATATCCTCAAACGACTCTTTGTCGTTACACGAATGGCAGAATAGCGATTGCATTTTACCAAACAGCACTTCGAGCACATTAGGCGCGAGGTCCCGTCTGAGGTAGGCCGCTACCAGTCTATCGTTGATGTGAATTGTCAGCCTATTGCTGTCGAAGTTTAGCGAGAAATGATTCGTATCAGCGTTCATAATGTTAGGCTCAACTGTCATTCTGCTTTAAGGGGTTCCCATAGCCAACCGCCCGACCGCTGCCCTCCCGAAAAAAGCTGCCCAGTCCATTAGGGAGGATTAAACTTCTGCCGTGCCAAGTCAAGCCCCTTATCGTGCAGGTGTTTAGATGGCCGCGAGATACCCAGGACGGCAGCGTGGACCCGGGGCGCCTTGGCCGTCTTGTCTCAAGGTCGGTCCAGGACCGGCGCAGATTGACCCAGGTCGGCCTGAGGGGTCTTGGTCGCTTGGAGCAGCGGCACAGGGGTGTTGGCCACGGAGTGCGACCGCCGACTTGAAGACGAGCGCACTCCGGCCCCACAGCGCAAGTAACCAGCTCGGGCCGGGGCAAATGCGCCAGGGGCATGCAGGCGTTGGCTGCGCCCACGCAAGCCATGAACCTGGCGGCACAGACAGCCCCACATTGACCGATGGCTCCGGCCCGTGCGCCACATATTGCCAGGGCTTACCTTAAGGGAACATTAAGCGCGAACCATTGCAGGCGGCGAGCCTCCTCGATCATGGCCCGCGCTGGCACCTCGTGAGAGTTCCGGCTCAGGGGGCAGCCTCGGCAGGCTGGGCATGGAGGAGGCAGGTTCCGTGGGCGGGGAGGTCGAGGTAGAGTCCCCGGCGCTGCAAATCCGGGCCGTCGCGCAGGTAGTGCTCGTGACTCAAGAGGTCATCGAGGCGCCACTGGCGGGCGGCCAGACCCGGCGAGTTCAGCGGGACATAGCATTGGCCGGGGTGAGGCGCGAGGTTTACGGCCACCAGGTCGAATTCCGGCGGCTGCGCCTGCCATTGCGCCAGGACGAAATTCCGGGCGGTGGGGTTCTCGGGCCAGGCGGCGCGCGGAACCAGGAGTTCGCCTTGGCCGCGGCCGACGGCCGTGGCCGGCAGCGTCGTCAGGAGGCGCTGGTAGAGCGCCTGGATTGCCGTCTGTTCCGGCTCTGCGGGCCGGCGCAGCAATTGGACCGGCGTCCGGATTCGGGCGCCGGAGAGTTGGCCCTGGTGAAGGAGGCGCATCCCTGGCAGACCCAGGATAAGGAGGGCCGCCGCCGCCTCTTCAGCCGGCGAGAGGAGGGAGGCCGCGCGCGGCTCATCATGGTTCTCAAGGAAGTGCGCGCCCGCCGCCAGGACCTGGGGCGGCAAGTCCAGGAGGTGGCGCTGCACGCCCGGGGCATCTCGGGCAATGAGCTTGTCATAGAGACCCTTGTCGTAGGTGTGATCAAAGCCAAGCTCTTGCAGGCGCCGTTCCAAACCCCAATAAGCCTCCGCAAGGAAGAGAAACCCCGGCAGGGCCTCTTTCACTGCGGCAATGGCCTCGGCCCAGAACTCCGAGGCGGGGGCCGGGCCAGGGGCGGGGAGATGCTCCCAGGCGCGGCTGAACACGTCCTCGAGCAGCAGCATGGCCATGTCGCAGCGGACGCCGTCGCACCGGCGGGCGACGGACCGGAGCAAGCCGGTCATTGCGGCGCGGGTGGCCGGGCGTCGGTAATCCAGTTGGACGGTATCCGTCCAGGGCGGGCAGTGCGCCTCCTTGCCATGCGCCAGCCAGCGCGGGCCAAGCCGGGTCTGCTGGCGAAAGGTCCCCGGGCGCGGTTCTGGAGTTTGCACGAACAAGTCCGGCCGCTCTGTGAGCCAGCGATGATCCAGGCCAAGATGGTTCGGCACGAAATCCAGGAGCAGCTTCAGCCCGTGCGCATGGAGGCCGCTGCGGAATTGGGCCAGAGCCGCTTCACCCCCCAGTGCCGCCGGCGCCTGGTAGTCCGCGATGGCGTACGGAGAGCCACCCACGTCCTCCGCCTGCCAGCCGGGCAAAACCTGGTCGTAAAGGCGCCGCTGAAGCGGTTCTGCCAGCGCCTTGCGCCGAGCGCGTGGTCCGCTGGTCCAGACACCCATCAGCCAGACATGGGTGAAACCCAGCCGACGCCATCGCTCGAATTCAGCCGCCGGCACGCTGGCCAGAGTCACGGGGCCGCGGCGGTCCTGGGCCAGCCTGCGCAGCCAGCAACGAGTGTTGATCTCATAGAGGAGCGGATGAGAATGCCTCACGAGTTAAGCGCCTTGAGTGCCTTGGCGGGATTGGAAACGCGCAGGATGATCAAACCCTCCTTGGCCTCCGGGGGGGTGGCGCTGTAGCAGTACTCGATATTGATTTTGGCATGGGCCAGTTGGCGGGCGATTTGAGCCAACTTGCCGGGCTTGTTGCTGCCCTCGACCATGAGCACTTCATCCTCAACCACCAGCGTCCCATGCTCTTCGAAGACGTGCAGCGCCTTGCGGTAATCGCTCACCACCAGCCGAATCACGGTGTGATCCACCGTGTCGCTTGTGGCGATGGCATAGATGTTGATTTTGGCGTCCGCCAGGGCCTCTGCGACGCTCGCCAGGGTGCCGGGACGATTGTCCAAAAAGACAGCGAGTTGTTTTGTGATTTGCATAGTCAGCCTTGGTTGGCAGTTCGATCTTGCATTGGCAGGGCGAGTTTGCCCATAGGTGCCATGTCCCATTCTAATCCATCCGAGGGCGATCGCCAAATGGGAACTTCGGCAACCCGCCACTGACGGCGGCCGGGTCGAGCCAAAGCAGGCAGGGCGCGCCGCCCCGATTCCTCTATGCTCCCAGGGGTTCCGGTGCTATGGTTGGTGCATGGCTTTGGATGCTACTGTCCGCCGCCGGTGGTTTGGGGCCCTGGTCGTGGCCGTCGCGCTGGCTATGCTGGTTGCAGGCCAGACTATCCTCTCCGGACGCCTCAAGCCAGTCGAGTTCGTGGTGTATTGGCTGGTCTGCCTGGTATTGACGGGGCTGGCGATTGTGGCGGCCTTTCGCGACTTGCGGGCCCTCCAGCGCCAGCACCTCGAGGAGCAGCGCCACCTCTTCCATGCCACGCTGGAGCGGATCGCCGACGAATGCACGACCAAACCACAACGGCAGAGCCGCCCCAGTCCGGGCAAGGCGGCTCCCCGGTAGCGTCGCCGGATTGCCTCGGTTTCTTTCTTGAATTTCTGCGGCGGGTTTGCTTTATTGTTCTTGCAGCCGACGAGTATGAAATGTGCAGGCGCGAGCGTCAATGTGCCGGAAGAGCTGTCCGAGAAGCAGCGGGCTGCCTTGTTGAGCCTCCTGGCGGACGAGGACCCGGCGGTTTACCGGGTGATTCGGCGGAAAATCCTCTCGTTGGGGCCGTCGGTTGCCGCGTGGCTGCGCCCGCATACTCTGAGCCGCGAGCCGGCCTTGCGCCGGCGCGCGCACGAGATCGTGCGCTACCTGGACCGGCAGACCGCCGACAACGCATTCCTGGGGTTCTGTCTCAAACACGGGGTGGACTTCGACCTGGAGACCGGCGCATGGCTGCTGGCGCAGACCCAATATCCGGACATCAACCCGGAGGCCTACCGGGCGCTGCTGGACAGCTACGCCGCTGAGTTGCGCGAGCGGCTCGATCCGGCCGGCGAGGCCAAGCAAACCCTGGGCGCCTTCAATCACTACCTGTTCTCCGAGCTGGGCTTTACCGGCAATGAGGCGGATTATTACGACCCGGAAAACAGCTATTTGAACCGGGTCATCGACCACCGCACGGGCAACCCGATCAACCTGTGCCTGGTCTATCTCCTGCTTGCCCGGCGTCTTCGTCTGCCCATCGCGGGCATCGGCCTGCCGGGCCATTTTATTTGCCGTTACCAGTCGGCGGCGGTGGAGATTTACCTGGACGTCTTTAACGGCGGGAAGTTCCTGGCCAAGGCGGATTGCATCAACTACCTGGTGCAGGCCAATTTCAGCGTGCGGGACGATTACCTGGCGCCTGTCACGCCGCGGCGGCTGCTGTTGCGCATCTGCGCCAACCTCCACCAGATATATCTCCAGCTCGAGCTGGCCGAGGAGGCGACCCGGCTCCAACGCTACCTTGTCGCCCTGGCGCGGTAAGTCCCCAATGCAGAGTACCTTGGACAATCCGGCTGGGCGCCAGCTCAGAGGTGGTCTCATGGCGGCGCTGCTTTGTCTTGCCGTGATGCCGGTTCAGGCTGCCCATACCCAGGCGCGCCTGGTTCTAGCGGCGGAGACAGCGCGGCCCGGGGATACGGTCCTGGCGGGCATTGTCCTTCAAATGGAGCCGCGCTGGCATACCTACTGGCGGAATCCCGGCGCCTCCGGCATCCCCACCACTGTCGAGTGGCAATTGCCCCGGGGCGTGACGCCCGGCCCCCTGCAATGGCCTGCTCCCGAAAAGCTGCCGGACGACGACCTGACGACCTACATTTACCGGGGCGAGGTTGTTCTGCTGGCGCCGCTCAAGTTGGCAGCCTCCCTGCCTCGCGGTCCGCTGGTCCTCAAGGCCAAGGTCTCGTGGCTCGAGTGCGAGGCGGCGTGCATCCCGGGCAGCGCCGCTGTCCAGGCCGCCCTCAGCCTGGGCCCGCAAACCGCCCCTTCCAAAGAGGCCGGCCTGCTCGAATCCTGGCAAGGCAAGTTGCCCAAGCCGGCAGCCGCCGTGGCCGCCCGCGCAGGGTGGGAGAAACCCCCGACCGGGGACTTGCGGGCGTTGATAATGGAATGGAACTCCGTAGGCGAGGCCGGCGAAGCTGATTTTTACCCGGATGCCAGCGAACAGTTCGAGGTCCAGCCGGCCACCGAGAGAATCCCGGCAGACGCAGGCAGAGTCCGCCTGCGCAAACAGGTGAAGAAGATTTCGGGGGACTGGCCGAAACAAATCTCGGGGGTGCTGGTCCAAGGGTCCGGTTCGCAACGGCTGGCATGGGAAGGAACGCTGCCGGTGGCAGCAACGCCCCCCCCTGGCCCAGCCGCGCAGGGTTCCGGCGGGCAATCCTCGAGCAGAGCGGTTCCGGCTTCATCAGCCTTGGCGCCGTCCTTATGGAAGATGCTCCTCTATGCCTTCATCGGCGGGTTGATCTTGAACGTGATGCCGTGTGTGCTGCCGGTCATCGCCCTGAAGGTCCTCGGCTTTGTCGGCCAAGCCAGAGAGGAGCCGCGGGGGGTGCGGGCGCTGGGGTTGATTTACGGCCTGGGGGTGCTGTTCTCCTTTCTGCTGCTGGCCGGCTTGGTCATTAGCGTGCAAGCTGCCGGACACAAAGCGGGTTGGGGCATGCAATTCGGTAGCCCGCAGTTTTTGGCGGGGCTGACCACGCTGGTCACGCTCATTGCCTTGAACCTGTTCGGGCTGTTCGAGGTGAACCTGGGCGGACGGGTGTTGGGGGCGGCCGGTGGTTTGGCGGCGAAGCACGGGCCGGCCGGGGCCTTCTTTAACGGCGTGTTGGCCACGGTGCTTGCCACGCCATGCACCGCCCCGTTCCTGGGGGCAGCCCTCGGCTTTGCCTTCACGCAGCCTCCGCCGGTCATTGTCTTGGTCTTCTTGACGGTCGGCGTCGGCCTGGCCGCCCCTTATGTGGTGCTGGCCTGGAATCCGGGTTGGTTGAGGTTCCTGCCCAAGCCGGGCCCCTGGATGGAACGGTTCAAAGTAGCCATGGGATTCCCCATGCTGGCCACGGCCATGTGGCTGTTCAGTTTGCTCCCCGCCTATTACGGCCCGCGCTCATGGTGGCTCCTCATCTTCCTGGTCCTCGTCGCCATGGCCGCCTGGGTCTATGGCCAGTTCGTCCAGCGCGGCACCGCCCGGCGCGGACTGGCTCTGGCCAGCGCCCTGGTATTGCTGGCCGGGGGATATTACTATGTCATCGAGGGCCAACTGCAATGGCGGTTTCCCGTGGCGGAAACGGTCGCCGAGGGGAGTCTCAAAGAGGGTCCAGGGGGGATTGATTGGCAGCGTTGGAGCCCGGCAGCCGTCGTGGAGGCGCGGAGGGCGGGCCATCCGGTGGTCGTGGATTTTACGGCCGACTGGTGCCTGACCTGCCAGGCCAACAAGAAATTCGCCCTGGAAGTCCCTTCCGTGCGCGCCAGGCTCCGGGAGGTGCAGGCGGCCGCATTTCTGGGCGACTACACGCGCCTGCCTGCCAACATCACAGAGGAGTTGAATCGTTATGGCCGGGCGGGCGTGCCGCTGGTCCTGGTCTATCCCAAAGACCCCGGCGTGCCGCCCATCGTCCTGCCCGAGGCCCTGACACCGGGCATTGTCCTGGCCGCCTTGAACCGGGCGGACCGGTAAGCGCCCGCGCAAAAACAAATTCTGTGCTTGGGGCTGGAATCCCAACAAAGTGGCTTCCCGTCCCGAACGCGGCCTGCGGATCGCCCCCCATCACTGCAGCCACTGCGCGACGTACTGGTCGATGTGGGCCTGGTGGTCCCGATAAAAGCGCCGCAGGGCTGCGTGCGAGCGCGGGTCCAGCAGTCCTTTGGTCGTCTTGGTCTCGACATGGCCATCGCAGAACAGCGTGTTCCACCGGGCGCCATGACGTTTCGGCAGCCAGTCAATCCATCCCGTGTCGAACCCATAGCCGCCCGCATAGCCGAGATCGATCTCGAAGAGCGCCGGGTCTATCGCCGGTTGCAGTTCGTCGGCTCCGGAGGCGCTGCTGCAGAGGACGCCGTTTGTACTCCCGGCGTCCATCAGTATCGCGTCGGCGATGGCGATCATGTCGCTCGGGCACACCACCTCGCTCTCAGAGACCGCTCTGGATGAGCCGGGGGACGCGACGCCCAGACCGAGTGCGAAGGAGATCGTGTAGCCCACGGCGTTGTATCCGTAGCTGCCACAGGGGGGATCTGTCATGAAGAAGCCCCCCAACCGCGCATAGCTCCGACAGACGTGAATGCCCTCGGAACGATTAGTCCAATTGGCTTTCGTATAAGGCTGCAGAAGCTGGAACCACGTGAGGGTGCCGTTCGTGTTCAGCGGGTCCGTCGTGCGATAAAGCGGATACGACGACCTGTAGTCCCCAAGGTACACCCCCACTGCGACGCCCCACTGGTGGAGGTTGCTCCTGCACTGGGCCAAGTCCGCTGCAATCTTCGCCCGGCTCAGCGCCACCAGCAGCAGGCTCGCCAGTATCCCTATCACCGCGATGACCACCAACAACTCAATGAGCGTAAAAGCCGGCCCGCCCCGGCCTCCTCCGTGAGCGTCTCCCGCAACCGAATCCGACCCTGCCACAACATCCTGATTTCTCATAAGCACCCCATGCCTCGGGCTTGCCCCCCTCACAAGCCCGCCCGCGGCAAGAGGGACGGGCTTGACTGCCGCGCCGCAACCCTCTCATGGCACGGCTGGCGTGAAAGCCTCTCGAGTCATCCCAAGATTACCAATGCAAAGCACAACCGTCAATGATTCTTTCCCAAAGACAAAGGCAGTTTGCCACCCTTGTTTCTTGACGGCTCCCCACCATATCAGCAGGAATCCGGCTCTCAGAAGCCAGGGTGGGCCGACTCCTGCGCCAGGGCGCACTGCCAGCGGACATGCTCGAAAAACTCCTCGGCGACAATGAACCCGACGCAATCTGCGGCGCCGCAATTGCAGGGATAGTTCTTGTAGTCCTCGAGGGTAAAGCCGTAGTTGAAGGTGATTTCCTCTCCGGGCTGAATGTCCCGATGAGCGACAATCCAGATCCGATCCTCCATCACCTCGGCTTCGCAGTTGGGGGCGCAGCTATGGTTGATAAAGCGGGCCGGGTTCCATTCCACATTGCCATCGATGTCCGTTGTCTGGTTCAGGGTGAAAATATACGGGTTGTCCGCCGCGCATCGGCGCAGCGACTCCCCTTTATCGATGCGCTCGCCCAGATACTCGAGGACTTGGGCGTTTTTGGGGATGAGCTGCCCGGCGAATCCCCCGGTCCCGTGAATCGGCGAGCGTTTGAAAACCACGCGCGCCGTCTCTAAGACCTGCTGTTCATGTTCCGCATTCTCCGGCACAGTTCTGGCTCCTGGACTCGATCTTGCTCCTAATCCTAAACTTCATCCTGCTCCCGATTCTAATCCGAGAGAACCGTTCGACCATCAAAAAATGGAGGTTTGTCGACAATCATGTCCCCTTTGCCTTCGCCCCCCCGCCGGGTTATGGTGGGTCCGGGAAGAAAGGCGCGTGAACCGAAGTATTCCATGACAACTGGTCCTGAAGGCGCTTGTGCGCATACGAATCATCTGGCCGGCCAGAAGTCCCCATACTTGCTTCAGCACCAGCATAATCCGGTGGACTGGCGCCCCTGGGGTGAAGAGGCATTCGCGGCGGCGCGTCGCGGGGACAAGCCCATTTTCTTGAGCATCGGCTATTCGACGTGCCATTGGTGTCATGTGATGGAGCGTGAATCGTTCGAGGACGAGAAGGTGGCGTCGTTTTTGAACGCGCACTTTGTCAGCATCAAAGTCGACCGCGAGGAACGCCCGGACGTCGACCGCATCTATATGACGTTCGTCCAGGCCGCCAGCGGCCAGGGAGGGTGGCCGTTGAATGTGTTTCTGACGCCGGACCTTCAGCCCTTTGCGGGGGGGACCTATTTCCCGCCGGACACTCGGCACGGCCAGAGGAGCTTGCTGGATGTCCTGGAGCAGGTCCGTCAGTTCTGGGAAACGCGCCGGGGCGAACTCACCCGGTTTGCGGCCGGCATCCAGGGGCGGCTGCAGGAGGCGATAGCTCGCCCGCCCAGCGGCCTGCGGCCCACCGAGACCACGCTCCGCCGCGCCGGCGAACTGCTTAAGCAGGTCTATGACCCGCGCCACGGCGGTTTCGGCCCGGCCCCCAAATTCCCGCACCCGAGCCAGCCCCGATTCCTGCTGCGCTACGCCAGACGTTTTCAAGACCCGGAAGCCCTTCGCATGGTTCTCCACACGTGCGACCGCATGGCGGCGGGCGGCATCCATGACCAGTTGGGCGGCGGGTTCGCCCGCTATTCCGTCGATGCCGAATGGCGGGTCCCGCATTTCGAGAAGATGCTCTACGACAACGCCCAGTTGGCCGAGTTGTACCTGGATGCCGCCCTGGTCAGCGGCCAGGAACGCTACGCCGGCGTCGCCCGCGGGATTCTCGCCTACGTGCTCCGGGACATGACCCATCCCGAGGGCGGTTTCTACTCGGCCGAGGACGCCGACAGCGAAGGCCACGAGGGCAAGTTTTACTGCTGGACCCGCAGGGAACTGGCCGAGCTGCTCGAGCCGGGCGAATTCGAGGCCGCCATCCGCGGCTTGGGCGTGACCGAGCAAGGCAACTTTCTCGACCACAGCCATCCCAGCCCTTTGCGCCATCAGAACGTCCTGAGTGCCGTCGATGCGGACTTGAGCGGGCCCCAGCGGGCCCTCCTGGCCTCGGCCAAGACAAAGATGTTCGAGGCGCGCGCCCGGCGCGTACGCCCGCATCTGGATGACAAAGTGCTCGCTTCGTGGAACGGCCTCATGCTGGGCGCCTTCGCCCGGGCCTACGCCGTCCTGGGCGACCCGGCCTGGCGGGCGGCAGCGGAGAAGAACGTCGCCTTTCTCGAGGCCCGACTCTGGGACGCCAACACGCAGACGCTCTATCACCGGTGGCGTGAGGGAGAGCGCGACGATGTCCAGTTGCTCACCGGTTACGCCTTTGTTCTGGCCGGGGTCCTGAGTCTTTACCAGGCCACGCTCGTCCCCGCGCGCCTCGACTTTGCCCTGGCCTTGGCCCGGACATTGCTGGCGAGGTTCTTCGACCCCGACAATGGCGGCTTCTGGCAGAGCGCCAACGGGGCTTCCGGCCTGATCGTGCGGGTCAAGGAGGACTACGACGGGGCCGAGCCCGGAGGCAATGCGGTGGCGGCCCTGGCATTGTTGGAGCTGGGGAAAATCACGGGCCGGGCGGAGTTCACCGGGGCAGCCGAGAAGACCCTGGGCCTGTTCGCCGAGCACCTCGAGCGGAGCCCGCTGGCGCTCCCCAGCCTCCTTCAGGCCCTTGATTTCTCCCTCGAGGAGCCCAGGCGCTTCGTGCTGGCCGACCCTTCGCCTGACCCGGAGAATTCCCAACGCCGCGCCCTTCTGCGCGCCATTCATTCGGTATATCTGCCCAACAAAGTCGTCCTCGGCAACGCGGGCGCCGTCGAGCCTTTCGCCCGGGCGTTGCCTCCCCTCGGGCGCGCCGCCGTTTACCTTTGCACCGGCTCTGCCTGCCGGGAGCCGACCAGCGAGCCGAAGAGGCTCGCAGAAATGGCTCATTCCCGATAAAGGGGTCTGGACAAGGGGTCAAGAGTTCTTAGAATTGCCGAAATTTGAGTCTTGCATTTTTTGAAGATACTGGTAGAAAGGCCGGTGGTTGAGTTTTTGTCCGATTGAGCAGGTTGTTTTTTGAACGTCTTCCGCTTGGGCGATTCTATTCCTCACGACCAAGTCTGCGGAGCTGGCTGTAGATCGTGTCGGAATGAACGCACCAATTTTTTTGGCGGTTGCCGGCGTCGGCAAAGGCAATGAGAGCGAGTTGGTCTATGTGTGGGGGCAAGCCACACCGGAGGCCAAGGCGATCATCCTTTGCCTGGTTGTCTTCTCGATCATCGCCTGGTCGGTCATGATTGGGAAGGCGCTGGAGATGCGGCGCGCCAAGAAGCTCAACCAGTACTTCAGCAGCGAGTTTGGCGCTCAGAAATCCGTTTTGGCCCTGTTTGACCGCCGGGTCCAGGCGGAGGGGTGCCCGCTGTTCATGGTGTACCATGCCGGGTGCGCCGAATTGGACGCGCGGCTCAAGAGTCCCGAGAGCGGGACCCGGAGGCGCTATATCTCCCTCAAGGGCATGGAACACGTCAAACGCTCCCTTGAGACCAGCGTGGCCCAGGAATCCCTCAAGCTGGAGTCGGGTTTGATCCTCCTGGCAATTGCCGTGAGCGGCTCGCCCTTTCTGGGACTGCTGGGCACGGTTTGGGGCGTCATGAGCACCTTCGGCCACATCGCCCAGCAAGGCAGCGCCAGCATGGCCGCCATGGCCCCAGGCGTCTCCGCCGCCCTCATCACTACCGTTGGCGGCCTCCTGGTCGCCATCCCCTCGATGTTCGGTTACAACTGGCTGGTCCATAACCTGCGCGTCCTGACGGTCGAGCTGGACAACTTCGCCCAGGAACTCGTCTCGAAGATCGAAACCGAGCACCTGGAGGACTAGTCCGGAGAACCTGATGCCCTCGAACCATGCGCCGTTTTTCTCAACGCAGTGCCCTGGTAACTCTCAGCGAGATTAACATCACTCCGCTCCTGGACCTGGCGTTCGTGTTGCTGATCATCTTCGTCATTACGACGCCCCTGCTGGAGCAGAGCCTGCCTTTGAAACTGCCGGCCGGCGGCCAGCCCAGCCCCCGCGTGGACCTGCGCGATGTTCGCACGGTCGAGATCCCCGTCCAAGGCCCCTGCCGGCTCAACAAAACGCCCATGAAGTTGGACGACATCGAGAAGGTGCTGGTCCGCGATTTTCACGCCAACCGGAACCTGGTCGTCGCCATCCGGGCGGACGGGAATGTGCCGACCAAGGATTTGTGCGCCGTGCTCGACCTTTGCCAGCGCCACGGCATTATCCGCCTGGATGTGAAGACCGTGCCCCTTGGACGCCAATGAACCGCTCGCAAAGAAAATGCCTGGCCGTCTCGACAGCCCTGCACGTTGGGCTGTTGTCCTCGGTCGTCCTGGTCTCGGCATTTCGGTCTGCGGCCCCGTCCGCGCTCGAGTTCCAACCCATTGAATTCACGCCGGTCATTACCACGTTCGAAAACATGTCGGGCGGAGGCAATCCCAATGGCCGGGCCCCGCAACCGCCGCCGCCGCCCGCCCCGGTCATGCCAAGGCGGCCGGAACCCGCTCCCCCGGAGACCGCCCCGGAGTCTCGGCCCAAGGCCCAAGAGGAGTCGTTGACGCCCTCGACGCGTCCCACGCGCAAAAGGCCGCAAATCGACACAACCACTATCGTCACGCGTCCGCGCAACCAGAAAAGCAAAACCAAGCCGAAGGAAAATGAGGAGGATAGCCAGGCCCAGGACAGGGACCAGGCCAAGGCGGCCGCCGAGGCGCGGCGGCGCTTGGCCCAGGCCCTCGGCCAGGCGGCCAGCCAGATTGGCGACCGCCGCTCCGGCCCAGTCTCGGTCGAATGGAAAGGCCCGGGCGGGGGCGGTTTGCCTTATGCCAACTTTTATCAAGCCGTTCAAAGCATCTATTACCGGGAATGGATTATACCGGAGGGGGCCGCGGACAGCGATGCCACCACCGAGGCCGAGATCCTGGTCGCCCGGGATGGCGCGGTCGTTTCGGCAGCCATCACCCGTTCCTCAGGCAATGCGGTGGTTGACCAATCCGTCCAGTTGACTTTGGACCGCGTGAGGCAGGTGCCGCCGCTGCCGCCCAATTGCCAGGAAGATAAGATCCCCGTCACCATCAATTTTAAAGCCAGACCCCAGAGCAAAGGATAACCTTGATGAAAAGAACAATAAAACGACTCGAGCAACTCAGCGCCCGCGCCCACCGGGCTGAAGCTGCGCTTTCAATGAGAAAGGCGCGGCCGGCCTGTCAAGCATCCGCCCTTCTCCTGCTTGGCCTGGTTGCGATTTGCAGCCCGGCTTTTTCCGCACCCGCTTCCCAAGTCATAAACGTCGAAAAGAACTTCGGCCCCGGCCAGGAGCGGCCGATTCTGGTCTCGATCAGCGGCCTGACGGGCGAGGCCGCGCAAGTCTTGCAATTCGATCTTTACGTTCAGGGCTTTGCCTTCACCAATGCCGAGGCGGCGCAGTACCAGGTCCTCGGCAGCAACAACGGCAACCTCGAGGCCCGGGTCCTCCAGCGCATCAACAAGAGCGAGTTGCTGGGCAACCGGGTCTATTCGGGTCCCTTCCGCCGCCAGGTCCACCGGTTCGCCGATGATTTCGTCAACGCCGTCCCCGGCCACGCCAAAGGCATCGCCCAGACCCGGATCATGTTCAAAGTCCAGGCGGGCGGAACCAGTGAGATATGCGTGGCGGATTTCGACGGCCATAACAGCCAGCAGATGACCCGGGACGGCTCGATCGTCGCGGCGCCTTGCTGGGTGCCGGGGCGGACGGCGGCCTATTACACCTCCTATAGGCTCAACCACGCGGACATTCTCTACCACGATTTTTCCACCGGCACGCGCCGGGTCTTCGCCCGCTACGGCGGCTCCAATATGAGCCCGGCGGTTTCCCCGGACGGCAGCCGGGTGGCGATGATCCTGAGCAAAGACGGCTGGACCGACCTCTATGTCGGCAATGCCGACGGCTCCGCTCCGCGGCGTCTGACCAAATCGCCCCAGGACGAGTCCTCCCCCTGCTGGTCGCCGGATGGGCAATGGATTTGCTATGCTTCCAAAGAAAGCGAGCGGCGCTCGCTCTCGCTGATTGCCGCGTCCGGGGGCGCGCCCCGGCGCCTGAGGACCAGCCTGGCCTCCAGCCCCACCGAGCCGGATTGGTCGCCCGACGGCAAGTACATCGCTTTCACGTCGCAGAGGGGGGGTAACTTCAGCATTTGCGTCGTTCCGGCAGAGGGGGGCGATGCCCAGGACATTGCCGAAGGCGAAGACCCCTCGTGGGCGCCCAATTCCCGCACTCTCATCTGCGCCCGGCGCGCCGGGGGCAAGGGCAATTATGTGCTCTCTCTGCTTGACGTGATGACAAAACAGGTGAAAGATGTGTCCCGGATTTCGGGAACTAGCTCAGAGTCACAACCGAGTTGGGCCAAATAGCCCGCGCACAAAAGACAAAAAAATGAAGCCGATTCCGTTCAGCAAATTATTGGTGCTCTCCTTAATTCTGACCGTTGCCGCCACCGGCTGCAAAAAGACCCCGGTCAAGGTGACGGACATGAATGGACCCCGAATGGGGTACAATGCAACACCGGGTGACAACGCCATCACCAATGCCTCCCCTGCTGACATGATCAAGCCAAACGCCGAGGCCGAATCAAGCTCCCGCCTCAAGGAAGGGGGCATCCCGTCGGTCCGTCCGGACCGCTTCAAGAATTACATTGCCCACCCGGAGATCTTGAAGGCTTATTCCGTGTACTTTGACTTCGACAGCTCGGTCATTAAATCCGGGGAGAGGCCCAAGCTCACCTCCGTGGCGGAGTACTTGAAAGGGCACCCGGGTGAGGCCGTCAGAATCGAGGGCAACTGCGACGAGCGCGGCACCGAGGAATACAACCGCTCCCTGGGCGAGCGCCGCGCCCTGGCCTCGCGCGAGGCCCTGGTCGAGCAAGGCATCGATTCGCTCATGGTCGAAACCATCAGCTACGGCAAAGACAGACCGGTGGCTCCCGGCCACGACGAATCCGCCTGGCGCCTCAACCGCCGCTCCGATTTCGTCGTCCTGACTCCCCCCGCCGCGCCCTGAACAATCCCAGCGCCCGGGACCGTCGACGACATGCTCCGCACACCACTGTAGGAGACGACGTAAGGAGTCTCTCCACTGTAGGAGACGACGTAAGGAGTCTCTGATCGTCTTTTTGGCACGGCGAAAGCCTGACCCCCTCGGAGGCCATCGGAAGAGACTCCTTACGTCGTCTCCTACAGCCAAGGCCCGGGGTCGTTTCGGCCGCTTTGGCGCCGGCCGTATGCCGGCGCCTTAATTCCTCCTTTTGGGGCTTTACTCTTGGCGCGGCGGGGTTTAACCTTCTGTTAACGTAGTAGGCTAAAGTATGAATGAGATGTTTGCACTGTTTGATTTGGGGGGCAGCCAAATCCTGTTAATCCTGGCGGTGATCCTGATTTTTTTCGGCGCCAAGAAGATTCCGGACCTGGCCAAGGGCCTGGGCCAGGGTATTAAAGAGTTCAAGAAGGCGACTCGCGAAGTGACCGACGAGATTCAGAACTCGGCGAATTCCACTCCGCCTCCGCCTCCGCCTCCGCCCGCGCCTGTCGAGCCCAGGCAGATTGTCGAAGCGACGCCGGTCGAGAAACCGGCGGCGGTTGCCCACTCCAGCGAGCAGAAGGCCTAAGCTCCTGCTGCCGGCTTTTTGCTCATGGCCCAAGACCCCGATGAATTGCGTACTGGCACCGCCTCTGAAGGAGAGGAAGAGGAGGGCGGCCCGGTCAAGTCGTTTCTCGAACACCTGGAGGACCTTCGCTGGGTGCTCATCAAGAGCCTGGCCGCCCTGGGCGTGGCATTCATCGTCTGCCTGGTGGCCGGCGACCAGGTGGTCAAGGTCCTGACCTGGCCTCTGAGCCGCGCCAGAATCTCCTATTCCAGCAACCGGCAGGTCGTCACGTTCCTGTGGGAGACGAACCGGTTGGGGGTTTTTCAACAGCCCCGCTCGGGCCCGAACGCCCTGCATGCGACGACCAACCAGTTTGTCACCCTCCACATCGAGCTGATCCCGCGGGACGGGGCGGAGAACGGGGCCAACACCAATCTCTTTGTCCTTGGCGCGAGGATGGACTCGGACCCGACCGAGGCGGAGCGTTTGGCGATTCCGATCGTCTCGCTGGGACCGGCGGCGGCGTTTATGGTGGCCGTGCAGGTGGCCATGTATGCCGGCATACTCATTGCCTCTCCCTTTATTCTCTACTTTGTCGCCAGCTTTGTCTTCCCGGCCCTCAAGTTCAAAGAGCGGAAGTATGTCTATCGCGGGTTGTTCTTTGGCATTGGTCTTTTTGCGGCGGGCGTGGGGTTCTGCTATTTTGTGCTGATGCCCGTCGCCCTTCGGGCGTCGGTGAGTTACACCCAATGGCTGGGATTCTCCGTGCAACAGTGGCGCGCGGAGGATTTCATCAGCTTTGTCTCCAAGTTCATGCTCGGCATGGGGCTGGGATTTGAAATGCCGGTGGTTCTGCTGGTCCTGGTCAGAATCGGGGTTCTGAGCTACTCGACCCTCTCCAAGGGCCGGCGCTATGTGATCATTGTCAATTTGCTCCTCAGCGCCTTGCTGACGACCCCGGAGATCCTCACCCAGGTCCTGATGGCTGTGCCGCTGCAAGTCCTCTTCGAGATCTCCGTCTGGATTGCCTGGTACTGGGAACGGCAGGACAAGAAACGCCTGGCCGCCGAGGAAGCCGCCGCCGCGGCGCAGGGACAGGCCTCGTGAGCGTTGTGGTCCGTTTGGTTTTGTTCGACATTGACGGCACATTGATCCGCACTGGCGGGGCGGGAATGAGGGCCTTCGCCAAGGTGTTCGCCACGGAGTTCAACGCGGTTGAGGGCTTCGAGCGGTTGAGATTCGCAGGCCGCACCGACTTGAGCCTCATCCGCGAGTTCTTCGGCTTTCACAACATCCCCGTTACTCAGGAGAACCTCCGGCGGTTCTTCAGTCGGTATGTGTTCTGGCTGGAGCGGTTCCTGCGGGAAGGCCAGACCAGGGTTTGCCCTGGGGTGTGGGAATTCATTCACGGCCTCCAGGCCCTGCCGCAGCCGCCGCTCCTGGGCCTGTTGACCGGCAACATCCGCCTCGGCGCCGAAATCAAACTTCGTCACTTGCGCCTCTGGGAAACCTTTGCCACCGGGGCGTTTGCCGACGACCACGAAGAGCGCAGCCAGATCGCCGCCATCGCCCGCCGGCGCGGCGGCGAAATCCTTGGAGAGGAGCTGCACGACGAGCAAGTGCTGGTCGTCGGCGACACGCCGCTGGACATTCGGTGCGCCCGGGCGATCGGCGCCAAAGTCCTCGCCGTCGCCACGGGCGGCTGCACCCTCGAAGAACTCAAGTCCCAGCAGCCGGATTGGGCGGTCAGCGACTTGACCCAGATCGAGCCCAGCCAGGTGGCGTAAACACTGGGGCCGTATCTGACCTTTTTCCAATTGGTTTAGGGGGGTGTCCAGGGGCGAGTGTCGAGTGTCGAGGGGCGAGGGGCGAGGGAACGGAGCGCGGCCCCTGGACACCCGCCCCTGGCCCCTCGGATGCCTTTCACGCTCAATGGTGGTGTTTGCCCCCGCCGCAGCTACAGCCGCAGGCGCCGCCATTGGCGCCGCAGGTCTCGCCCTCGCCGCCGCAGCACGCCTCACTGCGGCTGCCGGCAGTGGAGGCGAATACGGACAGCTTCTTGGTGAGCCGGACCGAACCGCAATGCGGGCATTTCGTCCCTTTCCAGTCGCTGGAACGGGCCAGGATTTCGCTGTCGCTCTCGCACTTGTCGCAATGAAACTCGTAAATCGGCATAAAGAGACAATAGCGTCTTGCGGGAAAATCTCAAGGGCAAGCAAGCGATCCCTGGAATCCTGTCCTGGAGGGCCTGCGCCTGAGAAGGAGCTTGTTGCGCAAGCCGGGCGTTGGCGGCTCAGACCAGGTGTTGGTGGTACCAGGCCATCGCCAGGTCCAAGCCGTCTGCGACTCCATGGATGGGCGCGTAGCCGAGCAAGCGTTGCGCCTTGCTGATGTCCGCCAGGGAATGCCGGACGTCTCCGGGCCTGAAATCGCGGTAAACGGGTTGTTGGTCCGGGAGGGCGGGATCGTGCTTGCGCAACGCCCCACTGATGAGGCCAAAGAGCTGGTTGAGGGTGGTTCGCTGGCCCACGGCGACGTTATAGACTTGATTGGCCGCTTCGGGCCGGTCCGTGGCGGCGGCCAGGAGGTTGGCCTGGACGACGTTGGCGACAAAGCAGAAGTCGCGGCTGGTCTGGCCGTCGCCGTTGATCTGGACCGGGGCCCTTTGGAGCAGGGCGGCAATCCATTTGGGAATGACTGCGGCATAGGCTCCCTCGGGGTCCTGGCGGGGGCCGAAGACGTTGAAGTAGCGCAGGCCGATGCTGGCCAGGCCGTAACATCGCCCAAACACGCCGGCGTACAACTCGTCCATGGCCTTGGTGGCCGCGTAAGGAGAGAGCGGCCGCCCAAGGTTCTCCTCGGTCTTCGGCAGCGTTGGGGAGTCACCGTAAACGGCGCTGCTGGAGGCATAGACGAACCGTTTGACCTGAGTGGCCCGGGCCGCGGCGAGCATGTTGAGAAAGCCGGTCACGTTGCTGCGGTGGCTGCCCAACGGGTCTTCCAGGGAGCGCGGGACCGAACCCAGAGCTGCCTGGTGCAAGACGAAATCCGCGCCCGCACAGGCCCGCTCACAAACCTCCGGCTCAACGATGTCGCCTTCCCGGAAGCGGAACTTTGCCCATTGCTCCGGGCTGACCAGGGCCTGGACCTGCTGGAGATTGGCGCGCTTGCCGGTGGAGAAATTGTCCAGCCCGACCACTTGCTGGTCCAACCGGAGGAGTCTCTCCAGCAAATGGGAGCCAATAAACCCGGCCACCCCGGTGATAAGCCAGGTCTTCGGAGCGCCCTTCAATTCCCTTTGCAATCCGTCATAGTCAGCCATTGAATTTCCGGGATGCGGCGCTCAGGGTGCGGGGGGCTTCCGGGAGGTCGTCGCGGTCCTCGGGGTCTTCGGGGCCCCGGCTGCCGCCGGCGGGTTGGCCGGAGTATTCATTGAGCTTGTTGCGGAGGGTGCGCACGCTGATGCCGAGCACTCTTGCGGCCTGGGTGCGGTTGTTATTGCAGCGTTCCAGGGCGGCATAGATGTGGCGTTTTTCCAGTTCGTGCAGCGGGGGAAAATGGAGGGGGTTCTGGGCCGGGGCGGCTTGGGCAGGCGGGCAGGCAAACGCCGAGGCAGGGGCCGGAGATTCGGGGGCGGGGACAGGCAGGGGAACCGGCGCAGGTTGGGCTGAGAAGGCCACAAGGCAGAGATGAGCCGGTTCGACGACGGGGGAATCCCCGGCGAGGATGACAGCGCGTTCGATGACGTTCTGGAGTTCGCGGACGTTGCCGGGCCATGGGTGGGCGTTCAAGATGCCGTGGCAGGAATCCGAGAGGCGTTGAGCGGCGCAGCCGTGCTTGCGGGCAAACCAATGGAGGAAATGCTCGGCCAGGTAGAGGATGTCCTCCCGGTGGTCTCGCAGGGGCGGGACGTGGATGGGGACGACGTTAATGCGGAAGAAAAGGTCTTCGCGAAACTCCTTGCGCTGGACTGCATGCTCGAGATGGCGGTTGGTGGTGGCGATGACGCGGACATCCACTTTGATGGTACGGGACCCGCCGACCCGTTCGAATTCGCGTTCCTGGAGCACCCGGAGCAGTTTCGCCTGGACGCTGGGGGCGATCTCGCTGATTTCGTCCAGGAGGATGGTGCCGCCATGGGCCAGCTCGAAGCGGCCCTCGCGCTTATTGAGGGCGCCCGTGAAGGCGCCTTTCTCGTGGCCGAAGAACTCGCTTTCGATGAGGTTGTCCGGGATGGCGGCGCAATTGACTTTGATGAGGGGGGCGGAGGCGCGGGGACTTTCCTTGTGGAGGGCGCGGGCGACCAGTTCCTTGCCGGTGCCGCTTTCGCCCTGGATGAGGACGGTGGCCTGGGTGCGGGCGACCTGGCGGATCGACAGGCGCAACTGTTCGATGGCATGGCTGTCCCCCAGCAACTCCCAGTCGGTGTCGGTTTCTTTGCTCAGGAACTGGTTGACGCGGACGATGCGCGAGAACTCATCGGCCTTCTTGAGGAGGATATCGATCTGATTGAAGGAAAAGGGCTTGGTCAGGTAATCGAAAGCGCCATTGCGCATGCAGTCCACGGCCGACTCGACGGAGGCGGCGGCGGTCATAATGACGACCAGGGGCCGCTGGGGGCGCTGTTGGAGTTCCTTGAGCAGGTCGGTGCCCTCCTCGCCATTGGGCAGCAGGACATCCAGGAGGACCAGGTCGAACGTGTCTTTGGCCAGGGCTTCCCTGGCGGCAGCGAGATTGGAGACGGCCAACACGTCGCAGCGTCGTTGCCGGAGGTGGGCTTCAAGGCTCAGGCGCAGGGCGAGTTCGTCCTCGACCACGACTACTTTCTCGATGGACATAGTGGGTGAGTTACCGCTGGGTGTGGCGCTGGTAAAGCCGAGCCACATAGTGAGGCCGGCTTTGCTCGGCGGGAGGCAGACAACGGGCCCGCAGCAACCCGCGTCGCAAGAGTTGCTGTTCGTTTTCGCGGTCGAGCACCAGCACGCGCATGATCGTATCCAGAGCGGTCTGCAGGAGTCGCGTGAACCGAGGGTCGCCCGGGACCCGTTCTTTGCCGGAGCAATTCCATAGAGCACGTTTCTGGCTGAAGAGTGTTAAAGCGCATTCGAGCCGGCATAGCAAGGCTTTTCTTTCCACCTGGATGGCCAGGGCGGGGAAAGGGGCGGGTTTGTTCAATGCCTGGGCCTCTTTGTGGGCCAGCTCGAGCAGGGCGTTGCACACGCCCAGGTGCTCTCGGAGAGCGTCGGTCACCTGGTCTTCCGGGGCTCCCTCGGGCCGGGCGGAGGCCGGCGGGGAGCTATTGGCGCGGGGGGGTTGGAAGGGCATAGTCGTTGGCATTGGTATGGAGAGGAGCGGCCACTGTGCGGGAGAACTCCAGGCTCGCCATCTCAGCGTTGGTTTGCCAGGAAAGGAGATTCTTGCGCCATTTGGCCATTTCCAGGACGGCCTGAAGGCTGGCGGGGGCGGTGGGAGTGACCTCCTTCTCGCGGCTGACGACCTTCTGGAAGTACTCGATGGCCTTGGCCGGTTGTTGCAACCGCTCGAAGACCAGGGCAATCTGGTAGCAGACCGGGAGTTGCCATTCGGCGGAGGGGTCCAAGGAGACCAGGCAAAGGTAGATGTCCAGGGCTTTCATCGAGTCGCCTTCCAGGTAGAAGCGGTTGGCCAATTCGTTGCCTGCCCGGCGTTGCCAGTAGGCGAGGGTCTGCGGGTCTGGCGGGGCGTTGGTGCGCTGTTCCTTGAGCAGGTCGAGGACCTGGCGCAGGGCTTCGCCGTCGCGATGGACCTGCTTGAGCGAAGTGGCGCAGAGAAACCGCACCTCGGGCCGTTCCGAGGCGGCGGGGAACCGCTCCAGGAAATCGCGGGCCTGCATGATGGCCTCCCCTGGCCGGCCCAGGGCTGTCAGACAGTGAATGTACTGGCATTGGACCGCGGTGCAGTTGACCGGGGGCGAGTCCGATTTCAACAAGCGGTCAAACGAACTGGCGGCCTCCTGGTAGTTGCCCAGTTCATACTGGGTCTGGGCGATTTCATTCTGGGCGAGTTGAACCAACTGTTTGTAATACTCCAACCGCTCGGTTTTGAGGACCAGTGCGCTGGTCATGACGGAATAGAGCTTTGTGATAGCCAGGGTTGGCAGGCCCATTTTCCGGTAAACCATGCCCTGGCGGAGGAGGAGTTCGGGCACCCCGGGGTCCTTGGGCCAGCGCGCAAGGCACTGGGCGTAGATTTGCTCGACTCGAGGCAGATCGTTCTGCTCGAGGGCTATCTGGGCCAGCTCGAGCAAGGCGCCCCGCTGGACCTTCTCGGGCGCCTGGCCTTCTACCAGGCGGATACAGGTTGCCGCCGCCTCTTTAAACTGGCGTGCCAGCCGCAGATGGCGGGCCATTCCGAGCTGGGTTTCAAAATCGGTGGGGGTTTTTTTTTGGACTGCGCCGTTGGTTGCCGTGAAGAAGCGCCAGGCGGCGGTGACGGCGTCATTGGTTGGGTTCGATGAGGACGCGGCCACGGCATTGGTGAGCCGAGGCGCCTGGGCAGACCCGGAGGACGAGGCCGGCGGAGGGACGTTCGAGTTCCGGGCGGCGGCGTGGGCCATCCACAGAACAGCGACCCCTATCAGCCAACCAGCCGGCCACTTCCGGGCGGGAGCCAAACCGGTCCTGGGGGATGGGGCGCCCGGTTTCATCGGCTCTCGTAAGTGGCTTGGCTGGAGCGGGCAGGAGCAGGGGCCACCGGCGGGACAAAGGCCGGGCTGGACCACTCGTTTCGGGCAGGATGGTTTGTTGGGAGAGGCGCCAGGTATTCGAGCAAGAGCCTCGAGTCCAAGCCCTGGGCCGCGGGAGGGGTCTGGTCTTCTGGCGCAGAGGGGGAGGGCAACCCCTCGATGGGTTGGGCTGGAGCGGGAACAGGGGATGGCCCGGCTACGTGAACGGCAGAGACTGGGCGGTTTGTGGCCAAGGCCGGGGTCGGGACGGGCGGGGCCGAATTGGTGGGCGAGGCGTCTGTGCGGGGGCCCGTGCAGTGGGGCAACGGGAGCGGGGGAAACGCGAGGCGGGAGGCGGGGCGCGGGGATTGGAAGCGCAGAGGGGAAGGGCCGGCAGCCGGCAGATAAAGGCCGTGCGCCTCCCGATGAGCCGTGGTCCGGCCTGCCGTTACGGCTGAGGCGCCCAAGCCGCAGACCCAGAGCAGCAGGCCGGTTGCTTCAAGCCATCGTAATAGTCTTCCCATTGAGATTAGTGGCGCCTGACTCGATCGAACAGATCGGTTACTGCAGCCGTTATCAGCTCGTCCAAGCCCTCTATCGTGTCGCTTCTTACATCGGCAGTTTGTCCAGCCACTTGAGCCGAAACATGTCGCGGCTTTTTTCAGTTTCCGGTTCAACTTATTGCCCGGCGGACCGATAATGAGCCAGCAGGATTATGGACATAGCAGTCAAGCCACCGCCGTTGCCCCAATTGGGGTCAGAGCAGATCGAGCGCCGGCTGGGGACGTGTCCGCGTCTGCCCTCGCTGTCGAGCATCAACAGTGTGTTGCGGGAGTTGCTGGATGCCGAGCAGTGCTACACCTCGCAGATTGCCGATGTCATCCGGCGCGACCCCAGCATGACCACGCGCCTGCTCCGGCTGGTCAATTCGGTGTACTACGGTCTTACGACGCCGGTGAGCAGCATCGAGGAAGCGGTTTTCTATCTGGGGGTGAGCCAGATCCGGAGGCTGGCCCTGGTGACCCCCATCATCGAGGACCTCCAGCGGCTGGCGGGACAAACTCGCTTTCCCTGGCGGGAGTTCTGGCGCCACTGCATTGCCACGGCCATCATGACGCAGGAGACCCTGGGCGACATTCAGCCCAGCTCGGACGAGGCCGATTACGTTGCCGGCCTGTTGCACGATGTGGGCAAGATCGTCATGGTCGCGGCTTTCCCGGAATACTTCGAGCGCGTCCAGGCGCGGATGCAGGAGCAAAAGGCCGACCTGTTGGCCGTGGAGCGGGATGTCCTGGGGATCGACCATTGCCAACTGGGCGCCGAGTATCTCAGCGCCCACAAGCTGCCCTCGACGGCCATCGAGTCCGTGCGCTTTCATCATCACCCCGCCCGGGCGCAAAACCAGGTCCGCATCGTCGCCGCCGTCCAGGTAGCCGACCTGTTTGTCCGCTACGCCCAGATCGGCGACAGCGGCAACCCAACTCCGGTCTCCTCCGAGGTTTGGATGGCGGCCGAGGGATGGGACTTTTTGTTCCCCGGCTCCTCGGGGGAGCGCGCCCTGGGGCGCGCGAACATGGAGCGCAGTTTGGAGCGGCTTTCCACTATTCTCGAAGGGCTGGTCTAGGTCCGACGAACCCTCGGATTGCCTCCGCGCCTCTCTCAAGAATAGGATTGCCAGAGGTGAGCGTTTTGGCCGCCGTAGGCGCGGCGCACGTCCTGGAGGTTGCGGATCGTTTGGCTCAGGCCTTGCAACTCGGCGCGTTTGTTCCGGCACTTGGCATGGATGGCGTCGCGGTTGCGCTTTTGCAGGGCGACCAGTTCAGAGGCCGCAGCCCCGAAAGGCTCGGCAACCGTATCCACAGGGGTTTGTTGGGGGGACTGCGCAGCCCGGACTTGCTGGAGAGCCTGGGTGATGTGCGGGCGCAACCGGGCCTTGTCCTGTTGATGCCGGGCGAGTTCCGGCCAGTGATCGTGAAGGATGGCCTGCCATTCCAGTTCCGTGAGGCGCCGCCACTCGGCCAGCAAGCGGGTTAGTTCGGCGGCAGGGGTCATCGCTCGGGCCGGGGCGTCAAGAAAGGGCGGCAAGGGCCTGGAACGACCCCGCACGGGCGGCGTTTTTCTGGCGGCGCAACATTTCGTTCCAGGCGTCGCGCAGGACGCCCAGGCGGCGGATGGTATCGTGAATGCCGTCGGGGGTTTTGCGCGCGTTGCTGCGCAAGAGCTGGCGGTTCATGAAAAAGTAGAGGCGTCGGAGTGTGAGGGCCAGTTCACCGCCCTGGGCCAGGTCCAGCGAGTTGTTGAGTTCGTTGATGATCTCGCGGGCACGGAGGATGTTGTTGTTGATCGTGAGGTTGAATTCGAGCGGGTCCTCATGCTGGAATCCCTCCAGGGCGCGTTCGAGGAACCGGATGGCCCCGTCGTAAAGCATCGCGACCAACTGTCCGGGGGAGGCCGTTTGGGTCGCGATGGTCTGATACGACTTGAGAGAATGGGGAAGGGAGGACCGGGTGTTCGGGTACATGGGGCGGAGGCGGGAGTGAGGGTCAGGCAGACTGCGGCGCCTGGTTTGGCGTGTTCAGGTAAAGGGCCAACAGGCCGGAGACGTTATGAATGACTTCCATGGGCGGATAGGAGGCATCCTGAACCAGGTCCGTGGCGCGGGCGACCTCCTCGGGACGCGCCAGGGCAGCTTGTTGGAGCGCGCGGTTCAGGTCGTCGGTCGAGCCCAGCGTCAGTTGATCCCGCCCAAGGCCCGGCGCCCGCGCCAGGGAGCGCGCGGGGATTTCAGTTGCACTCAGCAAATCGCTGTTGGGATTCACACGCATAACCGGGTCACTCAAAATGGCAGGAGCTCGCTCTTATCCAGGTTATCGGCAGAATCAGCGGAGACTTTAGCACGAGAATCAATGGTGAGGCAGTGTGCTGGCGACGGCCCAGGCGGTGTATTGGCCGAAGCGGCGAGGAGAATGCAGAATGCCAGTGTCGCTTAACAATGGATTGGGGAGATTCAACTCGGTGCTGGCGTAGGCCTGGGCCGCCACGGCGACGGGGTCCGCCCCGGCGTCAAACAACTCGTCGATGCTCCACCAGGTGAGGTGCTGGCTGGAATCCACCAGACGGGCCCGCCAGCCGGCGCGCAACGGGGGATAGGCCTGGTAAGCGGTAAGGCAGGCAAAGAGCACGGCATCACAGCCGGTAGCCTGGCGCAGGCGCTGGAAGAAGTCCAAGGGCAGTTCGTCCTGGGCCGACCAACTGCTGCGCCCGGTGAAGGTGTGCAAGTCCTCGGCGGAGACGGGGACGACTTCGAAGATGCTGCGCTTGACCAACTCGTCCACCCAGAGCGATCCGAGCGAGTCGGCCCCGGCGGCTTGATCAGCATCCTCGGGGTCGCGGGGCAAGGGGAGCACGGCCACGCGGCGGATGGCCTGGGGCAACACCGGTTGGCGCACATAGACATTGACCGGCTTGTAGGGCGCCGTCAGGGCCCGGCGCAGGCCGTGCGAGGCGGCACACCCTGCCGCCAGAGCGGAGAGCAGTGCCGCAATTAGCAGAGATCGAACTTGCACGCTCCTTCTATCGGCCGTCCGGACAGAGGACTTTAGGCGAAAAGCGAAGGCCGGACGGCGCCCCAGCGCCGTCCGGCTGCTCCTTGCCAGAGGAGCCGCACCGAGAAACCAAACTAGACCCCTATGAGCTTGAGGACGTTCTGCGGCAGCGCATTGGCCTGCGCCAACATCGCCGTGCCGGATTGAACCAGAATGTTCAACTGCGCATAGTTCGTGCTCTCCTGCGCCACGTCCACGTCGGAGATCGCGCTGTTGGCGGCGTTGACGTTGGTCTGCTCGACCGACAACTGGCTGCTGGTGTAGCTCAGGCGGGACTCGTTGGCGCCAATCGTAGCGCGGTCTTCCGCCAGTTGCGTAATCGCCAGGTTGACGTCGGTCAGCGCCGTAGAGGCCGCTCCCGTGGTGGAGATGCTTTGTGCCGCAGCCGTGCCGTAGGCCGTGCTGCTGGTCATGTCCACGCCGGCCATCGTCCAGGTGCTCGCATCGCTATCGATGGTCACATCCCTTCCGCTGCCGTCGAACAGGCTCACCCCGTTGAATTCCTTGCCGGCCACGTTGGTGATGTAG
>Ga0181524_10001214_pt1 | contig 30042 bp, 22 predicted proteins | sample PEATcosm2014_Bin_34_FD_119761 | JGI IMG/M metagenome (GOLD analysis project Ga0181524, IMG submission 119761) | Peatland microbial communities from MTU Mesocosm Facility, Houghton, MI, USA - PEATcosm2014_Bin05_60_metaG | ecosystem: Environmental > Terrestrial > Soil > Wetlands > Peat | place... | reverse complement strand
TGGCGCAGCCGCGCGACGTCGAAAATCCAGGCCAGCGCGCCGTAGATCGCCGCGCCGATCGACGCCTGCCCGGCCAGAAGCGCGACGCTCGGCTCGAGCCCGCGCAGGGGCCACAGCGCCAGCGCCATGGCGCCGGTGGCGGCGAGCGCCCCCAGAATATCGCGCGCGCGCGGCCATTGCGGGCGCGTCGACCAGGCGAGGAGCAGCGCGACGGCGAGGCCGACGACGAGGGCGCCGCTCTGCGCGCCGGCGAGCCAATATCCCGCCTGGCCTCGCGGCAGGCTGGCGACGAGCGCGGCGTCGGCGCCGATCGCCGCCAGCGCGGCCAGGATCATCGGCGCGGTGCGTTTGGCGATCTGAAAGATCGGCGCGACGGCGAACGTCATCAACACGAACGCCGCCAGGCCCGGCAGCATCGGCCCGAGATAGGCGGAAAACGGTCCGCGATAGGCCTTGGGAGCGATCAGCGCCTCGATGCCCGGCAGGCACAGCCAAAGTCCGGCGGCGGCCGGCAGAACGATCGCGACGACGAAGGCCATGTTGTCGGCCAGTTGCGCGCGCGCGCCGGCGCGCCCCAGCGTTTCCTCGGCGCGCACCGCCTGCTGAAACAATATCACGTCGAGCGCCGAGGCGATCGCCGCCAGCACGCGCACGCCGATGTCGTTGGCGAGCGAGAATTGCCCCGCCTCGTCATAGCCGTAGAGGGAACCGGCGAGGATGCGGCCGGCGAACGGGATGAGTTGGAAGAGCACGGAGGAGACGATGAACGGCCCGCCGTAGGCCAGAAAGCCGCGGGCCAGCGACCGCTCGGCGAGGCCGAGCCGCGCCCCGGGATCGCGCAAATCGCGGTAGGTCGCCGCCATCGCCATGCCGACGCTGAGGCACGCGCCGGCGAGCGCGATCTTGGCCGAGCCGAACGCCAGCGCCCCGCCGACCGTCAGGACGAGCCCGAACCCGTTCTTGATCAGGACGATCTCGACGTAGGCGCGATCGAAGAAGCGCGCGCGGGCGAGCGCGGTGCGCAGATCGTAGAGCCCGTTGGCCACTCCGGCCAGCGCGGTCATGACGATCAGGCCGGGCGAGAGCGGCAGATCGACGCCCGAAAGCGCGAGGGTCAGCGCCGTGAGCGCGACCAGAAACGCCAGCGCGGCGAAACAGGCCTCCAGGGTCGCGCGCACGGCCGGCCGTTCGCTGCGCGCCCGACTGGAATAGAAGCGCACCGCCGACAGGCGGATCCAGTCGAACCCCGCGGTGTTGATGAGAACCGCGCTCGCCCAGGCGATGGCGAAGCGGCCGTATTCGGCCGGCCCGAGAAACCTCGCCACCAGCAGCGCGACGAGAAAATTGAACAGGGTGTTGGAGACGAAAGCGAGGCCGACGATCATCCCTTGGCTTCCGGTTGGGGCGGACGAAAAGCGCCCGCGCGCCGCCCGGCCCGGCCGGATCGGCGTCCCTGGCTTATCGCGTCGGCGATAAGAAAGTCTTGCCGGCCCGCCCTAGCGCCGTCCGCTCAGCGGGTTCGCCTCGTCCCAGGCGTAGCTCAGCGTCTCGAAGCGCATCGCGCGCGTGTCGACCATCAACAGCCGCCCGACGAGGCCCTGATCGCCGTCGCCGAAGCCGCCGACGATCTCGCGGATCGCCTCCAGCGCCATCAGCGAGCCGAGCACGCCGGCGAGCGCCCCGAGCACCCCCGCTTCGGCGCAGGCGGGGATCGTCCCCGGCGGCGGCGCCTCGGGAAAGAGGCAGCGGTAGGTCGGATTGGGCTTGCCCTCGGGGCCATTTTCGTAGGGCTTCAGCGTCGTCAGCGTCCCGTCGAACTCGCCGATCGCCGCGGTCACCAGCGGCTTGCGCTCGAAGAAGCACGCGTCGGAGACGGCGTAGCGCGTGGCGAAATTGTCGGAGCCGTCGAGCACGACGTCGTAATCGGCGACGATGGCGCGCGCGTTGTCGGCGTCGAGGCGCCGGGCGATCTTCTCGACGTGGACGTGCGGATTGAGGCGCGCGATCGCCTCCGCGGCGCTGTCGACTTTTGGCCGCCCGATGTCGGCGGCGCCATGCAGCACCTGGCGGTGCAGATTGGAGAGCGCCACGACGTCGTCGTCGACGACGCCGAGGCGGCCGACGCCGGCGCCGGCGAGATATTGCAGCGCCGGCGAGCCGAGCCCGCCCGCCCCGAGCGCCAGAACCCGCGCCGCCTTGAGCTTGACCTGCCCCGGCCCGCCGACGCCGCGCAGCACGATCTGGCGGGAGTAGCGCTCGATTTCTTCTTTGGTGAGTTTCATGGCCGCACAATAGCCGCGCGGCGGGCGGCGGAGCAATCGCGCGCGGCCTCAGTCCGGCCGCGGCCGCACCGGCTTGCTCATGTCGACGCGCCAGCCGCCCTTGAAGGGTTCCTCGCCGTCGACGCGATAGCCGAGCTTGCGGTAGAGGCTCACGTTCTCCGCGAAAAGCTTGTTGGTGTACAGCCGGATTTCGCCATATCCGAGCGAGACGGCCAGCCGCTCCGCGTGCGCGATCAATCTCCGGCCGAAGCCGCGGCCTTGGCAGGCGGGCGCAACGGCGACGTTCTCGATGAGCAGGCCGTCGGCCTCGGCGATCGTCTCGATGAGAGCCGCAAGTCTTCCGTCCAGAAATAAGAGATCGAAGCGGTTCGTCCGCAAAGCCTCGTCATAGTCGGCGCTCATCGGCTTGGGTTCGCGCCCGATGACGGGAACCCATTTCGAATAAGCCTGCCGCGTCAGCTCCCGGATCGCCGCGGCGTCCGCGGCGACCGCCCGCCGAAGCTCCAACGATTCGCTCGCCATGCGCCCCTTCCAAAAGGTCTCGAACCATTCCGACGATGTCGCCGTCAGTCTCGCCGATCGGGAAATCCCGTCAAGGCGCGCCGTTCGCCGCCCGAACGCGCTTCAGCGAGGTTGCGCGCTTCCCATCGACGCACCATAGTCTCCAGTGGCGAGGGCGCCGAGCGCCGATCGGGGAGGTCGAATCAATCGTGGATCGCGCGCGGCCGGCCATCCTGTTCGCGCTGACCGCAGCTTCGTTGTACGGCCTGATCCCCTCGTTCGTGCGCGCCGCCTATGAGAATGGAATTCCCGCCGTCGAGTGCACGTTGGCGCGCACGACCTTCATCGTTTTCACGCTCGGCGGCCTTGCTCTCTTGCGCGGCGAGCGGCTGGCGATTCCGGCGGCCGCGCGGGCGTCGTTTCTTCTTCAGGTCGTCGCGACCGCGATGATTTCGATCGGCTACCTCGCGTCGCTGCAGTTCATCCCGGTCGGGCTTGCGGTCATCGTTTTCTACACCAGCCCGATCATGATTCTGCTCGTCGCCCCGGTCGTCGAGGGGACGCGGCCCAGCCCGGCGCGCCTCGCCGTCGGCATCATCGGCTTCGCGGGCCTCGTCGTGGCGCTGGGGTTCTCCCTCGCCGGGCTGGACTGGCGCGGCCTCGCTCTGGCGGGGACAGGAGCGGCGGGCTATGCGCTGCAGTTCTTTTCCGGGCGCGCGTTGACGCGCTATCTGCCGCCGAGCGCCATGGCGAGCCTCGTCCACGCCGCGGTCTGGCCGATCGCGCTCGGCGTCGTTCTCTGGCAGAACGGCGGGGCGATCCGAATGCTCGACCCGAACGCGGTCGCCGTCCCGGGCTACGCCTTCCTGGCGTCGGTCGCGCTCTGCTACGCGTTGGGCTACGTGATCCACATGCTGGCGCTCCGCTATGCGGCGGCCTCGGTCATCGCTCCCGTCTTCAACGTGGAGCCGATCGTCACCACGCTCACGGCGGCTCTCGTCCTCGGCGAGCGCCTTTCGCTGCATCAGCACGCGGGAGGCTTCATTGTTCTCGGCGCATTGGCCGGGGCGGCGCTCATCGCCCGGCGGGAGGAGAAGCGGGTGGCGGCGAAGGCGGAAATCACCGCGCGCGTCGTATCGACGCTCGGCTGAATCCGGCGCGCTCGGCTTGATCGATCGCCTCGGGCCGGGCAATCTGTGCGTATCGGCGGCGGGGCAAGAGGCCCGCCCGAAACACACCATTGCGTCCGAAACCTTCGCAGGAGAGAGATAACCGCCATGTCCACTAGCGATCCCATCGTCATCGTCGGCGCGGCGCGCACGCCGATGGGCGGGTTTCTCGGCGATCTCAAGGACGTCGCGGCGCCGAAGCTCGGCGCGACGGCGATCAAAGCGGCGCTGGCGCGCGCGCGCCTGAAGGGCGAGGACGTCGACGAGGCGCTGATGGGCTGCGTGCTGCCGGCGGGCCAGGGCCAGGCCCCGGCGCGCCAGGCGGCGCTCGGCGCCGGTCTGCCGGTCGGCGTCGGGGCGACGACGGTCAACAAGATGTGCGGCTCGGGCATGAAGGCGGCGATGCTCGCCCATGACCTCATCCTCGCGGGCTCGGCGACGATCGTCGTCGCCGGCGGCATGGAGAGCATGAGCAACGCCCCCTATCTCTTGGAGCGGGCGCGCGCCGGCTATCGCATGGGCCACGGCCGCGTCGTCGATTCGATGTTCCTCGACGGGCTGGAGGACGCCTACGACAAGGGCCGCCTGATGGGGACCTTCGCCGAGGATTGCGCCGAGCATTACCAGTTCAGCCGCGAGGCGCAGGACGCTTTCGCGCTGCGTTCGCTGGAGCGCGCGACGCGGGCGATGCGCGCGGGCGATTTCGCCGCGGAGATCGAGCCGGTCACGATCAAGTCCGGCAAAGGCGAGACCATGATCGCCGAGGACGAGCAGCCGCCAAAGGCGCGCCCCGAGAAGATCCCCTCGCTCAAGCCCGCGTTCCGCGAGGGCGGCACGGTGACCGCCGCCAATTCGAGCTCGATCTCCGACGGGGCGGCGGCGCTCGTCCTGATGCGCCTGAGCGAAGCGGAGCGGCGCGGGATCGCGCCGCTGGCGAGCGTGGTCGGCCACGCTGCGTACGCCGCCGAGCCGAAGAATTTCCCCACCGCGCCGATCGGCGCGATGCGCAAGCTGTTCGACAGGACCGGCTGGAGCGCCGATGCGGTCGATCTCTTCGAGATCAACGAGGCCTTCGCGGTCGTCGCGATGGCGGCGATGCGCGATCTCGCGCTGCCTGCGGACAAGGTCAACGTCAACGGCGGCGCCTGCGCGCTCGGCCATCCCATCGGCGCTTCCGGCGCGCGCATCATCGTCACGCTGCTCGCGGCCTTGTGGGCGCGCGGACTCGATCGCGGCGTCGCCTCGCTGTGCATCGGCGGCGGCGAGGCGACCGCGATGGCGATCGAGCGGGCGCGCTGAGGCCAGGATCGGCGACGCGGCCGCCCCTGCGCGCCGCCGCAACGGAATCATCGCCTTTGACGTCCATCGCCCCCTTCTCGACCCCCGGCCGCTTCTGGCGCGGCAATCTGCATACGCACTCGACCCTCTCCGACGGCGCGCTGACGCCGGAAGCGGTCGTTGCGGCCTACAAGGGCGCCGGCTACGACTTCATCCAGCTCTCCGAGCATTTTCTCGCTTCGTTCGGCTGGCCGATCGCAGACACCCGGCGCTGGCGGTCGAACGACTTCACCACGCTGATCGGCGCAGAATTGCATGCGATGGGCACCCAGGTCGGCGAACTCTGGCACATCCTCGCCGCCGGGCTGCCGCTCGATTTTCCCGCGCCGAAGCCGGCCGAGACCGGCCCCGAACTGGCGGAGCGCGCCCGCGCGGCCGGGGCCTTCGTCGCCATCGCCCATCCCGCCTGGTCGCAGCTCACGCCCGAGGACGGGCGCGCGCTTCGCGCGGCGCACGCGGTGGAAATCTACAACCACGGCTGCGCGGTCGAGACCGATCGAGGCGACGGCTTCTACCTGCTCGATTCGCTCGCCAACGAGGGCCGGCGCCTGACCGCGATCGCCGTCGACGACGCGCATTTCCGCCACGGCGATCTCGACGCGTTCGGCGGCTTCGTCGAAGTGAAGGCGGAGAGCCTCGACCCCGAGGCGCTGCTCGCGGCGCTGAAGGCGGGGAATTTCTACGCGAGCCAGGGGCCCCGTTTCCACGACGTCAGCGTCGGCCGCGCCGAGGTCGCGGTCGAATGCTCGCCGGTCCATTCGGTGGCGCTGTTGACGGGCACGTCGCGCGCCCTCGCGCACGTCGGGCGCCATGTCACGCGGGCTTGTTTCGATCTGAGGAACGTCGCGGGCGAAGCCTGGAGCGACGCGGGCGCCGACACGTGGTTCCGCATCGTGGCGATCGACGCGGCGGGCCGGCGCGCCTGGACCAACCCGATCTGGGTGGACGAACTCGCCTGAACGGAACCGATCCCGGAACAGCCGGGCCGACCGCCGGGGCTCGAGATCGAGCGCGCTGCGCGGGGCGTTTTGTTTTCGAAAAAGCAAGTTTCTCGCTCCGATTCCCGTGGTAGTGCGCAACGTCTCATGATAGGGTAGCGCGCAACGGATCGGAGACGCCATGCCACGCGCAAAGCGAGCGAGCGGGGACGGGCTGAGCAAGTTTCAGCGCTACCGCAGAACACGGCTCGCCAGGGGCATGAAGCTGTTGCGGGTGTGGGTTCCCGATCCCCGCAGGCCGGAATTCGCCAGGGAAGCCGAACGGCAGGCGAAGCTGCTGCGCGGGCGTCCGGAAGAGAAGGAAGCGCTCGCTTTCATCGAGGCCGCCTTCCCTTGGCCCGAGCCGTGAGGCGAGGCGATCTCGTCATCGTTTCCCCGCCGGGCGACTACGGCAAGCCGCGTCCCGCGATCGTGATCCAGTCGGGCTGGCTCAAGGCGACCGACAGCGTTCTCGTCAGCCTTCTGACCAGCGCCCTCGTCGAGGCGCCGCTCTATCGGCTGCAAATCGAGCCGAGCGACGCGAACGGCCTGAAAGCGCCGTCGCAGGTCATGGTCGACAAGATCATCGCCATGCCGCGCGACAAGTGCGGCCAGGTCATCGGCCGGATCAACGAGAGCGAGCTGATCGCCCTCAATCACATGCTCTCGGTCGTCATAGGGCTCGCCGATTGAGCGGTCTCGTTTCGCCGTCGCGTCGTCAGCTTCGAATTCCTTTCGCGCTCCGCTCCGCCGAGAAGACCACGAATTCATCCGCCCGGCCAGGGACCCTCGTCTGTCGCGAGCCGCCCCGCTCCTTGCGCTCCCGCGCTCGCCGCCATAAATCGGGGCCTCGCGCGGGAACGGCGTCAGGGAAAGTCAGGTCATGAACGATAGAACGGGCGCTCGCCTGCCGGGTTGGCGAGCGACGACGATCCTCATGGTGCGCAAGGGCGGCCGGGTGGTCATCGGCGGCGACGGCCAGGTCAGCGTCGGCGAAACGGTGATGAAGGGCAACGCCCGCAAGGTTCGCCGCCTCGCCAAGGGCGAGGTCATCGCCGGCTTCGCCGGCTCGACCGCCGATGCGCTGACCCTGTTCGAGCGCCTGGAAGGCAAGCTCGAACAATATCCCGGACAATTGCCGCGCGCCTGCGTCGAACTCGGCAAGGATTGGCGCATGGATCGCTATTTGCGCCGGCTCGAGGCGATGCTGCTGGTCGCCGACAGGAGCGTCGGCTTCGTGCTGACCGGCTCGGGCGACGTGCTGGAGCCCGAAGGCGACGAGCACGGCTCGGCGATCGCGATCGGCTCGGGCGGCAATTACGCGCTCGCCGCGGCGCGGGCGCTGCTGCCGATCGAATTGCCGGCAGAGGACATCGTGCGCCGAGCGATGGGCATCGCCGCCGGCATCTGCGTCTACACCAACGCCAACCTCGTCCTCGAGAGCCTGTGACCTCATGACCGAATTCTCGCCGCGCGAGATCGTTTCCGAACTCGATCGCTATATCGTCGGGCAGAAGGACGCCAAGCGCGCCGTCGCGATCGCCCTGCGCAACCGCTGGCGGCGCCTGCGCCTCGTCTCGCCGATGCGCGAGGAGGTCATGCCCAAGAACATCCTGATGATCGGGCCGACCGGTTGCGGCAAGACCGAGATCGCGCGTCGCCTCGCCAAGCTCGCGGGCGCGCCGTTCCTCAAGGTCGAGGCGACCAAGTTCACCGAGGTCGGCTATGTCGGGCGCGACGTCGAGCAGATCGTGCGCGATCTCGTGGAGATCGGCATCGCGCTGGTCAAGCAGCGCAAGCGCAAGGACATCGAAGCCAAGGCGGAACTCGCCGCCGAGGAGCGGATGCTCGATGCGCTGGTCGGCGCGAGTTCCTCGGCGCCGACGCGCGAGACCTTCCGGCGCAAATTGCGCGCCGGCGAGCTCGACGACAAGGAGGTCGAGGTCGAGCTGCCGCAGAGCGGCGGCGGCATGCCGATGTTCGAACTGCCGAACCTGCCGGGCGCCTCGGTCGGCGCGATCAACCTTTCCGACATTTTCGGCAAGGGGTTCGGCCAGCGCACCAAGCCCAAACGCATGAGCGTGGCCGAGGCGCACGCGCCGCTGGTCGCCGCCGAAGCGGAAAAGCTGCTCGACCAGGATCAGGTGGTGCGCGAGGCGATCCACGAAGTCGAGAGCAACGGCATCGTCTTCCTCGACGAACTCGACAAGATCTGCGCGCGCGAAGGACGCGGCGGCGCCGACGTTTCGCGCGAGGGCGTGCAGCGCGATCTCTTGCCGCTGATCGAGGGCACCACCGTCGCGACCAAGCACGGCTCGGTCAACACCGACCACATCCTGTTCATCGCCTCGGGCGCCTTCCACGTTTCCCGGCCCTCCGACCTGCTGCCCGAATTGCAGGGGCGCCTGCCGATCCGCGTCGAGCTCGCCTCGCTCACCGAAGACGATTTCAAGCGCATCCTCACCGAGCCCGAGGCGAGCCTCATCAAGCAATACGCCGCGCTGCTCGGCGCCGAGGGCGTGAAGCTCACCTTCTCCGACGACGCGATCGCGGCGATCGCCCGCATCGCCGCCAAGGTCAACGCCAGCGTCGAGAACATCGGCGCGCGCCGCCTGCAGACGGTGATGGAGCGCGTGCTCGACGAGGTGAGCTTCACCGCCCCCGACCGCTCGGGTGAAGAGATCGCCATCGACGCCGCCTATGTCGAGGCGCACGTCGGCGACCTCGCCGACAACGCCGACTTGAGCCGGTTCATTCTGTAGCGGCGAGGTCGGGCGAGGTCGAGCGGGCGCACGCAGCGCGCCAGCTTGGACGTCTGCAAACGGCGGGGCGCGGACCTTCGCGCATCAATCGACTCCCGCCGTCGCGCGAAGCGTCGGATCGTTCGGAGCATCGCGCGGTGCGGTCGGATCGGCGAGGACGCCTCGCCGGCGGGTCATCAGCGTCGACTTGCCGTCGCCTCACAACGCGCATCGCCGGGGATTTCATAATTCTCTGCACGGCTCTAAGCGCCGGGCGCATGTTGATCTGAGTCAAGGCGCGGCAGGAAACAAAATGCGATGCATTTAACTGTATAATGCCCAGGGCGTCCTGGGGCGATTGTCTATACGTGCGAACGAAATATCAGTTCAATGGAGGAGCACGAAGATGAATCGACGCTTTGTTCTAACGGCCAGCATCGCCGCCATAATATGCATGAGTTCTTTTGGCGCGAACGCCAAGGACAGTTTCGTCATTGGCTTGAGCAACGGATGGGTGGGCAGCGAGTGGCGCACCCAGATGATCGACGAGGCCGTCGCGGCGGCGGCGGCATGGAAGGCCAAGGGCGTCACCGTCAAGACCGACGCCCAAAGCGCGACCGTCGACGTTCCCGGCCAAATCGCCCAGTTGCGCAACTTCATCAACGAAGGCGTCGACGCCATTCTGATCAACCCGAACAGTCCGACCGCTTTCGACCCGATCATCGCTCAGGCCAAGGCGAAGGGCATTCTCGTCATCGCCACCGACCAGGAAGTGACGTCCAAGGACGCGCTTTATGTCGGCATCGATCAGAAAGGCTGGGCGATGAAATCGGCCGAGTGGTTGGCCAAGACGCTCGGCGGCAAAGGTAATATCGTGTGCATCAACGGCGTCGCGGGCCACCCCGCCAATCAGGCCCGCGTCGCCGGCTACAAGGAAGTGTTCGCCAAGTATCCGGGCATCAAGATCCTCAACGAGGTGAACGCCGACTGGGACGAGGCGAAGGGACAGCAGGCCATGCAGAATCTGCTCGCCACCTATCCCAACATCGACGGCGTCTGGGTGCAGGACGGCATGGCCGCCGGCGCGTGGCGCGCCATCGTCGACGCCAAGAAGACCAACATCGCCGCCACCGGCGAGGTTCGTGTCGACTTCCTGAAGCTCTGGCACGACAATCACTACAACAGCGGCGCCTCGGTGAATCCGCCGGGCGTGATGGCCAGCGCTCTCAACGTGGCGGTGTTGAAGCTGCAAGGACACCAGTTCAAGGATGGCGTATTCGCCGGCCAGTTCGGCAACGCCATCTACATTCCGATCCCGCTCATCGACAATTCGAACGTCGAGCAGATATACGAACAGGTGAAGGATAAGCCCGGCTACTTCTCGGTGACCACGACCGTGTCGCCCGAGGACGCGCTCAAGGAGTACTTCAAGAAGTAATTCAGGCGCGCGACGGCGGCGACCGGCGAACGCCGCCGTTGGCGGGGCGCGCCTCCAGCTACGCGCGGCGAGCCGCGTCGCGCGCGTTGCGTCTTTCGGCGTGAGCGCAAAAACCGTGTAAGCGTTGGGAAGAGAACCGCGCGCCATGCACGCTCTAGCGGCAAGCAAGATCTGCAAGCGGTTCGGCGGGATCGTGGCGCTCGACGGCGCCGAGTTCGCGCTCGACGCCGGCGAGGTCCACGCTCTCATCGGTTCGAACGGCTGCGGCAAGAGCACGCTGTGCAAGATCATCGCCGGCGCGGTCGGCGCCGATGCGGGCGAGCTTACCGTCAACGGCGAGCGTGTCTCGTTCGCAAATCCGGGCGCCGCCGCCGCGCGGGGCGTCGAGATGTTCTACCAGGAGCTCAGCCTGATCCCGGCGATGACCGTCGCCGAGAACATCTTCCTCGGGCGCGAGCCGACCGGCCGCAACGGGCTCGTCGACCGCGGCCGGATGGACGCCTCGGCGGCGCGCCTGCTGGCCGGTTTCGGCGACGCGCTCGGCGCCGGCCTTCAGCCGCAAGCGACGATCGGCGATCTTTCCGCCGATCAGCGGCAGATCGTCGAGATCCTCAAAGTTCTGGCGCGGCCGTCGCGCATCGTCGTTTTCGACGAGGCGACGGCGGCGCTCGATCGCGACCAAGTGGCTGTCGTGTTCGACCGCATCCGGGCCTTGAAGGCGGAGGGCCGTTCGACGATTTTCATTTCGCACCGCATGGACGAGGTGTTCGCCATCGCCGACCGCATCACCGTGATGCGCAACGGCGCAACGGTGACGACCGCCCGCGCCGCCGACACCAGCCGCGACCAGTTGGTGATGGCGATGGTCGGCGCGGACCAGGCGTCGGCGACGCAGCCGGCGCGACATCGGCCGGCCGCGGAAGAGGTTCTCACCGTCGTCGATCTCTCCGCGGGTAAACTCGCGCACGTGTCGTTCGCGTTGCGCCGCGGCGAAATCCTCGGGCTCGGCGGACTGCACGGCCAGGGCCAGTCGGATCTGCTGCGCGCGCTCTACGGCGTCATTCCGCTGCGCAACGGTGTGATCGCTATCGGCGGGCGGCGGTTCCAGCCGAAGTGGCCGATCGCCGCGATGCGCCGCTCGATGGCCTATGTTTCGGGCGACCGCGCCAAGAACGGCGTCATGGCGATCAGACCCATCTTCGAGAATCTCGTCGTGTCGATATTGGCGCGCAACCGCGACCATGTGGTGGCGCGCGGGAAACTCGGCGCCTTGCTGCAACCGGTCGTCGAGCGACTCAAACTCAAGTTTTCCTCGCTCGAAGCCCCGGTGACGGAACTGAGCGGCGGCAACCAGCAGAAAGTCGTGCTGGCGCGGCTCCTGGCGACCGAGCCCGCCATCCTGCTGCTCGACGACCCCACCAAGGGCATCGATCTCGGGACAAAGGCCGACCTCTACGCGTTCATGGACGATCTCTGCGCCCAGGGCGTCTCGATCCTGCTGCACTCGTCCGACGACAAGGAACTGCTGGCGGTGTCGGACCGCGTGCTGGTGTTCAACGCCGGCCGTTGCGTCGCCGAACTCGCCGGCGCGGAACGGAACGAACTCGCGCTGTACCGCGCGGCGTATCTCACCGAGCGCGGCGAGGCCGAGCATGCTTAGCCCGTTCACGAAACCCGCCACGGCGGTCGACGCCGGCGGGGCCGGGGGCTGGTCCGCCTCGCGCTCGCGCCGCCCCTACCTGCTCGCCGCGGCGGTGTTCTTCGTTCTGGCGGCGATCAACGCGATCCTGCAGCCGACGTTTCTCACCTTCGACGTGGCGGCGTCCAATCTCGCCGCGTTCCTGCCGCTGACGCTGTTGGCGATCGGCCAGACGTTCGTCATTCTGGGCTCCGACATCGACCTTTCCAACGGCGGCATCGTGTCGCTGGTCAACGTCGCGGTGGTCGAGATCATCGAGCGCTTCGGCGACTCTGCGGCGTCGTACGCGATCGGGATCGCGGCGGGGCTCGCCCTGGGTCTAGCCGCCGGCGCCCTCAACGGCGTCTGCGTCGCCTATCTCAGGTTCCAAGCCATCGTCACCACCTTCGCGACGAGCGTCATCTACGTCGGCTTGGCGCTGTGGATTCTGCCGCAGGCCGGGGGCCAAGTGCCGCCCGATTTCTACAACGTCTACGCGGGCGCGGTCCTCGGCGTTCCCAACGTGCTGCTCATCCTCGTCGCCGCCGCCGCGCTCGCCCTCGTCATCGCGCGGACGCGCTTCTACTACGCCTTGCGCGCCACCGGCGGCAACATGCAGGCGGCCTTCTTCACCGGAGTGCCGGTCGCGCGCGTGCGCCTGACCGCCTACGTCGTTTCAGGATTCTTCGCCGCGCTGTGCGGGCTTGCGCTCGTCGGCGAAACCGCTTCGGGCGACCCGCTGATCGGTGGCTTGATGACGTTGTCCTCCGTCACGGCCGTCGTGCTGGGCGGAACGTCGCTCGCCGGGTGCGTCGGCAGCGTCACCGGCAGCGTCCTCGGCGGGTTCATCCTCGGCCTCATCAACAACGTGATCTTCTTCGCCCATGTGCCGTTCGAGTGGCAGGGCCTCATTCAAGGCGCGATCATTCTCGCCGCGCTTTCGGGCGGCGTGGCGATGGCGCGCCGCGGGAGGAACTGAAATGCTGGCGCGTCTTCGAGCCTTCCTCGGGCGGCCGCTGGCGATCGAGGCGATCGCGATCCTGGCCTTGCTCGCCGTCGGCGAGGCCTTGTCGCCGGGGTTCGCCTCGCCTCGCCAGATCGTCAATCAACTCATCATCGCGGCGCTGCTCGGCGTCGTCGCCGCCGGGCAGAACCTCGTCATTCTCTGCGGCCAGGAGGGGATCGATCTCTCGGTCGGCGGCATCATTTCGTTCGGCGCGTTCCTCGGCGGCAATCTCATGCAGCAGAACGACGCCAATCTGCCGCTCGCGCTCGCGTCCGTTCTCGCCGCCACGTTCCTCATCGGCCTGATGAACGGCGCCGGCGTCACCCTGCTGCGCATCCCGCCGCTGGTGATGACTCTGGGGATGCTCGGCGTCGTCAACGGCCTGCTCGTGGTGCTGACGCGCGGCTGGCCTTCCGGCCGCGCGGCGCCGCTGCTGGTCGAAATCGTGCAGCCGCTGGCGCTCGGCTTGCCCGGCATCGTGTTCATCTGGCTGGCCGTCGGCGTCCTCATGGCGCTGGCGCTGAGGCGCACCACGTTCGGGCTCAACGTCTACGCGATCGGCGCCAACGAGGAAGCGGCGAGGCTGGCCGGCGTCCCGGTCCGCCGAACCCGTATGTTGGCTTTCGCGCTCAGCGGACTGTTCAGCGGAATTTCCGGCCTGCTGCTGCTCGGCTATACCGGCAACGTGTTCGTCGGGGCCGGCGACCAATACATGCTGCCCTCGATCATCGCAGTCGTCATCGGCGGAACCTCGCTTGCCGGCGGCAGCGGCGCCTATTGGGGCACCATGGCCGGCGCGGTGTTCCTCGTCGTCCTGCAAAGCATCCTGACGACGTTGAACATCCCCCCGTTCGGCCGCCAAATCATCTACGGCGTCGTGCTGCTGGCGCTCATGCTGTTCTACGGCCGGCAGCGGCGACTGAGAGGCTAGGCGCGACCTTAAGAGCCGCGACCGGATGCAACAAGGAGGCGATGAAAATGAACGAGGCAAACGCGATTGGCAAGCTGAGGATCGGGCTGATCGGCGCCGGGTTTATCGCCAGGTTCCATGTCCAGGCGCTGGTGTCCGTCCGCCACGCGATCATTTCGGGCATATACGGCCTGAGCGCCGCGCAGCGCGAGGCGTTGGCGCAGGAAGTCAACGCGCTCGAACTCGGTCCCTGCCGAGCCTTCGCCTCGCTCGAGGCGATGCTCACCTCGGGCGAGGTCGACGCGGTGTGGATTCTTGCGCCGAACGACGCGCGGCTCGACGTCATGAGCGAAATCCATCGACTCGTAACCTCGGGGAAAGCTCCCCTGGTCGGCGTCGCCTGCGAAAAGCCGCTGGCCCGCACGCTCGCGGAGGCTCGCGAAATGCTGCGCTTGGCCGAAAGCGCCGGGTTGTTGCACGGCTATCTTGAAAACCAGATCTTCTCGACCGCCGTTCAGCGCGGCAAGGACATCGTCTGGCGCCGCGCCGCGCCGATCAGCGGCCGCCCGTACATCGCGCGCGCCGCGGAGGAGCACAGCGGACCGCACATGCCGTGGTTCTGGCAGGGCCGCAAGCAAGGCGGCGGCGTGCTGTCGGACATGGGCTGCCACAGCGTCGAGGTCGCGCGCTATTTGCTGACGAAGCCGGGCGCGCCGCGCAGCGATCTGACGCTCGTCAGCGCCAACGCCACGATCGGCAACCTCAAATGGACGCGGCCCGAATACGTCAAGAAGCTTCAGGCGATGATGGGGGCCGAAGTCGATTACGGCCGGCGCCCGGCCGAGGATTTCTCGCGCGCCGCGCTGGTGTTCAAGGATGCGGAGGGCCATGAAGCGCTGGTCGAGGCGACGAATTCGTGGGCCTATGTCGGCGCTGGCTTGCGCATTTCGATCGAGTTGCTGGGACCCGAATACGCCATGGAGTTCAACTCGCTGGGGACCGGCCTCAAGGTGTTCATGTCGCGCGCCATCGTCGGCGGTCAGGGCGAGGATCTGGTCGAAAAGCAGAACGCCGAGCAGGGCCTCATGCCCGTGGTCGACGACGAAGCCGGCGTCTACGGCTATGTCGGCGAGGATCGCCATATGGTCGACGCGTTCCGGCATCGCCGCATGCCGATGGAAAGCTTTGCGGACGGCGTCGGCGTGGCCGAAATGTTGATGGCGCTGTATCGCTCCGCCGAGCTCGGCAGGGTCGTCGAATTTCCCTCGCCGGAACTCGAGACCTACATTCCCGCCGTCGCGCGTTGATCCCGGGGTTCGCGGGCGCGCGCCGCCGGCGTCAATTCGGGTACGGCACTCTCAGCCCCGCCTCGCGCATGCCGCGGAAAATGTCGAAGTTCATTGCCCGACCGCTCGCGGTAGAGTCGAGGAAGGGCGCGGTGGCGTTGAGGCGCTGGGCCAATGGCTCCGTTTCCCTTCCCCGCTCATCAAACCGGACGTGCGGATTTCCCGCATCCGGCTTTCCGACAGACTTCGCGGCAGGCCCACGGCGGCGGCCAATAGGCGTCGCCTTCGCCTTGCCGTAGAGCTTGTTCGGCAGGCTCCTGATCGTAGTCGGTGTTTTGCAGGCTCGCGCCAATCACCTCGATCCTCACCCACTTCGCAAGCACGTCTGAAGTCAGGGGCCTTGGCTCCGCCGGAATTACGGGGACATGAATTACGGGGACATGATACGAATTGCATTATTTCGTTCACTCAACCCCTCGATGGGGAATTACGGGGACATGATACGAATTGCATTATTTCGTTCACTCAACCCCTCGATGGGTCGGCGTCCGCTGGCGCGCGAAGGTCTCGCCGCGCGCCGGCGCGGCGGAAATTCGTCACGCAAGCCCTTGAAAACAGGCCATCGCGCCCGAAAATGGCGCCGCCCTCGGTCGATTCGGCCGGCGCGACCCCCGCCCTGACCCTGCCCCACGAGGGGCGCTACGGTATGCACACAACTCAAGCCGACACTTTCCCGGTCCGCGGTGCCTGACCCGTGCTCGGCGTCAAGGCCACGCCCGCTTCGCGGGTCGCTCGCTTCGCTCGCGAGCCTTGACCCCTGCGCGCGGCTCAGGCTCTTGGTTTCCATGGTCTTTGCTGCGCAAGCCGGCCCAGCGGGCCGGCTTGCGCAGCAAAGACCATGGTAGCCCTTCGCCACATCGGCACGGCGCAGTCACCGCGAAGCGGGCGAAGCGCAGCGTAGCAGCCGCGAAGCGGCTTGACGGCGACGGGTCGATGTGGCCGCCGGCCGTAAAGAGATGTGTGCATACCATAGACAAGAGGCGAGGGGCCGCCTCACTTCGGATACGGCACGCGCAGCCCCGCCTCGCGCATGCGGCGGAAGATGTCGAAGTTCATTTCGCTGCGCAGGCGCTCCGCCGTCACGATGTCGTCGACGAAGCAAATCAACTGGAACTTCAGCGCCCAGTCGCCGAATTCGTTGAACAGCACCAGCGGCGCGGGGATCGACAGCACCTGGTCCTGCGCCTTGGCGGCGGCGATGAGCAGTTCGCGCACCAATTCGGGGTCGCTTTCATAAGCGACGTTCACCTGCACGATGATCCGCCCCGTGCGGTCGGCGTGCATCCAGTTCTTCACTGCGCCGCCGACCAGCGTGGCGTTGGGCACGATGAGCGTGCCGCGGTCGAAGGTCTCGATTTCCGTGGCGCGCGCGTTGATGCGCCGCACGAAGCCCTGCTCGGCGCCGACCACCACCCAGTCGCCGACCCGAATGCCGCGCTCCCACAACAGAATTAGACCGGAGACGAAATTGTTGACAATCGACTGCAGGCCGAAGCCGATGCCCAGGGACAGCGCGCCGGCGACGATCGCCAGTTTCTGGTAGTCGAGGCCGAGCTGCGAACCGCCCATCAGCAGCGCGGTGAAGACGCCGATGTAGCCGACGATCGTGCGGATGGAGTTGCTGACGCCGGCGTCGAGCCGGGTGTGCGGGAGATAGCGGGCGCCGAGCCAGTTCTGGATCGCGCGCGTCGCCACGATGCCGACGACGAACACGGCCGCGGCGACGATCAACGAGGAAAGGGAGAGCGTCACGCCGCCGACCTTCAAGCCGAAATAGGCGGCGCGAAGCGAGGACGCGAGATCCTGGGAGATGCTCCAGCGCCCGAGAATCAGCAGAATCGCGGCGACGACGATCGCCAGCCGCGCGAAACCCTGGACGAGCACGACGATCTGCTCGAGCGCGTCGCGCCTGAGGCCGATCGTCGTCATCAGGCCGTGGCCGATCGCGGCGTTCGGGCGCAGCGCCTCTTCCGCGCCCTCCTGCACGATGACGTCGATGACGTAGAGAATGGTCGCCAGCGTGGCGACGAACATCGTCTGATTGACGAGGAAGGTCGCGAAGGCGATGTAGCCGGCGAGCGCCGCGCCGAGAATGACCGCGACGAGGGTCCACAGCACCATTCGCGCCGGCGCGAAGGGTTCGCGCACCGGCGCGCCGGGGACCGTCGCGGCGATGCGCCGCAACGTGCGCGCCATGAGAACCGCGGCGAGGGCGGCGCCGACGGCGCGGCCGGCGACCGCGATATTGAGCGAGGCGACGGCGTCCGCGGCCGGCTCCAGCAGCCTTTCGGCCGCCAGGATCGCCGCCACCGAGAGCCACAGGTGAAACAGCAACGCGCTGACGCGGTCGCCGAGATGGTCGAGCAGGCGCCAGTTCGCGCACCCCGGCGCGAGCAATCCGCGGCCCAGAGCGTTGACGAGGACGATCAGCCGAAGCCCGTCGAGCAGCGCGTCGAGCGCGCCTTGCAACCGTGGATCGGAAATGTCGAAGACGTCGAGCGCGTAGACGATCGCCTCCAGCGCGAGCAGCGGCAGCGCGGCGAGCACCAGGATCGTCCAGGCGGCGGCCAGCGCCCGGCGCAGGCGGCTGGGCGCGACTGCCTCCGGATCGCGCGCGATCACGCGCCGCGCGATCCATTGCAGCGGCGCCCACAGCGCCATGATCGCCAGCGCCACCGCGAGAAGGCCGAACGCCTGCGCCGCGGAGATCCGCGTCGCCAGGCCGTGCAGCCAATCGCCGAGCAAGGCCCCGACGGCGCTCGCGTCGCCGGGAGATTCGCGCGCCACCCCGGTCCACAGCAGCGGACTGACGAGGCTCGAAGAGCGCGCGAAGGTCTCGCGCGCGAAGAGGTCGCGCCGCGCCGCGCCGATTCGCGCGTTGTCGTCGTCGATCTGCAGCAGCATCGCGCGCGCCGAACGCACGTCGGCGTCGAGCGCGTCGTGTTTCGTTCGCTCGGCGGCCAACTCCGCGCTCGCCGAGTCGCTGAGCGGCGCCTCCTTCGATTTGGGCGTCAGTTCGACGAGCCGCTTCTGCGAAGCCTCGAGGCGCGGCGCGAGCTCGGTGATCACCGCCTGCAGCTCGGCGACGAGCGGATCGCTTTCGTCGCGCAGCCGCACCAGATCGGCGTCGGAAAGATTGTCCGCCTTCAGTTGTGTTTCGACGTCGGCGAGCGTCGAGCGCGCCGACTCGAGCGTCTGGCGCGTCGTGTCGTCGCCGGCCGCGTGGACGGACGGCGCGAAGGCGATCGACGCGGCCAGAACCACGAAACGAAGGGCGCGGAGGAAGGGCAAAAGGCTGCTCGGAAGGTGATTCGGCGGGATTGGAGCTTCCCTCGCATCGGACCATGGCCGCCCTGTGGCCGCAACGGCGAATCGGCGGCGCCCGCGCGGGTTTGTTCACCTTGCAGCGGGAAAAGGGCTGCGCGCGCCGCGTCGCTTTGTTAAAGAAAGCCTCGAAAACGAGGAAAATGTCTTGAACCCGACCCTCCCGGCCGAGGCGCCCAAGCCTGACGCGTCCACCCTCGCCGCGGGCGGGCGGGCGCTCGAACATTTTCTCGCCGCCGGATTCTCGCGCCTCGAGCCGCCCGTGCTGCAAGCCGCCTCGGTCTTTCTCGACATGTCGGGCGAGGACATTCGCGGCCGCCTCTACCTCACCAGCGACGCCTCCGGCGCCGAACTGTGCCTGCGCCCGGACTACACGATTCCCGTCTGTCTTTCCTATCTCGCTTCGCCCGAGGCGGGCCGACCGGCGCAATTCGCCTACCTCGGCCCGGTGTTCCGCGCCCGCGCCGGGCAGAGCGGCGAGATGACCCAGACCGGGCTCGAAAGCTACGGCCGCGAGGACGTCGAGGCCGCCGACGCGGAGATTCTCGCCCTCGCGCTGGAGGCGGCCGAATTGGCGGGCGCCGGGCCGTTGACGGTGCGCCTGGGCGACGCGCGCCTGTTCGACAGCGCGCTCGCCGCGCTCGGCCTGCCCGAGGTCTGGCTGCGCCGGATGCGGCGCGGCCTGGCGCGCGGGCGCGCGCTGGAGACGATCCTCGACGGCAACGGACAGGGCGCGCTCGCCCAGTCGGGCGTCCTGGCGGCCCTCGAGAGCGCCGATCACGCCGGCGCCAAGGCGCTCGTCGAGGATCTGCTGGCCATCGCCGGCATCGCGACGGTCGGCGGGCGCAGCGCCGGCGAAATCGCCGATCGCTTCCTCGAACAGGCCGCAGCGCGCTCCCAGACGCACGTCAGCGCCGAGCAGCAGGACGTGCTGCGGCGCTTTCTCGCCATCTCGGGCGATCCCGACTCGGCCTCGCGGCGCCTCAGGCAATTGGCGACCGAGGCGCGGCTCGATTTGGGCGGCGCGCTCGATTCGTTCGACCAGCGCACCGGCTTCCTGGCCGCGCGCGGCCTGCGCATCGAGGACTTCGTCTTTTCCGCCCCGTTCGTGCGCGATCTCGACTACTACACCGGCTTCGTCTTCGAGGCGGTCGATGCGGCCCGGCCGGACGCCAAGCCGGCGGTCGGCGGCGGGCGCTATGACGGTCTGGCGCGCCGGCTGGGCGCGGCGAGCGACGTGCCCGCCGTCGGCGCCGCGGTGTGGATCGACCGTTTGCCGACCTCGGGAGAGCGCGCATGACCGCCCAGGCTGAAAGCGCCGCCAAGATCGAGAGCGCGACAGAGACGCCGCTCGTCCTCGCCGTGCCGTCCAAGGGGCGGCTGCAGGAAAACGCTGCGGCGTTCTTCGCCCGCGCCGGCCTGGAGTTCGTGCAAGGACGCGGCGCGCGCGACTATCGCGGCGCGATCGCCGACCTGCCGGGCGTGGAAGTGGCCTATCTCTCGGCTTCCGAGATCGTCGGCCAGCTCGCCGCCGGCGCGGTCCATTTCGGCGTGACCGGCGAGGACCTGGTGCGCGAAAAGATCGCCGACGCCGACGAGCGGCTGACGCTGCTGGCGCCGCTCGGCTTCGGGCGCGCCAACGTCGTCGTCGCCGTCCCGCAGGCCTGGATCGACGTGCGCGCGATGGCCGATCTCGAAGACGTCGCGGCGAGCTATCGCGCCCGGCGCGGCGAGCGGATGCGCGTGGCGACGAAGTACGTCAACCTGACGCGCCGCTTCTTCGCCCAGCACGGCGTCGCCGACTACCGCATCGTCGAGAGCCTGGGCGCGACCGAAGGCGCGCCCGCCGCCGGCGCGGCCGAGCTGATCGTCGACATCACCACCACCGGCGCGACGCTCGCCGCCAATGCGCTGAAAACCCTCGACGACGGCGTCATGCTGCGCTCGCAGGCGACGCTGGTGGCCTCGCCCGCGGCGCGCTGGACGGCGAGCGCGCGCGCCGCCGCCCGCGCCATCCTGATGCGCATCGCCGCGACGGAGGACGCGCGAAAATCGCGCGAAATCCGCGCGCGCCTGCCCACGCCCGCCCACCTCGTCGTCGAAAAGGCCTGCGCCGCTTTCGGCGCCGTGCCGGCCTTCGGCGAGGAGGCGGATCCGCATGGCTTCGTCGCGCTGCACTGCGCGCGCTCCAAGGCGGCGGATCTCGCCGACTGGCTGCTCGCCCAGGGTGCCGAGCGGGTCAGCGTCATCGGCCTCGAGCAAGTGTTCGACGCCAGGAACGCGCTCTATGAGGCCCTCGAGGCGCGGATCGGCAAATAGGCGGCGCGCCGGCTTGGCGCGCTTCGCGCGCCGCGCGCGTCTTGGTTTGGCCCCAATTTTCCCGCCATTTCCGGGTTCCCGTTTCACCTTTGGCGCGAGATGCGCTAGACGACGCAGGCTCGAGCCAGGGAATCCAGAGAACGTGCGCTATATCTCTACGCGCGGCGAAGCGCCGATGCTCGGTTTTACCGAAGCGATGCTCGCGGGCCTGGCCCGTGACGGCGGCCTCTACACTCCGGCGACGCCGCCGCGATCGACGCCCGCCGAAATCCGCGCGCTCGCCGGCCTCGCTTACGCCGAGGCGGCGACGCGGCTGGTTCAGCCCTTCATCGGCGACGAAATGGACAGCGCCGCGCTCGCGGCCCTCACCGAGGACGCCTACGCGGGATTTCGCCACGCGGCGACCGCCCCGCTCGTCCAGCTCGACAACAATCTCTTCCTCGTCGAATTGTTCCACGGACCGACCCTGGCGTTCAAGGATTTCGCCATGCAATGGCTCGGCCGGCTGATGAACCGCGCCTTGCGCGAGCGCCAGACCCGCGCCACCTTACTCGCGGCGACCTCCGGCGACACCGGCGCGGCGGCGATCGAGGCCTTCGGCGGCCAATCGCAGACCGACGTCTTCATCCTCTTTCCGCTGGGGCGCGTTTCCGACGTGCAGCGCCGTCAGATGACGACTGTGGACAAGCCGAACGTCCACGCCGTCGCGCTCGAGGGAACGTTCGACGACTGCCAGTCGATCGTCAAGGCGCTGTTCAACGATCTCGCCTTTCGCGACGCGATGAAGCTGTCGGGCGTCAACTCGATCAATTGGGCGCGCATCCTCGCCCAGATCGTCTACTACTTCACCAGCGCGGTGGCGCTCGGCGCGCCCGATCGGCGCGTCTCCTTCGCGGTTCCCACCGGCAATTTCGGCGACGTTCTGGCCGGCTATTACGCCAAGCGCATGGGGCTGTCGATCGATCGCCTGGCGATCGCCACCAACGAAAACGACATTCTCGCCCGCGCGCTGGCGAGCGGCCTCTACAAGCCCCTCGGCGTCAAGGCGACGCAGTCGCCCTCGATGGACATCCAGGTCTCCTCGAATTTCGAGCGCCTGCTGTTCGAGGCGTACGATCGCGATGCGGGCGCGGTGCGCGCGTTGATGGGCGGGCTCCGGCAATCGGGAGAATTCGCCCTCGCGCCGGGTCCGCTGGCCGTGATCCGGCGCGATTTCGACGCCTATCGCGTCGACGAAGAGACTTGCAGGCAGGAGATCGGCCGCGCCTATCGCTCGAGCGGCGTCGTCATCGATCCCCATACGGCGGTGGGCGTGAACGCGGCGCGGCGCGCGCTGGCGCGCGATCCCGCGACCCCGGTCGTGGCCCTGGCGACGGCGCACCCCGCGAAGTTCCCCGACGCGGTCGCGCGCGCGATCGGCCAGCGTCCCGTCCTGCCGCCGCATCTGCGCGACATCGAGTCTCGCCAGGAGCGATTCGAAATCGTCCCGAACGACGCGGCGGCGGTGGCGCGGTTCGTGCGCGCTCGCTCAAGGGCGGCGGCTTGAGCGTGCGCTTCACGATCCTGCCCTCGGGCCTGCGCGTCGTCACCGACGCGACGCCGCATTTGCGCACCGCCTCGCTCGGCGTCTTCGTCAGCGCGGGGTCGCGGCACGAAACCGACGACGAACACGGGCTCTCCCATCTGCTCGAACACATGGCGTTCAAGGGAACGCGCCGGCGCAACGCGCGCGAAATCGCCGAGGCGATCGAAAACCTGGGCGGCGACCTCAACGCCGAGACCGGCGTCGAGCAGACCGGCTATTTCGCCCGCGTCCTGGGCGAGGACGTCGATCTCGCGCTCGACGTGCTCGCGGACATTCTGACCGAAAGCCGCTTCGACGCCGACGAGCTCGGCCGCGAGAAGAACGTCATCATCCAGGAAATCGGCGCCGTCGAGGACACGCCCGACGATCTCGTCTTCGATCTCTTCACCGGCGCGGCCTGGCCGAAACAGCCGATCGGTCGACCGATCCTGGGCACGCGCCAAGGGGTGAACGCGTTCGATCGCGCCGCGATCGATGCGTATTTGCGCCGCCACTATCGCGCCGGAGCGACGATCGTCGCGGCCGCCGGCGCGATCGAGCACGACCGGATCGTCGCGCGCGCCGAGGAGCTGCTCGGGCGCCTGGGCGCCGAGAGCGCCGAGCCGCCGCAGCCCGCGTCCTATCGCGGCGGCGAAATCCTGGTGAAGAAGAAGCTCGAGCAGACCCACATCGTCGTCGGCTTCGAGGGCCGCGCGATCAAAGCGGCCGATCACGACGCCGCCCACGTCTTCGCCGCCGCCACGGGCGGGGGCATGTCGTCGCGCCTGTTTCAGGAAGTGCGCGAGCGGCGCGGCCTCGCCTATTCCATTTACACGTTTCATTGGGCCTATTCCGACTCCGGCCTGTTCGGTTTCTACGCCGGCGCAGCGGCCAAAGACGCGGGCGAGCTGATGGCCGCCGCGCTCGATTGCCTCGGCGAGGCGGCCGAAGGCCTGCGGGAGGACGAGATTCGGCGCGCCAAGGCGCAGTTGAAGGTCTCGACCTTGGCGGCGCTCGAATCGCCGAGCGCGCGGGCGCAGCAGCTGGCGCGCCAGACGTTCGTCTACGGTCGGCCGCTCTCGCTCGAAGACATGCTGGCGCGAATCGACGCGATCGCCGTCGACGACGTTCGCAGGGCGGGCGCCGCCATGCTCGCCACGCCCCCGACCGTCGCGGCGATCGGCGGCGTCGGCAAGGCGCTCGACGCGGCCGGCGTCGCGCGGCGGCTGAAAGCGGGTTAAGAGGCGGGCATGGCGCTTTTCCGTCTCACCAAACCGATGGATCCCGAGCCGCACCTGCGCGGCGACGGCGTTTATCTGCGCCCGGCGGTCATCGCCGACTTTCCCGCCTGGGCGCGCCTGCGTGAGCAGAGCCGGGCGTTCCTGACGCCCTGGGAGCCGACCTGGCCGGAGGACGACCTCACCCGCGCCGCCTTTCGCCGGCGCCTGCGCCGCCAAGCCGAGGAAATGGCGCGCGACGAATCCTTCGCCTTCCTCGTTTTCGAGGCGACCACCGACGAATTGCTCGGCGGCCTGACCCTCGGCGGCGTCCGCCGAGGCGTCGCCCAGGCGGCGACGCTCGGCTATTGGATGGGCGCGCCGCACGCCGGCAAAGGATATATGACGCGAGCGGTCGCCGCGGTCGTCCGGTTCGGCTTCGGGACCCTGCGGCTGCATCGCATCGAAGCGGCCTGCATTCCCGACAACGCGCCGTCGATGGCGCTGCTGAAGCGCAACGGGTTCCGTCGCGAAGGATTCGCACGCGCCTATCTGAAGATCAACGACGCGTGGCGCGATCACGTCTTGTTCGCGCTCGTCGAGGGCGAGGCGACGCGCCTTGATTGAGTCGGCTGCGCGCAGGGCGCGTCCTCGTCGCGCCGGACGCTGTTTCCGCTTCGCGGCGCTCCTGCTGTGGATGGTTCTGGGCTGCCAAGCCGCGGTCGCGGTCCAGTCGGTTCGCGTTCCCGTCGACGCCGACGCGATCGACCTGTCCTCGGCGGTCGAGCACTTCGGCGCGCAAGGCGACCGCATTCAGGTGTCCACTGCGCCCGGCGCCGACGGCATCGTGCGGCGCATCGAGGTGAGCGCGCTGGAGGCGGGAGCTCGACCGTCCTGGATCGTCTTCGCGCTCACCAACGATTCGGACGAGCAACTGACGCGGCTCGTCGTCGCGCCGCACTTCCGATTCGTCGGCTCCGGCGTGGTGTGGCCCGATCTCGGCTCCTCGCGCATTACCGCCATCACGGCGAGCCAGGGCAATCCTCCCGAGCGCGAGGACCAGGTCGAAGCCGACGTGTTCCGCCTGACGCTCGACCCCGGCACGACGGTCACCTACGTCGCGGAGCTGCGCACGCCGTCGCTGCCGCAGATCTATCTCTGGGAGCCGGACGCCTTCAAGGATAAGGGAGCGAGCCTGACGCTCTACCAGGGCATCCTCATCGGCATCGCCGGCCTGCTCGCGCTGTTTCTGACGATCGTCTTCGTCGTGCGCGGCGCCTTGGTCTTTCCCGCCGCGGCGGCGCTCGCCTGGGCGGTCTTCGCCTATGTCTGCATCGACTTCGGTTTCTGGCGCAAGATCTTCGGCTTCGAGGACGAGGCCGAGCGCGTCTGGCGCGCCGGCGTCGAGGCGACTATCGGCGCGACGCTGATCGTCTTCCTCTTCGCCTATCTGAATTTGCGCCGCTGGCACGTTCGTTTCCTCCACATCGGGCTGGTGTGGCTCTTGGTGATGGCGGCCGTGGTCGGCCTTTCCGTCTACAACGCCCCGGTCGCCGCGGGCGTGGCGCGCATCTCGATCGCCACCGTCGCGGGAATCGGATTTCTGCTGATCCTGAGCATGGCGGCGCGCGGCTCGGAACGCGCGGTCATGTTGATTCCGACCTGGTTTCTCCTGGTCGTCTGGGTCGGCGCGGCCGGCGCCGCGGCGCTCGGCGTGGTGACCAACGATCTGGCCGCTCCCGGCCTCATCGGCGGGCTGGTGCTCATCGTCATGCTGATCGGCTTCACGATCATGCAAAACGCCTTCGCGGAATCGGGCGGCGTTCGCGCCGGCGGCGCCGACGCCGAGCGCCGGGCGCTGGCGATGACCGGGTGCGGCGACGCGATTTTCGATTGGCACGTCGGTCCGGACCAGGTCTACGTCAGCGCCGAGATCGAAAACCAGCTCGGCTTGAGACGCGGCGCACTCGAGGGGCCGGCCGCGGCGTGGCTCGATATTCTCCACCCGCTCGACCGCGACCGCTATTCGGCGGCCCTCGACGGCGTCCTCCAGCAGCGGTCCGGCCGCATCAGCCACGACATCCGCCTGCGCGGCGCGGACGGCCGCTATCACAGTTTCGTCTTGAAGGCGCGGCCGGTGGTCAACGTCGAAGGCGAGGTCGTGCGCGTCATCGGCGCGCTCTCGGACGTCACCGAAATCAAGGCGGCGGAGGAGCGCATCCTGCACGATGCGATCCACGACAATCTGACTGGGCTTCCCAATCGCGAGCTGTTCTTCGACAGGCTGGGCGCCGCGATGATCCTGGCCCAGCGCCCCGGCGGGCCGGCCTTCGCGGCCCTGGTGATCGACATCGACCGCTTCAAAGAGATCAACGACGCCGTCGGCATGTCGTTCGGCGACTCCGCGCTGCTCACCGTGGCGCGCCGGCTCGGCCGCGAGCTCAGGCCCGGCGACACGCTCGCGCGCATGGGCGGCGACCAGTTCGGCGCCGTCGTGCTGCTCGACGAGCGCGAGACGGACGTCACGGAGTTCGTCGAATCGCTGCGCGCGCTGATGGCCGCGCCGATCAGCTTCGGCGATCGCGAAGTGGCGCTCACGGTGTCGATCGGCGCCGCTGTGTTCGCCCCGGCGCTGCACACCAAAGGCTCCGACCTCCTGGCCGACGCGGAAATCGCCCTCGCCAACGCCAAGAAGACCGGCGGCGACCGCGTCGAGATCTTCACCGCGGCGATGCGCGCCGAGGGCTCGAACCGCCTTTCGCTCGCCGACGATCTGCGCCATGCGCTCGATCGCGGCGAGATCGCCGTCCTGTTTCAGCCCATCGTGCGGCTCGAGGACCGCACCGTCGCCGGCTTCGAAGCGTTGCCGCGCTGGCGTCATCCGCGCCTCGGCCTGCTCGGCCCCGACGATTTCTTTTCGCTCGCCGAATCGAACGACGTCCTCGTCGACATCGGCGTCTTCGCCATCGAAACGACCGCGCGCGAACTCGCGGCGTGGCAGAAGGCGCTCGAAGTGACGCCGCCGATCTTCGCCAGCATCAACGTCTCGTCGCGCCAGATGCTCGGCCACGACCTCTTGAGCGACCTGCGAACCGCGCTCAACCGCCATTACGTCCTGCGCGGCACGCTGAAGCTCGAACTCACCGAGAACCTGGTGATGGAAAACCCGGAATACGCCGTCCAGTTGCTGCGGCGCGTGCGCGAACTGGGCGCCGGCCTCGCGCTCGACGATTTCGGCGCCGGGTACACCTCGCTGGGCCATCTCCAGCGTTACCGTTTCGACACGCTCAAGATCGATCCCTCGCTCGTCAAGCCGAACGGCCCGGGCGGGCGCCCGGCGATCCTGCGTTCGATCGTCGCGATGGCCCACGACCTCGGCATGGACGTCATCACCGAGGGCGCGGAAACCGAGTCGGACGCGGTCGAGCTGTCGCAATTGGGTTGCGAGTTCGCGCAGGGCTTCGCCTTCGGCCAGCCGATGACCGCCGCCGCGGCGCGCAAATTGATGGGCGCGGCGCCGAACTGACGCGGCCCCGCCCTGTGAATGCCGGGGAGAATTCGCGCCTCGCCTTGCCAAGCGGCGAGAGAAGGCCGATCTGAGACGTGAGATGAGATTCTCGACCGCCTTCCTCGACGAAATTCGCGCCAGGCTGCCCGTGTCCCAGGTGGCCGGAATGCGCGTCAAGCTGCGCAAGGAAGGGCGCGAATGGCGCGGCCTGTCGCCGTTCAACGCGGAGCGGACGCCGTCGTTCTTCGTCAACGACGAGAAGGGTTTCTACCATGATTTCTCCTCGGGGAAGCATGGCGACGTCTTCACCTTCCTCATCGAGACCGAGGGCCTCGCCTTTCCCGAAGCGGTCGAGCGGCTCGCCGCCATGGCCGGCGTCCCCATGCCGACGCGCAGCGCCGAGAGCGAGGAGCGCGACAAGAAGCGCGCGAGCCTGCACGACGTTCTCGCGCTCGCGGCGCAAATCTTCGAATCGACCCTGCACGAGCCCGTCGGCGCAAAGGCGCGCGGCTATCTGGCGGACCGGCGCCTCGACCCGGCGACGCAGCGCCAGTTCGGCCTCGGCTACGCCGCCCCGGACCGTTTCGCCCTTCGCGACGCGCTCGCCGGCCGTGGCGTCGACGCCGAGCGGATGATCGAAGCCGGCCTCTTGATCCACGGCGAGGGAATCGCCGTGCCCTACGACCGTTTTCGCGACCGCGTGATGTTCCCGATCCACGACCGCTCGGGCCGCGTCGTCGCTTTCGGCGGCAGGGCTCTGGAGCCCGGCGCCAAGGCCAAATACCTCAATTCTCCGGAGACCGAGCTTTTCCACAAGGGCAGCCTGCTGTTCAATCATCATCGCGCGCGCAAATACGCCCGCGAACGGGACGAGGTCATCGTCGTCGAAGGCTACATCGACGCGATCGCGATGACTCAAGTCGGCATCCCCCAGACCGTCGCGCCGCTCGGCACCGCGCTGACGGCGGAGCAATGCGCGCTGCTGTGGAGCATGGCGAGCGAGCCGATTCTCTGTTTCGACGGCGACAAGGCGGGCCACAAGGCGGCGTTCCGCGCCATCGACACGGCGCTGCCGCTGATCGGCGCCGGCAAGAGCCTGCGCTTCGCCATGCTGCCCGAGGGTCAGGACCCGGACGACCTCGCGCGCTCGGGGGGCGGGCAGGCGATCGGCGAAGTTCTGCGCCGCGCCCAGCCTTTGGCGGAGATGCTGTTCCAAAGGGAAACCGAGGGCCGGCGCTTCGACACGCCCGAACGGCGCGCCGGCCTCGAGCGGCGCCTGCGCGAACTCGTCGCGTCGATCGCCGACGAAACCCTGCGCCGGCACTACGCCGCCGACATGGACCAGCGTCTCGCGGCGCTGTTCGGGCCGGCCGCGCCGGCCCCGGCTCGCCGGTCGCCCGAACGCTTCGCGCGCGGCGCCCGGCGCTTGGGCTTCGTCGATCCGGGGCCGCGCGTCGGCGTCGCCGGCGCCCCGCTGCCGACGCCGCGCCATCTGGCGCGCCGGCCGCGCGAGGCCCCGCGTGAAATCGCCATTCTGGCGATTCTCATCGGTCATCCCAGCCTCCTGGAGCGGCATTTCGAGGAAGTCGCCTCTCTCGAGATCGCCGGCGCGGCGCTCGCCGCTTTTCGCGACAAGCTGCTCGGCTTGCCCGCGCAGGCCTACGGCGCGGCGAGCGCGATGGCCGAGGCGCTCGAATCGGCGGCCCTTGCGGGCGAACGCGAGCGCATCTTGAGCCTCGCCGCGGGGATGGCCAACTGGTGGTGCCTGCGCGCCGAGGCCGAGACCTCCGACGCCGAGCACGTCCTTCGGCAAACCATGGCCTTGCAACGAAGTTCGGGGGCGCTAAATAGGGAGCTGAAACTGGCGGAGCAGGCGCTCGCCGCCGATCCGACCGAACAGAATCTCGCGAGACTGCTGGACATCAAGACGAATTTGGCCGATTTGGCGAACGCCGAGGCGGCGATAGAGGGGTTTGGCGATCTTTCCGGGCGCGGGTCGACGCCGCTTTAGAGCGAGCGAAGGCGGGCGAAGGCGGGCGAAATTCTGGAGGAGGGCGCGCAACTCCCGGGGTTAACGCGGGGTTAGGCGCGACGATCGATTTTGAGGAGCGGCGAATCGACTGGCCGAAGCGCCGCTCGACGGCCGGCCTCGCCCGTTCGGGTTCGGACGGCCCCCGTCCGAGCGCCGGACGGCGGCCAGAAGCGTAATCTTCCGCGCCGCGCGCGGGATCTGATGGAGACGCCGATATGGCAAGGAACGACGAGGCGAAGGCCGAAGGCGAAGCGGCGGTCGTGGAAGTCGCAGACGGCCCGCTGCTCGATCTGACCGACGCCGCGGTCAAGCGCATGATCAAGATCGCCAAGAAGCGCGGCTGGGTCACCCAAGAAGAGTTGAACGCGGTGCTGCCGTCGGAAGAGATTTCGTCCGATCAGATCGAGGACATGAATTCGATGCTCAGTGAAATGGGCATCAACGTCGTCGACAGCGAGGACGCCGAAGAGGCCGAAAAGGAGCCCGCCGAGAGCCCCGACGAAGAGGAGGCGGAAGCAGGCGGCGAGCTCGTCGAGGCGCCGCGCCCCACCGCGGTGGCGACGCGCGCGTCCGAACCGGTCGAGCGCACCGACGATCCCGTGCGCATGTACCTGCGCGAAATGGGCTCGGTCGAGCTGCTTTCGCGCGAGGGCGAAATCGCCATCGCCAAGCGCATCGAGGCGGGCCGCGAG
>Ga0181524_10001206_pt1 | contig 30157 bp, 25 predicted proteins | sample PEATcosm2014_Bin_34_FD_119761 | JGI IMG/M metagenome (GOLD analysis project Ga0181524, IMG submission 119761) | Peatland microbial communities from MTU Mesocosm Facility, Houghton, MI, USA - PEATcosm2014_Bin05_60_metaG | ecosystem: Environmental > Terrestrial > Soil > Wetlands > Peat | place... | reverse complement strand
AATCGTTGAGAAATTGAGCCGGTGCAAACAGACCCTGGAGCGGATCAAACCCGGTTGCACCCGTCCCAGAATGCGAAAAACAAAGGGAAAATAACTCCAGTCGTTTGTGATACACTACACTAGATTCATGAAGTTTGCCATCATTGCGGACATCCACTCCAACCTGGAGGCGTTCCAGGTTGTCCTGGAAGACATCAAACAGCAGAAATGCACTCACTACGCCTGCTTGGGGGATGTCGTGGGCTACAACGCCAACCCCAAGGAGTGCCTGGAGATTGTTCGCCGCATGAACATCCCCTGCGTCAAGGGCAACCATGACGAGTATTGCTCGAGCGACGGGGCGCTGGAGGGCTTCAATCCGGCCGCCGCCGAGGCGGTGAGGTGGACGCGCAAGCAGTTGTCCAATGAGGACAAACAGTGGCTGAGCGAGTTGAAGTACTGGCGCATCATCATCAATTTCACCCTGGTCCATGCCACGCTGGACGGCCCGCAACGCTGGGGCTACGTCTTCGACAAGCTGGCGGCGGCGGCCAGCTTCACTTACCAGAACACGGCGCTTTGCTTTTTCGGCCACACGCATGTGCCCGTGGCCTTTGTGCGCGACAGCGTGGTGCGAGGCGGCACATACTCCAAGTTCAAGATTGAGCCGGGCAAGAAGTATTTCATCAACGTTGGGGCCGTGGGCCAGCCGCGTGACAACAATCCCAAGGCCGCCTACGTGGTCTATGATGCCGATGAGGGGACGATTGAGTTGCGCCGGCTGGATTATGACATCCCCGCAGCCCAGAAAAAGATACTCGATGCCGGATTACCCCCGCGCCTGGCGGAACGGCTGGCCTTCGGCCGGTGACAATGGACCCCTCCAGGCCCCGCCGATCCGGACAGGCGGCCCAATCCCGCATCATTGGGGCGCAGAGCCGGAGTTGGGCGCCGCGACCCTTGAAGATTCTCATTCTCAAACCGAGTTCCCTTGGGGACGTGGTGCAGGCCCTGCCGGTATTGCGGGCGATCAAGCGACACTGGGCGCGCAGCGAGGTCTATTGGTGGATTGACCGGAACCTGGCGCCATTGCTCACGGAGGACCCGGACCTGGCGGGGGTCATCCCCTTCGGGCGCCGCAGTTGGGCCACTCTCTCCAACTGGATTGCGCTCCGGGGCAGCCTGCGGTGGGTGCGGGAGCAGCGGTTCGACCTGGTCATCGACCTGCAGTGCCTGATGCGCAGCGGCATCTTCGCCTGGCTGGCCAATGGGAAGCTGACGATTGGCCTGGACGAGCCGCGCGAAGGCGCTCGAGGCTTTTACGACCTGATTGCGCCCCGGCCCTCTTTCCATACGCATGCAGTGGATTGGTATCTGGGCGTGCTGCCGCTGGCCGGGGTGCCCATGACCTGGGATTTCCAGTGGCTGCCCCCGCGCCCGGAGGTCGCTGCCGGCCTCCGCCGGAAGTGGCCGGTCGAGCCTGGCCCGTGGCTGATATTGCAGCCCGGCGCCCGCTGGCCCAACAAGCGTTGGCCCGTCGGGTACTTTGCGGAACTGGTCCGGCAGGTGGCGGCGCGGCGCCAGGGTTGGCGCTTTGCCATCCTGGGAAGCGCCGAGGAGCGTCCTTTGGGTGAGGCGATAGCCGGGGTTGTCCCGGCGCGTTGCCTGGACCTGACAGGCCGGCTCTCACTGCCGGAGATGGTCGAGTGGATCCGGCTCGGCGCGGCAATGGTGACCAATGACACAGGACCGATGCACGTGGCGGCGGCCCTGGGCAAGCCGGTGGTCGGGCTCTTTGGCCCCACCGAGCCCCGGCGCACCGGCCCCTATGGCCAAGTCGAGCGCGTGCTGCAGGCCGAACTGCCTTGTGTGCCCTGCTTGAAGCCGCGCTGCACCTACGCCAAGCCGATCGAATGCCTCCGCCTCCTCTCGCCGTCGGCAGCCGTCGCCGCTCTTGAAAGGCGGCTCGATTTGTGTTGCCATGCCGCGCCAGGTTCCTAGAGTAGTTCAATGACAAAACCAGGCGTTTGGGCGGGTCTGCTGGCGGCGACGCTCTTTTCGGCATCGGCGCAGGTCACCGTCGAGGTTACGCAACCGCAGGACCAGTTCCTGCCGGCCGAGGCCCTGCCGGTCACAGTGCGGATTATGAATCTTTCGGGGCAGACCTTGCATCTCGGGGGAGACCCGGATTGGCTGACGTTTTCGGTGGAATCACGCGAGGGGGTCGTGGTGCCCAAAGTGGCTGACCTTCCGGCCCTGGAACCGTTCGAGCTGCCCTCCTCGAAAACGGCGAGCAAACGCATGGACATCGGCCCCTGCTTTCCCATAAGCCAAGTGGGCCGCTATAACATCATCGCCAACGTCAGGATCAAAGAGTGGGGCCGTGAGATTGCCAGCGCGCCCAAGGGCATGGATGTCATCGAAGGGGTGGGTTTGTGGCAGCAGGAATTCGGAGTGCCCAGGGCGCCCGGCCAGACCAATGGCAGTCCGGAAATCCGCCGCTATGTGCTGCAGCAAGCCAATTATGTGAAGGGACAGATCCGGCTTTACCTGCGAGTGACCGATCTCACCGGCGCCAGACCCCTGCGGGTCGTCCAGATTGGGGGATTGCTCTCCTTCAGCCGGCCCGAGCACCTGATCGACCAAGCCAGCAACTTGCACGTGCTTTACCAGGACGGGCCGCACTCCTTCAGCTACACCCGGTTCAATCCCGACGGCGAACTCCTGGCGCGGCAGACCCATGACTACGTCGGAACGCGCCCCCGTCTGAAGACCGATGCGGACGGTTCCATCTCCGTCTTCGGCGGGGTCCGGCGCATCACCTCCACCGATGTGCCGCCGCCCAAGCCAATGGTCTCCCTGGAAGCGCCCAAGCCCTTGAATCCCTGACGAGGGCCTAATCCACCAGGTCCTTCAATGACCGGACCCGCTCCTGGATATGCCGGACGACGGGCATGGCTCGGGCGATGGCAGTTTGTTCGGTCTGGCCGGGGAAGGCTTTCATGATGACTTTGACGGCGGCGATGAGGTCGCCATTGCGGTCTCGTAGCGGCAGGGTAACCAATACCGAGTCGTTCTCCTTGCCGTAATAGACCAGGCCCTGGGTCAGCACATCCAGCTCGGCCTTGGCGCCCGCGCGACCGGCCTCGCTGGGGTCCCGGCTGGCCACCAGGCGGGTGGTTTTCGGGTCGGTCCCCAGCACAAAGACCCTCAGACCGAGCAGCTTGGAGTACTTCCTTAGGGCGTCCCGCACAATCCCCTGGGCCGGGTCTTCCAGGGGGGTATAGACAATCCTGGTGTTGCCGAAGTAGCTGACGGAATCGGACTTGGTCCAGAAGCCGATTTTGCCCTTGGCAAAGTTGTCCTGGCGCATCCGCTCGATGATGGCCTTGCCGTCCAGCGAGCAGGTCACCTGGCTGCCGCTGCAGGTGACGGACAATTGGTGCCAGACTCCGTTGGTGAGGCTCACCTTGGAGCCAATCGGGCCGATGAGGTCGCCGTTGACGAATTTGAAAAAGTAGAACGTGCCGCCCAACCCGCTCGCGCGGACGTAGTAATAGTTCTTCTCGTCCTGGATGCGAAATGCCAGCCCCGCCATCTGCTCGGTCTCTCCGCTCACCAGCTTGAAGCGCGTCGTCAGGGTGAAATCGCCGAAAACACCGTCGTCCAGCACCAGCAACGGATAGTGGTCGTCCGTGCGGTCCTGGGAGAGTTGGGCCAGCACCGCTTGCTTGGTCACGCGCGGGGCCTGGCGATTGAGCGGCGGCAGCAGCGGCGCCACGTCATCCAGGACCACTCTCCATTGCCCCGGCTTGCCTTGCCCGGTGACGGTGCTTCGAAATCCGGGCAGGGCCTGGCCCTCGAGGACGTCGCTGAAATCAAAGGTGCGCTCGGCCCCCGCCGCAGGCTCTACCGGCAGCGCGCACAGAACGCCGGCCAATAGCAGGAGCCGGAAGAGTTGATTTTGCATCGCGGCAGAGACTATCCGAACCGGGGCGGCGGCGAAATCCCAAATTCGGCTCGCAACCGTCCCGGGCGGGGGGCCAACTCTGCTCTTGACGCCGTTGTCGGGGGCGGCCCAAATGGTCCGGTGATGTCAGCGCATACGCCCCTGTTTTCAACAAGCCGGGCCCTTCGCGCATTGTCCACGCTGGCCCTTGCCGCCGCCATGGCGGGCCTTGCCGGTTGCGCCAGCTACAAACCCGGCGCTCGCGCGCCCCGGAAGGGCGACGAAATCGTCGTGGCCGGACAATTCGTGCACACGGGCGCCCGGGTCGTGCTCTGGATGGACCCGGGCGGTTATGATGCCTATCGCGTCGAACGCCGATTCAGTCCGCTGGGCAAATCAGGCTGGGAGGCCTCCAAAGAGGAGATTCCCACTCTGACTTCCCCCAACCGCTACGACCTGCGTCGAAGAGGCTTGACCGACGCCCAGGTCGAGCGCGTGCGGGGCGGAGGCTGGGACCTGGCGGCCCTGCAGCAGGTGGTGGATCAATTTGTCATCCACTTCGATGCCTGCGGCACCAGCCGCCAGTGCTTCAAGACCCTGCAAGATGACCGCTGGTTGAGCGTCCACTTCATGCTCGACCTGGACGGGACGATTTATCAGACGCTCGACCTCAAGGAGCGCGCCTGGCATGCGACCACCTCCAACACCCGCTCGGTGGGCGTCGAAATCGCCAACCCGGGCGCTTACGGGCCTGGCGAGAAGAACCCCTTTAGGGCCTGGTACGCCAAAGAACCCTGCGGCCGAACCCGGATTACCATCCCGGAGACATACGGCGACGGCGGAATTCGGACCGAACACTTCATCGGCCGCCCCGCGCGGCCAGAGCCGGTTCAAGGCGTCATCCAAGGCCGGGACCTCGTGCAATACGATTTCACGCCCGAGCAATACCGGGCCCTCATCAAGCTGACGGCCACCCTGTGCAAAGTGCTGCCGCAAATCAAATGCGATTACCCGAAAGACGCCGCCGGAAAACTCATTGCGCACAAACTGCCCGATGCCGACCTCGAGAACTACCATGGAATCCTCGGCCATTTCCATATCCAGACCAACAAGGTGGACCCCGGCCCGGCATTCCAGTGGGACTACGTCATCCGCCACGCCCGCTCTGAACTGCGTTCGACCGTTGACCGCCGCCCCGACCAGTGGCGCTGATCGCGGCGGAGGGGGCTTTCGGCGCGGAGCGGTTCAACGCTCCACCGGGGACGGAGGCCAGGCGGCCTGTTTCCGCCCGTTCGAGATAAAGACCATCAAACTGCGGCTCCAGACCCCGGATCGGTGATGGCCCTGATGCAAGTTCCCCTGAGAAAGTCCTAAGGCTTTCCCGATTTTGTCCGATAAGGCTGCCAGCGGGCCAAACGAACGACAACCAACGGGACAAGGCATGAAGCCCTTCCCCATTCTCAGAACCAAGCGCCTGGTGTTGCGTGACCTCAAGGCCGAGGACCGAGCGGATGTCTTCTCGGTTTACTCGAACCCCGAGGTGACGCGTTTCTGTGACATGGTCACTCTGACAGACCCCTTGCAGGCGGCGGAGATCATCCGGGTCTTGCAGGCCGATTGGGAAAAGGATTCCGGCGCCCGCTGGGCCATTACCCGGCAAGGCTCCCCGGCCGTGATCGGCATCTGCGGTGTCGGCTGGCACCGCCACAATTTTTCCGCCCTGATCAGCTACGACCTGAACCGGGCGTTCTGGAACCAGGGATTCATGACCGAAGCAGTCGGGGCCGTGGTCGGATACGCCTTCGGCCAGGCCTGGCTGAACCGGATTACGGCCATCACCGTCCTTAACAACCCCGGTTCCGTTCAGGTCTTGCGCCATGCGGGGTTCCAGGAGGAAGGCATCCTGCGGGAGTGGGGTTTTTGGAAAGGCGGGTTCAAAGACGTGCGCTGCCTGTCTTTGCTTCGAAAGGATGCGGCCGTGGCGCGCGGTTCGGCTCCTGAGATCTCACGCCTCGGGACCTGCTCGGCGGCTCCCTCGAGGGCCTATTCAGGGACTACCGTCCCGAACCGTCTGCGAGGTTGCCCGGATACTGCAACCGTTCATGGACCTCCCGCATTCCGCGAGTGATCAGCAGTTGCCGGCCATCCTCAAGGATGAGCACGCCCTGGCCTCCGGGGGCGGATTGAATTGCCTTGACGCGCTCGAGGTTGACGACGATCGAGCGGCTGATGCGCAGGAACAACCGGGGCGGCAGCTTGGATGCCAGGTTGTTGAGCGTCTGGCGGAGCACATGGTTTCCGCCGCGGGTCTGGAGCACGGCATAGTTGGCGGCTGACTCGATATAGTCGATGTCCTCGACTTTTACAAAGAGGGTCTGATTGCCGGTCTTGACGGCCACGCGGCTCAGGAAGCCAGGCTCGGTCCGGGAGGATTTGAGCCATTGGGCCAGTTGCCGGTTCAGAGCGGCCGTGTCCCGGGCCTGGATGTGCTGATGGGCGCGGTGGACTGCGGATAGGAGCCTGGCCTGAGTAAAAGGCTTGAGCAGGTAATCCGAGGCGTGAACGTCGAAGGCCTCGATGGCGTGCTGGTCGTGGGCCGTCACAAAGATGACCGCCGGCCAGGTCTCCGGCGGCAATGCCCGCAACACGTCAAAGCCGCTGACCTCCGGCATCTGCACGTCCAGGAATACCAGGTCCGGCCGGTGTTCCCGAATGAAGGCGATCGCCTCGGGGCCATTGCTGCACTCGCCCAGGACCTCCAGGCCCGGCTCGCAGGCCAGCAACTTCCGGATGCGCGCCCGTGCCAGCGCCTCGTCATCGACAATCAAGAGGCGCAACTTCATAAGGCAAGTTCCGCCGGCCGGGCCGCCGGGTCGCCCAAAGCGGTGCGCCAGGGAATTCTGATCTCGGCCGCCAGGCCCCCGGTCTTGCCCGGACGAAGTGTCAGCGAAGCCCTTTCCCCATAAAGTTCCTTCAAGCGGGACCGTGTGTTGCTCAAGCCAACCCCTTCCTTGGAGATTCCCCCTCCGGCGCCGGCCAGGCCCGGGCCGTTGTCGCTGACTTCCAGGCGCAAAGCGCCGCCGACATGCTCGACTTCGAGGCGGATGAGCCCGGGAGCGATTTGAGTTTCAATGCCGTGCTTGACGGCGTTTTCCACCAGCGGCTGCAAAATGAGAATCGGCACGACGGCATCCAAAGCGGCCGCATCAACCTGTTTCTGCACGCGCAACCGCTCCCCGAAGCGGATTTGCTCGATGAGGAGATAGCGGTCCAGGAGGTGGAGCTCCTCGCGGAGCGTGACCTCCGCGCGGTCCGAAGCCGTAAGGGTAAGCCGCAGCAGCTCGCTCAGGGCCTCGATCATTTCTTCGGCCTGGGGTTGCTCCTGCACCAGCGAAGCAATGGAGTTGAGAGTGTTGAATAGAAAATGCGGGTTGAGCTGCATGCGCAGGGCCTGGAGGCGGGCCTGGGCCAACCGCGCCTCGAGCTCGGCTTCGCGCCGTTCGCGGGCCTTGCTGTGCTCGTAAAAGCGAAGCGCGTGGGCCACTCCCACCAAGCCCCAGAAGATGGGCAACTGGTAAGTAATCCGCCTCAGCACCACAAAGGCGGTCTCCCGAGGCTCGCGCTCGAGCCGCTTCAACTCTGCAGGGTCCGGACGGACCAGGGCGGGCGAGGGCGGGCCCAAATAGGCGAAAAAGCCCACGATGCCAAGACTCAAGGCGCAGACCGCCAGGTGCGCCCAGAACGAGCGTTTCCAGGTGGAACGTTCCAGCGTATAGACCGAGGAAACCCACACGACCAGGGGCGTCAGGAATATCCAGGGCACAAGGCGCACCAGGGCGACGGCGAGCGCCTGGCCAATGTTGGCGGCCTGGAGCAGCGACATTTCCAAGGCCGAAGCCAACGCAATGAACAGCCAAAATGCCGTTACCAGCCACCAAAAACTGGAGAACCGCCAGCGGCCCCGCTTCGCGCTCTCGACCGCCTCGCCGAGGCTCTGCCTGGGCGGCATCTCATCCATGCCTGGGCTGGGCAACGGCGCAGAGTCCACAGAGGTTTCAATCATCACTAATGACAATAGCCGAGGAGCAGTTGCAAGTCACGCGCCCGGCCCGGTTAGACGACCTCAGCGTGTGCGTCGGGTTTTTGGAGCCTTGGCGGTCAGGGCCTCGACATCTGCCAGGTCTTTTTGTCTGCCGCTTGCGCGCTTGTTTTTGAGCAACCGCGGCAAATCAATGAAGTTGACCCTTAAACCGCCGACAGTGGAGCGGCGCCGATGGCGATAGCATTCCTGGAAGCTCACGCCGTCAATCTCGTTCAGGATTTCAAGGCGCATCGGTTCATATCCCATACGGACGATCCTGCCTTTTTGGAGGAACAGGGCGGGCTTGAGTTGAGGCAGATCGAAACCGAATTCGCGAAAGGCAGAAACCAGTTTGGCGGCATTGTCGACGGACGATTCGACAAATACGTCGAGGTCACCCGTGTAGCGCACGTAACCATGGTAAGCCACGGCATAGCCGCCGATGACGACGTACCTAATGGCGTTTGCGTCTAATAACCGCAAAAAGTCTCGGAAGTCGCGCGGCAGCGGGATCATAGGCATGGGCAGCTTGGCGCAGCAGTTCCACCGCTTCAAGGCGTTTCCTGACGGATTGGCGGCGCCAAAATCGCAGCTCGCTCCCGCGCTCGTGCAGGTCTGCAACCGAAATCTTCCCCCGGTTGACCCGAGCCGTCTTTGCCAGTGGCGATAGCATGAGGCGAAGATAGCAGAGGCGAGGAGAATATGATAGCGGAAGATTTGTTCAACGGCGGTGCGCCGGCCCTGGAAAGGGGACGCCTGCAGAGCATAGAATGCCGGTTGGCTACCCTCTTTCATCCCTCCGGGATGAATGGCCTGACCGTAGCGAGCTTGGGATTTCGAGAAGGGGTCGCGCACACGCCATCGCAGATCCGTGTAAGGAGCAGGCCCTGGCCGCCTCCACGGAGGCCTTACTGAAAGTCCGTCATTGAACAGGCGCAGCTCGTATAGTTTACTCGGCCCATGTCCCACGCAAGCGGCAGCGCGGTCAGTGTCAGGGTCCAGGTCAGCACGATGAACTGGAACTTCTGGGTCGCCAATATAATGGAGGCTCTGGAGCGGCTGGCCTTTTTTGGCGTTCGCGCGGTGCTTCCATTATACATGGTGGCGGCCAAAGGCCAGGGCATCGGGCTCTCTTACAAAGAGAAGGGCCTGATCTACATGGTCTGGGCCATTTTCCAATGTCTGATCCCAATGGTGTCAGGCGGCTATGCCGAGGCCTACGGCTATCGCCGGAGCATGTATGTCGCATTTTCCCTGAATATCGCGGGCTACACGGCGATGGCCGGCGCCGGCGGCTTTTGGACTATGCTCCTGGCTGCGTTGCTGGTGGGCACCGGCACGGCTATCTTCAAGCCGCCGGTCCAAGGCTCGGTGGCCAAGTCCCTGGACGCCGGCAACAGCGGACTGGGTTTTGGCATTTTCTACTGGGTTGTCAACATCGGCGGCTTCCTGGCCCCGATGGCGGCTGCCGCGCTGCGCGGCAACGAACTGCACCCCACGTGGGGCCGCGTTTTTTATGGCGCGGCCATTGTTACGGCGCTGAACTTCCTGCCCGCCGTTTTTCTGTTCCGTGAACCTGCCCCGGACCCCGAGGCTCGCAAGCAGAAACCGCTCAGGGTTTTCACGGAGACCATGGCGGTTCTGTGGAAGGACCAGTCGATGCTGCGGTTCTTGCTCGTGGTGTCAGGATTCTGGTTCATGTTCATGCAGCTTTGGGACCTGCTGCCCAATTTCCTCGACGAGTGGGTCGATATGCGCGATGTCGGCCACTTGCTCAGCGCCACCCTGGGAACGGCGGCCAACGGTTTCCTGACCGCAGACGGCGGGGCCAAGCCCGAGATGCTGATCAACATCGATTCGTTCGCTATCCTTTTGTTTGTGCTGCCGCTTTCCTGGGTTTTTGGCCGGTATAGGATGATGACCTCGCTGGTGCTCGGCATGACTATCGGGCTTGCCGGATTCGTGATTTCAGGACTTGCAAACGTGGGACTTCTCGCCGCGGCCGGCATTTTTGTGTTTGCGATTGGCGAGATCATTTGCAGCCCGAAGTTCTCCGAGTACATCGGCATGACCGCCCCGCCTCATCGAAAGGCCCTCTACATGGGGTACTCCAACATACCTTTTGCAATCGGCTGGGCAGCCGGCAACGGCCTTTCCGGTCCGCTCTACGAAACTTTCGCCTCGCGCAATGTGCTTGCGCGCCGCTTTCTTGTGGAAAGACTGGGGATGCTCCCGGATGCCGCCAGGGCGGTTGCCGACAAGGATTTGCTGCCGGCCGTCGCCGCCAGGCTTGGTGGCGGCGCCACCCCCCGCGGGGCGATTGCCGCGTTATGGAGCGCCTATCACCCCTGGATCATCTGGCTCATTCTCGGCGCGGTCGGATTCGCCTCAATCGCAGCGATGATCGCCCTTCACCGAAGGAGCCCGGCCAGGGAATAGTCTGGACAAACCACGGGTCCGGGGGCTACTCTGGCGGGCGCTGCGTTTAAATCAAATGAAGTTTATGATTACTCAAGCCGTGACTTCCCGTCGTCATTTCCTTAGAGCCTCATTCCTGGGCGGCGCCGCCTTGTCCGTTCCGTGGGGCCTGCCCCGGGTCCTGGGGGCGCAAGCGGAAGCCGCCACGGCGCGCCCGGCCAGCCGCGTGGCCCTGAGCGCGGGCAAGGACCGCGCCGAGATTGCCTTCCGGGGGCTCAAGGCATTCGAGAAGAGCATCGCCGCCGCGATCGGCAACAAGCGGGTCATCATCAAGCCCAACAATGTCGCCATCGACAACCCATTGGCGGCCAGCCACGCGCAGAACCTGGAGGGGATCCTCGAGTTCCTCAAATCCATAGGGAAACACGATGCAGCCATCGCCGAATCGGCTGCCGATGGGCCGACGCTCGATGGGTTTGCCAATTACGGTTACGACAAGGCGGCCCAAAAATACGGCGCCAAACTCATCGACCTGGATCAGGCGGGCTTCGAGATCGTGCATTGCTTCGATGAAGCGGATTTCCGCCCCCACCCTTGCCGCGTGTCGAAAGTGTTGCTGGACCCGAACAACTTCATCATCTCGGCGGCCAAGTTCAAGACGCACGACCGCGTCGTGGCCACTCTTTCCCTGAAGAACATCGTCGTCGGGGCGCCGATCAAGGATGCGGGTTTCCGCTGGGGACCCGACGCCCGGCCCGGCGCCAAGAGCGATAAACCGATCATCCACGGCACCGGTTTTCGCGGCATCAACTATAATCTTTGCGCCCTGGCTTCCCGCCTGCGTCCCCACCTTGCCGTCATCGACGGCTTCGAGGGAATGGAGGGCGAAGGACCGACCGGCGGCACGCCCGTCGATCACCGGGTTTGTGTAGTCAGCCAGGACTGGCTGGCCGCCGACCGGGTGGCGGTCGAGTTGATGGGCATCGATTTTGCCAAAGTCGGCTACCTCAATTATTGCCGCCAGACCAACATGGGCGAGGCCGACCTGAACAAAATCGAGATCGTCGGGGCCGCCATCAAAGACCATGTCAAACCCTATAAGCTGCCCCGCAACTTCGAGGAGCAATTGATCTGGATGCGCCCGGCCAAAGGGTAAATCGCATGACCTCTCGACGCCGCTTCATCCGCACGGCAGCCCCCGCGATCGCGGCGCTGGGCCTGGCCCCCAAAGCGGCGAGCCTGGCCTTTGGCGCCCCCGGCTTTGCGCCCCCGGTCGCCGTCTTCAGCAAGGTTTACCAGGAGTTGAAACTGGATTTCGAGCAATCGGCCGAGGTCACTGCCGAAGCCGGTTTGGACGGGATCGATTGCACGGTGCGCGGCGGGGGCGAGATAGTGCCGGAGCAGGCGGCCGACAAGATGCCGCCTTACGCCGAGGCGCTGCGGCGCCACGGGACCCGCATGTTGCTGCTGACCACGGGCATCGTGGGCGTATCCTCACCCCATGCCGGTGAAATCCTGCGGACCGGCAAGCAGTTGGGAATCCAATACTACCGGCTGGGTTACTGGTCGCACCGTCCCGAGCGGCCGCCGGCGAAGCTGTTGGCCGAAATTGGCCCCAGCCTCAAAGACCTGGCGGCAATGAACAAGGAACTGGGCGTCTGCGGGGTGTACCAAAACCACTCAGCCCCCCAAAACCATTCCCGCCGCAACGCCGGGTGCGACCTGGCCGAGCTCTACGATATGGTCAAGGACCTGGACCCCGGCCAGGTAGGAGTCGCCTTCGACCTGGCCCACGCCCTTATCGAGCACGGCGACCAATGGCGCGAGCATTTCGACAGGCTCAAGCCTCATATCCGGGTCGTCTACGTCAAGGACGTGCAACGAGCCTCCGGATTCGTTCCCTTCGGCCAGGGGGAGTTTGCCCGCACCGGCTTCTTCGACTTGCTTGCCCGGATGAACTATCGCGCCCCGCTGTCCATGCATATTGAATTCAACTGGGCCCCTGAGGGCAACAAAACCCGCCCGCTCCTCCTCCAGGCCCTCAAAGAAAGCCGCCGAGTGCTGGGCCAGTGGCTGGCCTGATTGGGAGAACTTGACGATTCGGCCAATCCGTGTTACTGAGAACTGATGCTACTGAGAAACTGATTTTATAGTATCCTATGAAAACCTCACGCCTCAGCCGACGCCAGTTTTTGCAACACTCAGTCGCCGCCACCGGCGCGCTTGTCCTGGGCGCGGGGTCTTTCTCGGGCGCGCGGGGGGCAAGCGCACCCAAACGCACCGCCTTGGATCAGGTGACGCTCGGGCAGACCGGGATCAAACTCAGCCGCCTGGGGATGGGCACCGGGAGCAACAGCGGGCAGGTCCAGCGGGACTTGGGCCGCGAAGGCTTCAACAGCCTCGTCCATTACGCCTACGACCAGGGCATCACCTATTTTGACTGTTCCCAGACTTACAGGACCTTCGAGTGGCTCGGCGGCGCGGTGAAGGGCTTGCCGCGTGAGAAACTGTTTATCCAATCCAAGATTCCGGGCCAACCGGAAAAGGTCCTCGAGGCCATCGATCATCACCGCAAAGTATTCGACACCGACTATGTCGACACGATGTTGATCCATTGCATGACCCAGGACGGCTGGACGGACCGATGGAAGCGCATCATGGACGGCTTCGATGAGGCGAAGGAGAAGGGGTGGATTCGGAGCAAGGGGGTTTCCTGCCACAGTCTGCCCGCCTTGCGGGGGGCCGCCGCCACGCCCTGGGCGCAAGTGCACCTGGTGCGCGTCAATCCCCAGGGCCGCCACATCGACGGCCCGGAAGAGTCGGTGTGGAACGACACCGTGCATAACGTCTCGCCTGTGCTGGCTGAACTCAAGACCATGCGGGCGAAAGGGCGCGGTATTATCGGCATGAAAATCATCGGCGACGGCGAGTTCGTCAGCGCGGAGGACCGCGAGAAGTCCATTCGTTTTGCAATGTCGCTGCCGGAACTGGACGCCGTCGTCATCGGTTTTAAGGCTCGGGCTGAGATCGACGAGGCCATTCAGCGCATGAACTCGGCGCTGGCGGCGGGCTAAGTGGTCATGACCACTAAGGCCAGGCGGAGACCCACTGCCGGGGGTCATTTGACCTCATAACACAGCAGCACATCCTGGTCGCGGAGGCAGAGCTTGCCGTTGGCGATGGTCGGATGCGGCCAGGCTTTTTCCGGCGCGCGATCAGGCTGCCGGAAGCGGCCTTTTTCGGCGTAGCCCGCGGGAGAGGCGGCCAGCAGGAGCATCGTGCCGTTGTCTTCCTCGCGGCAATAGAGCATGCCGTCGGCATAGGAGACGCCTGCGTAGCCTTTGCCTAACCCCGTGGCCTTCCAGGCCAACTTCGGCCCCTCTGCGGGCCATTCCTTGAGCAGGCCGGTGTCCGCGGACTTGCCGTCCCGGTTTGGTCCGCCCCATTGCGGCCAGTCCTCCGCCCGAGCTCGCACCAAGACAAGGCAGACCCAAACTGCCGCCGAGAGGCGGACCCAGGAAAAGTGCCATCTGAAAGAAGTTCTCATCAATCTGTGAATTCAACCACGGGCCCCCCGGAAGTGTCACCCCGGAAGTGTCAATGTGGGATCGCCGGCTTGTCTTGCCTGCGAGTATTATTGTGACGCGCCCTGCCTGCCTCCACAGGGGCCCTGCCACATCTCCTGCGTGAGCGATCTGCACCGAGCCTGTCGAATCTGGCGATGAAAGAGACTAATGATGGGAAGACGAACACTTGGAAAGGCCCGCTCAAGGGCTGGCGCTGGTTAGCCGCCTGGGCGGTGTTGGCCGCCTGCCTCACGCCACTGGCGGGGATGGTTCTCGCCCTGACCACTGACAGATTCTACGGTGATTCCACCGGCTTGCGTTGCTTACTCTCCATGGGCATCTCCCTGGCGGCGATAATCCTGCTCGGGCTTTTGGTCCGCTGTCTTTCCAGTTGGCGCAATTTCAAGCGGCTTGTCCTCGGCCTCCTCTGCCTGGCGGGATTGATCGCTCTGTTTTACGCCGAGGAAGACATTCGCGGCAGGCTGGCATGGGGAGAATTCAAGGCCCAATGGGAAGCCAAGGGCGAGAAGTTCAATTTCGCCGCGTTCATTCCGCCGGCGATTCCCGACGACCGGAACTTTGCCATGACGCCCGTGGTTGCCGGCAGTTACGGCCAGGTCCTGGATCGGAATGGGCGCAGACTTTCTCCACCGGACACCAACGTCGTGGACCGGCTCGCCATGCCTTTGTACGCCCGCGATGGCGGTCCCACAAACGGCATCGGAAACTGGCAGAAGGCCATCCGCAGCAACCTGGAAGCATGGCAGCGTTATTACCGGAACCTTGCCCTGGCCACCAACCTGTTTCCGGTCGCGCCGCAACCCCAGACCCCTGCCGCCGACGTGCTGCTGGCGCTGAGCAAATACGACTCGACCATCGAGGAACTGCGGCAGGCAGCGGCGCTGCCCGCCTCGCGGTTCCCGCTCAATTATGACAGCGAGGACCCTGCGGCAATTTTCCTGACGCACCTGGCGCCCGCGAAAGGATGCGCCGCTGTGTTGCGATTGCGCGCCCTCGCGGAATTGGAAGCCGGACAGAGCGAAAAGGCTCTGGCTGACGTTGGCCTGGCGTTGCGTTTGATCGAAACGCTCAGACCCGAACCGTTCTTCATTTCACACCTGGTTCGCATTGCCATGTTTCAGATCACGGAGCAGGCCCTCTGGGAGGGCCTGGCGGCGCATCGCTGGACGGATGCCCAACTCTCCCAACTGGATCAGCCGCTCGCCGCGCTGGACTTCGTGGCGGACTACCAGGCAGCCATGCGGGCTGAAAACGCTTTTCAGGCGGCCATGACGGATTTTGTGCGGCATGCTCCCGGCAAGTTGGGCGTCCTGGGAGACATCGGTGAGGGCGAGCCATTCAACCTCCCGGACCTTGCCTGTCGTTTGATGCCCTCCGGGTGGTTTTATCAAAACGAACTCCGCAGCTCGAAATTCATCCTGGAAAGATTCCTGCCGGTCGCTGACGCGCGCCAGCAAACCATCTCTCCCGCCCTGGCCAAACAGGCAGACAAATCCCTCGGCGCGTTGCGCCTCACTCCCTACACGTTCCTTGGCAGGATGTTCCTTCCCGGACTGGGAAACGGCGCGCGTAGATTCGCCTTCGCACAAGCCGCAGTGAATCTTGCCCGCACCGCCTCCGCCCTCGAGCGTTATCGCCTGGCGCGCGGGAAATTTCCCGAGACGCTTGCGGTGCTGGCGCCGCAGTTCATCGCCAAAGTTCCGCGCGACCCCGTTTGCGGCCAACCGCTCCATTACCGACCCACCGACGGCGGGCGCTTTATCCTCTATTCGGTCGGCTGGAACGAAACGGACGACGGCGGAACCGTGTCCTTGACCAAAGGCGGCTCGGTGGACCCGGACGCGCCCTCGACCAAGAGCGGCCCGGTGGACCTGGACCATGGCGACTGGGTATGGCAGTATCCAAACTTGGAACGAAAACCGCTGTAGCTTCGAGGTTGACATCCCGGGGGTGGAATGTCAGCGTAGCCACAGTTCAAGCAACAACAACTGAAACCAAGAGTTCCCTATGAAGAAAAGCACGCTGTTCGGTCTGTCTGTCCTGGCGGTGGGATCGCTCCTCGCCGCGGAACCCACTCCCAAGGAAGCCGTCACCAAGGCCGCCAAGAAGCTCGGAGAATCCGCCAATTACGCCTGGAAATCGGTGGTCGTGGTGCCGGAGGACGCCCAATTTAAGCCGGGCCCGACGGAGGGCAAGACCGAGAAAGATGGTTTTAGCTGCTTTACGATGAGTTTTTTCGACAACAAAGTGCAGGTAGTGGCCAAAGGCGAGCAGCGGGCGGTTACAGACCAGGATGGCAATTGGCAATCAGCGGCCGACCTGGACAAGGAGGAGGGTCCAGGGAGGTTTCTGGGCATGATCGCGCGCAACCTCAAGACCCCGGCGAAGGAGGCCGCCGACATCGCCGCCTTTGCCAAGGACCTGAAGCTGGAAGGCGGCGTTTACTCGAGCGATCTGACGGAAGAGGGCGCCAAGACACTGCAAACATTCGGTCCCCGGGGAGGTGACCAAGGCCCCACGGTCAGCGACGCGAAAGGTTCCGTCAAGTTCTGGCTCAAAGAGGGGGCGCTGGTCAAATATGAGTTCAAATTGAAGGGCGCCATCAAGTTCGGCGACAACGAATTCCCCAACGACCGCACGACCACCGTTGAAATCAAGGACGTGGGCGCCACGAAGGTGGAGGCGCCGGAAGCCGCGAAGAAAAAGCTGTCGTAAAATCAAAGCAGATCAGCGGTTCAGCCCCCACGATCCGCGGCGTGCTTGCGGCCTGCAACCCGAACGACGGACGGCACGGTGAGGTGAAAGGACTTTCCCCTCAGGCATTAGACGGTCTTTGCGCTCATGTCCTATCATTATGAATGTGATTGGCCGAAACGCGCTTCTTCCGCTTAAGTCTGACGTGATCCCGCCGATAAAAAGCCGGGTCGTCGCTCGAAGCGAAGGCCCGCTCTTCGAGTCACCGAGCATCACGCCCTGTCGGCGGCGATGAACGCGGCTCAGTTGCACATGACTGCACACCAGATGCTTGCGAAGGTGCGGGACCTGCCGGCGGTCTCGATGGCCGGCCTCAAACTGGCTGGCCTGCTCAATCAGCCCGGGACCGGGAATGACGACGTGGTTCGGGTGGTTGAACAGGATGCTGTCCTGACGGCCAAATTGCTGCGCGCCTGCAACTCGCCCGCACTTGGCCTCAAGGAACCCATCCTATCCGTGGACCATGGGGTGCTCATCCTCGGTCACCGCCAGATTTTTCAAATGGTGGCGGCGCTGGCCTTCCGTGGTCTCTTGAGTGTCCCGGTATGCGCCTACGGCCTCGAGACTGACGGCCTGTGGCGCCATTCGCTCCTGGCCGCTACCGCTGCCGAACTTGTTCTGGCGGATGGCCTGGACCTCGACATGAGCAGCTCAACCGCGTTCACTGTCGGGCTGCTCCACGATATCGGCAAGTTGGTTACCTGTCAGTTTCTGGACCGGCATTCCCTGGTGGCCATTCGGCAGCAAGTCGTCCAAGGAAGCTCTCTCATCCAAGCAGAGAGAGACCTTCTGGGGACCGATCACGCTGAGGTCGGAGCCGGTCTGCTCTATCTTTGGCGTTTGCCGGCGCACATTGTGGAGGCGGCAGCGCTTCATCATCGACCCCAGTACACTCCGCGGCCCCAGGCATCTGCGCTCGTCTGGTTCGCAGACCTTCTCGCCCACCGGGCCCAGAGTGCCCTGTCTGGCCGGCAGATTGGCGCGCCCGAGACCGGCGCGGAAGTGATCGAGGCCCTCAATTTGAGACCTGAAACACTCGATGACCTCATTGGCCGTGTTTACCAGCGTTTTCACCAAACCGGCGAACTCATGTTAGTGGCTTGAGGGCCTCAGGCAGAATCGCCCCGGGTGGGTGCGCAAGCGGCAAGAGCGCTAAAGTCCGCCGCAAAAACAGCCGACAATGGTTCATGCCTACCATTAGGCGAACGTTGCGGCGAGCCCCTGGCCGCCAGGCCCGGGGCCTGGCTGAGCAATTGCAGTTCTTTCGCGCAGTTATCGATACAATCCCCAATTGCGTCTTCGTCAAGAGCCGCGAGGGACGCTACATATTGGTCAACAAAGCCCTGGCGGGATGGCGCGGGCTGATGGTTGCGGAATTTGAGGGCAAGCTGGACAGCGAAATCAACCCTGATGCGGAGCAGGTGGCGAAGTTCCAACGGGATGACCGCGAGGTCATGGACACCCTCAAGGAGAAGTTCGTTCCCGAGGAGAAACTAATCAACCGTGCCGGCGCCTGCATGTGGGTGCAGACCATCAAACGCCCCTTGATATCACCGGGTGGAACGGCCCGCCAGGTGCTGGGTGTTTTGACCGACATCACGGGACACAAACGGACCGAGCTGTATTTGAACTCGATTCTGGAGAACTTGCCGGTGGCCGTGTTCATCAAGGAGGCCAAGGAACTGCGTTTTGTCCTGTGGAACAAGGCCAACGAGGAACTCTGCGGCTTCAGCAAGGAGCAGGTCATCGGCAAACGCGACTATGATTTCTTCCCGAAAGAGCAGGCGGACTTTTTCACCGGGAAGGACCGCGAAGTCCTCCAGGGCGGCAAGCTGCTGGAGGTCGAGGAGCAAATCTCCACGCGCCATCGCGGCACGCGGCTCCTGCGAACGCGCAAGATTCCTTTGCTGGACGAGAGCGGACAGCCACTCTGCCTGCTGGGGATCTCTGAAGACATCACCGAGCGCAAGGAAACCGAGGCCAAGCTCGAGCAGGCGCACAAGCAACTCGTCGAGGCATCGCGCCATGCAGGCATGGCGGAAGTAGCCACCAGCGTCCTGCACAACATCGGCAACGTCCTGAACAGCATCAACGTCTCGGTCAGCGTCGTCGGCGAACACGTGAAGACGTCAAAGGTCGCAAGCCTTGCCCGGGTGGGCGATCTCCTCAGGGACCATGCCGCCGATTTGGGCCGCTTCCTCACCGAGGACCCCAAAGGGAAACTGCTGCCCAACTATATCGCCCAACTGATCGGGTGCATAGCGGCGGAACATGCCTCGATCCTGTCGGAGGTCGAGGCGATGCGCAACGACGTGGACCACGTCAACGACATCGTGGCCATGCAACAGAATTACCCCAAGGTGGCCGGAGTGAACGAACCGGTCCGGGCAGTCGACCTGGTGGAGGACGCCTTGCGCATGAACGCCAGCGCGCTCCTCCGGCGCGATGTGGAAATCGTGCGCGACTACGCCCCTGAGCTGCCGCAGGTCACCGTTGATAAACATAAGGTCCTCCAGATCCTGGTGAACCTGATTCAAAACGCGAAATATGCCTGCGATGAATCCGGCAAGCCGCGCGGGCAACTGACCCTGCGGGTGCGAGTCTGCGCCGGGGGCGAGCGCGTGTGCGTCGAAGTCGGCGACAACGGCGTCGGAATCCCCCCGGAAAACCTGACCCGGATTTTCAACCACGGGTTTACCACCCGCAGGGATGGCCACGGCTTCGGATTGCACAGCTCAGCCTTGACCGCGAGGGAACTTGGCGGGTCATTGTCAGCTCGAAGCGAAGGGATTGGCAAAGGGGCCGCCTTTGCCCTGGAGATCCCCTGTCGGCCCCCGCCGGCGGGGGGATGAAGGAGCGCGCCAGGAACCGGCGCTCGATGATCCGAACGTGGTCCCAAGCCGGCGGCCCCGGTGAGCGGCCCCCGGTTCAATTGCCCAGTGGGCAATAGCTTGCTTCCAGACGCACCACCGCGGCGCTGGGCCATCAACTCGGTCGCCTGCCTCAGGTTCCCCGTCTTCAGGCTTCGATACGTCCGTTGTCGCTCCCCTCGGTGTTCCGTCACCCTCTTGGGCAGCATTCTGCGGTACGTTTTCATGGAGCACAGGCCGGGCAGCAGCATCTTCCGCCAGCGTGGCCACAGGAGCGGCCATTTCGGCCACGATGGACGCGCCTGCAGCCTCGGGGGTGTTTCGGTCAGGGAGTTGTCTGGCGCGTGACGATGGGCACATACCCAACCTCCAGGCCCTCCGGCGGCGTCACCAGCAACGCCGGATCGAGCGTCACCAGGGCGCCACTGCTGGGCGGCGCCATGTAATTCCGGTCGGTCGGCCAACTCGCATGGATTCTCTCTACGAAGGCCTGCAACGCGGCCTTCTTCTGGGCATCCCACGCATACTGCTGAAACGAGGGCTGGTCCACAAAACGATACCAGGAGTACGTCACCACGGATCCATCGGCGAGCTTGGCGGTGAATGGTCCGCGCTTCGGTCCGGGCCGGCTCCAGGCGCCGGTCGTTGGCGAAGTGTAGGCCCCCCCCTGCGTGGCCAGCTTGAACTCCTGCGCCGCCAACCGGGTTTCGGCCGGCACGTCCGCCGCCGCCACGGCCACCCGTTCCTGCCCTAGCTGTTTGTAATACTGCGGGAACAGGCCTCGCGGGCTGAGGTCGCTTTTGAACCATTCCAAGCCCCAGACATTGCCCGCGAACACCCTGGTGTCAAAGACCTTCTCCACGCCCGTCATCTTCTCGCCGGCTTGGTCGTAACTGGTCGTGCTCGTCGTCAAGGTGGATTTCCAGGCTCCCCTCTCGTCGAACCGCCCGGAGCAAGCCGGGCCGCCGTTGCGCCAGGCCTTGAACGCATCATAAAGGGCGGCCTTCGAGTAGTAGGTGACGTCCTGCACCAGCAGGGTTCTGCCCTGGTCGTCCACGGGGAAGTGCATCTGCGGAATCTTCGAATAAACCACCCCGCGCGCGTCCTGGGAATCGAACCGCGGCACCGTGTTGATCTCCATCGCGCCGCCACCCATGTTGCCCGCGCGCGCATCCAACCCCCGTCCATAATCAAACGGATACTTGAACAGCTTGCCGATCTTGCTCCAGGTCTCCGGGATATAATACGCAATCGGCCCCTTGAAGTTGGCTGCGCTCAGGAAACAGGTCCAACTCTGGTCGCCCGTGGGCGGGTCTCCTTTGGCGGGGTCGGTGAAAGGCAGAGCCATCCACGTGTAACCAAGGAACAGGCCGTTGGGATTCCCTTGGAAGGGCAGCGCATCGGGCGGGATCAGCAGCCGGTTGCTCAGTTGGGCGATGCCCAACCGGTTGTCCGGCAGCGCTTCGTTGCTGTAGAAAAAGGACCAGCCCGGCGAACCGACTTCGTAGTCGTAGCATTGCGGCGTGGCGTTCATGCTGAATTTTGGAGGGCCATAGCGGAAGTGGTTTCCCGCCCAGTATCCCAACCCGCCTTCCACGGTTTGGAAGACGCTGTCCCACGTTGGCCCCCGCTCTTTCCAGGTCCGCGCCAGCGTCCCTTCCGGCGCCAGGGGCTGGGTCTGGTTATCGGAGTTGTCGGGCGTGATCCAGCAGCCCGCCAAACCAATCTGAAAGTCGGCTAGCGGCTGATCAATCAGCGGCCAGACCGCGGAGTAGAAACCCATGCCGGCGCTGTACTCGGACTTCGCGGGCGGACGGCTGGCGCTAAAACCAATGTAACCATGCAGGCCGGAGGAAGTCGCTATCACCCTGCCCACCGCCTCTTTGCCGGCCGCGTTCGTCTGGTTTTCCTGTCCGGCACAGGCCAAGGCCAGCAACGCGGGCACCACGACCGTGACGCATATGCTTCTCATGTTGGTTCCTTTTGCCATAACGATTTCCGCTCACACGATGGCCTCGTTCCTGGCATCCCAACGTACCACGCGCCGTTCCTGTTGCGACACCAGAGACATGAGAAACGTCGCCGTCTCGATGAACGCCTCGTCGGTCGAGCACTTGGGTGTGCCGCGGCTCCGGATACAATTGACCCAATCCACCATGTGGTTGGGCTGCCCCGGGGTCTTGCCTCGCTCGTAGCCTTTGGGCAGGTCGGCCCTACGGTTGTATCCGGCCGGCTCGATTTCGAACGTGGTCACGTCGTGCGCGATGGAGTCGAACCTCAGGGTCGCATCCCGCCCGCAAAGCTCGACCGGCTGGTTCGCGGTGGCGTTCATGCTCCCGGTAAACGTGACCGTCCGGCCCAGCTTCTCGAACTGGTAGGTAGCCACCCAAGTGTCAGGCACTTCGCGGTCGTCTCGGAGCAGCGCAATCAGACCGGAGCAGGAGCACTGATCCGGAACGCCGTGGCCGAGGAGGTACTGAACGAAATCCATCTCGTGCGACAGCAGGTCGCCGGCGTAACCGGTGCCGTAAGCGTAGTAGCACCGCCAATGCCAGAAGTGGCGTTCGTTCCAGGGGATCTTCGGGGCCGGTCCAAGCCAGAGATCCCAATTCACCTCCTTCGCGACCTGTGCCGGGTCCGGCCGGTTCCACTGATCGTAGTAGCCGTACCAGCGCCAGTTGGGGTGCTCGGGTTCGAGGGACTTGAAACGGCCCGTGCGCACTAGCGTGATGGGGCCGAGGAGATCCCGGGTGAGGAGTTCTTTGGCCTGCAAGGCGCAGGTGGCCTGGCGCGCATGGTGGCCGAGCTGGAACACGACTTTGCTCTTCTTCAACGCGTCGCGCATCAGTTTGGCCTCGGGCAGTGTCCGCGAGAATCCCTTTTCGCAGTAGATATCTTTGCCCGCTTTCGCCGCGTCCAGCACCATCCGGCAGTGCCAGTGGTCCGGCGTGGCGATCACCACGGCGTCCACCTTCGGGTCGGCCAGCAGTTCCCGGTAATCCACGTAGGCTTTCACCTCCGGGTTGAGGCTGCGCTGGATGCCCTTCTGCCGATGCGGCCCATAGACGTCGCACACCGCCACCACCTTGACGTTGGGAACATGAGCGACCGCATCGTTGAGGTCACCTCCGCGGGTGCCCAAGCCGATGCAACCCACACCGATGGTCCTGCCAGGGGCTTCGGCGGCAAGAACCGCGGGGGCGAAGGTGGAGGCGGCCGCCAACGTGGTGGCGGCCTGGCCGGTGTTGATCAGGAATTGTCGGCGGTTCAGGATCGGGGCGTCGTTCATGCGTTCTGGCCTTTCCATCATCTGGTTCAAATGAGCAGGCGAAGCCGCAGGGTCTAATTGCGGTTCAGTTTGGTCAATCCTTTTCCGGAAACCATTCCGTCGGGCTGGGACGCACCTTTTCATTTTGGTAAGTGCCAGGAAACGGAGGACTTGGAAAAGATTTGCCGAGGCAGGACTTGCACCTGCGAGTATGTCCGAGGTTGAAGGCTGCACATAGGACTTTGATTTTTTGCGCGCCCGCACGTACTGAGCGCTGCGCGGGTGATCGCGGTCGGTTAGTGACTCGGGTAGGAGGCGTTCAAGAACTGCGCCATCCCGCATTAGGCGCAACCCGGAAACCACAATCTCGGTTCTCGCCGTTTTTGCCTGTTGGAGATTGCTGGCGAGATGGTCCTTAATTGCTGGTTGAAGGTGACGCCTCAGCCCGGGTCTTAAACTTTACCTCCACCGATTTCAACGGCACCCCCTCCTGGGTCGCAAAAGCCTGGTATGGGCCGCGGTTGAGGTAAAACCCGTAATACTGCCGCGGTTTCAACTTCACCGAAACGCTCCAAGTAGTGTGCGACCCATCATAGTGGGGCTTGCCCGTCAATTCAGGAAAACTCCCTCCGCCACCGCACATGGCCCAACACCCATCGCGCATCGGCCGGTCAAAGACCACCTGGATGGCACTCAAGCCAGGGTCCACGTTGCCGGCGCCGTTGGCTGGCGTCATGGAGACGACCTTGGGGCGCCTGCTATCCAAAGCCTTCTCCTTTTTGGCCAAGGCTTTGGCATCGACGTCCCTGGCGTAGCCGTTGAAGAACGCCACCAGGCGCGGGGTAAACGATTCCAGCGTGGGATACCGGTCGCGTTCCGCTTCATACCGGCCCAGTAAATCGGACAGTTCCTGCATCCACACAAAGCCTAGCTGTTCCTGCTCCCGGATTTCCCGCTCCGCCGCCTTGGGCCCGCCATACTTCCCCAAGTAGCGGACGACTGAAGCCCGCACCAGGGATTCACAGAGCATGGTGGTGGCTTCTCCGTACTGCTGGGCTCGCATCTGGCCGGCCACGGCCCGGAAGAGCTTCTTGCCGGCGCTCGCCAGCGCGCTGCGGCGCCGGAAGATGAGCGGGTTGGCGTAGGAATGGCAAAACTCATGGACCACATACGGGACCAACTCCTGCTTAAACACCGGCAGACCCTGTTGGTCGGTATCGCACACACCCAGAATACAGTAGCGCTCCTCGTGGCCGGCTTCGTCGCGCGAACTCGGCCCATAACCGGCGCCCCCATTGAGCAGCCCCAGCACCACCGTGAAACCCGCCTGTGGGGGCTCGCCGAAGAAAGGCGCAAACCACTCCATGTGCCCCTGCTGGTCCATCAAGGCTTGCATCCGCGAGGCGGCGGTGGCGTAGAGCGCCTGGTGCTGCTCGACAAAGCCGTTGAAGCCGCTGTCCTTTACAAACTGGCGCGCCGCCGCCAGGAAGTTGGTGGCATCCTTCCGCTTCCAGCGGGCGGCCAGGCTCAATGGCCAGGGCCCCAGCGGCTCAATAAACTCCGGCTCCCGGGCATCGGTCATCTGGACCGCCAGACTCATGGGCGCATCATAGGCGACGCCGCGGCTCGTGTGCAATTTGCGGGCGAGCTGGACCGCGGCGTGGTCCCGAAAAGGATTAAACTGCTTCTCCACATCGGCCGTATACGCGGCCACACAGCCGTGATTGTATTCATCATTGCCGGCCAGCCGGAAGAGCAGGCTCATCAGCTCCACCCGCCGGTCCACACAGATGCGCAAGGGCGGGGTATGGGTGGAACCGGCGCTCGAGTTGGTAATGGAGCCCGCGAGCTGCGCGGAGCTGACTGGGGCGGAGAAAAGCGCCGTGCCAGGGATACATAGAGCCAAGGCGGCAAGCAGAGCGGGGAAGTTCGGCTTAGGTTTCATAAAGCGATAGGATTGTCTAGTCGATAGAAGGAGGGGGGACCATGTTCGTCAGGGGCGCCAAAATTCCAATCACAGCGATGACTACCGGGAGTTCGATCCGCGTGAATCCAAGCAAGCGAGTTGAGTCAGGTTTCACTTGTCTTTTGCTCATGGCCAATTCAGGTGAAGCCGTGAAGTCCAACATGGCGGCAGTAATCACCGGTGCGCCACCACCGCGCCGGCGGTGGCGCGGCGGAGGGCGCGGCGCGGGAGGAGTTGCAGGCGTTGGTCCACCCGCCAATGGGCGGGGTCGCTCTTATCAAAGCTGCCTAACAGCAAATACTGTTCGTCCGGCTCGCGGCGAAAGGGTTGGAACTGCCGGGTGGCGTTGTTGAACACCACGTAATCGGTCGGCCCGTTATAAACAGCAGTCATATTGACAACGGCTTCCGGCGAGACCGCTCCATAAACGACCAGTTGGTGGCTCGGATTGCGCGGGTTGGGACAGGTGAAGATCGCCCCGACGTCGCGGCCTTGGCACTTTTTGTTGCCGACAACGATGCCGTCGCGTTCGAAGCGGAGTGGGAGTTGGTCGCGCACCTGCTCGAAGAAGCTGTGGTTTTCCGGCGAGCCATAGATGTAAATCGTCGCGTCTTGTATGTCGGCGTCGGTCAGGTCACGGTCGCTCTTGACCACTTTGGCCGGGTCCAGCGACTGAAAGAAACTCGTGACGATGGTTTCGAGGGACAGGCGGGCGGCCTCGTCGCCTTGGGGGTAGGTGAAGAGCTTGTTGGGCAGTGCGTGGGCCAGGTTGATGCCGCCGTTGCCTATCTGGGGCGCCGCTGCGAGCCGAGCTTCAGTGGATTTGTCTTCGAAGACGCCGGACTTGACGACGACGGTGGTTGTGGTCGCGGTTGCCAGGAGAACGGCCGTGACGGTGACGACAGCCGCTTTTGCTTTTGTCCATGCCATCAGCTTCAGGCTTCCTTTGATGAGGGCGAGCATTGAATGGCTGAGCGCGGCGCCTTTGAGCGCGGCGCTCAGGCCGATGCTTTGGGCCAGCCCGGCCGGGGCGGCCTGGAGTGAATTAGCCGAGATGGACGCGACCAGCGCGACGGCCGAGACTTTAACGCCACGCCGTGCGAAAAACGCGCGCAGCTTTTCGATGCCGCGATGAACGCGTTTTTGCAGCGCCGCTTCCGTCGAGCCGAGCTTGGCGGCCGCCTCGGCGAAACTGCGGCCTTCGAAGAACCTGAGGAGAATAGCGTCGCGTTCGCCTTCGCTCAGCCGGCTCATGGCTTCATCCAAAACCGGGGCCAGCTCATGCCATGCGGGTTCGGGGTGAAACTCGTCGAGTTGTCGTTGCATCTGGGCCTCCTGCTCGCGTTGCCGGCGCAGGTGTTCATCCCGCGCCAGGCGAACCGCGGTCAGCCGGGCTGCCTGGTAGAGCCAGCCTTGGACAAGCGTGCCTGCACGCAGTTGACCGGCCTTGCGCGCCAGAATAATGAACACCGCCTGCGCCACGTCTTGCGCCTGAGCCGAATCACCTAACTGGCGCAACGCCACTGAATAGACCAGGTCCAAGTGCCGATGCACCAGCGTGGCAAAGGCCTCTTGCGAATTGCGCAGCGCATACTCTCGCAGCAAGACGCTGTCATCGGTTTCCTGCATTCACCTGTTTAATTCCGGCTCCCGGCAAAAAACAGACATTTATTTCACGCTGCGGGCATGGAGCGCCGTTTTCCAGGAACTGCACCGGGTCTCGCGGCCCGGTGGCCTGGTGGCTTTCGAGGTGGGCGAGGTCCGCGGCGGAGAGCTCAAGCTGGAGGAAGGCGTGTTGCCCTGTGGCGTGGCGGCCGGCCTGCGGCCGGACTTGGTGCTCATCCACGACCAGAGGTTCACCAAGACCTCCCATTGCTGGGGTCAGGAAAACAATGCCAAAGGCACGAACACGAACCGCATCGTCCGTTTCCGCAAGGAAGGGTGAGCCCTCGGCCTCGAAACGAAGCAGGACCGCGCTGGAGGCCGTCGCGATTCCGACAAGCACCCTCGGCGCGAAGCCAAATCGGCTCGTCCGCTTTGGGTCGCCGCCGCAACGGCCCTCGCCACCATGTGGGTATGTCCTTTCCATGAGCAGCGCCACAGGTTTTAATCGTGCCATGAACCGTCGCAACTTTCTCAAGGCATCTGCCCTGACGGGCGGCTCGTTGCTCGTCGAGCCGGCGCCGGGCGGCCAAGTGCTCGCAGTGCGCCAAGCCATCGCTCCAGTGCCCGCCCTCGAGACCGCGCGGCCCAAGCTGCCGGACCTCTCGCCTGCCCGCTGGACCTGGTATCCCTCCGGCCGGACGTTGCAGAACACCGTCGTCCTTTTCCGGCGCAGTCTTCGGCTGCCCGCGCCCCCGCGTCGGGCGGTGGGTTGGGTGTGCGCCGACAGCCGTTACCGGCTCGAGGTCAACGGGCGCCGGGTGCAATGGGGGCCGGCGCCCAGTGATCCGCGTTGGGCTGAGGCCGATCCCCTCGACCTCACCACGCACCTGGAGGCCGGCCTGAATACCCTGGGCGCCGCCGTCCTCTTCTTTGGGGCGGGCGACGGGACTTGTCCGCTCGGCAAGCCCGGGTTTCTGTTCTGGCTGGAAGTCGAGCACAGCGACGGCCACATCGAGCGGATCGTGTCGGATGCCTCCTGGAACGCCCTGCTTTGTCGCGCCTGGCCTCCGGGCCGGTATAAGCGCTGGTATCTCCGCGCCTTGCAGGAGGAATTCGATGCCCGCCTTTACCCCGAAGGATGGTCCCGCGCCGGCTTCCAAGCCGGCGCCGATTGGCTGGCCGCCATGGTGCTGCCTGGCTCGCCCAACAAACCGGCCCTCGCCACGGGCTACCCCGATTACCTGTTCGCTACCGACCCCGGGCCCGCCGGGGCCGAACTGCGCCCGCGCAGCATCCCGCTCCTGCGCGAGTCCTTTGTGCCTGCATTGAGGCTGGCCCAGACTTATCGGCTGGAGTGGCGTCTGCCGCCCCAAGACTACTTCGATTTCCGCACCCCGAATGCCTTCGTCGCCCAGCCCGGCCCCTCCGCCGGTCCCCTCGAGGGTCCTTGGCAAGTCCAGCTCGATGGCGATAGCCGCCGCGCTGTCGCCCTCACGTTCGAGTTCAAGGAGCAAATCGTCGGCTGGCCGGGCTTCACCGTCGAGGCCCCCGCCGGCACGATAATCGAACTCCTGGTCCACGAAGCCCATGCCTTGAACGGACCGCCGCTGCTCAACACGCATTTCGATTCCTGGACCCGGTTTATTTGCCGCGAGGGCCGCAACGAATTCGAGACCTTCGATTTCGAGAGCCTGCGCTGGCTCCAATTACACATCAGCGGGGCCAAGGGCGACGTGCGCGTGAGCGACGTGCGCGTGCGGCACCGCATGTATCCCTGGCCCAACCAGCCCCGCCTGCGCTGCGGCGAGCCCGCCCTCCAGCGGCTCTTTGATGCCACCATCAACACGCTGAACAATTGTGCCCAGGAAACGCTGGTGGATGGCATGGCCCGCGAACGCCAGCAATACAGCGGCGACGGCGGGCACCAGATGCACGCCGTCCACCTGGCCTTTGGCGCCCCCGCCCTGGTCGCGCGATACCTGAACACCTGGAGCCAGGGCCTGACCAAAGACGGCTACTTCCTGGACTGCTGGCCCGCCTACGACCGATTGGCCCGGCTCATCGAACGCCAGCTCGACCTGACCTCCTGGGGACCGCTCCTGGATCACGGTGTCGGGTTCATCTTCGATTGCTGGCGCCACTTCCAGTACACCGGCGACCTCGACGCCTTGCGTGAGCCTTACCCGCGCCTGGTTCGCTTTGCCGCCTATCTCCAGGGCATCGTCGCGGCTGACGGCCTGTTGCCGGTCGAGAATACCGGCGTGCCTTCGGTCTGGATCGACCACGTCGCCTACCAGCGCCAGCGCCACAAGCAGTGCGCCTTCAACCTCTACGCGGCGGCCGCCATGCAGCATGCCTTGGCCCCGCTCTGCCGCGCCTTCGGCCATGAGGCCCAGGCCGAGGCCGCCCGGCAATTCGGCGCCGGCCTCGAAGCCGCCGCGGTCGCCAAGTTCTGGAATCCGGAGCAGGGTCTCTTCATCAACAATCTCCCCTGGCTGGCGGAGGAGAAGGCCCCGCGCACCTGCGACCGTTCCTTGGCCACGGCCATCCTCTTCGACCAATGCCCGGGCGGCCGGACCGAACCTGCCGTGCGGTCGCTGGTCCAGTGCCCGCCGGAGATGGGATTCTCTTATCCCTGCAACGCCGGCTGGCGGCTCTGGGCCTTGGCGCGTGTGGGCCGGGCCGATGTCATCGTGGGCGACCTGCGCTCCCGTTGGGCCACCATGGCTTCGGTCCGCGACAATCTCACCTTGCAAGAGGATTGGCAGTGCCAACCCGATTCCGACAGCCAATGGAGCCATTGCGCCGTCGTGCCGGTCTATATCGCGTTCCACGGCCTGATGGGTCTCAGGCCGCTGGAACCGGGTTTCAAGCGCCTCGAGCTCCGCCCGCAACTGGCCGACCTCGACCAACTCGACCTGACCGCCTTCACAGTTCAAGGGCCGGTGCGTATGGGCTCTCAGGGCAATCCGGGAGCCCGGGAGCTAACCTTGTCCTGGCCTCCCGCTGCCGAGGCGGACCTGCTCCTACCCCAGGGTGAATCAATGTCGCTGCCACGCGCCGCTGCCCCCGCCCCGGCGGGCCTCCGCCGCTACCGACTCCCGCCGGGCGGAACGATCACACTGAGCCTCAAACAAACGTAGAAGCCCTTCCTTGTGCGGTTGTCGGTCCATTTCTAGGAACCAGCCGTGTCCTTTGGGCGGTCGCACGAGCCGATAGCGGGCTTCCATCAGAACGCCGTCCACAAAGGCGGCCATGCCCGCGGCGCAGATGCTGGCGCGGTAAGCCCACTTCTGAAACATGAGGAGATCCGAAATATAATCGCACCGGCAGCCTCTCCACCGCTTTCGGTCGGCCCTCAACTCCTCTTGAGCGCGAGCCAACCGGTGTTTGTGTTTCTCCATCAGCTCGTCAACGATTCCTCGTCTCAGAGCGCGTCCGAAAGACTCCCGTGGCTGGGGCGTCCCCCCCGGTCTGGAGTTTGGACCTCTTGCGGCACCGCGAAGCGGTGATTTGAAGGTAGCCGTGTGGCTTCAGCCCACGGAATCAGCGGCCCCTAGCCGTCGCGTCGCGCCAGCGACGCTTGCACCCCCCGGCTTGCCTTGTCAATCCCACAGATACCGCTCGTCGTATTCAATCTCATGGCGGTCCAATAGCGCCCGGTACTCCTCTTGGAAGTT